>WBZY01000888.1_pt2 | contig 11505 bp, 11 predicted proteins | sample 5204191 | NCBI WGS metagenome assembly WBZY01 (sample SAMN12344363, study PRJNA552823) | activated sludge metagenome | biome: Activated sludge suspended growth; feature: Anammox Sidestream; material: Wastewater; isolation source: activated sludge from anammox sidestream of wastewater treatment... | reverse complement strand
GCCGCGTGCAGTCGCGCCAGCTCATGCCGAAGCCCGCGCATCTGACCTGGGAAGAGGCCGCCTGCTATACGCTGACGCTTGCGACCGCCTATCGCATGCTGACCGGGTGGCCGCCGCACTCGGTGCGCGAAGGCGACGTGGTGCTTGTCTGGGGCGGCGCCGGCGGCCTTGGCTCAATGGCCATTCAGATCGCCGCCAACCTCGGCGCGAAGCCCATCGCCGTGGTCTCGAATGAATCGAAATTCGATTTCTGCAAGAAGCTGGGAGCGGCCGGCTGCATCAACCGCAAGCACTTCGACCACTGGGGGCGGCTGCCGCACTGGGAAAGCACCGCCGAGATGAACGGGTTCACAGCCGGGGCGCGCGCCTTTGGCAAGGCCATCTGGGACATCCTCGGCGAACGGAAGAGCCCGCGCATTGTCTTCGAACACCCGGGGCAGGACACAGTCCCAACCTCGGTGTTCGTCTGCGATTCGGGCGGCATGGTCGTTATCTGCGCGGGCACCACCGGCTACAACGCCGACGTGGACCTGCGTTACCTGTGGATGAGGCAGAAGCGTTTCCAGGGTTCGCACTTCGCCAACGACGAGCAGGCCTATGCGTTCAACGACCTGGTGCTTGCCGGGAAGATAGACCCCTGCCTTTCGCGCGTGTTCCCGTTTGCGGAGACGGGAGAATGCCACCAGCTCATGCACGAAAACCGGCACCCGGACGGGAACATGGCCATCCTGGTGGGTGCGCCGCGCGAAGGGTTGACGGGGTTCCCGCCCGCCTGACCCCGGTCAATTCATGCCGCGAAGGTGACCGTGGCCGCTGGCGGCGGCGGTCGCTGATAATGAACGGCGCACGTGAATTCAGCCCCCGCAGAAAGGTGAAGGCCCGCCATGGCCCGTGATTTCGCCGCAGACATCCTCGACCCCGTGGCCGGGGAGATCGTCAGCAACGTCGGCCGCTGGGTGGACCGCGAGGTCAAGCCCCAGGCGAGCGAATTCGAGCACGCCGACGTGTACCCCGACCCGCTCGTGAAGGGCATGTCGGAGATGGGCCTCTTTGGAATCAAGATCCCCGAGAGGTACGGCGGGCTCGATCTCTCGTTCGAATGCTACGCGGGCGTTTGCATGGAGCTGGCGCGCGGCTGGATGAGCCTGGCCGGGATCATCAACACGCACGTGCTGGTGGGATACACGATCAGCGAGTACGGCACAGAGGAGCAGCGGCAGAAGTTCCTGCCCCGGCTGGTGGAGCCAGAGATCCGCTGCGCCCTGACGATCACGGAGCCGGACGCGGGTTCGGATGCCCAGGCAATCAAGACAACCGCCCGGCGCGACGGCGACAACTACGTGATCAACGGCCAGAAGATGTGGGTGACGAACGGCCAGCGCGCGGGCGTGTACCTGGCGCTCACCAAGACCGACCCGGCAGCGGAGCCGCGACATCGTGGGATGAGCGCCTTCCTTGTGGAGCCGGGGATTCCCGGGTTCACGGTGGGCAAGAAGTTCGACAAGCTCGGGTACAAGGGCGTGGAGACGACGGAGCTTTCGTTCGACGACGCCCGTGTGCCCGCGAGCGCGCTGCTGGGCGGCAAGGAGGGGTCGGGGTTCCAGCACGTGATGAGCGGGCTGGAGGTGGGCCGCATCAATGTCGCCAGCCGCGGCGTGGGGCTGGCGCAGGCCGCCTTCGACGATGCGATCCGGTATGCGCAGGTGCGGGTGGCGTTCGGCAAGCCCATCATCGAGCACCAGGCGCAGCAGATCCGGCTGGCGGAGATGGCCACGAAAATCCGCGCCGCCAGGCTGCTCACCTTCGATGCCGCCCGCAAGAAGGACTCGGGCCTGCGGAGCGACCTGGACGCAGGCATGGCGAAGCTCTTTGCGACGGAGATGTGCCAGGAGGTGGTGCTCGACGCGATGCGCATCCACGGGGGTGTTTCGTACAGCAAGGAACTGCCGCTTGAACGGTACTACCGCGACGCGCCGCTCATGGTGATTGCCGAGGGCACGAGCGACATCCAGAAGATCGTGATCGCCCGGGCGTTGCAGCGGGAGTACCCGGTTTAGGCGGCGAAGTTGGCCGCCCAGCACTGAGAGCACGAGGAGTTGAGATGACGGTATATGACGGGCGCGACAAGTTCGGCCGCTTCTACGAGGAGTTCGAGCCGGGTGACATCTACAAGCACTGGCCGAGCAAGACGATCACGGAAGCAGAGGACCACCTCTTCTGCGACATGACCATGAACCACCATCCGCTCCATTCCGACCGCTGGTACGCGGAGGAGGAGACGCAATTCAAGCAGAACGTGGTGGTGGGCAACTTCGTCTACTCGCTGGTGCTTGGGATGAGCGTGGCGGATGTCTCGGGCAAGGCGATAGCCAACCTGGAGATTGAGAGCCTGAAGCACACAAGGCCGACGTTTCACGGCGACACCATCAGGGCAGAGACGACCGTGATCGAGAAAAAGGAGACATCGAGCGGCGACCGGGGGATCGTGACGGTCGAGACGCGCGGGTTCAACCAGCGTGGAGAAGAAGTCTGCTTTTTCCGCCGCAAGGTGATGGTGCCGAAGAAGGCACGATAGCTGAATGGGGAAGGTCAGGACGTGGGCAGGGCCCGCGCCGAACCTGAGCCGGTCACGGGGAAAGCCAGGCCGGCCTTTGCAGCTTCAAAGCGGCGCTTGAGTGAGCGTCGCAGCTCCGCCTCCACCTCCCAGCGGTCCGGGGGGCGCACGTCGGCGATGATCGTCATGCAGACATCGGTGTCGGTCACCATGCGCTGATGGGCGACCCGCGCGGGGGAGGTCACGGAATCGCCCATGGTGCGGGACAAGGCGGATGCCACTTCGGCGACGAGGGCGCGGGCGGCCTCGCTTTCCCGAAAGGGGACTTCAATATCGACGCGAATGCGTGAGAGAGCGGGCGTGAGGTTCGTGGCGACGGTGATGGTGCTGTTCGGAATGCTGTGAACGTTGCCATCGGAATCGCGCACCACGGTGCGGCGGGGGTTGATCTCGATGACCTCGCCGGTGGCGCCACCCACGGTCACGGTATCGCCAACAGCGTACTGGCCTTCGACAAGGATGAAGAATCCGTTGATCACGTCTTTAACGAGGGTCTGGGTGCCAAGGCCAACAGCAATGCCAATGACGCTGACGCCGGCGATGAGGGCCGAGACCTGGATATCGAACTGGTCGAGGAGGAGTGCCGAGCCGACGAAAACGAGGAAGATGGTGAAGAGCCAATCGAGGGTCGAGAGAAGGGTCTCGGCGCGCTTGCGGACGGCCTCGGGGTCTTCGCGCCGCGCCCTGGCCGCCCTGTTAGCGGCCTCACGCAGAAGCCGTGCGAATAGACGGTGGAACAGGAAGCGGACGAGGACGAGACCGATGGCGATGCCGGCGATATCCGGCCCGTGGCTCTCCAGCCACTCTCGCCATTCATCCCAGGAGCCGGGAACCAGGAACAACGGCTGGCTGTTCATGCCGGCTCCAGGGGGGCGAAGCTCTGGAGCAGGCGGCGCACCCCGGCGGATTCGAAGGCCACCACGATTTCGATATCGCCGCTGCGCGGCTGTGTGCTGACGACCGTGCCGGCGCCGAACTTCGCATGGGTTACGCGATCGCCGGCCTGCCAGGCGGCAGCTGCAGGACGGAACTCTTCCTGCGACTCCGCGGACGGAGTCCTCGCCGGGCCCGCGGAGCTCGCCGCGAAGGGGCGGCTGAGTTCGCGGGGGATGTCGCCCAGGAAGCGCGAGGGGGGATTAGCCCCCTGACCGCCCATCATGAAGCGGCGGTAGGCGCGCGTAAGGTAGACGAGGTCCTTCGCGCGCGTGATGCCCACGTAGGCCAGGCGGCGCTCCTCTTCCATCTGGCGGGGGTCGTCGTAGGAGCGAATGTGGGGAAGGAGCCCTTCTTCCATACCGACGATGAAGACAACCGGGAACTCCAGACCCTTAGCAGCGTGCAGGGTGATCAGGGTTACTGCGTCGACGCCATCCTGGAGCTCGTCGACGTCGGCAACGAGGGCCACGTCCTGCAGGAAGGTCGCCAGGTCGGGGATGGCAGCGGCGGTCTGCTCGTACTGGCTCATCAGCGCCCTAAGCTGTTCGACGTTTTCGATCCTCTCCGGGGCCTCGCCGACGCTATCCCGCAGATGGGCGACGTACCCGGTCACTTCGAGCACCTCATCGAGCAGGCGGGGAAGTGGCGAGTCGCGCAGCCCACGGAGCCGTTCCATTGCGGTCACAAACTCCCTGACGGCGGCGGCGGTGCGCCCGGCCACGCCAGTCACAGCGGCGCCTTTGGCCACCGCCTCGCAGGCGTCCCAAACGGCCATGCGCTCACGTGCGGCGTACTCACGCAGCCGGCTGACGGTTGTGTCGCCAATCCCGCGCCCGGGGACGTTGATCACGCGCAGCAGGCTGGCTTCGTCGCGGCGGTTGTGGAGCAGGCGCAGGTAGGCGAGGAGGTCCTTGATCTCCCGGCGCTGGTAGAAGCGGACGCCGCCGACGAGCCGGTAGGGGAGGTGGTTGCGAACCATTGCCTCCTCAATGGCACGTGACTGGGCGTTGGTGCGGTACATGACGGCGAAGTCGCGGGGCGTCCGCCCGCATTCGATGAGCCGGGCGATTTCGCGGGAGACGAACTCGGCCTCGCCCTCGTCGCTGGAAGCTTCGTGGAAGATGAGATGGTCGCCGCCGGGGCGGTCGGTCCAGAGACGGCGTTGCTTGCGGTCCGGGTTCCGGCCGATGACGGCATCCGCGGCCGAGAGGATGGGCTGGGTGGAGCGGTAGTTCTGTTCAAGCAGGAAAACGCTGCACCCCGGGAAGTCGCGCTCGAAATTGAGGATGTTGCGGATGTCGGCTGCACGCCAGGAGTAGATGCTCTGGTCGGGGTCGCCCACGACACAGATGTTGCCGTGGCCAGAGGCGAGCTGGCGGGCAAGCGTGTACTGGACCGGGTTTGTGTCCTGGAACTCGTCGATGAGGACATAGAGGTAGCGCCCGGCGTACTTGTCGAGGGTTGCCGGTGACTGCTGGAAGAGCCTGACGGTCTCCAGGAGCAGGTCGTCGAAGTCAAGCGCGGAGGCCTCGCGGAGCGCCTCCTGGTACCGGGTGTAGGCGCGCGCGACGACCTCACCGAAGTAGTCGTGGGTGCGGCGCGCAAACTCCTCGGGAACGATCATCTCGTTCTTGGCGTTGGAAATGGCAGAAAGGATGGAGCGGGGGCTGAAGCGGCGGGGATTGACGTCGAGCGCTTCGAGGACGCGCTTCATGAGGCCAACCTGGTCAGCATCGTCGTAGATAACGAAGTCGGGGCTGATGCCAATGCTCTTGCCGTCAATGCGAAGCCAGCGCGCGCACATCGAATGGAAGGTGCCCATGTGCAGCTCGATACCTTCGGCGGCGAGCAGGTGGCGGGCGCGTTCGCGCATCTCGCGTGCGGCCTTGTTGGTGAAGGTGACGGCGAGAATGCGCCAGGGGGGCACGCCCATTTCCTTCACGAGCCAGGCGATACGATGAGCGATGACACGCGTTTTGCCGCTGCCCGGGCCTGCGAGGATGAGGAGGGGCCCTTCACCGTGGGAGACGGCGGCCTTCTGGGGCTCATTCAGCCCGTTGAGGATGGTTTCCGCGCCGCCCATCGGGGTCACAGTCAGAGTCTAACATCTGCTAAGGCTCTTCAACCATTTGCCCGGGCCGCGTATGGGCCCGATGCTATACTGCGGACAGGCTCACGCCGAGTCCAGGAGTAGCTGATGCCGTTCGACAGCTGGCCGGGGGGTTCGTGGGAGGCCTCACTGAGGCTGAGCCTGACTATCCTGGCGCTCTACCTTGGTACCCTCTGGCTGACGCTGGTCTACTGGACCTACCGGGATATTCGCCAGCGCTCACGCGACCCGATTGTGCAGATGGCGGCGGTACTGGTGGTGCTGGTGTTCTTCCTTCCCGGGCACTGGGTGTATCTGATTCTGCGGCCGCGACACACGCTGGCGGAGCTCTACGAGCGCTCGCTGGAGGAGGAGGCGCTCCTGCAGGACCTGGAGGACCAGAAAGCGTGCCCCACCTGCAAGCGGCGCATCCACGATGACTTCCTGATCTGTCCCTCCTGCCGGACGCGACTGAAGGAGCCGTGCCGCTCATGCGCGAAGCCGCTGAGCTACGCATGGGTAGCGTGCCCCTACTGCGGGCTTGAGAAGCCGCCGCGGGAGGGAATGGGTCCACGCCCGGCACGGGCCCCCGGCGCTCCGCGGCCGGCTCCGGGGCAGGCGGCTGCCAGCGCAAGGCCCGGACCGGCCACTGCACCACCACCCCAGGCGCGGGCGGCAGCAGGGCATGACCCTTTCGCTCAGCCCCGCACTTTCCCCACGACCCATGAGGGAGACGACGCACCCGTCATCGGCACCTGAAAGGCGCGGACCGCCAGCCGGAACGAGGGCTTTCGATCAGGCGTCGAGGGCGGCGTAGAGGGCGGTGCCTTCGAGAAGACGTGCCATGCAATCGAGCTTACGCTCGCCCTGGAAACGGGAGTTCTCGTGGAGAGCTTCGAGGGCGGCAACGGTCTGGACGGTGTCGGCGGGCGAGAGGAGGACGGCAACTCCAGAAGCGCCGGCAGCATCGAGAGCGTTGCTTGACGGGCGCTGCCCTCCCGTGAGGAGCAGGCAGGGAGTATCGCCGCGGAGGGCGGCCAGGTGCTGGTCGGTGCGATCGGAGCGGACGACCACGGCCTTCATGGGGAAGCGCTTGAGGTGCGGCTGGCCGGCGTCTGCGGAGATGGGAGAGATAACGAGGTGGTCGCAGGTGCCATCGGGGCAATCGCCCTCGATGAGGGTTTCGGCGCCAGTGAGCGCCTGCACCTCGGCCACGCTGAAGCCGGCGAGTGTCCTGTCTTCGGCCAGCGTGACGGTGTGCGCATCGGCGGGGTTCGGTGGGGCGCTCGCGCCTGCGCGTGTCACCACCACGGCCAATGGCGTCAGCCCTGCGGGGGCAGAGGCGGGCGCGCGGCCCTTCGCCACAAGCACAACACGGGCGTTTGCAATGGAAGCAGCTTCGCCGGGGCCGGCTTCGACCACGAGGAGGGCGTCAGCGCCGGGGTCGGCGACCGATGACGCGGCGACCGGCGCCGAGGCGCTGCCGGGGGCGAAGGCAAGGGAGCCGAAGAAACGGGCGTCGTCGCCGGCGCGGCCGTCGCCGTCGATGCGGGCGAGTTTCACGGTACGCCCGAGGTAGGCGTAGTGGCGGGCGATGGCAGCGGCAACACCGGTCTTGCCCTCGCCGGGCTGGTTCGAGGTCACAACGACAACTGGCACGAGGAAGGCTCCCAGGCGCTGGCCGCGCACGCCGATTGTGCCGAAATGCACGAATTGCGACAAGCGCCCGGTTTGTCCAGGAACGTGCCGGGAGGCGGTGATGGCCTAGAATCGAACAATGCCAGGCACCTTCCGGGTTACGATCGATGGCAGCCGTCTGCGGTTCGCGGCCGCTCACATGGCCACTTTCGGCGGGCGTTGCGAGCCGCTGCACGGGCACAACTACGCAGTATCGGTCGAGGTCGAGGGTGAGCTTACGGCTGACGGCTGGGTGTGGGACTTCGGCGATCTGAGGGGCATCGCCTCCGGCATCATCGAAGAGCTTGACCACCGTTTCCTGCTCCAGCAGGAGTCGGCGCTGCTCGGGGCGACCGTCCGGGGAGACAGCTACGAGCTCCGTACGGGGGAGCGGAGCTACGTGCTGCCGCGCTCCGACGTGGTTTCGTTGCCGGTAGACAACACGACAGCGGAGCGGCTGGCGGAATGGATTGCGGGGCGGCTGCATACCGCTCTGCGCGCGAAGGGGGCCACGAACATCAGGCGCCTTGCGGTGGGCGTGGAGGAAATGCCGGGGCAGAGCGGCTGGTATACTGTTGGTTAGCGGCCCAGGCCACGCCGCGCACATGGGGGGCAGCGATGCAGCTTGACTGGGACAAGGCGATCAACGAGATCCTCTCGGGCACAATGACGTGCCAGGCGTGCGGCGCACTCGGCGACGAGATGGTGGTGGGCTACACGCGCAACACCGATGCGGCCCAGTTCGCCGAGCGCTGCCGCGACTGCGTTGATAAGAGCGACTGCGACGCCCGCAAGCTTGTGGTGGTGTGCGAACCGTGCGCTCGCATCTACCGCGTGAACGGCCGCCGCATGGGCGAAGCGGGCATGATGGCGGTAATGCTCGATGAGTGCCGGCGGAACCTCGAAGAGTCACTCGACTACCTTTCGAATTACTGGAAGGAAGACAACGAGGTGGACTACGACGAGATGCAGCAGCGGCTGGACGAGGTGGACCCGGAGATCTTCAGGGAAGAGGACAGCTGGCGGATGCGGCTGGAAGAGGAGTACATGCAGCTGCACCGCTGGTTCCGCGAACACGGGGTGCCGGTCCCGGACCCGGGCTGGCGCGGCCAGTACGTTGAGGACGTGATCGGGCTGGGCTACACAACGCTGCTGGGCGACTGAGCGGGGCTTGCGTTCCTTGGCCCGAAGGAGCCGCGTGGTATAATCGCCGTTGCGGGCGGAAGTAGCTCAGTGGCAGAGCGCCTCCTTGCCAAGGAGGAGGTCGCGAGTTCGACCCTCGTCTTCCGCTCCAGGTCCCGATGGTGCAATCGAAAGGCCCGCTTCCCGGCGGGCCTTTCGCGTTGTGGGGCGTGGTTTCGAGATTTGGTGCCGAAGGTGGGATTCGAACCCACACGAGCTTTGGGCCCAGCGGTTTTTGAGACCGCCGCGTCTGCCATTCCGCCACTTCGGCTTGCTACGCCATTATAGGGACCGGGGCGTATCCCGCCCCGGTGTCTCGACTGGGCCGGGGGTGCGAATGTACTCTCGAACCATGGGGCGACGGCGTCGCGCCCCTCCCTGCCGAGTGGTGTAACGGTAGCACACGGGTCTTTGGAGCCTTTGGTCGGGGTTCGAATCCCTGCTCGGCAACCACCTCCGCGGCCTGCTGCGGCGAGGCGGGCCCGCTGGCTTACCGCACGGGCGTGGGCCATGGTAAGCTTCATGGGCACGATAGATAGCCACGATGGCTTCCCCGCCAGAGGTGTGATGTGGGAGTAGTTGCAGTCAGCCAGGACCAGCTTCTTTCGCTTGAAGGGAGCGTCGAGGAGGAGCGGAGCCCGGCGCCGTCTGCGGGGAGCAACGAAGTCGCGGAGTTCCTGCGGGACTGCCCGCTTGTTTTCGGGCTGGATGATGAAGGGCTCGAACAGGTGGCCAGCCTGTGCACCATCGTCACCTTTCATGCGCGGGAGCAGGTATTCGCCGAGGGTGAGGTCGACAGCGGCCTCTGGATCCTGATGAGCGGGCGGGTGCGTCTCTATCACTCGGACCCGGAGGGGCGCCAGCTGGTGGTTGGCTTTCCGGCGCCGCACACGCCGCTTGACCTCGCGGCGCTCGACGGGCGACCGCACACGGTGGGGGCGACCGCGCTGGAGCGCTGCCGGGTGCTGCTGGTGCCGCAAGCGGCCCGGGTTGTGATTGCCCGCCGCTTCCCGGAGACGATCGTGAACACGATGCGCCAGCTTTCGCGCGACCTCAGGCAGCGCGATATCTCGCACGCTGTGCTCTCGTTCCGGAGCGCGCGGGGGCGCATCTGCTGCACGCTGGTGCAGCTTGCCGAGCAGTACGGTATCCACCAGTACAAGCGGGTGAAGATCAACTTCCGCCTGACGCGGCAGGACCTGGCGGATAGGTCGGGGGTGACGCTGGAGACTTCAATCCGCGTCCTTTCCGACCTCCAGCGGAGGGGCGTAGTCGCTACCAGGTCGAAGGTGATCGAGATTCTCGACCAGGCGGAGCTGGAAGAATGGAGCGGTTGCAGCGAGTGCGAGCTGGACTGCACGGTGTTCGCCAAGCCAACCGCAGCCGATATGCCGCAGGTGGCACGGCCCGTCTCCGCAGGAGCCCCGAGGCGCCTCGTTACGTCACTGCGGTAAGGGTGCGGCGCTCCTTCTTGCGGACTTGCCGGTGGGCCACCGCGGCGCCAGGGGCGGGCAAATGCGGTCAGGCGTTTCCGGGTGCCCACCAGACGAGAGCGGCGCGCATCCAATCGGGCCATCGGTAGCCTTCGGGGGTCTTCACCAGGCGGCGCTTGAGCGTTTCCGTGATCAGGCCGTCGAACTGGCCGCCAGACAGGCGCAGGTGGCGGCGGGCCCGGGCGATGGCGTCTTCGAAGGTGGCGTCGGTCCAATACCTGGCGGCGGCCGGTTCGACGAACACGTTGGGGGAAAGCCCCGCTTCAAGCAGGGCGTTGTAGCCGACGATGAAGTTCGGGCTGTCGTGCCAGTCGCCATGGATTGCTTCCGAGAGTTCGCCGATGACGCCGCCGGGCGCGGGGATGCGCATGGCCATGCCGCACAGTCGCGTGGAGCAGGCCTCCATCTTGCGTGCGAATGCGGGCAGGTCGGGCGAGGTGTACATCGAGTAGGCGGCAACGGAGACATCGTGGCGAGGCACGTCTGCTTCGAGCCAGGGCCGGCCGACAATGGTGACGTTGGTCATTTGGCGGGACGAAAGGCGGTCCTGCAGGGCGCGGCGCATTCCCTCGACAGGTTCGACAGCCGTGACGGCCCGGGCGCGTTCGGCGAGCGGGATGGTCCAGCGGCCCACGCCGGCGCCAACATCGAGCACCGTCAGGGTGGGTTCGAGCCGGTCGAGCACGAACTGGAGGACCGGGTCGGGGCGCTGTTCGCCTGGCTCGTCAAGCCTCCGGGCAAGCGCTGCCCAGCGCTCGACCATGCGGCTTTCGCCACCCTGCCCCGTCATCAGGTCGTGGGAGGCAAGCTCTCGCCAACGATGGGACCATTCGGCAGGCATCAGCGGACCCCGGGAGGGTCTGCGCTTCACTGGCGCAGCCACAGCTATGGTGTGCGAGGCCGGCGGGGTGTGTCGAGCGGGGATGGCCGCCCGGCCCGAGCGCTGGCAAGGACATCCGGGGCCGGTTATCGTCGGCAGGCAACTGACGATCAAGGGAGGCAACGGTGGAAGACTTCCTCTGGGGGCTATGGAACGGTATAACGGCGTGGCCGCTCCTCATCATCCACATCTTCGATTGGTGGGAGCGGTACCCCGTCTACAACATTGGTCGCGATGGCGGCTGGTACCAGTTTGGGTTCCTGCTGGGCGCCGGGTCGCCTTTCATGGGCTTCCTGGGGGGCCGTCGCCGCCGCCGCGAGAGAGACTGATCGGCGCGGAAGCCCTATTGACCCTGCCCGCGGGTGCGCCACTATGAGGGCTATGAGTGGTCATCGCGTCGTCTCGTTTGCCCTTGCCGCGGGCGCCGGTGCGCTGGCATACAAGTACTGCCTGCGTCCGCGCTACATGCGCTGGGGCGCCACCGATGACGAGGTCAGGCGCGAGCTGCCGGGTGACGAGCTCACATCGAACTGGGCCTGGCAGGCAACGCGGGCGGTGACTATCAACGCTCCCGTGGAGGCTGTCTGGCCGTGGCTGATGCAGGTGGGACAGGACCGCGGCGGGTTCTACAGCG
>WBZY01001540.1_pt1 | contig 11507 bp, 10 predicted proteins | sample 5204191 | NCBI WGS metagenome assembly WBZY01 (sample SAMN12344363, study PRJNA552823) | activated sludge metagenome | biome: Activated sludge suspended growth; feature: Anammox Sidestream; material: Wastewater; isolation source: activated sludge from anammox sidestream of wastewater treatment... | reverse complement strand
GCAATGTTGGTGATGCACAGGATCGTGAAGGATTGTGGATCCAGGGGCACTTCAGGCGCCATCCCTTCTCCTTCCGCGTGGAAGAGATCCTCGGCCCAGTTCGGAAAGTAAACGACCCTGTCGGCTTGACCACTGCGCGCCGCGATCTTGTGGACAAGTCCACGTGACGGGGCAAGTACGAGCATGCATTGTCTGTACATCCAGCCCACGAACCTTCCAATTGCATCGAGGAAGATTCCGGGTCTTAACACTCCCATGGCCTCGAGCGTCTCCGGCCAAGCATCCAGCACCCAGAAGGCGATCGGAGCTGATTTCACGCGACTCATCACAATCCCCGGAATGCCGACTGTCACGGGTGACGGTTCATACACGAGAATTGCGTCAAATCGTCGGCCGCGCAGTTTCCACGGACCCACAATCGATGCGCACAGGGCAAAACTCAGGTAGTTCACCACCAACCTTGCGCGGCCAGTGCCCCGAGGCACAACAAATGAACGAACGATTTCCACGCCTTGGTATTTCGCGAAGAACGCCGGATCGCGCCGAAACTCCGGATAGACCTCGCCAGCGGGATAGTTGGGGAGGCCTGTCAGTACCGTGACGGAATGACCACGCCGCACCATCTCCGCAGCTAGATCGTTGATCCTGAAATTCTCCGGCCAGAAATTCTGGCTGACGATCAACAGGTTCAATCTGGGTCAACTCGTCGCAGGCGATGCCACACCACGCGATTTACATAGTCGGTGTAGCTGAGAATAATGCGAAGTACCTTCTCCGAGACATTCGGCACAGCGTAATCCCTCACGAGTTGCAAGGTCCGCTCGCCGGCACGCCCCTGCTTCGCGAGTATCGCAAGGCCCTGGCGGACACGGGTGACGTCCAACCCGACCATCATCACCGCCGCCTCCTCCATTCCTTCCGGCCTCTCGTGGGCCTCCCGGATGTTCAGGGCCGGGAAGTTCAGGATCGAAGACTCTTCGGTGATCGTCCCGCTGTCCGACAGGACAGCTCTGGCCGACATCTGCAATCGCACGTAGTCCAGGAAGCCGAGGGGCTTCATCAACTTCACGAGGGGATGAAAACGCACGCCTTCGGAGTCGATGCGACTTTGCGTCCTCGGGTGGGTAGAAACGATGACCGGGGCCCCCGAATCCGCGGCAACGGCATTGATCACGGAGACCAGCCTCGCGAACGATCCGGCCGGTTCTACGTTCTCCTCCCGATGCGCACTGACGACGAAATAGCCCTCTTCCGGCAGGCCGAGGCGCTGGATCACATCCGACGCACGGATGCCCGCTCCGTAGTGATGAAGCACCTCGAACATGGGACTTCCGGTCCTGATGACCAAATCCGGAGGCAGCCCCTCGCGCAGCAAGTACTCCCGGGCAATGTCGCTGTACGTCATGTTGACGTCGGCGGTGTGATCGACGATGCGGCGATTGATCTCCTCCGGTACCCTCTGATCAAAGCAGCGATTCCCCGCTTCCATGTGGAATACAGGGATCTTCCGGCGCTTTGCCGGTACTACGGCGAGGCAGCTGTTGGTGTCGCCGAGAACTAAAAGAGCCTCCGGCGCCTCGTCCTCGAGCACGCGATCCACTGCGATGATCAATCGACCAATCGTTTCGGCAGCTCCGCGGCTTCCACTGGCGCAGTCGAGAAAATGATCCGGCTTGCGTACCGCAAGCTGATCGAAGAAAATCTGGTTCAACTCGTAATCGTAGTTCTGGCCAGTGTGCACGAGGACGTGTTCGCAATGTTCGTCGAGCTTCGAGAGCACGCGCGAGAGACGAATGATCTCCGGCCGGGTCCCGACAACGGTCATCACGCGAAGCTTGCGCGACTCGGCATTCATAGCGGGCACGCGACCGTATCGGGCCGTGATCGGTCGAAGATCTCATTGGCCCACAGCATCACTAACAACTCTCCTTCCCCAACATTGGTGACATCGTGTGTCCATCCGGGGATCGATTCAACGATCATCGGGGTTCCGCCTATCGTGTTCAGCACGTATTCATCGCCGGTTTGCAGGTGGCGGAAGCGAAATCTTGCGGATCCGCGGATCACCAGGAACTTCTCGCTCTTCGTATGATGATAGTGCCCGCCACGTGTCACCCCTGGGTGCGCCGTGAAATAGGACCACTGCCCGCAGTCAGGGGTCTTCAGCATCTCGACGAATTCTCCGCGGCGATCCGCATGGACCGCCACCGAATAGGCGAACCCGTCGGTCGGCAAGTAGCTTACGTAGGTAGCGTATAACGCCCGCAAAAAGCCCGTCCCGACCCGATCGATCACCAGCGTCTCCCGGCTCGCTGCGAATCCACGGATGTGATCGGCAACGGCTCCGACCGTGGTTTCGTAGCGGGGTGACACTTCCATCCAGGGCGTCTCGCCCATGGACCTGTCGATGACCTCCATGAATGCGCCCACCACGTCATCCACGTAGACAAGCTGCAGGGGAGCCATGGGGTTCGTGACCCTGATCGGCAACCCGCGGGCGATGTTGTGGCAGAAGGTGGCGACTACGGAATTGTAATTGGGCCGCGACCATTTACCGAAGACGTTGGGCAGGCGGAATATTCTGGGTACGAGTGTTCCTCGTTCGCCCGCCGCGAGCAACTCCTCTTCTGCCGCTCGCTTGCTGCGTCCATATGGATTGTCGAGGCTCGCCTGGATCGACGAACTGAAGACTATGACCGGGGGGCTGCGGTCGTTGCGGACGGCCGAACCGACGGCCTCGATCAACCAACGGGTCAATTCCGCGTTCACACGAGAAAAGTCCGCAGGATCTTCCGGCCGGTTCGCCCCTGCGAGATGCACGACGACGTCCGAAGCACCTACCAAGGCGAGCGCTTCAGCCACCGGGGTGGATCTCGTCATCTTCGCGAGCAGCACATCCTTGCGCTCGCCCAGACGCTGGCAGAGATTCTGGCCGACGAAACCATCCGCGCCGGTTACGAGCACACGCCTCATTTCAGTCCACCGGTTCGGCGTGCCGGCCCTCGCTGAGCTCGCGAACGAAGGCGAGCTTCAACAGCAGCGCCTTCATGCCAGCAACATCGAGGCGAGTCGTGTTGTGCGAGTTGTAGTCGACGCTCTCGGAAATCCGTTTCTCACCGGTATCGACATACTTAGCGTAGTTCAGGTCCCTCAGGTCGGGAGGAACGCGGAAATACTCCCCGAGATCCTCTGCCGAGGCGCGCTCCTCTCTGCTGAGCAGCACCTCGAAGAGTTTTTCGCCGTGGCGGGTACCGAGGATTTCGATTGGATGGGCAGGGCGCCCAAACAACTGGCGCAGTGCCTCTGCCAGCACCTCAATCGTGGCCGCCGGCGCCTTCTGCACGAAGATGTCGCCGGGCCGTCCATGCTGGAACGCGTACAGCACGAGATCCACGGCGTCATCGAGGGTCATCATGAACCTCGTCATCGCAGGATCCGTGATCGTCATTGGCCTGCCGGCCATCATCTGCTGCACGAACAGCGGAATCACCGAACCCCTCGAAGCCATGACATTGCCGTAGCGCGTGCCGCAGATGATGGTGCTTCGACTTTCCCGTGACTTGGCAACGAAGACCTTTTCCATCATTGCCTTGCTGATTCCCATCGCATTGATGGGGTAGACCGCCTTGTCCGTGCTCAAGCAAATCACTCGCGCGACACCGCTCGCGATCGCGGCCTCCAGCACGTTGTCGGCGCCCAGGACATTGGTCTTGACGGCTTCCAGGGGGTGGAACTCGCAGGAAGGCACCTGCTTGAGCGCCGCGGCATGAAATACGAAATCGACGTCCCTCATCGCCGCGCCTACGGCTCGCGGGTCCCTCACGTCCCCGATGTAGAACTTCAGTTTGGCGCTCGCGTAACGCTTGCGCATGTCGTCCTGTTTCTTCTCGTCGCGACTCAGGATGCGCACTTCCTCGACGCCTGAATCCAGGAACCGGCGCAAGACGGCATTCCCGAACGATCCCGTTCCGCCGGTAATCAGCAACGTGCACCCCGCGAAGGCCTGCATAGACCCCATCATAGGCCAACGCCTCGCATGCCGGAATTCATGATCAGTTCATCCCTCTGGGCTGGCGTCGGATAATTGATGAGGACGGCCCGGTATTGCCCCTTGAATACGAACAGACTGCCGGCTGCCGCTCCCATGACACCGCAGGCCCTGAATAGCGCCGCCATGTCTTCGAGTTTGCCTGCCCCGCCGAGCATGGTCATGGGAATATCGAGTGCCTGCCTGAATCGCTCCGCCAGTTCCAGATCGTAGCCCTTCATCAGGCCATCGCGGTCCACGGAATTGATGACCAGCTCCCCCGCCCCGGCCGCAGCCAGTGTCTGTGCAACCTCCACGGGATCGCTGTCGAGAACACGGGTGGCGTTGTGGGTAACGAGACGATGCCCGCGTGAGAGCAGCCCGGATTTCGACTGCACGTCGAGCACCACCACCACGCTCTGGCGGCCCAAGGCATCCGCGACCTGCGTGACGATCGTCGGATCCTGTACGGCCGCTGCGCTCATGGCGACCTTCTCGATGCCGAGGCCGGATATCCGCTTCGCCTGTTCGACGCTGCGTACCCCGCCTCCGTAGCACAAAGGCATTCGGCTTTCCGCGGCGAGCGCCTGGATCAACCTGTAGTCAGGCTCCCTGCCCTGTACGGTCGCGTCGATATCGAGGACGATCAGCTCGTCCGCCTCCTTTTCGTTGAAGATCTTCACGGCATTAATCGGATCACCAACGTAACGCGGATCCGTGAACCGCTGGGTCTTCACGAGCCCACCACGGTGGACCAGCAGGCAGGGAGTTATGCGCGGACGAAGCATCGATCAGACTGCGGCGAAGTTCTTCAGGAGATTGACGCCCCAGTGATGGCTCTTCTCCGGATGGAACTGCACCCCGAAGACATGATCACGCCGCACCATGCACGCGAACCCGGACCCATAGCTCGCACGTGCGGCGATGTGATCCTCGGACGCAGCCTCGAAGAAATAGGAATGCAGGAAATAGAAGCGCGCGTCGGACTCCATTCCGGCCAGCAGCGGACCAGGCCCGGTGGCGTGAACATCGTTCCATCCCATGTGTGGCAGCGGCAGTCCTTCCCAGGACTCCAGGCCCGCGAACGCCCGGACACGACCCGGGACCCATCCGAGTCCGGGGGCCTCGCCTTCCTCGCTGGAATCCGCGAGCATCTGCATCCCGACGCAGACGCCCAGCAACTTCGCCCGAGCGGACCCCACGAGCGACGAAAGCACCGGACGCAGGCCCGAAGCGTCCAGCAATTCCATGGCGTGATCGAACGCGCCCACACCAGGCAGTATCACGTGGGTCGCACCCTCGAGCTCTTCCGGCTGGCGCACGATCACGGTGGGGATGTTCAACCGCTTGTAAACGTTCGCGAAGGCGCCGACGTTGCCGAGCCCATAGTCGATGATCGATATCATCGCATCAGTGATCGCTGGATGCCGAGCAAGCGCATCACCCGCGTGCCGAGATCGATGAATGCCATGTCGTTGCGATAGTCGCGATACGTCTTCTTCGGAGCGGCGAGGTACCCCTGTAACTCATCCACCGTGATGTCGAGCTTGGTCGCGACATACTCGAAGTCCTGCGCTATCGACTCGGCGTCGTAGGCAGGTTGTGAGATGCGGCGCAGGGCCTCGTCCCGCTGCAATTGACCAGTCAGGATCAGGCTCGAAAAGTGCGCGCGGCGCTTGTCATAGCCGAATCGGGTCGGAAGCCAGAATCCCTCGTAGAACCTCGTGAACCGGGACTCGTAGTGCTTGTGCGCATAGCGCTGCCATCCGAAACGCGAGACCAGCTCATCCATCGCCGGTTCCTTGCGGAAAGGCACGGAGTTGAGCGGCTTCACTACACGCACGCCGTTGATGAAACGATACTTGATCCGGAACTTGAAAATCCCCGCGAGCGGGAACCGGCGAAGCGGAATCGTACCGAAGCGCCGGTGTATGTCCTTCAGCTGGCGAAGGTCAGATGCGTGGTAGTGCCACTCGAGCGGTTCGCGAACACATTCCGTCGAGTAGTTCGCACCCGTGAGGATGAACTTGACGCCCTGCTTGGCGGCGAAGTTGTATAGCCCCGCGAAGAACGCGTGATCCTGTGGCGTGTCGAGATGCGGAACGCCCGCCTTGAAGAACGCCAGTTGCAGATCACGCATCTCGGGCCAATCAACGACTTCGGTGTACAGGTCGAGTCCGAGGCCATCGACCAACTTCTCGATGTTGTTGACGGCTTGCTGGGAGTTCCAGCCCGCGTCGACGTGGTACAGGAGTGGTCGCAGCCCGAACCGCTCCTTCGCGAGATAAGTGACGTAGGAGCTGTCCACGCCACCACTCAAGCCGATCAGGCAGTCGTGGTCGCGTCCGCGCCCGAAGTCGCGAATCTGGCGCATCTGCGCTTCGATCTCCGCGGCGCCGCGATCATCCGTATGCCAGTGGGGAACGATGTTGGAATGGTAGTTGATGCAGTAGTCGCACCAGCCGCGCTCATCGAACACGATGTTCGAATCGCTGGTGTCCATGATGCAATTCGCGCAGATCTGGTAGGGCTTGCTGTTCATTGCGGGTCGCCGGCTAGCTGCGCTGGACTTGCCGGACGAAGGTGAACTCTTCGTTCGAGGCCGAAGACCGCCACGTGCACCCGAACCCCAGCGACCGGAGCCTTTCCACGGCAGCAGTCGTGGCGCGCACGCCCACTCCCTTCCAGCGATGGTGGAACTCGACGCACAGCACGTCGATGCCCGGCGCGTGCTCCTCGAATTCGATCGAATTGATCACGTCGTACTCCGCACCCTCGATGTCCATCTTGAGGACATTGATCCTCCGGCCCCCGATGAGCCGGCGCAGCGTAGCCATTCCTATGAGCGACACCTTCAACGTCTCCCTCCCGACATGGCTCGCCGCAACCAGCGACCCGGAAACATGGCTCGAATCATTGGGCAGGTAGAAGTCGGCCTCTCCGTCCCGGGCGGCAAGTCCGAACGGATGGATCTCGAGGCCGGGGCGCTTCACTCCCGCGGCATACGCGAGCGCCCTCGGGGTCGGATCGAATCCGTGGACGGTGAGGCCGTAGCGGTCCATGAGGGAGAGGGAAAAGGCCATGTCCTCGCCCAACCCGACATCGACGACCACCGAATCGCCTCGCAGGCCACCGCGTGGCACGCTCCAGCCGCAATAGTCATTCCCGTGGAACTCGAGCGGCAGGGAAACCTCGCGACGAATCCATGGCTCGCTCCCGAGCGCTTGGCGTCCAAGGACCCTGGCCTTGCGCATCATTCCGAGTAGCACCCGAACCCCCGTCCTTTCCCGATCAAGGCGAACTACCACGCCTGGAATCCAGAACTGCGATGACTTCCCGGCAATATCGATCCGCGCGAAACCGTTCGCACGCGAGCCGGTAGTTGCGCAGCCCCACCGCAGCCAGCGACTGCGGATTGCCTCGTATTATACGGAGGCAGCTCACCAGTGATTCCACGGATCGTCCTCGCACCTCGAACCCGTTGGCATCCGGTGCGAAAACGTCGAAGACGCCGCTGTGGTTGGTGGTGACGACAGCACATCCGGCGGCATAGGCCTCGAGGATGCTGATCGGCTGGCCCTCGTAGGGATAGTAGGTGGGCAGCAGGAAAACATGCGCACCGAAGAAGAGCGCCCGCTTTTCCGCTCCCCTGACGACCCCGTGATAGCGCGCGCCGGGCAAGCCGGCCAGGTCATTCCTGAATCGCGCTTCGTCGGCACTCGACTCGAAGCCCCCGGCGAAATCGATTTCGAAGGCTCCCGGGCTCTCTGCCTGCAGTATCCGGTAGGCCTCCAGCAGCTCCAGGTATCCCTTGCCCGGAATGAGATTGCTGAGGAACAACAGCCGAGTCGGAGCAACCGCCCTGAACTTCGCCTCGATGCCCGGGACGTCGAAGAAGCTCGAGTCCTCCGCAAAGTTTGGAACAATGAAGGTTCGCGCCCTCTCGACGCTACCTTCGAAGATGTCGGCCAGCCTTGGGCCGAGGACGATGCAGGCGCCGATGCGGCGCAGGAAGTAACGATTCGCGCGAGCCAACGGCCGACCAGGCTCGCGCAGCAGTTCACGCAAGCCCGCGCCACCGTGCAGGTGGACGACAACCGATCCCAGGCGGCCTCGACAAAGTGCATAGATCGCGAGGTCCTTCAGGTTGCCCGCAAGCGACTCGGAGATCGTGAGGTAAACGACCTCATGCGTGCGTTGCTCGCGCCACACCCGCGCGAGTATGGCGAGCACCTCCTTCACCCTCGCAAGCGAACTCACGCCCTGCCGGAAGGTATGCTTGCTCAGGTTCACGACCGTGACCCGTTGCGTGGGACCGAGGGCCTCGAGAAGCACCTGGCAAGCCAGGGATTGCCCCGTGACCGGCTCGGGCAATGGCCCGATGAACAGCACGCTCATCGAGATTCGCGGGATGTCGCCGTCAGGTAGTCCGCCTCGATGCGACCGGCTATCACGCTCCAGCTGAACTTCTCCAGCACCTTGGCGCGGCCCGCCCGACCCAATAGGGCCCGGTGTTCGGCCGAGGCCATGCCGAGGAGTACATGGGCGAGTTCCCCCGCGTCACCCTCCCGATACACCGCGCCGTTCCCGGCGATGCGTTCGCTTTCGCCGATGCGATCCGAAGCCACGACGGGAAGGCCCGCCGAGGCGGCATCCAGCATCGACATCGACTCCTGGGTGGGCCAGACGGCGACATCAGCCATCCGGTAATAGTCCCCCAGCAAGCGCTGCTTCATGAAGGGCACCACGACGCTGCGAGACTGAGCGGCAATCTCGTCGCGCTGCACTCCTTCCCCAATGAAGAGGCCGCGGAATGGTATGCCACGCCCCGCAAGCAGCTCGACGGCCTTGGCGAGCAGGAGCGGGTTCTTGTCGCGCGAAAACCGGCCCGTATAGATGCAAATGACGTCGCCAGCATCAAATCCCAGCTCCGTCCGGAGCGCCGCGATCCGGGACCCGTTCGCGCGCTCTTCCGGCGCCGCCGGTCGGAATAGCTCTGTGTCCGTGCCCAATGATTGGACCACGATCTTCGAGCGGGGTACCCCGTAGTATTCATTCGCAACGAACGCACAGTCCGGTGCGATCGCGTAGCACCGCTCGACGGCCGTGGAGGCGAGGAAGGTCGGTACGGTTCGCGTCGCCCGGTAGGCAAGGCGCCTGACGAATTGACCCTGGCCTTCCCTCATGTAGGGCTTCATCACGGACAGATGCTGGTGCGTCTCGGCGAAGAGCCGGAAGTCGCTGAACAAGCGAAGACCCGCAAGCGCGAAGGTCTGCACGGAAGCCACCTCCATCGAGTGCACGATGTCCGGCGAGAGCTCACGGAGCTTTCGCGGTAGGCCGCGAAGCCGCACGTATCCCCCCACGTTCGATGCGGCGAGTCGATGCACAACATAGCCATCGACTGGAAAACTTCCGAGCGGCTGCCTCGCGGGACCCAGGAACGATTCGTATGTCTGCGCGTAACCCGGCTCATTGCCGTACACGTTCATCTCGGAGGTGATGACGTGCACCTCATGCCCCCGGAGCGCCAGGAACTTGGGCAGGCAATTCTCCGCGTAACCCATGCCTTCCGAGTAGAAGGTGCTGACGACCACGATTTTCATTGGCGCGAATTGTAACCGAATGCGCCCGACGATCCCGCGCTACGGAAACCTCAGAGTGACAAGCGCCAGGCAGAGCGCGAGCGTCCCGAGAAAATACTTGTCGAAGAAGATCCGGACAGGCGCGATTCCGGTCAGGGCGAGATAGGGAATCGAAACCAGGATTCTCGCGAACATCGACAAGACGTAGGCGATGGATACGCCAACGACCCCGTGGTGCATGAGGCCGAATATTCCAAGCACAAGGCAAAGGCCTTCCACCGCATTGGTGACCAGTCCGTACCACATCGATCCGTGCAACGTGATCAACCGGCCGATCCCCTGGTTGAGCAACAGGAGTCCCGCATACGAGACCAGGACTACACATGTTGCGAGGAATCGCTCCGAACCGAAGGCGGGACCGAAGGCCATGATCATCACGCTAGGGAAGGCGAGCAACGGCAGCGCCAGCGCAACGAAGACATACCAGGAGCCATACAGGTTCGCGTAGGTGAGGCGGCTCGCCTGGCTTGATTCCGCAACGCCTGCGCTGGCGGTGATCAGTGGTGCATTCAGCGTGGATGCGACGACGATGATGCCGCTGACGATGACCATGGCAGCATGGAAGAACCCGAGCTCCTCGAATCCCGCCGTCCGCACGACCTGTGTTTCCCCGAACCACCTCATCGGCGCGACGAGCAGGAACATGAGTACGAGGGGCATGCTGAAGCGCATGAGTATCGAGCGCATCCGCGGGCTGACTCGCCATCCAATGACGATCTCGTGTTTGCGCAGCACCGTGGAAATGGCGACATGGCAGGCCACGACACCGACAGCGCCGTGCACGAGCAGGCCAACGAGCGCGCCGTTCAGTCCGAGCAGCATTGCCCCGCCGACCATCGATGCAAGGCCCCCCATGGCCTGTGCGAAACTGCAGATGGCCAACGCCTTGAACCCCGCCAATCCCTGCAACATGCCTGCCTGTGCACCATTCACGGCGGAAAGCACCATGAGCAGGCAGGCAAACCTGAGGCTGCCTGCCGCTTCAGGATGCTCCAGCAATCGCGAAGCGACCCACGGGGCGCCCAGGTACAGCGCCGCACCCAGCACGAGGCTCGCGCCCAGTGCGAGCATGTAGGAGCTACCGATCACCTCACCGCAGAAGTGGTGATCAGAGCCCAGATGTGCAGCCACGAAGCGGTTTGCGGTGAGCCCGAGTCCCATTCCGCCGAGGGTCGCAAGGATCGAGCTCGTGCTGCGCACGAGGCCGAGTTCCCCGTACTCCGCGGGATCCAGCAGCCGGGCCAGCAACAGCATGGACAGGAGCAGCAGCCCTTTTGCGAGGCCTTCGCCCACCATGGACCAGAACGTGGTGGTGAGTAGCGCTCGTTCCTTCGAGGGCGCAGTGAACCGGCGAATCAGGCTAGACCAGCTGTCCATGCACGTGGAACTTCGGCGCTTCGGCCAACCTTTGCAGGACGCGCGCCTTGTCGCGCAGGAACAGCGTGTTGCCGTCCTCGGCGTTGATGCCGGGCAGTTCCTCGAGTGAACGCGTCATCGGCTTGTAGGAGTACGGCGTGAACCCATGTTGCCTCATGGCTTCCACGATCTTCGATTCATCCATCCCATATCGCCGCCCGCTGCCATTCAGCTCGACCAGCGCGGCACCCAGTGACTGCCGGGAAAGAACTGCGTGCGCTCCCTCGATGACATGGGTTTCGAATCCCTCCACGTCGATCTTGAGGAGAATCGGCTCCTCCCGCTCAAGTGCCGAATCCAGCGTGACGACCTCGACGCTCACCGAGGAACTTTCGTCCTCTCCCGAGGCGAGGACATGGTTGGTGGCGCCCTCGCGCGCGGTGAATCTCAGTCGGCCCCGCTCACGACCAACCCCCTTG
>WBZY01001539.1_pt1 | contig 11511 bp, 11 predicted proteins | sample 5204191 | NCBI WGS metagenome assembly WBZY01 (sample SAMN12344363, study PRJNA552823) | activated sludge metagenome | biome: Activated sludge suspended growth; feature: Anammox Sidestream; material: Wastewater; isolation source: activated sludge from anammox sidestream of wastewater treatment... | reverse complement strand
ACAAGCTCGTGGCGCAAACAGCCGCCACCCTCGTCGAACCCTCCCAACTCTACGATGTCCGCCACGGATCGGAGCGCCTCTTCATGTCCCCCCTGTCCGTCCGGTCATTGCCCGGTGTGCACCGCCCGTGCATGCGGATGATGCTGAAACACTTAGACGATCTCAATCTTCAATCGCTGGGCGATGTGGCGGACAGTCCGCTCGACGCACTCGAACTCGTCTTGGGACAGGATGCCGGACAACTCGTACGGTGGGCACAAGGTATTGATCCGACTCCAGTCCTGGCGCCGGTGGTCCAGCCGTCGCTCGAAGACACCGTGGCCCTGAATCCGGACGAGGTAGACGATGGACGCCTGGAAGGCCGGCTGGCCGAGAGTCTCCAGCGGCTCTGCCGTACGCTGAGGAGCCAGCGTCGCGTCTGCGGCGGGATGTCTTTGATGATCCGCTATAGCGACCACAGGGACGTCTCAGCCAAGACGCAGGTCACTCCCGACACCTGCTGGGAGATCGATTTGGCTGGACCGCTTCACACAGTCTTTTCTCGAGCCTTTCGCCGACGCATCCGGCTCAGACAGATGACCCTCTGCCTGACTCATCTGACGAGTTTTGCGCAACAGGTCTCACTCTTTGAGGAACCATCATCCCAGGAGCAACGCCGTCGTGATCGGGCGCAACGGCTCGCGCAGGCGCTCGACCATCTCCATGCACGCTTTGGTGAAGGTGCCATCCGGTATGGGAGAACCCACTGAACCGATGGAGTTTGTCCATCTCCACACCCATTCCTCCTATTCGCCCATGTGGGGCGTCCCAACCTTGGAGGCCCTCTGTGAGGCCGCACGCGCACAGGGACAGAATACGTTGGCCCTCACCGATACCAATGGCCTCTATGGAGCGATCCGTTTCCTTGATGTCGCGAAACAAGCCGGCCTCAAGCCGATTCTCGGGGCCCAGGTCATACATCACGATCAACGGGCCGTGCTCCTCGCGAAGACACCCGACGGCTACGCGAACTTGTGCCGACTGCTCTCGTGCCGACATGAGGATGCCGGCTTTGACTTTATCCAGGCGATCGCCAGCTATCGGACTGGGCTAGTCATCCTTTCGGATGATCTCTCGGCGCTGACGGCCTGGCGAAACGAGGCTGCCGATGATCTCTATGTCGAATTGTCACCTGGTTCCCAGATGCAGGAGGCCATGGTGTTCAGCCGACGCACGGGATTGCCCGCCGTGGCCACGACCCGCGCGGCGCTTCTCCATCAGTCCGACTTTGAAGGCCATCGACTCTTACGGGCCATCGCGGACAACACGACGTTATCACGCTTGAAGCCGGACCGCTGTTGTGGCCCGATGAATTGGCTGATGCCGCCCGCCGTCATCGCACGATACGTTCCGCATATGCCCGAGGCACTGAGCAATACGCAGCGCGTCGCCGAACAGTGCCACACCGATTGGGATTTCACCGCGACGATGTTTCCCTCCTTTCGGCAGATGGCGTCCGGCGAGGCCTTCGACGCCTTGCGCACCAAGACCTACGACGGAGCCCAATGGCGCTATGGGTCTGTCTCCGAGACAGTCCGGGATCGGATCGAGAAGGAACTCGCCGTGATTCGGGAAAAACGCTATGCCGACTATTTCCTGGTCGTCGATGAAATCGTGCGTCAATCTCCGCGCACGTGCGGACGAGGATCGGCGGCCGCCTCCGTTGTCTCCTATTGCCTCGGCATCACGCACGTCGATCCCATCCGGCACAATCTCCTCTTCGAACGATTTCTCAATCCCGGCCGGCATGATCCTCCAGACATCGACATCGACTTTCCCTGGGATGAGCGCCCGAAGATTCTCGAATGGGTCTTTGGACGATATGGCGCTCGTCAGGCGGCCATGGTCGCAAACCAGAACACCCTCGCGTTGCGCGCGGCCCTGCGCGAGATCGCGAAAGTGCATGGGCTGCCAGCAGGCGAGATCGGGAGGGGCTTGGCCCTCCTGCATCGACGCGCCGATTTCGTGGAAGTCGCTGGCGATTCCAGCCTGGACCACTGGGCCCAGCAAGTGTGTCGCGCGTTGAACCTTCGGTCACCGTGGCCAGAGATTGTCTCTTGGGCGGGACGACTTCAGGGCCATTTCAGAAATCTCGGCTTGCACCCGGGAGGAGTCGTCCTCGTCCCCGACGAAATCCGTCGCTATGTCCCGGTCGAAACTTCGGCGTCGGGCTGGCCGGTCATTCAATGGGAGAAGGACCAAACGGAAGACGCCGGCTTGGTCAAGATCGATCTCCTGGGCAATCGCTCACTGGCGGTCATTCGGGACGCCCTTGCGGCGATCCACCGCAATACCGGCCTCCTGATTGAGTATGCCCAGTGGAATCCCATTGGAGATGTGGCCACCGAAGAAGTCATTCGGCAAGGCAACACCATCGGCTGTTTTCATATCGAATCCCCAGCATCCCGACTGTTGCTGAAGAAACTCTGGACGCTGATGCCAGCAGCAAGACGGAAGGTCGCCGATGTCTTCGAGTACCTCGTCATCGTCTCCTCCATTATCCGGCCGGCGGCCAACGTGTTTGCGGATGACTTCGTGCGGCGAGCCCATGGAGAGCCGTATCGATCGTGGCATCCCCTGCTCGACGAGGTTCTCGCGGACACCTTCGGGATCATGGTGTATCAAGAAGACGTGATGAAGGTCGCGGTGGCCTTAGGCGGGTTTTCCGCCCATGACGGCGATCAACTCCGCAAGGTATTGAGTAAGAAGCATAAAGCTCGACATGTACAGGATTATCAGCGGCAGTTTTACGAGGGCGCTCTTGCGCGACAGATCCCGAGACCGGTCATCGACCATGCCTGGAGCATGATGATGAGCTTCGCGGGCTACAGCTTTTGCAAGCCGCATTCCGCCAGTTATGCCCAAGTCGCCATAAAATCAGTCTATCTGCGAGCGCATTATCCGGCGGAATTCATCGCCGCTGTGATCAGCAACCAAGGCGGCTACTATTCGCCCTTCGCCTATCTGTCAGAAGCCCGTCGCATGGGTCTGAGGATTGTGCCCCCCGACATCAATGCCAGTGAGTGGGTCTATCGAGGATGCGGCAAGGCCATTCGAGTGGGATTCATGCAGATCAAAACCCTTCGCGAGGAGTTGGTGAAGACAATCGTCGCCGAGCGCCAGGCACACGGCCCGTATCGCTCGCTGCATGACTTTCTGGATCGAGTGAACCCGGATGTGGCTCAGGCCAAGTTGCTCATCAAGGCTGGTTGTGTCGATTCCATTGCCGGCGACCTGACTCGCCCAGGTCTCATGTGGAGACTCGTAGCCTTTCATGCCGGACAAAGAAACCGGTATCTGCCAATCCCTCCTGAATATTCACCGCAGCAACAATGGGCGCACGAGTGGGAGCTATTCGGTTTTCCCCTGAGCCGGCATCCCTTGGACCTGGTGAAGGAAGTGGTGGGAAAAGCCGCATACCGTTCGGCACGTGAACTCAATAAATACGTCGGAAGGACCATCACACTCTTGGGCTGGCTGGTCACGGAAAAAATCGTGTCCTCCAAGAAAGGCGAGCCGATGGAGTTCGCGACGTTCGAGGATCAAACCGGCCTGTATGACGCCACCTTCTTTCCTCGCACCTACCGCCAGTATTGTCATCTGCTTGCCTCGAACCAGGCCTATCTCGTCACCGGCCTCGTTGAAGAACACTTTGCCACGGTCACCCTGACGGTTACCGACCTGCGGCTCTGCTCGTCGCCTGAAGCTCAGCGGGAGGACGCTTCCCTTGCGCAAGGGCTCTAACGCCGCTCAGTTTCTTGCGGTCCGCTATGGTTACGAGCCGAGCGCATGCCTTTTCTCCATTCCCAAGGCGGCACCGGATGCGGTTCTACCCATAGACCCTTTTTCATCACCTGTGCTTGCCGTTCCAACTCTCCCAGCCTCAAGTCCTTGGAATACTTCTTAAACCACCAAGCCAATCCGGCCTTGAGGACTTCCTGATTCAGGCTGCGGCCATCTGAAAGCAATACTTCGGCCAATATTCGACCATAGCGGTCGCGCTTCTGCCCATACACGGTGACAGTCTGACCAAAGGCCAGTTCCGAGGTGTATGCCTTCGCGCGTGCGCCGAAGGGTTGCCACCTTTCGGGACAATCAATCCCAAGTAACCGTATCTGTTGTGCTTCGCCATCGTGTATCACCCGGATGGAGTCACCATCGATGACGCCGACTACCTTTCCCACAAATTCGGCATGGGCTAGGATAGGGACACAGATCAGGCCAAGGAACAAGATACAACTGCGAAACGTGGCCACACACCGTGGAGTGCTCATGGCGGAGGAGTGTACACTGCTCAACCTGCTGAGCATAGCAACGGTTGGGGCATCCGACGGAGCAATCAGAGAGGAGACGCATGGAGGATAGAACAGATCATCGACGCCACACGATTGAGGAACGTCTTGATGGGCTAGAAGAAATGGGCAAGGCGTTGAAGGAAGACATCGAAGCGAGGTCGGAGGAGACGTCTGTGACCGATACGGACTCTATTTGCTGAACAAATTCGATGAGATTCTGAAGTTGCTGAAACCGCGCAACGATTGAACGTATTGCCGCCGGAGTGCCGCGAAACACGCTCGACGGATCGTGCGGGAAAGCCATCACGCATGAATGAACTTCAATTGCCTTTCGACCCTCCGGGGACGCCTACCACATCTAGAGTTCCTGACCTGATCCGCTTCGGCACCTCCACCTGGACGTATGAAGGGTGGCAGGGACAAATCTATCGCCGCACGTATGCGCCAACGGCGTTTACCCGCGAGTGTCTTGGCGAATATTGCCAGTATCTCTATAAAGGTCAGCCGCTCTTCAAGACCGTCGGCGTGGATTCCAGCTTTTACCGACCGGCGACCACTGCGCAATTGCGGCGCTATCTCACACAGATCCCCGAGGACTTTGAGATGTGTGCCAAGGTGTGGGAGGAGATCACCATCCCGGTGTATGCCAAGCACCCCCGCTATGGCCCTCATGCCGGACAACGGAACCCGACGTTTCTCGATCCCAAGACGTTTATCGACTTCGTGCTCAAGCCCTACCGCGACGCACACTTCCAGCCGCATGCCGGGCCGTTTATCTTCGAGTTTCAACGCCACGGCTTGTCGGCAGATGAGTTTTTGTCGCGACTCGACGACCTTCTCGGTGCATTGCCGAAAGAGTTTCGGTATTCGGTGGAGCTACGCAACGCGGGATTGCTCGGCGAACGCTACGACCAGGTCTTGAAAAAGCATGGTGTGGCCCACGTCTACAATCATTGGTGTTTCATGCCGGGTCTGGCTGAGCAACACCAGCGGATGCAGGAGTTCACGGCATCCTTCACCGTCCTCCGGTTGTTGACGCCGCTCGGAATGACCTATGAGGCGGCAAAGAAGCGGGCCGCACCGTATGACAAGATTGTGGGTGAGTTACCGGAGATGCGGGCTCAAACGGTGGACTTGGTCAAACACGCTGTGAGCCGAAAGATTCGAGCCTATGTGCTCGTGAACAATCGGACGGAGGGAAACGCCCCCCTGACTATTCAAGCCCTCGTCGATATGTTGCGGAGTTGATGGGACTGCGATGGCAAGGAGCCATCCAGAGGTGGGGTCGTCAGACCGTCGTCGAGTTGAAGACTAGGCCTGCTTGGCGATGACCCTGCTTGAACAGGTGTGTAACGGAGGACGATTACCATCACGAGGCATCGCGTGCCTATGGCGAAGCTGGTCCCCCTTTGAGGGACACGTCGGGCGTCTGCCTTATGCGGCTATACTGGAGGGTATGCGTGAGTTGCGCAACAGGATCAATGCGTTTCCAAGATATGATTGAGGAGAGTTGGCGGCGTCGAGACGCGTGTCTGTAGGTAGTCTCTTTCGATAATCGTCAAGGAACCTATATATCAGTTGCGAACTGTTTCCCTTTTTCGGCGTTGATGGCCAGCTGCGACTTCAATAGGTGGATGATTCGGGAATGTTGCAATAATCGACAGACTACCACCCATGGCTTCGATATAGCTGCGCAGTGTTGAGATCAAGAGATCGCTGCGCTTTTCGAGGCGGGAGACGCCTTCCTGTCGGATACCAAGAGTCTCTGCAATGCGCTTCTGGGTGCGTCTGTGGGCCTGGCGTAATTCACACAACGTCATTTCATGCGCGATGAGTTCAGCCGCACGCGCTTCAATCTTCTTCCGGCGCGCCGCCGGCAGCTTCTTCATCTTATCTTTCAGAGTGGTAGTCATAATACTAGTCCCTTGAGCTTACCGTCGCACCGAGACGCCGGTCACACGTATCGTGAGCCTTGCGGACCAATTCTTTGCAAAACGCTTCATACTATCGTCTGACTTGTCTCCGGCAATGAGCATGAGGGCCCGGCGGCAGCGATCACAGGCGAAAGGCACCAGACCCTATCCGCAGCATTGAACCTCAGATTCTTCATGTTTGCATGCTGGTGCCTTTTAAGATGTCGGCTCATAGGCGTCCGAATACAGGGCCGAATTGCTCAAGAAGGTGAAGAGGGGTCAGCAGCTTGTCCTGGCCCTCCCTATGATCAGCTCGTTCAACTTCAGGTCGAAGTCCGCACAAATTAGACATCTCACGCCACAGAGTGATTATGTCTTTAACAGCATATATTTTCAATTGCATACTACATCGAAGATAACTCTTCCCTTCCGAGGCAACCGAAGTGGCACTCGTTCTGAAAGAAGATTACCTTCTTTCCTTTTTTGAAATCAGATCCGATGATACTTATGAAGAGTACTAAGGAGGACGCTATACGCATGACATACATGCGTGCATGTCATACTGTAGGATAGACCTACAAGTAGGCGGCGTTATGTATATTATCCTGAGTGTCTACTCATGCGAACCAATATTGTGATCGACGATAAATTGATGCTCCAGGCCATGAAGGCAGCTGGTGCTCGCACCAAACGCGAAACCGTCGAGGCTGGATTGAAAATGCTTGTCCGAGTCTACCGCCAAAGGAAAGCGCGCAAGCTCCGAGGAGCAATACATTGGGAAGGCAGTTTAGATGAATCACGCCAAGAACGACTGTCTGTATTGACTCCTCCCACGAAAACAACAGCACGCTAAATCGAGAGTAGCCTGAAAGGCTTCGGCGGTCCGCAACGAAAGGACTGGCCGCATGAAGTGTCGGGATCACACACATCCTTTCAATGAACTGAGGTATATTCCGGCACCGTGAATGGCGATCAAGATGAGTTGCGACGGCGACGGGTCTGGGTTCAGCTCTATGCCGAAACCAAAGATGCGGGCTTGGTCTGTCGGCACTGCGGCATCAGTCGTCCGACTTTACGACTCTGGTGGAAACGGTTTGTGGCGAAGGGGGAGGCGGGACTCGTCAGTCTGAGCCGAAGACCGCAGCATTCAGCCCGCCGCGTCCTGGATCAGAAACGTATCGACCTGATTTTAGCCCTACGCGATGAGCGCAAGCTTGGCCCGAAACGCATCCAAGCCGAATTACTGCGTCATCATGATCTTCGCTTGTCCACTGCCACAATCTGGAAGGTCCTTTATGCCCATGAGCGAGCCCCACTGGTACGCAGGCGACCGCCAGAGAGTCCACGGCGGTATAGCCGACCGCTGCCTGGCGATCGCGTACAGGTCGATACGATGAAAGTCAGCACGGGGCGCTTCCAGTATTACCGCCATCGACGATTGTACGCGTCTCCGCGTGCTGGGCCTGTACCCCAGGCGCACCGCCAGCAATGCGGTCCACTTTCTGGAACATCGCATGGTTGAAGAATTTCCGTTTCCGATCCAGCGGGTCCAAACGGACCCCGGGGGAGAATTTTTCTGGCTGGCGTTCCAAGAGATCCTGCAACGGTATTGCATTAAGTTCCGGCCCAACCGTCCCCGAGCCCCCCCATCTCAATGGCAAGGTCGAACGTTCTCAGCAAACCGATTGGATGGAATTCTATTCCACCGTGGACCTCAAGGATCCGTTGCTTCCTAACCTTTTAGAGGAGTGGCAGTTCTTTTATAACTGGCATCGCCCTCACAGCGCATTGGGCGGGAAGACACCCATGGGACGCTGCTGTGAACTCCTGGAGACCACCCCATACCAAGAGGAAGTGGAAGCCAACTACCATCTCAAACAGGAACGCGCTAAGGTACGCGAATTTGGGGTTGATCAACGGCTAGCAGAATTGAAAGGATGTCCGTGATCTTCACACATGAAGCGGTTGAAATTCTCGCGCATTATAACCAGAATGAATCAACCTGTAATTAACATTGACTCCTCTTCTTGGGCGAAAGATGTGTCCAATCGTTTGTCTTTCAATCTTTCACAAATCGAGATTTGATATTGCTTTGCTAAATGCAGCATGGCTTTATACATGGCGCTCGTTTATGGTGGACCTTGACCTGCTGCCAGTTTGCTAGATGCATGCAGCGCACCAGTCATCGTAGCGCTAATTTGCAAATGAGCATCCATAGCGCATGACTCAATGCCCCTAAGCCTTTTTGGACCACTTATCAGATCAATAGTTTAGAAGATCGCTAGCGAACAACCCTATTGCCCCTGTCCAGTTGTCAGCCCAGTTTCGATCTTCGGAACAAACCTTCAAGGTTCACCATAAACGAAACGGGATTCCCCACAGACGCGTTGAGGCTTCGTGTATCTCTTCGTCGTTCCGGACTCGGCGAGTGGCCGGTGTAGGCGTGGCGACTCGCCAATACGCTGACGACCAACTTCCGCCGTTCTTACGGTTACCTTGCCCAACTGACTCCCTCCCTTAAAAAAATGGAAGTATTTTAGCATCGTCAGAAATCCACCTGACCCGTTGCTTTTCGTAGCTGTTTCAACTACACCTGAGCACGAAATCTCGAGAGATCCAGGGGTGTAGTCGATGCCGCAAACACGTTGCCCCAGCTGCTTCGGTACAGGGCGCTATAGCACTACTCAACAAGTGCCGAATCCAGGGGGCGGCAGCTTGTATCGGGATATCGCGGTATGGAAATCATGTTCCTTCTGCGGTGGGATCGGCACCATCTATCGCCCGGAACCCTATAGTCCTCCCCGTCCGCACTCTTCCCCTACCGCCGAATCGCAAACATCGAAGCGCACACGTCCATTCCAGTTTGAGGAAAGCATAGCGTCGCTGGCCGTGTTCGGAGCCTGGGGTGCCATCTGGTACTACGGGTACCGCTGGACGACTCTTGATTGGTATTGGTCAGGGGCCGTCGGTGCTCTAGTCGGTCTCCTCATGGGCAAGCTCCTGACAGGCCCTTTCCGCTGGATACTAACGTGGCTCAAATACATTGTCGTCATGGGACTGGTCCTGGCAGGCTTATGGACGGTCTACATCATCGCCACAACATGAGTGTCTCTCGATGACGACCGGCCATCTCATAACGAACCGTCTACTCACTCCCGGCAACACTGTTTTCGATAGGTCAACATCCTGGGCGGAGTCGTCCATTCTGTGGCTGATCATAGTCGGACAATGACGTCAGAACTCTAAAGAGGAGGCATCCCATGCAAGACGGTCCTAAACAACTCCGTAGACGTAAGGCACTCCAGTTTGCACTCTTGTGCCTGTACGCCCTAACTTTATCGGCATGCTTCGAAAGCGATATCGCTCCTTCACTCGATCCCAACCACCTCGTGAGAGTCCCTGGCTTACAGGGGATCATAAAATTTGACAATGATATTTGGCGCATTGCGGAAGCATCGGGATATCAATACGAGATGACAAAAGTGATTTTAGCAGCCAACGCATACACGGTTCCCCCTTCGTCCGAAAACCTGTCGATACTCCCACTGAACACCCCGGATGCACCTGGTCAGCATTTTCTTGTGATTCGGGCAGAGCATGTAAATAATCCCGCGAATCCGCGAAAGGTTATATATAAGTATTACGAGTTACGGACGGATGGTAGGACATTTGCCGTGAATCTATTTGACCTTCACGAGAAGAATCCACAGTGGGAAGAATCCACTCGAATCGCCGCTCGTCATGGAGTGACCCTTGGTGACACCGGTGCAGGCATCCTGATGAAAGGGAGTCTCACTTCGCAGAATCTCCAAGCGCTATTCAGCGACCCGGCTTTTCGGAAAAATGTCCTTTCCAACTACATGTCCTTGCAACGGTTGTCTGATGAACAAGTCGCAACCCTGCGAGCTGCAGCGATCGCTGAGCTCAGGAACACTGCCACCAGGAACCCTTCTCCTCCGCCGCCATCGATGAACGAGGACATCCCGCAATGGATTGGAGGAGCCGCTCTGTTCCTGGGCATATTAGGAGCTCTCTCGAACGGGAGTTCTGGAAAAGATCGGTCGTCGTCTGGAGCGGCCGGTTCTGATAACGACGTTCCCTCTGATTACGACAGGCAACAGCAGTTCAATAAGGAGCGCGAAAAATACTGGCGGGATTGCGCCACCTGGAAGTCACTGTGTTAACCGAACGAACCCTGCTAGGCACGCTCTGAACATAAGAAAGACCATGGCTTTAGTTGTTGGAGTGTCACCATGAACCGTCTTCGTCTCTACAGCAACGTTCCCCTCCTTCTACGCCTTGCCATAATGCTGGTATTTATTTTTGTCGGACTGCAGGACGTTCAAGCGTACGAGGTCGAGTATACAAACATTAAGGTTTGCAATACGGGGAACGTCAAATTTCTGGTCGCCGTTGTCAAAGCCGATTGGAATTTATTCGGTGGCGACTTTCGAGGGGATGGATGGTATGGGGTCGATCGTGGAAGGTGTAAGGGAGTTGATTACCGAAGTCAGCCTGGAACCTATTATCTGACATTCATCCAATATGATTCTGATGGGAACCCGGGCATTGCGACATATAGACCGGGAAGTAGTAGCGGTATATTTAAGGAATCTGGGTGGTCATTTTGCGTAAAACTAAAAAATTTCGAGTATGAAGAGTCAGGACGCCCCACTCAAGATTGCCCATCCCCATACTTTCTGGCGCCCTTTCCATTCAGCATTTGGCGCGTTCCTGGTCAAAATGATTTGTCAATTGACATTCCCGCTACCTCGTCTGCGAGGTTAGTTGCCATTCCTGGATATAAACAAAAGAGCCCGCCAGCTAAACAAAGAGAGCAAGAGGCGACCCCAGTGGCGCCAGCTCCTCCCGCGCCGCCCCCTCCTCCAAAGAAACCGGGCTGGATTGGCATCACCGTTATTGACATGACTCCTATGGGTGCAAAGATCGGAGCGTTCCTTGGAGGAACCCTCGGGAACCAAAATACTTTAGAGGAAAAGAGGGATGCAGGAGAGGCATGGGGAAAAGAGTTCTTCGGAGGTTTGCAAATCGAGTCCGTCGCCGATGGTAGCCCAGCAATGAAGTCGAGACTCTTAAAAGGAGATCGAATCAAGACAGTCATTTACGATATATTCAAAGAGTGTACGCCAAAAGACATACCAGAGCTGCGCGCATGTACTAAGGAACGTCTGATTAATTCGCGTTTCCACGAAGCAATCTGTTTCTCGGTGGATCAAGACGGGCCATCAGCTGGGAACCCGCTG
>WBZY01001538.1_pt1 | contig 11519 bp, 11 predicted proteins | sample 5204191 | NCBI WGS metagenome assembly WBZY01 (sample SAMN12344363, study PRJNA552823) | activated sludge metagenome | biome: Activated sludge suspended growth; feature: Anammox Sidestream; material: Wastewater; isolation source: activated sludge from anammox sidestream of wastewater treatment... | reverse complement strand
CTGGAGAACGGCCGCATCGCGCAGGTGGAGTGCGGCGAGTGCCACAAGCGCCACCGGTTGCGCTCGGGCGAGGGCGCCCGGCCGCGCCCGCACCGCCGGACCGGCCTCGTGGACGCGTCCGCTCGCAAGCCCGTCGCCGCGCGTCCCCTCGTCGCCGCCGATCCGGATCGCCCCCCGCGCCCCTACGAGGCCAACGAGAGCTACGCACCCGGGGACCGCGTCGAGCACCCCGCCTTCGGGCCCGGCGTCGTCGAGCGCCTGGTGGGCGCCAACAAGGTGCAGATCTTCTTCGCCGGCGGCAGCCGCGTCCTGGTCCACCGCCGGATCGGCTGAGAGGACGCCGGCTCAGGGCTTGCCGGACTGCGCCGCCGCGTACACCGCGAGCCGGTTGTAGAGCGTCTTCAGGCTGATCCCGAGCAGCTCGGCGGCGCGCTTCTTGTCGCCGTGGAGCTGCTCGAGCGTGGCGAGGATGAGCCGGCGCTCGGCCGCGGCGATGGGCTCGCCGACCTCGATGCGCAGGACCGTACCGTCCCCCTCCGACGGCGCCGGCCTCGCCGCCGCCGCGCCGTAGCCCGCCCGCGGTCCGGGCGGCAGGTCCTCCGGCCGGATCGACGAGTCGGCCAGGATCGCCGCCCGCTCCACCGCGTTGCGCAGCTCGCGCACGTTGCCCGGCCACTCGTACTCGCGCAGCCGGGCGAGCGCGGCGTCGTCCCAGCGCTTGGCCGACCCCTCCTTGCGGTTCACCAGCGCGAGGAAGTGCTGGGCGAGCACCTCGATGTCGTCGCCGCGCTCGCGCAGCCGCGGCAGGTGGATCGGGAACACGCACAGCCGGTACAGGAGGTCCTCGCGCAGGATCCCCTCCTGCACCGCCTTCTGCGGGTCGCGGTTGGAGGCGGCGATCACGCGTACGTCGACCGGCAGCACCTCGCTGGAGCCGACCCGCGTGAGGCCGCCGCTCTCGAGCACGCGCAGCAGCTTCACCTGCAGCTCGATCGGCATCTCGGTGATCTCGTCGAGCAGCAGGGTGCCGCCGCCGGCCTGCTCGAAGTAGCCGCGGCGCCGGCGGTCGGCGCCGGTGAAGCTGCCGCGCTCGTGGCCGAAGAGCTCGCTCTCGATCAGGGTCGGGGAGATGGCGCCGCAGTTCACGGCCACGAAGGGGCCGTCGCGCCGCTTGCTCATCGCGTGCACGGTCTCGGCCACCAGCTCCTTGCCGGTGCCGCTCTCGCCGGTCACGAACACGCTCGCCTGGGTCGGCGCCACCCGCGCGATCAGGTCGTAGACCTGCTGCATCGGCGCCGAGCGGCCGATCAGCGCCCCGAAGCGGCCCATCGCGCGCAGCTCCCCGCGCAGGGTCGACACCTCGGCGTGCAGGGCGCGCTGGCGCGCGACGTGGGCGAGCACGCTCGCGAGGCGCGCGCGGTCGACCGGCTTGCTCAGGTAGTCGGCCGCGCCCTCGCGCAGCGCGCTCACCGCCGAGTCGACGCTCGCGTGCCCCGTGATCACCACGAAGGCCGCGCCGGCGTACTCCTCGTCGCGCACCAGCTCGAGCCCGTCGCCGTCCGGCAGGCCGAGGTCGATCAGGACCACGTCCACCGGCCCTTCGGCGAGCCGCGCCCGCGCGCCCGCGAGGGAGTCCGCCTCCTCGACGGCGAAGCCCTCGCGCTTCACGAGCAGCGCCAGGCTCTCGCGGAAGTCCGGCTCGTCGTCGACGAGCAGTGCCTTGATCGCGTCCATGGCCCGTCCCTCACTCCGGGTGCTGGTTGAGCAGCATCCAGTAGCGCGCCGCCTCGGCGAGCCAGGCCCCCGGCGCGCGCGGGTCGATGCGCTTCACGAGGTAGCTGTTGGCCCCGAGCTCGTAGCTGCGCCGCACGTCCTCCGGCTGCTGCGAGGACGAGATCACCACCACCGGGATGCCGCGCGTGCGCGGTGCGTCGCGCAGGCGGCGCAGCACCTCGAAGCCGTCGACCTGTGGCATGCGAAGGTCGAGGAAGATCACCTGGGGTCGCAGCGGCTCGCCGCCGCCCTCCGACAGGTGCAGCGCTTCGAGCGCCTCGCGGCCGTTGCTGCAGGTCTCCACCTCGACGGGCAGGCCGGCGCGGCCGATCGCGCGCAGCGCGATCGTCACGTCGTCGGCGTCGTCGTCGACCAGCAGCAGCAGCGGGCGGCTCACGGCCCGGCCCCCGTGGCGGGCGCAGGGAGCAAGAGCCGGATCGTCGCGCCGCGCTCGAGCTCGGCCTCGGCGCACACGCGCCCGCCGTGGCGCTCCGCGACACGCCGCACCACGGCGAGCCCGGCGCCGGCTCCGGCGAACTCCTCGCGCGGGTGCAGGCGCTCGAAGACGTGGAAGAGCTTGCTCGCAAAGCGCGGGTCGAAGCCGATCCCGTCGTCGGCCACCCAGTACTCGACGCCGTCCTGGCTGGTCCGCGCCCCGACCGTGATGCGCGCCTTCTCGCGGCTCCGGGTGAACTGGAGCGCGTTCGCGAGCAGCTCCTCGAAGGCGGTCTGCAGCAGGATGGGGTCGGCGACCACCGGCGGAAGCGGGCCCGCCACCAGGAGCTCGACGGCGCGCCCGGCGGGCAGGGCCGCCGCGAACGAGGCGCGCACCAGGGCGTCCACGTCCACGAGCTGCCTCTCGAGCGGCCGGCGCCCGACCCGCGCAAGACGCGCCAGGCCGTCGAGCAGGGTCAGGGCGGCGTTCGCGCTGCGGCGGACGCGCGCGAGGATCGCCCGCCCGTCGGCGTCGAGCCGGGCGCCGTGGTCCTCCTCGAACACCGTGAGGAAGTTCAGGGCGGCGCCGATCGGCGAGCGCAGGTCGTGGGAGACCGAGGAGTGGATCTCGTCGAGCTCGCTGCGGACGGCGTCCACCTCGCGGCGCAGGGCCGCCAGGTCGTCCGCGTCCCCGGCGACGTCGATGCCGCGGCCGGCTCCGCCGGCGCGGCCGCTCCGGCGGTGCATCCACAGCCGGCTCGAGACCGCCCCCGAGGCGAAGAGCAGGATGGAGACGAGGGCGGCCACCGCCAGCTGGCTCTCGGGGCTCATTTCCTTTCCTCGCCGATGAGGCGGATTGTAGAGTTTTCAGCGTCTCTGCGATCCGCCCGACCGTCCGGCCCTTTCGCGCGCGTCCTTCCGGGGCTCCGGCCGGACCGGACGTCCGCGGGGTTCCCGAGCAGCAATCGTGCCACCGGGATCCCCGAGTGTCGTGACACCTGGCATGGGCGCTGCAAAGGGATCGGGTCGACCCCGGCGCTGCCCGCGTGCAGCGACAGCGCGCGCCGGCGCCGGGGCGAGCGCCCGGGGTCCCCGCCTCCGGGCCCTGCGCGGCGGGGTTGCCCGTCCCCCGGCTCCCCGCCGCGCCCCTCGCTCCTGCTACGAGGGAAGCTCGGCGCGCAGGAAGGCGCGGGTGCGCGCGACGGCGCCGCCGTCGGCAGGGAAGAGGCTGGCTGCGAAGTGCGTGACCCCGGCCTCGCGCAGCCGGGCGAGGCCCGCGCGCACGGCCGCCTCGTCGCCGACCAGGGCCACGTCGCCGGGGCTCGCGGCGCCCTCGCGGTCCAGCATCGCGCGATAGCTCGGAAGCTGCCCGTAGATCGCGAACACCTGGCTCGCGGCCGCACGCGCCCCGGCCGGGTCGCCCGTGATCGCGATCGGGAGCGCGGCGACGATGCGCGGCTCGCCCCGCCCCGCGTCGCGGGCGGCACGGCGGATCGTCGGCACGGTGTGATCGGCCAGGGTACGCAGGCCCGTCATCCAGGTGGCGGTGCCGTCGGCGAGCCGGCCGGCGAGCGCGAGCAGCTTCGGGCCGAGCGCGGCGACCACGACCGGCACCGGTGCGCCGCCCTTCACCTGGAGCGCGCCCTGGACCCGGTAGAGCTCGCCCGAGAACGCGGCCGGCTTGCCCTGTACGAGCGGCATCAGGACCTCGAGGTACTCGCGCATCTGCCGGGCGGGGTGGGCGTAGGAGAGCCCGAGCATGTTCTCGATCACGACCTTGTGCGAGAGCCCGATGCCGAGCACGAAGCGCCCGCCACAGGCCGCCTGCGCCGTCAGCGCCTGCTGCGCGATCGCGAAGGGATGGCGCGGAGGGGTGGGCGTGACACCGGTCGCGAGCTCGATGCGGCGCGTCTCGCGCCCGGCGAGGGTCAGGACCGAGATCGCGTCGAACCCGAAGATGTTGGGCAGCGAGAAGAACGCGAAGCCGTCGCTCTCGGCCTGCCGCACCTCGCCGACGAGGGCGTCGAGCGTGGTCTCGGGGTTGCCGACGAGGAGGCTGCCGATCCCGATCTTCATGTGCTCGACCTCCGGGGGGGGAGCACGCAACATAGATCGGGCCCGTACCTGGTGCAGCCGGCTCCCGGTCCGAGCTTTCTACATCCTTCCGAGCCTCTTGCGCCCCGCGCGCCGCAACGCCTCCGCCGTGCGTGGTACGCCCCGTGCATCCCCGGGGCGCAGGGAGGAGATCATGCAGACGCCGAGGACCAGAGAGCAGCGCCACCCGACACGGCCGACGCGCGGGACGCCCGCCGAGGAGGAGCGGGAGCCGGCCGCCTTCCCGGACCCGGTCGACGAGGCGTCGGCCGAATCGATGATCGCGAGCGACCCTCCGGCGCGCTCGGGCCTGCGGCTCGGGCCCGCCAGGAAGCCGCGAAGACGGCCGTAGCGAGCGCGCCTCGGCGGATCCGCCGGACGTCACCGGGCGGGCGTTCAGCCCTCCGCGCCGGGGCGTCGGGTGCCGTCCCCCGTCTCCGCGAGCACCAGCGCGGGGTACTTGTCACGCGTGACCTGGAGGTTCCAGGGCGAGCGGAAGAGCAGCACCGGGCTGCCGTCACGGTCCTCCACCACCCGCACCGAGTCCGAGAAGCGGAAGGCCTCCGGGTCGAAGCCTGCGCGCGGCCAGCGCGCGAGGGTCCAGGGGAGCGGCGTCAGCTGGAGCGCCACCCGGTACTCCGTCGCGAGCCGGTGTTGGAGCACCTCGAACTGGAGCGGCCCGACGGCACCCAGGATCGGCGCCGAGCTGCCCGAGCCGGGCTCGGCGAAGAGCTGGACCACGCCCTCCTGCGCGAGCTGCTCGAGCCCCTTCGCGAGCGCCTTGCGCTTCATCACCTCGGCGACCTCGACGCGCGCGAAGTGCTCGGGCGAGAAGCTCGGGATCCCGTCGTACGAGAAGTCGCCCTCGTCGCAGAGGGTGTCGCCGATCCGGAAGCTGCCCGGGTCGAAGAGCCCGACGACGTCGCCGGGGAAGGCCTCGTCCACCTGCTCGCGCTCCTGCGCCATCACGAGCGTCGAGCGGGTGAGGCGCACGGGCTTGCCGGTGCGCGCGTGCACGGTCGTCGCGCCGCGCTCGAAGCGGCCCGAGCAGATCCGCACGAACGCCACCCGGTCGCGGTGGTCGGGATCCATGTTCGCCTGGATCTTGAACACGAAGCCGCTGAAGGGGTGCGCCACCGGGTCGATCCGGCCGCGCGTCGAGGTGCGCGGGCCGGGCGGCGGCGCCAGCTCGAGGAAGCGGTCGAGGAAGGGCAGCACGCCGTAGTTGGTGAGCGCGCTGCCGAAGAAGACAGGGGTCTGGCGGCCCGCCGCGACGGCGGCGCGGTCGAAGGCGGCACCGGCGCCGTCGAGCAGCGCGAGGGCGTCGGCGACGGTGCCCGCGAAGGGGCCGAGCGCCTCGCGCAGGGCCGGCGTCTCGGGCTCGCCGGCCACGCGCCGCTCGTCCACCTGGAGGGTCCCGTGGTGGCCGCCCGAGAAGAGCAGCGCCGCCCGTGCCTGCCGGTCGTACACGCCACGGAAGTCGCGGCCCGCGCCGATCGGCCAGCAGAGCGGCACCGCGTCGATCCCGAGCACCTCCTCGATCTCGCCGATCAGCGCGAGCGGCTCGCGCCCGTCGCGGTCCATCTTGTTGACGAAGGTGAAGATCGGGATCCGGCGCAGCCGGCACACCTCGAAGAGCTTGCGCGTCTGGGCCTCGACGCCCTTGGCGGCGTCGATCAGCATCACCGCGGAGTCGGCGGCCACCAGCGTGCGGTAGGTGTCCTCGCTGAAGTCGCGGTGGCCGGGCGTGTCGAGCAGGTTCACGCGGAAGCCGTGATGCTCGAAGTGCAGCACCGACGACGACACCGAGATCCCGCGTTGCTTCTCGAGCTCGAGCCAGTCGCTGGTGGCGTGGCGGGCGGCCTTCTGCGCGCGTACCGCGCCGGCCTCGCGCACCGCGCCACCGTAGAGCAGGAGCTTCTCGGTGAGCGTGGTCTTGCCGGCGTCCGGGTGCGAGATGATCGCGAAGGTGCGCCGCCGCGCGACCTCCCGCGCGATCGTCCGTTGCTGGGGATGGTCCATCGCCGGGAAGGGGACGTGGTCTTGCGCAGCTCGCATCCCGTCAGGGACGCAGGTCCGGCAAGCCGCGCCCCCCGGTTTGCCTAGCCTGCGAAGCCGAAGCGGCCCTGGTCGAGGACGACGTCGCCGGAGGGGTTCACGGTCTGGAAGACCGCGCTCTGGCCGTCGACCCAGATCCGCACCGTCACCGCCTCGCCGGGGAAGACCGGCTTCGAGAAGCGCCCCTCCATCGAGCGGAAGCGCGCCGGGTCGTTCTTGCACAGCGCCTCGAGCAGCGCCCGGCCCGTGAAGCCGTAGGTGCACAGCCCGTGCAGGATCGGCTTCGGGAAGCCCACCGACTTCGCGAGCTCCGGATCCGAGTGCAGCGGGTTCATGTCGCCCGAGAGCCGGTAGATCAGGGCCTGGTCCGGCCGGGTCTGGTAGCTGACCTCGTGGTCCGGCTTGCGCGCCGGCACCGCGAAGGGCTCCGCCTTCGGGCCGGGGTCGCCGCCGAAGCCGCCGGCGCCACGGATGAAGGCCGTCATGCGGTTGCGAAAGCGCAGCTCGCCGGTCTCGGCGTCCTTCGACTCGCACTCGAAGGTGACGAGCCCCGCCTTCCCCTTGTCGTAGATCGAGGCGACCTTGCCGGTGGTGCGCACCTTGCCGTTCGGCGGGATCGCGCCGAACACCTCGATGGCCTGCTCGCCGTGCACCAGCATCGCGAAGTTGAAGGTGCCGATCTTGTCGAAGGGGATCCCGCCCATCCCGACGATCACCGCGTAGGTGGGGAGCACGAGCTGGTTCTTCTCGGTCGTGAACTGGAGCTCCTCGACCCCACAGCCGACGCCGAGGGCGTAGAGGATGGCGTCCCGGAAGCTCCAGGAGCGCTCGGTGGGGGTGCCTTCCAGGCCGACGGCCTTGGGATCGAGGGGCATGGGGTCCTCCGCGCGGATGGGGGTTCGGGGGGCGCTGCGGGCGGCGATTGTAGCCGCCGATCGCCGGCCCGCCCCGTTCCGCCGGAGCCGCTCGGGCGCGCGCGGCGCCTCAGCGGGTGTCGCCGATGAAGACCATGCGCTCGGGCGACACGCGCTCGCTCGTCATGCGCACCTTGTGGTCGCCGGCGTAGAGGCTTGCGACGTAGCCGATGAAGCCCTGGGTGGGCCAGCGGCAGATGTCCGGGAACTCGGGCGGGCAGTCGACCTCGAGCCGGAACACGACCGCGCGCTCGGCGACGCTCGTGATCTCGCAGCGCCACTGGGTGTCCCGGTACATCGCAGGCCCCAGGGTCGCCAGGATCGTGCCGACGCGGTCGCCCCAGTTCGCCCAGTTCCCCTTGAGCTGGGCGTAGAGCCCGCTCGCGCGCACCCGCTCGGCCGCGAGCCGGCCGCGCTCGACCAGGTACTCGGTGCTGCGCCGGCCCTCGACCTCGAAGAGCAGCTCCATGAGCCGCCCGTAGGAGCCGTAGGGATACCAGAGGGCCGCGACGATCTTGCTCTCGAGGAGCTGGAGGTCCGAGCCGGGCAGCCGGGCCTCGAGCGCCTCGGGAGGGATCCGGCCCTGCCCGACGAGCCGCTTCACGTCCGCGACGACCGACTCGATCGCACTGCCCTTCACGCCCATCGATGCTCTTCCTCTGCCTGCGGCCTCGCAGGAGTCGATCGGAAGTGCAGGCCGAGTCCTTGAGAACCGCGATTCCGCGGGCTCGTTCCGGCGCTCCGCCCGCCCCGCACGCGAGCCCCTCGTGGACCGCGAGGAGCCCGGTCGCGAGCGCGCGCAGCGCCAACGGGGTCCAGGCGAGGCCAGGCGGCCGCGAGAGCAACGGCCCCCGCCGGGACGAGCGAGACCCACCCGCGGCGGCGGCCGCGGTCGGGAAGCCGACCGCGCGGGCGGCCCCGGCCCGCCCCGGGGCGCGGCAACGAGCGAAGGCCCGCCACGACCCGCGTGCGATGACGACGCAAAAGTGCGTCGATTCCGCCCCGCCGATCCGGCGCGCCGAGGCGACGAGCACCAGCAGGCCGCCGGCGGTGCGCGAGCGCGGAGATCGCTCCACGGGATCACCCGAGCCGATCGCGCGGCGCGGTATGCTGTGCCGCCCCGCCCCGCGGAGGAGCCGATCGGCGTGTGCGTCCGTCTCGTCGTCGTCCGTGTCGTCGTCGTGGCTGGCGCCGTTCTCGCGCTCGCGGCCTGTGCCCGTCCCGTACCGGCACCCGCACCCGTCGACGACTGGACGGCGCGCGGCCAGGCGGCCGTCGCGCGCGCGCGCACCCAGGTGCCGCCCGGCGGGAAGGCGCGCAACGTGATCCTCTTCATCGGCGACGGCATGGGGATCCCGACCATCACGGCGGCGCGGATCCTCGAGGGCCAGCGGCGCGGCGAGGGCGGCGAGGAGAACCGGCTCGCCTTCGAGGAGCTTCCCTACCTGGCGCTGGCCAAGACCTACTGCACGAACCTCCAGGTCGCGGACTCGGCGTGCACGGCCACCGCGATGACCACCGGCGTCAAGACCAAGGCCTACGCGATCGGCGTCGACGAGCGGGTCGTGCCTGGCGACTGGCGCAGCGTCGCCGCGAGCCGCCGCCCCACGCTCTTCGAGGAGGCCGAGGCGCGCGGGCTCGCGACGGGCGTGGTCACCACCACGCGCATCACGCACGCAACCCCGGCCGCCGCCTACGGGCACGTGCCCCACCGCGACTGGGAGGACGACACCACGCTCCCGCTCGAGGCGCGCGAGGCCGGCTTTCCCGATCTCGCCCGCCAGCTCGCGGCGTTCTCGCTGGGCGACGGCCTCGACGTCGCGTTCGGTGGCGGCCGCGCGCAGTTCCTGCGCCGTACCCAGCTCGACCCCGAGCGGCCCGAGCTGCGCGGCGCGCGCGGCGACGGGCGCGACCTGATCGCGGCCTGGCAGGCCCGCCACCCGGACGGCGTCTTCGTCTGGAACCGCGACCAGCTCCGCGCGGTCGATCCCGCGCGCGTCGGGCCCGTCCTGGGCCTCTTCGAGTCCTCGCACCTCGCCTTCGAGGCCGACCGCGCCCGCGACGTCGGCGGCGAGCCCTCGCTCACCGAGATGACCGTGAAGGCGATCGAGCTCCTGCGCCGCAACCCGCGCGGCTTCGTGCTGTTGGTGGAGGGCGGGCGCATCGACCAGGCCCACCACCTCGGCAACGCCTACCGCGCCCTCACCGACACGATCGAGCTGTCGAACGCGGTGCGCGCCGCACTCGCGGCGACCGATCCGCGCGACACGCTCGTGGTCGTGACCGCCGACCACAGCCACGTGCTCACGATCGCGGGCTACCCGCACCGGGGCAACGACATCCTGGGCAAGGTGGTCTCGCTCGACGAGCACGGCGAGGCGGCGACGCGCTACCTGCGCGACGCGGTGGGACGCCCCTTCACGACGCTCTCCTACGCGAACGGCCCGGGCTACACCGGCACGAGCCCGGAGCAGCCCGAGGGGCCGAAGCGCTTCCCGCACCTGCCGACCGGCTACCGCGGCATCACCCGCGGCCGGCCCGACCTGACCGGGGTCGACACCGCCGATCCCGACTACCTCCAGGAGGCCACCGTCCCGGCCCGCAACGAGACCCACGGCGGCGAGGACGTCCCGATCTACGCCGGCGGGCCCGGGGCCGAGCTGTTCCGCGGGGTCCAGGAGCAGAGCTACGTCTTCCACGCGATCGTGGCGGCGCTCGGCTGGACGGAGCCGGCCGCCCCCTGAGCCGGCCCTCCTGACACCGCGCCGGGCCTCCTCCCCACCCACCGGCATGGCGAGCGATCGTTCCGACTCGAGCGCCGGCGCGAGTGCGCCGCCCGCGATGACGGCCGACGAAGCCAGGCGCTGGGTGCGCTCGGTGGGCGGCGCCCTCGTCCGCCAGCCGGCGCGCGCGGACGGAAGCCCGCGCTGGGCCGCGCTGGTGCGTACCCCGGCGACGCCGGGGACGAAGAGCCGCCTGATCGTCGGCCTCGGGGAGACGCCGGCCGGCGCGGCCCGGATGGCCGAGTGGGCCTGGCACGAGGTCTGGAAGACGCTCTCGCGGCCTCACTGAGGAGCGCAGCGCCCGCGGTACACTGCGCGCGCATGCTGCTGCGCCGCCTCTACTCGACCCTGTTCTGGGCCTTCCTCGTCGTGAGCTCGGTCGCGCTGTTCCCGGCCGCCGTCGCGCTCTGGGCCCTGACGGCACCCTTCGACCGCCGCCTCGTCGCCCTGCACCGCTTCACCTGCTTCTGGGCCTCGCTCTACACCTGGGTGAACCCGCTCTGGCCGGTCACGGTCCACGGGCGCGAGCGGATCCGCGCCGGCGAGACCTACGTGATGGTGGCGAACCACCTCTCGCTGCTCGACATCCTGGTGCTCTTCCGGCTGTTCCGGCACTTCAAGTGGGTGTCGAAGATCGAGAACTTCCGGATCCCCTTCATCGGCTGGAACATGCGGCTCAACCGCTACATCCCGCTCCGGCGCGGCGACCGGGCGAGCGTGGTCCAGATGATGGCGGCCTGCGAGAAGACGCTGGCCGAGGGAAACCCGATCCTGATGTTCCCGGAAGGCACCCGCTCGCTGACCGGCGAGCTGAAGGCCTTCAAGCCCGGCGCCTTCGAGCTCGCGCTGAAGACCTGCCGCCCGATCCTGCCGATCGTGCTGGCCGGCACCTCGAACGCGCTCCCGAAGCGGGGCTACGTGCTCCAGGGCCGACACCCGATCACGGTCACGGTGCTCGAGCCGATCCCGCCCGAGCGCTTCGAGGGGATGTCCGCGAAGGAGCTGACCGAGCAGGTGCGGGGCGTGATCGCGGACGCGCAGGCGCGCATGGCCGGCGGGTAGCTCCGGTGCCCGGCGCCGTCCGGGAGGTTCCGCCCCGATCGAGCGACGAGGTCGCGGCGGATCGGGCGCCTCGCGAGGCCGTACGCACGCGGTGGTAGGGCACTCGGGGCCGGGCAGGAGCGCGTCGGAACGGCTAGCCTGCGCGCCCGCAGGAAGGCTCCCGATGACCCAGAGGGCTCCGCGGCGACGACCCGGACAGCTCCGCAGCGACGACCCAGAGGCCTCCGCACATGATCCAGAGCGCTCCGCACACGACCGAGAGGGCTCCGCGGCGATGACCCGGAGGGCTCCCCGCAAGGACGTCCGCAACCTGGCGATCATCGCCCACGTCGATCACGGCAAGACGACCCTGCTCGACGGCCTGCTGCGCCAGACCGGGGCGCTCCCGCCCAAGCAGGCC
>WBZY01001301.1_pt3 | contig 11544 bp, 6 predicted proteins | sample 5204191 | NCBI WGS metagenome assembly WBZY01 (sample SAMN12344363, study PRJNA552823) | activated sludge metagenome | biome: Activated sludge suspended growth; feature: Anammox Sidestream; material: Wastewater; isolation source: activated sludge from anammox sidestream of wastewater treatment... | reverse complement strand
CCCTCGACCTGCGTGTCGACCCTCGACCTGCGTGTCGACCCCCCGACCTGCGCATCGACCCCCGACACGCGCATCGACCCCCGACCCAACTCAGGACGTTCGCAGAAGCCCTCGCCGCTCGTTCTGGAGCAGGTTGGACATGATCAGGCCGTAGGCGCGGTGGGCCTTCTCGTTCGTGCGGAACTCGAACACCCAGTCAAGCTGGCCGGCGGTGATGATCAGCTTGCTGGTGGCGGCGAAGGGGTTGATATTGCGGCCGGTATCTTCCACCCCGACGGTCACAAGTTTGGTGAAGGGAACGGAGACGAGAGCCTTTGACTTGCGCAAAAACGACTCATCCATGAAGATGAGCCGCATGTCCGTAATCCCCATAAAACCCGTGCCGCCCCCTTTCATGTCATAGACGGCATATAGCGTTTCCCCGGGGATGACAAGTTGCTGGATTCGCTCCAATTGACCAGTATTCAGTATTCAGTAGATCAGTATTCAGTATTCAGTCCCCCGCGCTGACCCACTGATCGGTAATCAGTATTCAGTATTCAGTCCCGCATTGACCCACTGACCCACTGACCTACTGACCCACTGACCCACTGACCTACTGACCCACTGACCTACTGACTACTGACCTACTGACCCAGGCCAGCAGTCAGCACTCAGTATCCGATTGATGCCGGGAGCGGGCGGGCAGACAGGGCGGATGGCTCACGACACCGTCATGTTATTATGTCATCCTTACAACCTGAATAACGCCACAACCCGCCCGCCGCCGGCCTCAGCGCGCCGGCTCATCCCACCAATCTTCCCAATCCGGTTCGATGCGCGTTGGCGGCGGGGTAGCGAACCAGTGAAATTCAGGCTGCGGCCGGTTCACCCAGTCCGGGTCCGGCTCGTGGAACTCCACCAGGCCCTCTTCGCCGGCCAAGCGGCCGAATTCGGACAACTCCAGATCGGCGTTAAAGACAGCCAGCGAATCCTGCGTGCGGGTAATGGCTGTATAGAGCAGCTCTATCTTTTGCCCCGCTTGTTTCTCTGTCGGGCGGAAATACACCAGAACGCGCTTTAACTCCCAGCCTTTGAAGCTGTGAATGGTACAGACCTTGACGCTGCCGGTTTGCATTTGAAAGGCGACCTTCCGACCGCGACGAATGCGTTCGCGCTGTTCCTTTAATTGTTCACCGCTACAATTTTGGGCGAGAGAATCATATTCATCGCGCGATTCAAAATTACAGACATAGGGCAATTTCAAGGCTTCCAGCCCGTCACAGACCGACCAGCCATCTTCCACGGTGCAAACAAGAATGGCCAGATCGGCAAAAGCGCCGGAGCGAACCTGATCGAAAAGGCGTCTGACCTCGTCGTTCAGGCTGTCCATCATCGCCTGCGCGTCACCCTGAGCCCAGACCGGCTTTGGCCACGGAACCAGCTCCTTCTGGATAGGCGGCGCGGCTTCGACGTCACCTGATTCGAAATCATCCTCGCTCCAGGCGATCAGCCTGTTGGCCAGCGCCGCAACGTCACGATTGATCCTGAAAGAGCGCTTGAGAACATTCGGCCGTCCCATAATGCCAGGCACGCTCCCGCGCGCTTTCGTATCAATCCCGTAAATGTTTTGACGGTCATCCTCGACAAACATGATATGAGCGTTCTTACCTGACGTTAAATCATACAAACGCTCGATCCATTCCCGCTTGAAATCTTGCCCCTCGTCGATCAGGATGACGTCGAACTGCTTCAAAGCTATCACTGCTTCATCTTTCAGCGCAATTTCATCCCCTTGTTTTCGCGGCTTGATGTCATCCGGATAAAGCCGGTGGTAGTGGCGAACCAGGATGAGCTGAATGATTTCCCGGCCACGATTGCTTTTATATCGCACCAATCGACGCACCACATCATTGAGATAGTTGACCATCGTCAAATTGAAGCACACGATCAACACCCTTTGGTCGCTCAGGGCGGCATCGACCGCCTTGCGCGCCAGGAGCATTGTTTTGCCGGAACCGGCTGCGCCGATTACGCGCCGCTTGCCGGGTGAATTCCCCAGCAACCGCTGCTGATCCGGTGTAAGGGAAAAAAGGATGTCAGAAATTTCGAGGCGGCCATGCTCCGGCCAATCCAGCGCATTCAGGAGCCGGTTCTGAAGCTCGTATCGTTTCATCATGCCGGCGAACGAGGAACCTTTTTTCAGATACTGTTTGCCAAGCAGCGAACGCAAGCGATCCGGCTGCAGATCGTCGTAGCCGAAAACGGTGATATAAGGCTCTTCGGCTGGTTTTAACCTGGCCCTGGCATCCTGGGTCGTATGCCGATGAAAATAGACAAAGGGCGCGATCAAACTGTAGACGCGCTTATCCAGTGTCTTCTCGGCCCCCAACTCCGGCAGCTCATACTGATAGATGCTGTCTTTATAGCCTTGCACCTGATCAAGCGGACTACGAACGGCCGACTTGACCCATCCTCCTTGCCGGCTATCAAACACATCCCAGTAACCACCCTGAACGCGATAGCTGCTCAGGTCCCAATCCTTTACCTCAAAGATACCCATGCCGGCTTCTTCGGAGAAGATGATGATGTCCGGCTGAAGACCATTAAGGAAGGGCTGTACGTAGATAACCCAATCGTCGTCCAGAATTTTAAGCAGCGCATCCATCAGGGCGCGTTCGCCCAACGTTAGCGGTGCGGGGAATTTGTTTATTGTCTCAATAGAGGGCACAAGTCGCGCCATTAAACCCAATCCTTCTGTATTAAATAGTTTGACATCATCACCAACCCGCTCACCTCTCACCGGCCCACCCGCACTTCACATCATCAGGTTGACGATAGCGCCGGCAGGCTGAATCTGGTCGGTTTTTTGACGGCGGCGAAGGGAACGGTAGGTTAAGTGCATTTACCCCTCATCGCTCCATTCCGGCGAGTCATCCGCGTATATTCCCTTGTCCGCTACGCTTAGAAAATCGGCCCCTTCCTGGGCAACGGGTTTGCCCGTTGCATTTTCAATCAGCGAGACCAATGCGCCGGCTCGCCGGGAGAAGAATTCATCGAATTGGTCTGAAAACAAATATTTCGGGTCTATGCCGTGTGTCTCCAGGATACGGGAAAGCTCAGTTCGGGTCAGTTTGGCGTCTTTTTCATCAATCTTTGCCAGATAAAGAGAGGGAGCATTGCCTCCTATGATGCGATTGGTACTCGCCGAGATAGCCGTCTTGTTGATGATGCTGTTATACCGTTCGGGCGCGATCCCGGACTTGATACACCAATCCTGAGGAAAAATATGATGGATGTCGATGTTGCTGTCAAAAAAGGTCAGCGAGGTAATTGTTTCCCCGGTTCGGAAATCACGGCAGCCCGAGCGCATTAACAGGGCATGGATACCTTTATACGCGGCACTGTTTCGAGTACGCAGAGACAGCAAGCGGTTGGCATCAAAATTGGCATCCTGAACAGTCTTAGGCTCTTGTTCCCCTGAGCGCACGAAATCGACAAGATCCGGAAGGTCGCGGGCAAACCGGCTTTCCACGGCCCCCCCGTACAGTTCGCCAAGAACCCCACACCAGTACCACCGTGCAATTTGCTTCTGCGCGCCCACTTTTTCCGCTTCTTTGCCCAAGGTTACGAAAGCAGTTGCCAGTGGGACGAGCTGGGTGCGATATGGAAGATCGGTTGACCGAAATATATATTGGGAATGCAAAAAGCGCGCTGCCTGGCTGAAACCCTGTTCGACCTTATCTGCCCACTGATTGTAGTCTTCCACCGTAAGCTGGAGGATATCGCGCCGCTTGCAGCTGATGCCGGGCACTTTGTCAGCCGTAACCCCGCTTTCAATGGCTTGTTGCCGGCGAGCTTGGGTAACCAGCAGGGAGATAGCCTGCAGAAAATCATCGCTTTGAATTGAACTCAGAACCTTATACCCGTCCTTAAGCCGCTTTTCTCGTTCTCGCCAATCGTCGCGAAGCTGGAAATTGTCGGCCGCATAAGTGGCTGTGAGCAACTCGAAGACAGTCAGCGGTACACCGCCGGTATTGACTTTCTCAAAAACCAGGCATACAGCCTCCTTGGGGGTCGAATTAAACAGCTTGATAATGGGAATGTGATACTGCTCAAATCGCTTAATAACTTGTAACTCGAAGTTGTTGTACAGCTTCATTTTTGCAGGGTCATATTCCCAATAATCCTGATATCCTGTGCGCCAATCGAGTGAATCGAACACGCGATTCACCGGAAAGAGATGGTTTTTATATTCCAGTTCCGGCGTGCTGATATCAAGGTCGATCTTGCGGCCGAAATCGCTGCGTACCTGCCTCTCGGCCGGGATGCTCAGGATGGCTTCTTCTTCATCGATTTCACCATTGACCATCTTCTGCATGTCGAAGTAATAGAATCGTTGGATTTTCTTCTTCTGCAGGGTCAGGGTTTCCACCGGACTTTGCATCATCAACGCCTGATATAGCGAAGTGAAACGTTGCTGGCCGTCCAGAATGAGTATCTCAGGTTCCTTGGTAACTGTTTCAGGAACTCCTTCTACAAGACGGGGCTTGAATTTAAAGCCATTTCCGCCGGTTTCCAGCAGCATAACCGCCCCGATGGGGAACGATACTGCGATACTAGCCAACAAACTGCGAATGCGATCGTCATCCCAGACCCATCCACGTTGAAAATCAGGCAACTGCATTTTGCCGGAATGAATATCTTTCAATAAGTCCTGTAAAGGCGTTTTTGTGGTATCAAAGGTTGAGCTACTCACCTATTCCCTCCGCATAGTTCTGATCAATCATGGTATCGAGCATAACAGCCAATCCCTCTATCTTATGTTTGGAGCAGTCAGGTTTATCATCCTTTCGCGCCCTGTTGTCCATACTCCACCCCACTCTCACTCACCCCGCCACCTCCCACCGCTCCCCGCTTAGCCCGGCCAGAAACGGCGACGGCAAACTGCGGTCATAGGTGACCAGCAGCCGGCGCATGGCCCGCGTGCAGCCGACATAGAGCAGTCGTCGCTGACTCTCTTCGAAGGCGGCGCGCTCGTCGGGGTCGGTGGCCGCCGTCTCGCGCGGCAATCGCCCGGCCTCCACGTGGGCCACGACGACGATGGGGAATTCCAGCCCCTTGGCCGCGTGCAGCGTCGTCACCTTGACGCCCGGCTCGTCGAGGTCGAAACCCTGGCTTTTCATGAAGCGGGCCGGCAGGCCGTGGTCGCGCAGCGCTTCGGCCAGCGGGTTGCCCACATCGCTGGACGGTACGAGGACCGCCGCCGCCCCGGCCGGCAGCCGCAGCCGGCGTGCCTCGGATATGATCCAGTGGGCGATTTTGCGCCATTGGTCGGTCGTGCCCTGGGCTGCGTAGAGCGCGGGACGTGGCCCGGTGTGGATGCACTCCTGTTCGGCGGCTTCGCCGTCGGTGTCGCCGCTGCCGGCGACGATCTCGGCCGCTGCGGCGGCGATGGGCTGGGTGGTGCGATAGTTGCGCCGCAGCACCCGCGCCCGGCCGGCTACGCGCAAGGAGTCGTGGACGTTGCTCCAGCGAAAGCCGCGGTTATAGAGCGACTGGTTGGCGTCGGCCGTCAGGAACACGCCGCCCGGCTCGCGGCACAGCTCCACGGCCAGCGCCAGCCCCGCGGGACGCAGGTCCTGGGCCTCGTCGATGATCACATAGTCCCAGCGGCGGGAGAATTCACCGGCGCGCACCCGGTCGAGCGCGCGCAATGTCAACTCGTCCCAGGAGATCAGGTTCTGGCCGGCCAGGTTATCGCGATAGGCCTCATAAAGTTGCCAGACGGCCGCCCGCCGCTCGCGCGTGAAGGCAATGCCCCGCCCCGTCCGGTCGGCGCGCAGGTAGTCGTCCATGGCGCGGCAACCCTGCCCCTCGATGACCCAATCGAACTCCTCCAGCAAATACTCGTCGCGCAGATCCTTGATTTGGCCGTGGGCGGCCAACAGCGCAGTCTGGCCGAAGGCGCGCGGCGTCAGTGTGGCCCGGGCGGCGTGCAGGGCTTCGTTCTTTTGGCGATCATCGGCCATGTTGTATGGCTCACCAGCGGCGCGGGCAATCCATTGGGCCGTCTTGCTCAGTGTGCTGACGCGGATCTGCTTGGGCAGATCGCCGTTGCGGTCCATTTGGACGACGTCGCTCAGCAATTGCCGCAGCAGTGACCGGCTCGCGTTGATGAGTGCATTGGTGTAGGTGGTGAAGAGTATTTCCGGCAAATGGCCGGTTTGCTGCAGGTGGTGCTCCACGACGGCCCGGATGCGATAGAGGGCCACGGTCGACTTGCCGGAGCCGGGGCCGCCCTTGACCAGCGTCGGCCCGCGCAACGCCCAGCGCGTCAGCGGCTCCTGCTGCTGATCGAGCCGCAGCAGGAACCCGGCCAGGTCGCCCTCGGCATAGCGGGCCAGGTCGTCAGGATCGAAGAGCATCAGATCAGGCTCGGCGGCCAGTTCGGCGGCGTCAGTCTCAAACAGACCTTTCATCACCCGTTCGATGACCGCATCGGGCACGCGGGCGTTGGCGTTCAACAGATCGTCATCGGTGCAACAGGCGATGAGGGCGGCATGATGCGCCGGGTCCACATGCCAGCGGGTGAGGAGTTCAGGGGTGATGGGCCGCGGTAAACTTTCCTTGCCAGCCGCAAGCCACTCGGGGTGGTCGCGCCAGTCGGTTCGTCCGGCCAGCTCGGGGCCGAAGTCGACGGCCGCCTCCGGCGCGTTCCAGCCGTCATAGTTGAAACGCTGATAGATGCTGCCGCGTGGGCCGATACACAGCAGGTTGACCATCTGTGCCGCATGATCGGCGGCGTAGATCAGCCGGAAGTCGCCGATACGATAGCGCCAGACGTTATTATAGCCGGACAGCTTTTTGATCGTGTCGCCGCGCGGGGTAACGGGGTCCGCGGTCATGTCGACGAGGGCGCTGCCGACGCTCTTTTGCATATCTTTGGGGAGGTCGATGAAGTCGTCGAGGAAGGAGGGTTTTTGGGTGATGATCCAGGGCATAATTAGTGGTCAGCGGTCAGTAAGCAACGAGTAATGTTTGGTTGTTGCCGGGAGCGGGCGGGCAGACAGGGCGGATGGCTCGCGACACCGTTATGTTATTATGTCATCCTTACAACCTGAATAACGCCACAAGATGCCCGCCCCACAAACTTCACGGCGCTCCGCGCCCGCCCGCGGGAATGCTCCCCCCCTTGACAGGCGACGTAAAATCGATAGAATATTAGATATATCTAAATTATAAATTAGGATAGCATGATGATTCCTCTCGATCTCCTCCTCCAACACAGCCTGTTCTATGGCGGCGTCCTCAGCGTCGCCATGACCGCGCTCATCCTGGTAACCCTCTACGGTTGGCCGATGATCTGGGTCGGCGACGCGCCGCCCGAGGTGCGGGCGGCCGCCCCGCCGATGAGCGACGCCGACCGGCGGGCCAAGCGCGTGGCCACCGTCGTGATGTTGGCGATATTGTCGGCCGTGCTGGTGGCTGCCTTGCGCGGCCTGTGGGAGTTGGCCATGGGCCGGCCCTCTTTCGCGGACGTGGCCCTGTCCACGTTCATCATCTTCATGACCTTCAACCTGGTCGACCTGCTGATCATCGACTGGTTGATCCTGGTCACGCTGCGGCCGGGTTTCGCCATGATCCCGGGCACGGAGGGCATGGCCGCCTATGGCGACTATAGCTTTCACTTCCACGCATTCCTGAAAGGGACGGCCGGCGTGGCGGCATTTAGCCTGATCGTCGCCGCGATCGTCGTGTTGCTCCTGTAACGCCCCATACCTGACAGGTTTCGAATAACCTGTCAGGTTTCTCCCCCCGTCCCCCCCAACAATCCCATTTACATCCACAACCGTTTTGTTATAATAGTAGCCGCTGTCAATATGTGGCGGCGTCCTCGCGGACGACCGACACGCTCTTGCCAACCGCATAGCTCGTCTTACCAACCGGAGGGTTTCAATGCGCCTCAGATCCATCGTCTTGACCGTCGGACTGCTCATCATCGCAGCCATTTCCCTGTTCAGTTGGGGAGCGACCACCCGGGCCGCTCAATCAGATCCCGCTCCCATCCGCCTGCAGGCGGCTACATTCTTCCCGACCGCCGACCAGCCGCCGGCCTTCGCGCCCGGCCTGACTGTCGACGGATACGCCCCGGGAACCCGCGGCTATTACATTGTCCAGTTCATCGGCCCGGTGGAAACCGCCTGGAAAAATCAGGTGACCAAGCTGGGCGGCGAAATCCTGGAATATATCCCCGACAACGCCTTCAAGGTGCGCATGGACCCGGCCCAGGCCGCCCGCGTGGGCGATCTGGCCACGGTCAACTGGGTGGGTATCTTCCAGCCGGCGTTCAAGATCAGCCCCACGCTCGCCGGCCGGGGCATGAGCCTGATCCGGGTGCGCATTGAGCGCGGGGCCGACGCCGCCCAGGCGCGCGCGGCCATCGCCGCCACCGGCGCGACCGTGCTCGAACGCAGCCAGGACATCCTGCTGGTGGGGGCCTCCGCGTCCCAGGTCGAGGCCATCGCCAACGTGCTCGACGTGGCCTGGATCGAGCAGTTCGTCATGCCGGAGAAGCATAACGAATACGGCGCGGGCGTCATTGTGGGCACATCCACGGCCAACGCCAACGGCTATGACGGCTCCACGCAGATCGCCGCCGTGGCCGACACCGGCATCGGCGGGGGCACGGCGGCCACCGCCCACCCCGACATCCCCGCCGCGCGCGTGGTCAACATCTACAACTGGCCCGGCTCGGCCGGCGGCTGCTTCCAGACGCTCGTCAACGACGGCGCGATCGACGTGGACAGCGGCCACGGCACCCACACCGCCGCCTCCGTGCTGAGCGACGGCGGGCCGGGCGGCGAGGGCAAGGGCGGCGCGCCGGCCGCCGGTCTGGTCTTCCAGGCCACCGAAAACTGGGCGACCATCACCGTCTATTGCCAGATTTTCGGCGGCTATCCCGCCAACGGCTATTTCCTGACCGGGTTGCCGTCTGACCTGCGCAACCTCTATCAGCAGGCCTATAACGACGGGGCGCGCGTCCATTCCAACTCGTGGGGGTCGGCCGTGGCCGGCGATTACACGCTGAACAGCGCCAACACCGACAGCTTCATCTGGACCAACCGCGACATGACCATCACCTTCTCGGCCGGCAACTCGGGCGCCGACGCCAACAACAACGGCGTGGTCGACAACGACTCCATCGGCGCGCCGGCCACGGCCAAGAACGTCATCACCGTGGGGGCCAGCGAGAACGAGCGGGCCAACGGCTTCCCGTGCGACACGGGCCTGGGCTACACCTCGACCGACGCCTATCAGACCGGCCAGACCTGCACCTCGATGAGCGGCCAGAACCTGCTGGGCACGGGCACGCGGTGGGGCTTCAACACCGCCCCGCTGAGCACCGACCCGACGGCCGGCAACAAGGAGCAGATGGCCAGCTTCTCCAGCCGCGGCCCGACGGACGACGGCCGCATCAAGCCCGACGTCGTGGCCCCCGGCTCGTGGATCCTCTCCGGCTACTCCAACCTGTACCGGCAGGGGTACGGCGGCTCGACCAACCCGCAAAACAGCGCCTATCAGTGGGACGGCTGGGGCATGCCGCTGAACGCCGACTATAAATGGATGGGCGGCACGTCGATGTCGAACCCCATCGCCGCCGGCGCGGCCACCGTCGTGCGCGATTTCTACCAGAAGGAATACAGCCACAACGCCAGCGCGGCGCTGGTCAAGGCGACGCTGATCAACTCGGCCGTCGACATGGCCGACGAGAACAACGACGGGGCCAACGACAACGACTACCCGATCCCCAACGTCCACGAGGGCTGGGGCCGGCTGAACGCGGCCAACGCCACCGACGGCAGCGCCCAGTACGTCGACAACACGACCGGCATCGGCACGGGGGGCAACGCCGTCTATAACTTCGACGTCGGCACGGCCGGCCAGCCGTTCAAGGTGACGCTGGTGTGGAGCGACTACCCCTCGACCGAGGCGGCGGCGCTCAACCTGGTGAATAACCTCAACCTGGTCGTCACCGCGCCGGGCGGGGCGGTCTATCGCGGCAACGTCTTCAGCGGCGGCTGGTCGACCACCGGCGGCAGCGCCGACACGGTCAACAACGTCGAGAACGTCTATGTCCAGTCGGCCGCGGCCGGGACGTGGAGCATCTCGGTGGATGGGGCCAATGTGCCCAACGGCCCGCAGCCCTTCGCGCTGGTGATCGACGGCAACGCCACCGCCGGCCCCACGCCGACCACCACCGCGACGCCGACCATCACCGCGACGCCGACCACCACCGCGACGCCGACCATCACCCCGACGCCGACGAACACGCCGGCCGCCCCCGGCATGCACGTCGGCGATCTGGACGGCAGCAGCGTGAACACGTCGAGCAGCCGCTGGAAAGCCACGGTGACGATCACCGTCCACGACCAGAACCACGCGCCCGTCTCCGGGGCCAGGGTGCGGGGCAGCTGGAGCAACGGGTCGAGCGGCAACAGCTCGTGCACGACGAACGCCAGCGGCGTGTGCAACGTGAACAAGAGCGGGCTGCGGCGGAACAACGTCGCCAGCGTGACCTTCACCGTGACCAACATCACCAAGTCCGGCACGACCTACAGCAGCGCGGCCAACCACGACGTGGACGGCGGGACGAACGGGACGGTGATTGTGGTGAATCGGCCGTAGGGGGGCAGGGAGAGGTGAGTGAAGCCGGCTGCTTCATTCGTCACTCGTCATTGTTTTCGCGGCGCAAATCCTGACAGGTGGGCGGCGCGGTGTCTGCTCCGGTTGAAGGGCAGCTTGCGGGTGCCTGCCTGTCAGGTCAGACCGGAACAAGCCGGGGGCTGCGATTGATAAACAGGAACCTCGTCACGAGTAGACGAGGTTCCTTCATTTAGCCCCAGGCTGCTCCCGCAATTCGGCCGTTAATCGTCGAGCGGCTTGAGAGATTGAACATCCCTCTTTTCCAGAAGAAACGTAACCTGCTCCAGATTGCCCTCAAAGGCAAATGGAGCCTGGTAACGTTGCGAAAGTGGGCTTAGCGGGTTGTGGCCGATATCCATCCCGCTGAGCGCCAGGAAGGACAACGCAAATGGAATGTCAATCCAGTCGCTGCACACCTCGTTGGCCCGAAGCCTGCCCCGTGCGGAGCGATCTTCATGCATCTCGAACTCAAATTCAGCTTCGATGACATCTTCGTTGGGAAGTTTGAGCTCGACGGAACTGATATTGCCTGCCGCGTTATACTCATAATGAAGCATGCCTTCGTCCATGTAGAAAACAAAGCCTGAGCTGGCGTTTCCATAGGCAACGATGACGCCGCGCTTCTTGCCCGACATTTTCGCCCGAATCCGGTGGCGAGGAGCATGCTCGATAGGTGGTGCCACGCTGGGTTCAATGTGCGAAACGGGCGGGAAATAATCGAACCGCTCCCGCGATAGCGGTGAACCAGGAATCGGCGGGGACCTGAATAGCTCCACTGAGCGATCATCCAGCGGCAGGACGTCATATCGGCCGGCCTCTATCCACCATAACTCAACAAGTTCGCGCAGTCTTTCGGGG
>WBZY01001319.1_pt1 | contig 11555 bp, 7 predicted proteins | sample 5204191 | NCBI WGS metagenome assembly WBZY01 (sample SAMN12344363, study PRJNA552823) | activated sludge metagenome | biome: Activated sludge suspended growth; feature: Anammox Sidestream; material: Wastewater; isolation source: activated sludge from anammox sidestream of wastewater treatment... | reverse complement strand
CGAGAGGTGGTGGCGGCGGCGCTCGCGCGGGCCGAAGACCTCCTCCTCCGTGACGAGCGCGAAGCGCTCGCCGGGCAGCGCGAAGCCCTCGGAGACGCCGGCGACCCGCACCTCGACGCGTCCCGAGCGGCCCCACGCCGGGACGGGGCGCGCGTCGCGAACCAGCTTCGGGTCGAGGCCGTACTCGGCGAGGAGCTGGCGCAGGCGCTCGGCGCCCGAGAGCGCCGGCGCCGCCAGCACCACCCGCCAGCGCTCGCGCAGCCAGCCCTCGAGCCGGGTCACGAGCGGGAGCAGGGCGGCGTCGCCGGCGCGCGCGCGGACGAGCTCGCGGCGCAGCTCGTCGTGGTCGGCCGTGCGCAAGGCGAGGCGCGGCACCCCCGTGTCGTCGGCCACGTCGAGGCGCTCGAGCGACACCGAGCGGAGGCGATCGAGCGCGGCCCACACGGCGCCCGGCGCGAGCAGCAGCTCGCCGGGCGGCGCCACCGGACGCGCCGCCTCGCGCGCCACCCGGTGGCCGTGGGCGGCCTCCTCGGCGAAGCGAGCGAGGCGCTCGCGGCACGCCTCCGGCTCTTCGATCGCGACGAGGGTCCCGGGCGGCAGCCAGTCGAAGGGCGTCTCGAGGCCCGGCGCGAGGACCGGCGCCAGCGCTTCGGCTCCGGGGGGAAGGTGCCCGCGCAGCAGCGCGTCGAGGAGCGCGTCGATCTCGCGGGGCGACGCGCCCTCGTGTTCGACGCGCGCGCGGATCTCCTCGCCGCGCGCGATCAGGAGGCCGCGGTCGAGGAGCAGCTCGCGCGGCGGCGGCGCCGCCACGTGCACGAGCTTCTCCTGCGAGCGCTGGCTCGCCGCGTCGAACTCGCGGATCGACTCGACGTCGTCCCCGAGCAGCTCGATCCGCACCGGGCGCCGCCGGTGCGGCGGGAAGAGGTCGACGATGCCGCCCCGCACCGCCAGCTCGCCGCGCTCCTCGACGAGCGGCATGCGCGCGTAGCCGGCGGCTAGGAGCTGCTCGACGAGCGCGTCGCGGTCGATCGTCTGGCCGACCTCCAGGTGGACCGTGCGCCCGCGCACCGCCTCGCGCGACGGCACGCGCAGCGCAAGCGCCGTGACGGGCGCCACCAGCACCAGCTCCGCCGGCTCGGCGAGGAGCCGGTAGAGCGCGTCCATGCGCTGCGCCACCACGAAGGGCTGCGGCGAGTGCCGGTCGTAGGGCAGGGTGTCGGGACGCGGGAAGGCGCGCACCCGGCCGCCCTCCTCGGGCGGCGGCTCGCCGAGGAAGGCCGTGAGGTCGTCGAGGAGCGCGTCCGCGGCCTTGGCGTCGGGCGCGACCACCAGCGCCGGTCCCGGCGCCGACGCGCGTGCGAGCCGCGCCGCCACGAGCGCCCGCGCGGCGCCGCGCAGCCCCGTGACCCGCACCGGCCCCGCGCGCGCGAGCACGCGCTCGAGCAGCTCGTCGAGGTGGCGGGGCGGGGCCGGCTCCATGGATCTCCGCGAACACAAGGACCCCCGAGCCCGCCCCGGGGAGAGGGGTGGGTCGAAGGTCCGCCCACTCTAGCCGACCGCGTCCCCGGGTCGTCCGGGTCTGCCGGAGCGCCGCCCGGGAGGTCCCGGATGCCTGCTCCCGGCCCTTCCCCACGACCCCGCCGCGCCCGGGTCCGCCCGGAGCCTTCGTCCCGCCCGGGGCGCCCGCCCTCCGCGGCATGCTAGAGTCATACACATGAAACGTACGAATCTTGTGCTTCCTGAGGATCTGCTGGAGGAGGCGACGCGCCTCTCCGGCGAGAAGACCTACTCGCGGGCGGTGCAGCGGGCGCTCGAGGAGTTCGTCCGGCGCGTCAAGGCCCGCCGGATCCTGGAGCTGCGCGGATCGGGCCTCTGGGAGGGAGAGCTGGCCACGATGCGCCGCGACCGGGTCGCGGCGCGGCCGGGCCGGCGCGGGTGATCCTCGTCGACACGTCGGTCTGGATCGAGGTCCTGCGGCGCGTGCGGCCGCTCGACCTCGAGGCCCTCGTGGACTTCGACGAGGTCGTCACCTGCCTGCCGGTGATCCAGGAGGTGCTGCAGGGCTTTGCCGACGAGCGCGCCTACCGTCTCGCGCGCGAAGCGATGCTGGCGCTGCCGATCGTCGAGTCGCCGCTCGCCGACGCCACCGTCCTCGAGGCCGTCGCGCTCTACCGCGCCGCCCGCCGGGCCGGCCGCACGGTGCGTTCCTCGGTCGACTGCCTGATCGCCGCGTGCGCGCTCCGTCACGACCTCGAGGTCCTGCACCGCGACCGCGACTACGCGGCGCTCGCGGCCGTGTCGGGCCTGCGCGCGCGCGCAATCTGAGGGGGGCCGGCCTGGCTGCGGTCCGGGTGCGCGGGGCGTGCGCGCCCGGGACCGCGTGGCGCGCATGCGGGGCGCGGGATCGCCCCCTGGGCACCCGCGCGTACACTGCCGGCCGGAGAAGGCGCTGCCGATCACCGACGTACACGCCCGCTACCTGGCGCACGAGCTGACCAGGCGCTCGCCCTCCGGCACCCTCGACCGGCTCGCGCCGGTGCTGGCCGACGCCCAGGTCGACCTGAACCCGCACCAGGTCGACGCCGCGCTCTTCGCCTTCCGCACCCCGTTCTCGAAGGGCGTCCTCCTGGCCGACGAGGTCGGCCTCGGGTACCGGATGGGATCCCGGGTCGAGGACGTGAATCCCTATCGGGTGGGCCACCCGCTGGCGCAGCGCCTCCTCGCGCGCGCCCGCGATCTCGCGACGCCGCCTCCACCGCAACCCCTTCCCGGGCGAAGCGATCCACCCCGGTCCCTCGAGGAGCGCGATCCTGCGACGGCTGCCCCGGTAGTGGAAGACCACCTCGCGGGGGCATGGTCGGCGCGAGCGGCTGGCTCGCCTGCGCCTCGGTTACCGTCTCGACCATGGAGCGAACGCGGTGAAGACCTTCGAGAGCAAGGGCGTGACGAGCTTCCGCACCGTGTAGGGAGTGCGATTGCCGAGGATCTCCTACTTCTACGGGATCACGATCCGCATGTTCTTCGCCGACCATCCTCCGCCTCACTTCCACGCCGTCTACGGCGGGGAGTCGGCCGAGATCGCGATCGACACGCTGGAGGTGATCGGGGGAGCCCTTCCTCGCCGCTCCCTGGCGCTGGTGCTCGAATGGGCGGCGCTCCACCGCGAGGAGCTGCGTGTCAACTGGGAGCAGTGCCGGCGCCACGAGCAGCCGCGCCAGATCGCTCCCCTGGAGTAGACGCCATGCGACTGGACGAGGTGGTCAGCGTGAAGGTCAGCGGTCCGCACCGCCTGTCGGTGCGCTTCGCGGACGGTGTCAGCGGGGAGGTCGAGTTCCGCGATTCGTTCTTCCGCGGCGTCTTCGAGCCGCTGCGGGATCCAGCGCTCTTCTCCGCAGTGCACTGCGCGCAGGGCTTCGTGGAATGGCCGGGGGACCTCGACCTGGCTCCCGACGCGATGCACGTCGAGCTGCGCCGCAACGGGCGCTGGGTGCTCGAATAGGCCGGACGCACACCGGATGAAGCTCCAGTTCGACCCCAACCAGGCCTTCCAGCTCGACGCGGTCCGCGCCGTCGCGGATCTCTTCGAGGGGCAGCCCCAGGGCGGGCCGGCGTTCTCGGTGGTGCACACCGAAGCGATCGGAGCCTTGTTCCCGGGTCAGGAGCGCACCGAGCTGGGCCTCGGGAACCAGGTGCTCGTCTCCGAGGAGCGGCTCCTCGCCAACACGCGCGAGGTGCAGGAGCGCAACGACATCGAGGTCGCCGATCCCGCCGCACCGCTCGCGGCCTGGGAGCTGTTCGACGCGCCGGCGAACCAGGCCCGGCGCTGCCCGCACTTCACGGTCGAGATGGAGACCGGGACCGGCAAGACCTACGTCTACCTGCGCACGATCTTCGAGCTGTCGCGACGCTACGGCTTCCGCAAGTTCGTGATCGTCGTTCCGAGCGTGGCGGTCCGCGAGGGCGTGCTCAAGAACATCGAGATCACGAAGGACCACTTCCGGGCGCTCTACGACCAGCTCGCCTGCGAGCACTTCGTGTACGACGCCCGGCGCGTGAGCCGGCTGCGCCAGTTCGCGCTCGGCACGACCCTCCAGATCCTCGTCATCAACATCGACGCCTTCCGCCGCAACTTCATGGGCAGCGAGGAGGAGCAGAAGAGCAACGTCATCTACCGGGGGAGCGACCAGCTCTCGAGCCGCGCCCCGATCGACTTCGTCCAGGCGGCGCGCCCGATCGTGATCATCGACGAGCCGCAGAGCGTCGACTCGACCGAGCGCGCGCAGGAGGCGATCCGGGCGCTCAATCCCCTCTGTACGCTCCGCTACTCGGCGACCCACCGCGATCTCTACAACCCCGTCTACCGGCTCGATCCCGTGCGGGCCTTCGAGCTGCGGCTCGTGAAGCAGATCGTGGTGGCGGGCGCGGCGGCCGAGGCGGGCGCCAACGACGCCTTCGTGCGGCTCGAACAGGTCGACAACCGTCGCGGCATCAAGGCGAAGCTGCGGATCCACGTGCAGCAGCCCGGCGGCCCGAAGGAGAAGTCCGTCACCCTCGGCGCCGGCGCCGATCTCTACGCGCTCTCGAACGAGCGCGCCTGCTACCGGGACGGCTTCTCGGTGGCCGAGATCGACTGCGAGCCCGGGCGCGAGCGCGTGCGCTTCAGCAGCGGCCGCGAGCTGCGCCTCGGCGAGGAGATGGGAGGCCTGCGCGACGACGGCTGGCGCGCCCAGATCAAGCACACGGTCGCGAAGCACCTGGAGAAGGAGCTCCAGGTGCGGGAGCGCGGGATCAAGGTGCTGTCGCTCTTCTTCGTGGACCGGGTCGCCAACTACCGGGACTACGACGGCGCCGGCCAGCCGGTGCAGGGCAAGTTCGCGCTCGCCTTCGAGGAGGCGCTGGCCGAGCTGGCGAAGCAGGAGCGCTTCCGTTCGATCCCGTGGCTCGAGCTTCCCTTCGCGAAGCTCCACGACGGCTACTTCGCGCAGGACCGCAAGGGCGTCCTCGAGGACACGCGCGGCGATACCCAGGCCGACGACGCGGTCTACGAGCTGATCATGCGCAACAAGGAGCAGCTCCTCTCGCTCGACGAGCCGCTCCGCTTCGTCTTCAGCCACTCGGCTCTTCGTGAAGGCTGGGACAATCCCAACGTCTTCCAGATCTGCACGCTCAACGAGACGCGCAGCACCTTGAAGAAGCGCCAGGAGATCGGCCGTGGCCTGCGCCTGCCGGTGGACCAGACCGGCCGGCGCGTCTTCGACGAGTCCGTGAACCGGCTCTTCGTCATGGCCAACGAGAGCTACGAGGACTTCGCGCGCGCGCTCCAGAGCGAGTACGAGGAGGACTGCGGCGTCCGCTTCGGCAAGGTGCCGATCACGGCCCTCGCCCGGCTCGTGCGCGTCGTCGGCGGTGAGGAGCAGCCGATCGGGCGTGTGGCGGCCGGGGAGATCCGCGACAGCCTCGTCGGCCAGGGATTGCTGGATGCCGAGGGACGGATCCAGCCCGCCTTCGATCCCCGCAAGCCGGGCTTCGCGCTGGTGCTGCCCGACGCGCACGCGCCGCTCGCTCCAGCCGTGGTGGACCTGCTGGCGTCGTACCAGATCGAGCGCCACATCCAGCGCGAGCGCGACCAGCGCGAGAACGTGCTCCGCAAGGAGGTCCAGCTCGGCCCCGAGTTCGAGGCGCTCTGGAACCGCATCAAGCCGCGCACCACGTACCGCGTCGAGTTCGACACCGAGACCCTGGTGGCGCGCTCGCTGGCCGCGCTGCGCCGGATGCCGCGCATCGAGAAGCCGGTCGTGCGCGTGAGCGCGGGGCGGATCGCGATCGGCCGTGGCGGTGTGAGCGCCGCGGGTGCGGGCGTGAGCGACGAGGAAGTCGACTGGGGGGACCGGCCCGTCCCGGACGTGCTCGCCTATCTCCAGAACGAGACCGAGCTGACCCGCGCCACGCTGGCGCGCATCCTCCGCGAGTGCGGCCGCCTGGCGGAGCTGTTCGCCGATCCCCAGCGTTTCCTCGACGCCGTCGCCGCGATCCTGAAGCACGCGCTGCACCGGCTCCTGGTGGACGGGATCAAGTACGAACGCCTCGGCGGGCCCGACGGTGACAGCGAATGGGAGATGACCCGGTTCGAGAGCCCGGAGCTGGTCGACCATCTCCGTTCGCTCGAAGTGAAGAGGTCGATCTACCCCTACGTGCAGTACGACTCCGAGGTCGAACGCAAGTTCGCCGAGCGCCTCGACCAGCGCGACGACATCCGCCTGTTCGTCAAGCTGCCGCGCTGGTTCGTCGTCGACACCCCCGTCGGCGCGTACAACCCGGACTGGGCGATCGTGAAGCAGGCCGACGAGACGGTGTACCTCGTGCGCGAGACGAAGAGCACGAAGGACTTCCTGAAGCTCCGCAGCCTGGAGGCGGACAAGGTCCGATGCGGTGAGCGTCACTTCGCCGCACTCGGCGTCTCCTTCCAGGCCGTCGTGTCTGCGGACGAGGTCTAGAGCCCATCTCGTAAGAGAGCGAGCTAGCTAGCCCGCCCTCCTCGCCCGCTAGCGGTGGCGGGGCAGGGGCGCGCGAGGGCGCGAGCGCCTCCACACGAGCGTGACCGCCACGACCGCGCTGGCCAGCAGGAGGCCGTGAGCGGCGTAGGCGTAGCGGTCCTCGGACAGGAGCAGGACGGTGTAGGGGGCGACCAGCGCCAGGGGCAGGCAGCCGAGCCACGCGATGCGCGGGTCGAGCCGGACGAGCGCCAGGAGGGCGAAGCCGCATGCGGCGAGCCCCCCGATCATGACGAGGCTGCGGAACGGCTCGATCGCGTGGCGCAGCAGCCGTGCGGCGCTCGCATAGGGCCTTCCGGGATGAGCGAGGGAGAGCCGCTCCGTCACGTAGCGAACCGCGTCCGGCCGAGGGTCGATCGACCAGGTCGTCGGTACGAAATCCCGGTCCTTCACCAGGACCAGCCCGCACATCTCCGCGACGGCGCTCCGCGAGCTCTCGATGCCGAGCAGATGGCCGGCGGTCCGGGCGGCTCCCGCGAGGTAGCGGCCGGGATGGCGTCGGGCGAGCTCCCAGAAGAGCTGCTCGGGCTCGGCGGTGCTCGCCCGGAAGGTCTCCAGCATCTCCCAGAGGCCGGAGCTTCCCTGGAGCCCGTGCAGCGGCAGCGAGCCCTCGGGTGCGGCGCGGCGAAGTGCCGCCCGGTAGGGCTCTCGGATCGAGGCGACCGCGGGCGAGTCCACGGGCGGCAGGCCCTGCAGCAGCGCGCCGTACAGGACCGCAAGGCCCTCGCGAGGACCGGCGCCCTGCCGATCGAGCGGGGCCCTCCAGGCGAGGATCGCGAGGGGTGGCAGCAGCAGGAGCGCCAGGGAAGACCGGTAGCGTTGGAGGCGGCCCCTCCATCCCGATCCGGCCGGGGGCCGCGCCGCCCCCAGCCCGTCGCGTCGGGTGGCGAGTGCGAAGCACAGCGCGACGGCCGGCGCCAGGAACACGAGAGTCTGGCGCCACAGGAATGCGAGCAGGAGCAGCACGAGTGCGGCGACTGCGAGCGGGCCCTCGCCGGGCCGCGCCTGCGACGCCCGCAGGGAGCTGACGAGCGCCAGCGCCGCCACGAACGCGTACTGGCCCGACTCCGTGAGCACCGCGTGCGCGTAGGCGACGTTGGGAGGATGGATGCAGAGCAGTGCGAAGAGCACGAGCCCGGGGACCAGCCCGAAGCTCGCACGGACGGCGAGGGCGAGCAGCAGCGAGCCCACGAGGGCCAGCGCGGCGTTGAGCCCGACCAGGGTCGCGCTGTCGAAGCCGAAGGTGGCGATCGCGAGCCGGAGCGAGAGCGGATAGAGCGGCATCCGCACCGAGCCCCAGCCCGCTTGCTCGAAGAGCGTTCCGGAGAGGTACAGATAGTCGAAGCCGTCCGGCGAGACGATGATGGGCAGCGCCGTCACGCTGTAGGCCTGCCACGAAGCCGCGGCCAGAAGCGCGCCGGCCCATGCGAAGCACTCGGCGCGCCGGCCGGCTCGCGCACCCACCCGCGATGCGATCGGGTCCTGCGTCACCGCTGGCGAAGCTACCACGCGCGCGCTCCGGCGCCGCTTCGGGGTGGCGCCATCGCCACCGCACGAGCAGCGCCGGGTGCGCTCACCCGCCCGGCGCCGGCGCCGCGAGCGGCTTCGACGTCACCCTCTCCCCGGGACGCACCTTCTGCACCCCATCGGCGATCACGCGCTCGCCCGCAGCGAGGCCCTCACGGATCTGCTGCATGCCGTCGTGGACCCCGCCGATCTGGACGGAGCGCTGCTCGACGGTGTCGTCGTCCTTCACGACCAGCACGTACTGGCCGGCCTGCTGGTCGAGGACCGCGCGCTGTGGCACCAGCACCGCGTCGTGGATGTCCGGGAAGACCGCGATCACGCGCACGAACTCGCCGGGCTTGAGCACGCCGTCCGGGTTCGGCACCAGCGCGCGCACGGTGATCGTGCCGCGCGTCGGCTCGACGGTCGGGTCGACGTAGTCGACCACGCCTTCGTGCGGGTACGGGGTGCCGTCGCCGAGCCGGATCCGGATCGGGATCGTGCCGGTGCGCTCACTCGGGATGCGGCCCTCCCGCGCGCCGCGTTGGACCTCGAGCCGCTCGAGCTCCGTGGGCGCGAAGTAGACGTGGATCGGGTCGATCTGCACGATCTCGGCCAGCACGGTGTCCTGCCCGGACTCCCCGACCAGGTTCCCGACGTCGACCAGCGCGCGGCCGATGCGGCCGGCGATCGGGGCGCGCACCGTGCAGTACGAGACGCTGAGCTCGGCCGTGTGCACGGCGGCTGCGGCGGCCTCGACGTCGGCGAGCGCCGAATCGCGCTCGGCGCGGCGCTGGTCGAGCACCGACACGCTCACCACCTTCGCGTCGAAGAGCTCCTGGGCGCGCGTGAAGTCGCGCCGGGCCCGGGTCGCTGCGGCGTTCGCGCGGGCGAGCTCGCCCTTCGCCTCCCCGAGCGCAGCCAGGTAGGTGCTCGGATCGATCTCGAAGAGCACGTCGCCCTCGGCGATGCGCTGGCCGTCCGTGAAGCGCTGCGCCAGCAGGTAGCCGCGCACGCGCGCACGCACCTCGATGCGGTTGGCGGAGCGCACGTTGCCCACGTACTCGCGCCGATCGGGAACCACCCCGAGCCGCGCCGTGGCCACCACGACCTCCGGCGGCGGAGGGGCCTGCGCCTGCTCACCCCCGCTGCAGCCGGCCACGAGGACGGCGAGTGCCGCGGCCGCGAGCCCCGCGCGCCTGTGCCCTCTCCTCATCACGAGGCTCCTTCCCGCGCTTCGCCCGCTCCGGATGCTCCAGAGGCTCTCATGCCCGGTGCTCCGCAGGGTCCTCGCGGCCCGGCCGTCGCCGCAGCCACTCGGCCGCGCCCTGCACGAGCACGTAGAGCGCCGGCACCAGCACGAGGCTCAGCAGGGTCGCCACCAGCATGCCGCCGAAGACCGCCGTGCCGAGCGAGCGGCGCGCGGCCGAGCCGGCGCCGCCCGCGACCACCAGCGGAACGACGCCGAGGATGAACGCGAAGGCCGTCATCACGACCGGCCGGAAGCGCGTCTCGGCGGCCTCGCGCGCGGCGTCCACCAGGCTCAGGCCCTCCTCGCGGCGGCGCTTGGCGAACTCGACGATCAGGATCGAGTTCTTGCTGGCGAGCCCGATCAGGGTCACGAGGCCGATCTGGCAGTAGAGGTCGTTCGCGAGCCCGCGCAGCGCCTGGGCACCGAGCGCCCCCAGGAACGCCAGCGGCACCACCAGCATGATCACGAGCGGCAGGGTCCAGCTCTCGTACTGCGCGGCCAGGAACAGGAACACGACCAGCAGCGAGAGCGCGAGGATGATCTGCGCCTCGCGGCCCGCCTGGCGCTCCTGGAAGGCGGTACCCGTCCACTCGAAGGACATCGTCGGCGGCATCAGCTCGTGCGCGATCGCCTCCATGCGGTCGAGGGCCTGGCCCGAGCTGTAGCCGGGTGCCGGCTCGCCCTGGATCTTGGCCGCCCGGAACACGTTGTAGTGTGGGATGTCGCGCGGCCCGGTGATGCGCTCGAGCCGGACGAGGGTCGAGAGCGGCACCATCTCGCCGCGCTCCGAGCGCACCCACAGGCGCTTCACGTCCTCGGGGCGAGCGCGCAGGTCGGGCTCGGCCTGGGCGTACACCCGGAACAGGCGGCCGAAGCGGTCGAAGTCGTTCACGTAGAGCCCGCCCATGTAGATCTGGAGCGTCTGGAAGACGTCGGTGATACCGACGCCGAGCGTCCGGGCCTTGGCGCGGTCGAGGTCGACGAACACCTGGGGCACGGTGGGCCGGAAGGTCGTGAACAGGTTCTGGAGCTCCGGCGCCGCGTTGCCCGCGTCGACGATCCGCTGCGCGACGGCGGCCAGCTCCGGCAGCGGCCCGCCGCCGCGGTCCTGGAGCTGGAACTCGAAGCCGCCCGTGCGCGAGAGGCCGCGGATCGGCGCCGGGTTCAGCGCGAAGATCCGCGCGCCCGGGATCGCGGCGAGCTTCGGGCGCACCGCGGCGAAGATCGCCTCGAGCGACTGGCCCTGCTTGCCGCGCTCGTCCCACGGCGCGAGCGACACGAACACCGAGCCGATGTTGGGCGGGAAGGTGCCGGTCAGGGCATCGAAGCCGCCGAACAGGTTGGTGGCGACGATGCCGGGCGTGCCGAGCAGGACCTCCTCCACCTGCTTCGCGAGGGCCAGCGTACGGTCGAGCGAGGCGCCGTCCGGGAGCTGGAAGCTCGTGATGAAGTAGCCCTGGTCCTCGTCGGGCAGGAAGCCGGTGGGCATCGCGCGGAAGAGCAGCGCGGTTCCGAGGACCAGCGCGCCGAACACACCCAGCACCAGCAGCCGGCGCGGGAAGAGCGCGCGCACGCCGCGATCGTAGCGGCGCAGCACCGCCCCGAAGCCGCGCTCGAAGCCGCGGAACAGGGCGTTCTTCTCCTCGCCGTGCGCGCGCATCACCAGCGCGCACAGGGCCGGCGAGAGCGTCAGCGCGTTGAGCAGCGAGATCAGCACCGCGCAGGTGACGGTGATCCCGAACTGGCGCAGCAGGAGGCCCGTGGTGCCGGGCAGGAACGCCACCGGCACGAAGACGGCCCCGAGCACCAGCGTCGACGCCACGATCGCGCTGGTCACCTCGCCCATCGATCGTCCCACCGCCTCGCGGCGCGGGACCCCGGCCGCCATCAGCCGCGCCACGTTCTCCACCACCACGATCGCGTCGTCCACCACGAGCCCGATCGCGAGCACCAGCGCGAAGAGCGTGATCGTGTTGATCGAGAGCCCGATCGCGTTCAGGACCGCGAAGGTGCCGACCAGCGAGACGGGGATCGTGACGGCCGGGATCAGCGTGGTGCGCCAGTCGTGGAGGAAGATCCACACCACGAAGAACACCAGCGCCATCGCCTCGAGGAGCGTGCGTGCCACCTCGTCGATCGACTCGGCGACGAACTCGGTCGGGTCGTAGCGCACCCGCCAGTCGACCCCGGCCGGGAAGCGCTCGGCGATGCGCGCGAGCTCGGCGCGTACGGCGGCCGACACGTCG
>WBZY01001531.1_pt1 | contig 11571 bp, 5 predicted proteins | sample 5204191 | NCBI WGS metagenome assembly WBZY01 (sample SAMN12344363, study PRJNA552823) | activated sludge metagenome | biome: Activated sludge suspended growth; feature: Anammox Sidestream; material: Wastewater; isolation source: activated sludge from anammox sidestream of wastewater treatment... | reverse complement strand
GCATACCGACGGGGAAGATGACGTTGACGCCTGCGCAGGGGTTGGTTTCCGGTCCGGGTTTCGTTAAGATGGCGCGAAGTTCGGTGTGACCCGTGGGGGCGGGTCGTCGGTCGTCCTCGGTTAAGAACCTGAATTCAGGAGGAGTCCCGGATGCGCGGTTCAATCCACATCGGAGTCATGATCATCGCGGCGTCTTTGTGCGGATCTGCGCACGCGATCGACCTGACCGTGTCGAGCGTCGAGGTGAATCAGGGGGTGCAGTTCGGCAGCACGGTCCTGGTCGCCGGCAACGTGACCTACGTCCGGGCGACGATCGGAGTCAGCGGAATCGCCGCCGACGTCGACAACGTGGACGCCGTCCTGCGCGTCTTCGTGGACGGCGTCGAACTCCCCGAGTCCCCGATCCGGTCGCTGAACGGTTACATCCGCGCTCCGCTCTCCCCTCGCCGTGAAGACCTTGACGACACGGTGAACTTCCTGCTCGTCGTGTCGCAGAGCAACAACGTGGACTTCCAGGTCGAGGTCAACCCGGATCGCCTCGTCGCAGAAACCAACTACGGCAACAACGTCGGCGTTCTGAACGACCGCGTGTTCGCGTGCCGCAAGCTGACCGAGATCGTCTACGTTCCGATCGACTACCGTCCCGGCGGCGGCGGCAGCAACCCGCCGCCCCCGGACCTCATCAAACCCGGCATCGGTGACGGCTTCCACCGCGCCATCTTCAAGGCCGGGGAGTGGAACTATCACAAGTCGCCCCTGCCCGACCTGATCTGGACCCAGGACGTCAACAACTCCGACACCGCCCTGCTGAACGCGCTCCGCGACCTCCGCATCAATCAGCTTCCGCGCAACGGGTTCCCTCAGCCGGATTTCGTTTACGGCTGGCTGCCCGGCAATCCTTACGGCGGCAACGGGCGCGCCATCGGCATCCCCGGCGACGTGGCGTTCGGCAACACGCAGACCAGCCGGCACCAGCGGACGATGGCGCACGAGTGCGGGCATCTGCTCGGACAGGTCCACAACAGCCGCACGATCGCCACCGTCGGGATCGATGTCGAGCATCATCTGTGGGACACCGAAGACCTTCCGGTCCTGCATCCGTCCACGCAGTGGGACATCATGGTCGCCGGCCAGCTCACGAACACCGCTTACGTCGATCGCACCACGTTCGACTCGATCATGAACGACAGCCGCCTGCGTTGCACGAATCCCGCCCCCGAGCACACCGGGGCCGTCCTGCGCCTCAGCGGCGCGTACACCCACGCGACCGGCGAGCTTCAGCTTGACCCGATCACGCGCGTCGAGCGCGGCGCGCTGACCGCGACCAACCCGGCGGGCGGGCTTTCGGTCATCGCTTATTCAGCCGGCGGACGCCGCCTTTACAACGTCGAGGTCGAGACGCCCGCGCCGTGGGAATCCTGCGAGGCGGCGGATCCGACGACCGGACCCGTCATCGCCGCAACCTCGCCTTTCTACGTCCTGATCCCCGAATCGCCGGAGGGCGAGACGATCGCCCGGATCGACGTCGTTGACGTGAACACCGGCGCCGTCGTCACGGGTCGATCGCGCTCGGTCAACGCGCCGACCGCACACCTGACCCGGACCTGGATCGACGGTCGCCTCGGCGGCCTCTCACGGGTCGAGTGGGTCGCCGAGGACGCCGACAAGGATCCGCTCACCGCGAACCTCCTTTACAGCCCCGACGCGGGTGAGTCCTGGCTGCCGCTGGGCGTCAACCTGACCGGTGACGCGTTCGAGTTCGACGCTTCGAGCGTCCCGCACAGCCGGGGTCCGCACGGACGGCTTCGTCTCGTCGTCAGCGACGGCTTCAACATAACGACGGTGGACGACGACGAGCAAGGCGTGATGGGCGACCCGACGCCGCCCGACGTTTACCTGATCACGCCGAACCACGGCTTCGCTCATCTCGAAGGCGCGCCGATCGCCTTCCACGCCGCGGCGTGGGACCGTGAGGATCTGATGCTGTCGGGCGGCGACGTGGTCTGGACATCGAGCGTGGACGGCGAACTGGGCGCCGGTCTGCTGCTGACCCGCGGCGACCTGTCGCTTGGCGAACACGTCATCACCGTGACCGCGACGGACAGCGACGGCGGGTCGGACAGCGATCAGATCACGCTGACCGTGGCGGAGCGCCGCCTGACCGGCGTGACGTGCGGCGTCATCAAGAAATTCACGGCGTCGTGCCGCGACAGCGGCGCGATCAAGGGCAAGGTCGTTCTCCGCAACGAGGATTTCGACGGGGTGCCGGTGGTGTTCGGCGTCGGCGCCAACGCCATCCCGGTGCCGATCAGCGGCAAGCGGGCGAAGTTGAACGTCTGCTGCTTCTCCGGCAACCAGCAGGTCCGTCTCGACTCCCCGGCCGGCTGCTTCGACCCGATTCCGGTCGCGTGCCCGTAAGAATCCGGGAACGATCCTCACTCTGAGCGTCGCGTGGCGCCGGTGAGGCGGTTGCGCTCGACGCCGGAATCCGGCGGCGGAGAGCGCCGGGGGTGGGTGAGGAGAGCGATGTTCATCGAGTGTTCCGCCGTGACGGGTTTTGCGCGCCGTGTTCGCTGGCGCCACACCGTCCTTGTGTTGATGCTCGGCGCCTCGGCGTCGCTCGAACCGCGCGTGCATGCGCAGGGAAACGAGCGTCAGGATCCCGGCGCCGACCGCATCCCGCCGATCGATTACGCCGAAGCGGCGACGTCGCTGGCGCCCGTCGTCGAGGCGATCACCGGAAGACGGTTCACGACGGTCCCGCGCGTGATCGAGGTGTCATCTGCCGCCGCCCTTGAAAGCCTTCGTGACGACGAGTTGCTCCTCCTTCCATCCGATGCGGCGACGGACGAGGCGGAGGCGGGCTGGGAGCAGTTTGTCCGGGAAGGCATGTACCGCGCCTTCGCCACGCACCTGCTCGCCCGGTATTCGATCAGTCGCAAGGACATCTTCGTGATCCGGGAGAACCTGGACGCCGCGCTGGCGCGGGCCGACTGTCCGCCTGACGAGGTTCATAATGTCATTCGACTTGTGCTGGTTCATGAGCTGTCGCATGCGATTCAGGATCAGGCGGTCGGGCTGCCGGCTCTTGTCCGACGGCATCACGAGCGGGACAGGCTCGCCGAGTGCGACGCGGCGATCGAGGGATTCGCCTTCGTGGTGCAGGATGAGGCCGCGAAGCGGCTGGGGCTTGGGCGGGCGGCGGACGTGCTGCAGCGGATCAATCCTGTCGCGGCCGTCGAGGAACCGTCTGCGCTTCGCTCGGATGATTTGCCGGCCCGGCGTCGGGGGCTGGCGCGAAAAGTCATGAATTTGAAGTTAGTGTCGTCCGGACCGGAGGGGATGTGGGCGGCGCTGCAGGACGCTCCCGCCGCGCTGGTCTTCACTCCTTCAAAACCGCCCGACGCCGAGACCGTCGCGGCGCTGGATCGCGGCGACGCGCGGATGTCCGCGGTCCTGGACGGTCTCGCAGAGAAGTTCAAGCTCCGCGGCTCCCCGATGATCCTCACCCGTGTAAACCCGATGCTGGCGATGCAGCCGTTCAAGCTGCTTCCGCCCGAGCGAAGGGCGGAGTTGGCGGGGATGTGCCGCGTCGCGCACTCGCTCTTTTGCACCGGCACGGGCAAGGGCGACCTGCCGGAGGCTGCGTCGGTGACGCTGTATGAACTGGCCCCCGGCGCCGATCCGGCGAGCTTCTCCGCAGCGATCAAGGAGGGGGGCCGCCTCGCAGCCGATGCGATGCGCCTGGACGGCGTCCTGTCGGGGGTCGTGCATGAGTCCGCCGGGGTTGCGCTGGAGACCGGCGTGAACGCGGAGTTCCTGCTGATTACGGCGTCAACGAAAGGGAAAATGATTCTCCGGATGCAGTGGGTGTGGACGTCGTGTGAAGGTTGCGTCCTCCTGATGGTCACGACGTATGACGTGCGGCTGACCACGATGTACGAAGTCCTGAATGAAATCGTCCGTCGCCTTCGCGCCTCCTCCCCGCCCGCCAACCTCAAAGCCACGGACGGCACGTCCACGCAGGACGAACCCGGTTAGCAGTCCGTTGAAAAAGAGTAACGCATCCCTCCGGGAGGCGAATTTCTCAGGGAAAAACCGGGGGCAAGAAAGCCGATCGCGAGTTCTTCAACAGGTTGTTAAGACTACAACGCGATGACGGTTTGCGTAAAACCCGCGTTTTCAGCGTCGGCAAACCGAGTTTTGCGGCTCCGGGGGTTCGCCTTGTTGGGGGACAACTCCCGACCGGGAAAGTCGCGCCTTTTCCGGAAAACACGGGGAATTGGTCGAGAGACGCCTCGGAAACGTAGCGTGGTAGGGTTAGCCCCGGAAGGGGCGTCAGACAACAGCCCAGCACGCCAGTGCGGGAAACCCGCGCGGGGAAACGAAGTCCCGGAGGGACGCAAGAAGCCCGCAAGGACGCAAGCCCGCCGCCGCTCGACCGTCCTGTCGTGCCCGCCGTTTGATCGATCCGTCGCACCGCCGCTTGACCGATCCGTCGCGCCGCCGCTCCGTTGTCCATCCGGGACTTCGTGATCCGATGCCCCCACCCCCGGCGATGCATCGCCGAACTACTCCCGGATGCCCCCCGTGGCACGCGCCGAGGCTCCTCCGGGACGTCAGGGCGCGCCGCGTCGTTTATCCTCAAGACCTTCAGGATGCTGCGCACCGGAGTCAGATGGAGACTCAGGCGACCCGAAAAGAACGCTTCCTTACGGGCGCGGCTCGGTTTTGCAACCGCGTCTCAGTCGCCAATGTCGGCAAGACTCCTGTTCCTCCCCGCTGCGGATCGATGCCGGACATGGGCGAACCTCACCCTCACCCGTCAATCTTGCGGAACCGGGCGACACGGCTTCGAGACCGGCCTGGAATCGCCTGATCGGACGCTCCAAGTTAGAATACGCCGGAGGCGGCGTACGTCACGTTGCGCTGCGGATGAGGGGAGCTTGGTGCGAGGTCTGAAGGAAGCTGATCGAGGCTGCATCGAGGCCGCCGCCAGCGCCGGTAGCTCAGGTGGACAGAGCATCGGATTTCTAATCCGACGGTCGGGGGTTCGAGTCCCTCCCGGCGCGGTTTTTTTTAGGCATACTGGCTTCGCCGCCGCTCCGATTGCTACCGGCTGGAGCGATAGTTGCCGGGTGGGTATATTCCCACTGAGACCACGCGCCTTTTTCGCGGCGCACTTCAACGGGCGGTTTGGACTCGCCCTCCCCGGATACGTGTAAAACGACAACGACCGTGCGAGTCTGGCCCGCACGGTCGCCCTTCCCCTCCGATATCCTCAAGACGCTGTTTCAAAACCGAGCCACACCCCCCTCCCCTTTACGTCGCACGACGATCTCAAGGGCAAGGAAGCGCCTTTATTCCCCCCCGGCTTCGGAAGGATTGAACCCGCGTCCAAGTCGTCCGCCCGCTACGGACGCCCGGAATCCACGCGGAAGATCGCCGTCGAACCGCTGACCTCGTGCGCGACGATCAGCAGCGGCGCGGCGATCGGGCTGTCCGACGCGGGAACGAAGACGATGCCTTCGGGACCGAGGTCGCCGGCGGTTCCGTCTTCCGCGTCGCCGGAAAAATTTCGAGGGTTGACGTACTCGATGAAGCGGACCTCCTTCGGGTCCGTGATGTCGTACACCAGGACGCCCCCGATGCGCTCCAGTCCGATGAAAGCGTAAACCCACCCGTCCACCTCGCCGATCGCCAGCGCCTCGGGCTCCGGGCCTTTGTTGTCGCTGCGGGAGTCGAAGCTGTCGTTCTCCGCGTTGTCCGAGTTGAAATCCGCGGGGAACGCGGCGGCCGTGATCCGCTCGAAGTCGCTGCCGCTGTCGAACTTGCGCTTGCCGCGGCGGTTCCAGATCGTGAAAGATCTGGTCCCGAACGAATACAGCTCCTCGTACGCCCCGTCGTCGTCCACGTCGCCCATCGTCGTCGTCACGTTCAGACGCCCCAGCTCCGAATCCTGCTGAAGGAACTCCGCGTCCGGGAAGGCCTCCGGATCCAGCGTCAGGTCGCCGACGCGCTCCTCCTCCGCGAACGTCTCGTAATCGCGGGCGTCGCCCTCGTTCACCGTCACCGCGTACGTCTTTCCGCCCGAGGTGTACGTCGCGATGGCGTCCGGCAGGAACAATCCCCGCACCGGGCGCCTCTTGATCACGATGCCGCCGTCGCGGTCGCTGCAATCCATCGCGTAGAGCTTCTTATTGTGATTGATCGTGCCCAGCGCGACCACGTCCAGGATCGTACGACCCGTCACGTCGAGGATCGCCAGGGCGTTGTTCTCCTGGAGCGTCACGTACGCCGTCGATGAGTCCGCCGTCACCGCGACGTACTCCGGTTCGATGTCCTGCGCGACGGTCGCGCCCGGCCCGAAGATGCGCACGCCGGGAAGCTCCACGTCATTGAACGCCGAGAAGTCCAGCGTCACCACGTCATCCTGCGTCACGTTCTCCGCGCCTCCGGTAAGATCAATGATGCTGATCGTTCCCAGCGGATCGATGCTGTAGTCGTCGTTCGGCTCGCCCTCGTTCGCTGAGATCACCGCCGTTCCGTCCGGCGTGAACGTCACCATGTCGGGCAGCGCCCCGACGACCACCGCCGACAGCACCGTCCCGTCCGCGTTCATGAGCACGACGCTGCCCGGTTCGGTCTTCGGATCGGCCTGCACCGCCGCCGCGATGACGCCGCCGCGCGCCGCCACGCCGTTCGGGCTTGCTCCCCAAGGCGTCACGTCCACCTGCGTCACCCGCGTCGGGTTCGTCGGGTCGGAAACGTCGATGATGTCGATCGTGTGATCCGCGGAGTTGGTGACAAAGACCCGCCGCGACCCCGCGTCATACGCGGGAATCTCCGCCGCGGTTCCGTCATAAATGCCGGTCTCATACCGGCCGATCTGCTCCAGATGAACATCCGCCCGTGCCGCGGCGGCAGAACCCGCCGCAACCAGCGCCAGAATCACCCGTATCCGTCCGGCGTCATGCGTCATGAAAGGCTTCTCCCCCGGGGCTCCGCGGTGCATCCCTCCTCTTGCGCCGACCGGTCACCGCCCCCGCGCCGCCGCAGGAGGAGGGGAAAGAACGTGCGCTAGGAACGTATGAACGCCGCGCGAAGAATGAGCATTCGTCGCACTCGGATTGGTTGAGGACCCTTCAAACCCTGGGGTTCGGCGACTCCCGGATCGATGCGCAGCCTTCACGTTCGCAGGAACTTAGGAAAACCGTCCTGGAACAACGCGTATTCGGGTATACTGGTGCGGCGAGGTCGTCGGTTACGCGGTCACTCCGCCGCGACGTAAATCCGGTAGCTGCGGACGTGCCGCTGCGGGCCGCCGTGCTGGGGGGAGGCGGATTCGTCCTCCACGCGGACCACGAATTCGTAGCAACCCTCGCGCTGCGGAATCCCCGCAAGGCGACCGTCGTTCTGCAGCTCCAGACCCGGCGGCAGGACCGCCTCGCAATCCGTCGGCGGCGGAAACTCAGACTCCGCATCCAGCGACCAGTGATACGGCGGCGTCCCGCCCGTCGCCGGGAGCACGAGCTCATACGGCAGGCCGACGGTCCCCGACTTGAGCGATCCGTCCCGCCGACGATCCGTCAGCGCCGTCAGCCCGCGCTGCGCGGCGATGACGCCCGCGCCGCGCGCCCGCGCGTCCGCGTATTCCTCGCCCTCATCGGCGTGGCGGCTCCGTGCCTCAAAGGGATCCCCGGCAAGGTCGTAAAGTTCCAGCTCTCCCGTGTCGTGCTCGATGTATTTCCACCGCTCCCCGCGCACCGCCGCGCAGCCCGGCTCGCGGATGTCCTCGTGCGCTCCGCGGTAGTACACCTGGAGCAGCACTTCCTCGCGCCGCGCCGCCTCCGGATCCGTCAGCAGCGGCACGAGGCTCACGCCGTCGCTGACAATCCGCGACGGCGCGTAGCCCGCCCACTCCAGGATCGTCGGCGCCAGGTCGATGTTCGCGTACACGGGGGCGGACGCCGATGCCGGAACGACGCCGGGACCGCGGATCACCAGCGGAACCCGGACGCATTCCTCATAAGGCTTGCCCTTGTCAAAGAGACGGTGCTCGCCCCACAGCAGTCCGTTGTCGGAGGCGTAGACGTACATCGTCCGCTCGCGCCAGTCCTCCCGGTTTTCGAGAGCCTCCAGCACGTCCGCCATCGTCCGGTCCGCGCTCGGCAGGCAGCGGAGCTGATCCGCGAAGAACGCATCCGGCAGACGATCATCACTGGTCAGGTGCAGCCGCCCTGCGTAGTAATCCGCGAACAACTCGGCCGCCTCGCGCACGTCGCGCGGTTTGTCGCGGACGTTGTTCTCGCCCCACGCGCGGGCGCGGAACTCGAAGCCCGGAAGCAGATCGCGGTCCTGCGCCGGAGGCGTCGCCGGTCCGTGCGGCACTTCGAGGCAGACATTCAAGAAGAACGGAGCGTCCCCCGCGCGCATCAGATCCTTTGCCGTCCGCACCGCCGCCGCGCGCTCGAAGTCGGTCACGTGCGGCAGATTCGCCGGATCCAGACTCAGCAGGTACGACGCGACCGACGGCGGAAACCCGCGCGCCGTCGCCTCCTCAAGAAACGCGGGAAGGTCCGCGGCCTCCGACGGGAGCAGCACGCCGCGCGTCGCCGACCGCTTCTCGCCCGCGCCGACGACGATCTCATAATTGCGCCAGTCTCCCGACGACGTCACGCAGATGAACACGTCCCAGCCCGGCGGCACATAATGCTTGGGCGGGATCGCCTTGCCCTCGGCGTCCGCGCCGCCAAGCTGGTTGTATCCGTTGAGGTACTTGCCGATCAGGACCGTCGTATACCCCTTGCGCTTCAGCAGCGTCGCCAGCGTGCGCCGATCGTCGAAGCGCCGCGCCCCGCCGTTGGGCCAGGTGTTCGTCAGCACCCCCGTGTTGTGCGAGAAGAACCCGCCGGACAGGAAACTCGCCCGCGACGGGCAGCAGCGCGGGTTCTCCACCACCGCCTGCGTGAAGTTCACGCCCCGCGCGATCAACGCATCGCGCACCGTCGGCATCAGATCCTGCGGCATGTACTCCGGCGCGACGCCGGGCACGGAATCCAGCCGCTGATCGTCCGTTAGAAAAACGACCACGTTCGGGCGCTCGCCCGCCGCCGCCCCCCGCGCCGCACACGGCCCCGCCGTCGCGATCGTCGCGTCGCAGGCGCACGTCAGCGCGGCGCACGCCGCCCCGAGCGCTCCGCACACAGCCGCCTTGACGCGCCCGCCGCCTCGTGCCGCCTCACTCCTCCGCCTCATCCCACGCCCCCCTCACGCCCGCCGCGCCGTCGCTACCCCGGATACGTGAAAAACCCCTCGCCGCTCTTGCGCCCCAGCCGCCCGCCCTGCACCAGCTTCCGCAGCAGCGGGCACGGGCGATACCGGTCCTCGCCCAGGTCCCGGTGCAGCACTTCAAGAATGTGCAGGCACACGTCCAGCCCGATCAGGTCCGCCAGCTCCAGCGGACCCATCGGGTGGTTGCAGCCGAGCTTCATGATCTCGTCGATCGCCTTCGGCTCGGCCACGCCCTCCTGAAGCGCGAAGACGGCCTCATTGATCATCGGCATGAGCACGCGGTTCGAGATGAAGCCCGGGTGATCGTTGCAGCACACCGGCGTCTTGCCCAGTTCCTTCGCGCACGCCGTCGTCCGGTCCACCGTCTCCTGCGACGTCCGCATCCCGCGCACGACCTCGACCAGCTTCATCAGCGGCACCGGGTTGAAGAAGTGCATCCCGACGAACCGCTCCGGACGCCGCGTCCCCGCCGCAAGCTGCGTGATGCTGATGCTGCTGGTGTTCGAGGCGAGAATCCCGTCGTCGCCCAGCGCCGGCTCCGCCGCACGCAGCACGTCCAGCTTCACCTCCAGCTTCTCCGTCGCCGCCTCGACGACGATCGCCGGCCGACCCAGGTCGCCCAGCGAATGCACCGGCGTCAGCCGCGCCTTCGCCGCCGCCGCGTCCGCCGGGGCGAGCTTCCCCTTCTCCGCGGCCTTGTCGAGCATCTTCCCGATGAAGCCCGCCGCCGCCTCCGGCGCCGAAGGCACGACGTCGAAGATCCGCACCGCCCACCCCGCCTGAGCGAAGACCTGCGCGATCCCCCGCCCCATCGTCCCCGCCCCCAACACCGCCGCCAACCCCTTGTCCGCCATCGGTCCACCTCCCTCCAGCCCGCGGGCATGTTACCCGCTCCCCCGCTTATCCGGGAGCGCGGGCGCGAGCGACAGCCCAGAACGCATCCCGGTCGATTTGCGGCGCTGATGCCGCAGGAAGGTGGATCAAAAGAAGTTCGCCGCTCCGCAGGAGTGCGTGATGTCTCATGATGAGAAAAAAAGCGGGTGCGTCCATCGTTGCGACGGCAGGGGTCGGGCGAGTATTCTGCCGCGCCATGACCCGATGCCCGGATGAAATCCTACGGCTCATCGAGCGCTTCGAGCATCAGTCCGACCGCGTTCGTTCAGACGACTACAACGAGACGCAGCTTCGCATCGACTTCGTCAACCCGATGTTCGCCGTCCTGGGGTGGGACATCGACAATCGCCAAGGCTTTGCCGAGCAGTACCGCGAAGTCGTCCACGAGGATCGCGTGCGCGTCGCCGGGCAGACCAAGGCCCCGGACTACTCCTTCCGCGTCGGCGGGCAGCGGAAGTTCTTCCTCGAAGCGAAAAAACCCGCGGTGGATATCAAAGGGGACTGGGAACCCGCTTACCAGCTTCGACGCTATGCTTGGAGCGCCAAGCTCGCGTGCAGCCTGCTTACTAACTTTGAGGCGCTCGCGGTCTATGACACGCGCATCCGCCCGCGCGAATTGGAGAGGGCCTCGACGGCCCGGCGCGAGTTCATCTCGTTCACGGAGTACGAATCCCGCTGGGAGTTCATCGAGGGGACGTTCTCCAAGACCGCCGTCCTTCGCGGCGATTTCGATCGTTACTGCGAGTCCAGGAAGGGCCGCGGCGCGCAGGAGTTCGACGAAACGTTCCTCACCGAAATCGAGGAGTGGCGGAAGAATCTCGCGGCGAGCCTTGCCCGCTGCAACGGATCCCTCGATGCGGCGGGACTCAACTTCGCCGTCCAGCGGATCATCGACCGGATTCTGTTCCTGCGCATCGCCGAGGATCGCGGCACGGAAACAATCGGCCAGCTTCAGGCGCTGCTCTCGGGACCGACGGTCTACCCCCGCCTCTTCAAACTCTTTCGCGACGCCGACGCCCGCTACAACTCGGGCCTGTTCCACTTCCATCCCGAGAAAGGCAGGGACGAAGCGCCCGACACGCTGACCCCCACGCTCGACGTGGAGGACAAGACGCTCAAGGAGATCATCAAGGCGCTGTACTACCCGGCAAGCCCCTACGAATTCACCGTCGTCTCAGCCGACATCCTCGGCAGCGTCTACGAGCGGTTCCTCGGCAAGGTCATCAGCCTGACGCCCGCACGGCGCATCAAGGTCGAGGACAAGCCCGAAGTGCGCAAGGCCGGCGGCGTTTACTACACGCCAATTTACATCGTGGACTACATCGTCAAGAACACGGTGGGCAGACTGCTGGACGGCAAAGCGCCGAAGGAAACGGAGGGGAT
>WBZY01000712.1_pt2 | contig 11591 bp, 10 predicted proteins | sample 5204191 | NCBI WGS metagenome assembly WBZY01 (sample SAMN12344363, study PRJNA552823) | activated sludge metagenome | biome: Activated sludge suspended growth; feature: Anammox Sidestream; material: Wastewater; isolation source: activated sludge from anammox sidestream of wastewater treatment... | reverse complement strand
CTGCGCGCGGCCAAGATCCGCGCCGCCAGCCGTGACCTGGTGGCGGCACTGCGCTATACGCGCGGCCAGGCCATCGTCAAGGGCAAGTCGCAGGCGCTGGTGCTCGACCTGGACGAGAACTCCTACACCGCGCCCGGCAAGGGCGCGGTCAAGCTGCCCGAGGGCATGAACCTGCGCCTGACCACCGCCGAGATCGAACAGACCGGCGCCAACAGTGGCGGCATCCGCTTCTTCCCGGACGGCAGTTCCACCGGTGGCAACATCGCGGTGCTGCAGGGGCAGCGCGAGTGGCGCATCAATGTCGCCTGGCTCACCGGCGACATCGAGCTCAACGAGCGCGGCGAGTAGGCGCGCCGGCGAACTCGCCCGCAACCGCACGGTCCATTGGCCCATGAGTCGAGCCTTGCCAGCACTTGCCAGCCGCCGCGCGATGCGCGGCTTCAGCCTGATCGAGATGGTGGCGGCGTTCCTCGTGTTCGCGATCGCGATCGGGGTGCTCATGTCGGTGCTCACCGCGGCGACACGCAACGTGCGCCTGGCGTCCGACTACACGATGGCCGCGTTGTGGGCGCAGACCAAGCTCGACGTGGTGGGCGTGGGCATACCGGTCGAGGAGGGCAACAGCAGCGGCCGTTTCGACGACACCTATGAATGGGACCTGCAGATCCACAAGATCGACGCGACGGCGATCGAACCGCCGCCTGAGCTGGTGGCGGGCAATGCCCAGCAGCTGGCGCAGGCACAGAACCAGTCGCGCAACGCCGCGGCGCAGGCCGCGCAGGCCATGGCCGAGGGCATGGCGGGACCGCAGGACGCGCCATTCGACCTGTACCAGGTCGATCTGGTGGTGTCGTGGGGCGGGCGCCATGGCGGCACCCCGCGCAGCGCGCACTTCAGCACGCTGCGCGCGGTCAATCCCGAACAGGCCAACATGGGCATGCACGGCGTGGGCTTGGGCATGCCCGAGCCGATACGGAGGCGGTCGCGATGAGACGGTGGGTCAGCCACCCGCGCAGCGCAGGCTTCACCCTGCTCGAGGTGATGCTCGCGCTGCTGCTGCTCGCGTTGCTGCTGGCCGGGACCGTGGGCGCGGTGCGCACCGCGGTGCACGCGATGCGTTCGGGCGAGTTGGCGGTCGACCGCGTGAGCCGCGTACGCGTGGCCCAGGAATTCATCCGCCACCAGGTCAGTCGCATCCTGCCGCTCGCGTTCGCGCGGGACGACAGCACCGGAGCGAACTTCGTGTTCGACGGCAAGCGCGATGCGATGCGTTTCGTGGCGCCGATGCCCGGGTACCTGTCCAAGGGCGGGCCGTATGTGCAGACGCTGCGTCTGGTCGGCGATCGTCATGGCGGGCGCCAGCTGCTGTTCACCGCGCAGATGCTCAACGGTTACGACGACAGCCTGCCCGGTGGCGACATCGAGCCGGCGGTACTGCTCGACCAGATCGCCGACGGCCGCTTCGAGTTCCGTCGCATCGACGAGAATGGTGAACTCACCGACTGGTCCGACCAATGGGACGATCCGGCGGTGACCCCGATGATGGTGCGCATCGTGCTGCGCATGCTGCCCGCGGCGCGCGTGGCATTCCCGGACATGGAGATCCCGCTCGTGCTCGACGCCGGCGCGGCACGCCAGTCGATGCCCTTCGGCATGCGCAACATGCCCGGCATGCGCCTCGACGAGGCGCAGCGAGGGCAGCCGGCGCCGCACGCACGCTCCGATGCGAGGAAGCAATGAGGCGCGCGCGGCCAGTCGGCGCCCGGCACCAGCGCGGCCTTGCCTTCGTGCTGGTGTTGTGGGTGGTGGCGATGCTCACGATCCTGCTTGGCAGCTTCTCGCTGATCGCGCGCACCGAGAACCTGCAGGCGCGGCACATGTTCGACACCACCCAGGCGCGCTACGCGGCCGAAGCAGGGCTCAACCTGGCCGTGTACGAACTGCGCAAGGCCGACCCGATGCTGCGCTGGGTCGGTGACGGGCGACCCTACACGTTCGGCTTTGGCGAGGCCGAGGTCGAGGTCCGGATCACCGACGATTCGGGCAACCTCAACAGTGCCGATCCAGCCACGCTCACCAACCTGTTCGTCGCGCGGGGCGTGGCCCCGGACCGGGCCGAGGCCCTGGCGGCAGCGATCCGCGACTGGGTCGATGGCGACGATGAGACTTCGCCCAACGGCGCCGAAGAGGCCGACTACAAGGCGGCCGGGTTGGCCTATGGCCCGGCCAACGCGCCTTTCACCACGGTGTCCGAACTGCAGCAGGTGCTGGGGATGAACTACGCGCTGTTCAGCCAGGTCGAACCCGCGCTGACCCTGTTCAGCGCGCAAGGGACCCCCAATGCCCAGTACGCACCGCTCGAAGCGCTCGAGGCCCTGCCGGACATGACGGCCGAATGCGCGCAGCAGATCATCGCCCAGCGTCAGGCGATCAAGCCGGGCGACCCGGCGCCCATGGGCGAGCCGCTGTGCGGGGTGTCCATTGGCGCCGTAGCGGGCGGCGGGGGTGTCACGTATAGTGTCCAGTCCCGTGCGACGCTCCCCAATGGGGCGAGCACGACCTTGGACGCCACCGTTCGCATGGGCGGGGTCAACGCGGCCGGCCGGCCGTTCGTGATCCTGCGCTGGCGCGACGGGGAAAATTCCTGAGTACCGTGAATCCGACTGTCGACCGACTGATCGCGCGCGCCCGCGCGCGCCTGGCCAAGACGCCGCTGCCGCGCTTTTTTGCGTGGTGGGGGCGCGAGTTGCTGGCGTGCCTGCCGCCGCGCTGGCGCGCGCTGTTGGCGGAGCGCAGCGAGTCGCTGCTGGTGGGGCTGGAGCCACAGGCGCTCGTGGTATGGCGCGAGCGCGGCGAGGAGATCCGCGAATACGGCCGCATCGAGCGCGACCAGCCGGCCGAGGTGCAGGCCGAACAGTTCCGCCAGCTGCGCGGCGGCATCGATGATCCCAACCTGCGCACGTTGCTGTGCATTCCGGCCCGGCGCGTGCTCAGCCGCAGTCTCAACCTGCCGGCTGCCGCAGCCGACAACCTGCCGCAGGTACTCGCTTTCGAGATGGACCGGCAGACCCCGTTCAAGGCCGACCAGGTCTACTTCGACAGCCGGGTGGTTGGCGAGGACCCATCCGGCCGCAACGTGCGTGTCGAACTCGTGCTGCTGCCGCGCGCGCAGCTCGACAGCGAACTGGCCGCGCTGCCCGGCGCACTGGGTCAGCTCGACGGCGTGGATGCATGGCGGGACGCGGCGGGTGCCGCGCGCCGGCACGTCAACCTGCTGCCGGCCGAGCGCCGTGCGCGTCGACGTGACTGGCGCTTGCCGCTCAACCTTGGCCTGGCCGCCGCCGCGCTGCTGTTGCTGGTGTGGAACATGGATGAGTCGCTGGCCAACCGCGCAGCGGCACTCGATGCGATGCGCATCGAGGTCGATGCCGCGGCCAAGCAGGCCAAGCAGGTGGCGGCGCTGCGGCAGACGCTCACCGACTCGATCGCCGGCGCCAACTTCCTCGTCGATCGCAAGCGCACCGGGCCGACCACGGTGGCGCTCATCAACGACATCACCGAGCGCCTGCCGCTCGATACCTATCTCGAACGCCTGCAGATCGAGAACAACCAGGTGCAGCTGCAGGGCCAGGCCACCGAGGCCGCCAAGCTCATCGCGTTGCTCGGCGCCTCGCCATGCCTGGGCAACCCGGGTTTCCAAGGCCAGGTCCAGCCCGACCCGCGCACCGGCAAGGAACGCTTCCAGATCAATGCTGAGCTGAAGGAATGCGATCCGAAGCCCGCGACCACTGCATCCGCGGTGCCCGCCGCCACGCCTATACCGGCACCGGCCAAGCCGGATGTGCCGGTCACCGCACCCGCAGCGGCCAAGCCGGCTGCGCCCACCGCCACCAAGCCGACCGCATCCGCGCCAGCCGGTGCGGCTGTGCCCGCAACAGCCAGGCCATCGGCCGCGACCGCGCCAGCGACCAAGGGGACACCCGCGCCGGCGTCGCGCCCTGTGCCTGCGGCTCGACCCTCGCCAGGCAGCACGGAGGTCAAGCGTGGCGACAAGTAAGTTCCAGCCCAAGGATGGCCGCCTGCTGGCCGTCGTGCTGCTGCTGATCGTGCTGCTGCTGATCTATCTGGTCGGCGTGCACTGGTGGTTCGTGGCGCCGCAGTTGCAGTTCGCCAGTGACATGCAGGACCTGCGCGACCAGCAGCTCAAGTACAGCCGCATCATCGAGCAGCAGGGTGACATCGAACGGCGCCTGGGCGAGGTCAAGGCCTACGAACAGGGCAACCCGGCGTTCATGGCCGAGAGCGACCGCAACGCGGCTGAGGCAGCGCTGATCCAGCGCCTCAAGCAGGCGATGACCGACCATGTCAAGAACGAGGCGCGTTGCCAGAACAACGGCACCCAGAGTTATGCCGGCGCGCAAGAGGAGGTGTACCTGCGTGTGACGGTGCAGGCGCGGCTCAAATGCGACCTTGAACCGCTGGCGGCGATCCTGCAGGACCTGGAGAGCGGCAAGCCCTACCTGTTCGTCGACCAGGTGATGATCTACAAGCAGCAGACCTATCGCCGGCCCAATGTCAAGGTGGCGCCGCAGCCGCTCGACGTGCGCTTCAACCTCACCGGCTACCTGCGCCAGCCCGGCAAGAGCAAATGAACGTCCAGGCCGCCCGCATGACCACCCGGATACTCGCCGCGACCTGTGGTGCTCTGCTGCTGCTGCTCATCGTGCAGTATGCGGGGCTGGGGCGCGGCTATCGCTGGGACACGCCCACTGGTGGCGACGACCAGGCGCGCGAACTGCCATCGATTGATGCGCGTACCCCGCAGATGCCGGCGCCAGGCACCTATGTGGCGATCGAGGCGCACCCGCTGTTCAACGAGGATCGCGAACCCACGCCCGCCGACGCCCTGGCCGGTGACGACAACGCCGAACCTCCGGCCAACCCGCTCAACGTGCAGTTGACCGGCGTGATCATCGACGAAGTCAACCAGGTGCGCGTGGCCATGCTGCTGGACAAGACGCGGAACCAGCCGGTCAGTCTCAGGGTCGGAATGCCGTTGGAAGGTGACCAGGCCGCGTGGACGCTGGTCGAGCTGAGGCCGAGGGTCGCGGTATTCCGCAACGCCGCGGCCGAGACCAGTGAGGTCGAACTGGAGACCGCCAGTGCCATGCCGACTGCAGCGGGTCGGGCAGCGCCGCGTGCCAACGCACCGCGTGCACCCGCCAGTGCGCCCCAGGTCAAGAGTGATGTGGCTGCCGACGACCTGGCCAAACGCATCGAGGAGCGCCGCCGCCAGATGCGCGAAGAAGCCGAACGCAATCGCAGGCCGCCGGCATCGCCGACGCCTGACAAGAAATGAAGGGAGCCCATCAAGTGCGATCCAGACTCTCAGTGCTGTTGCTCAGCCTCGGCCTCGGACTGCTGGCCGGCTGCGCGGCGACCTCCGACGCGACGCGCATGTCCGGCCAGCATGACGACGTGCTCACGGCCGAAACGATCCTCAACACCCCGCCGCCGATCGTGAGCGAGGAGCCCGTGCAAGGCATCGCGATCAGTCCGGAAGCCAAGGCGGACCGGGCCCCGCCCAAGCCCGAGATCGAACCGGGCACGGGCAAGTTCTTCAAGGTCCAGCCGGTGCCGGCGGCCGCGCGGGGCGAAGGCCAGGTCACGTTCAACTTCGAGAACCAGCCGATCCAGGCGGTGGTCAAGGCGATCCTGGGTGACATGCTGCAGGAGAACTACACGATTGCGCCCAACGTCGGCGGCAACGTGACCTATTCGACCTCGCGACCGATCCGGCGCGAGGACGCGATGCCGGTGCTGGAAATGCTCTTGTCGTGGACCGGCAATGCACTGGTGCGCGAGGGCAACCGCTACACCGTGCTGGCCGCACGCGACGCGATTCCGGGCAAGCTCACGCCGCAGCTGGGTGCGAGCCAGCAGCCGGGTTATGGCCTGCGCATCTTCCCGCTTCACTACATCTCGCCGGTGGAGATGGCCAAGCTGCTCAAGCCCTACGCCAAGGCCGATGCGTTCGTGCAGATCGACCCCAATCGCAGCCTGCTCGTGCTGGCCGGCACGCCGTCGGAACTGGAGAACTACCAGCGCACCATCGACACCTTCGACGTCGACTGGCTGCGCGGCATGTCGATCGGTGTCTACAACATGCAGCATGTGGACGTGGCCAAGCTCATGCCCGACTTGCAGAAGCTGTTTGGCACCGAAGGCGAATCGCCGCTGGCCGGCATGTTCCGCTTCATCGCGGCAGTGCCGAGAATGCGGTGCAGCTGTACGTGTACAACGTCAAGAACCTCAAGGCGCCCGACCTGGCCGATTACCTCAGCCAGATCTTCCTTGGCACCAGCAGCGGCACCCATCGCAGCAGCACCTCGGGGCGGGTCGGGCCAGGCCTGCGCTCAACCTCGCTCAACAGCCGTGGCGGGATGGGCGGCATCAACAGCGGCATGAGCTATGGCAGCTCGTTGCGGCCGCAGTCGAACCAGGAAAAGGCCGCGCCCGCGGCACCCGCACCCGCCGCGGCGGGTGCGCCGGCAGCCGGCACGTCGGGCAAGCGCGAGTCGGACATCCGCATCTCCGCGATCGAGGAAAACAACCAAATCCTCATCATGGCCCAGCCGTTCGAATGGGAGCAGATGCAGGCGGCGATCCGACGCCTGGATACACCGCCGCTGCAGGTGCAGATCGAAGCGCGCATCCTCGAAGTCAGCCTCACCGGCGGCCTGCAATACGGCGTGCAGTGGTGGCTGGGCAACCTCATGACCGCGCCGGGTGTGTACGACACCGAGCGCAATCCGTACCAGTATCCCAACCCATACCATCGGCGTGGCAGCACGATCGGCGCCGCCGGTCCGGGTCCGACCGGGCAGGGTGCCGCGAGCTTCTTCTACTCGTTCCTCAACAGCAAGTTCCAGGTCGCGCTGAGCGCGCTGGAATCGTCGGGCGTGGCCAAGACGCTGTCGGCGCCCTCGCTGGTGGTCAACAACAACCAGGAGGCTTCGCTCACGGTGGGCGACCAGATACCGGTGGTGCAGACCTATTACAACGGGCTGGGTGCGATCGGTGGCATCAACACCGGCACCGGCACGGGAAACAACAACAACAACTACTACGGCGGCATGACCGGTTCGGTGCAGTACCTGAGCACCGGCGTCACGCTCAACGTGATGCCGCGGGTCAATCCGGGCGGGCTGGTCTACCTCGACATCGACCAGGAAGTGAGCACGCCGGGCGCGGCCACCAACGCGAGCGGCAATCCACCGATCGCCCAGCGCCAGATCCAGACCTCGGTCGCGGTGCAGAGCGGGCAGACGCTGCTGCTTGGCGGCCTCATCAAGGAAGTGCGGCAGGATCGCAAGACCGGTGTGCCATTGATCAGCAAGATTCCCGGACTGCGCGATCTGTTCGGCTCGACCAACAACAGCACCAACCGCACCGAACTCATCGTGCTCATCACGCCGCGCGTGATCAACAACAGCGACGAGGCGCGCCAGATCACGGCCGACTACATCAAGCAGTTCGAGTCATTGCGCCCGCTGCGGACGAACCAGGTCGCGCCCGCGCCATCGCCGGCGGCACAACCGCAGCCATTGCCCGAATCACCCACGACTTCGCAGGAGCCCACGCGTGAGCATTGATTTCATCAGGACAGGCGCGGCCATCGCGCTGGCTGCGGCCACGTTGTGCGCCACGGGCTGCGTCGACAAGAGCAGTCCCGACATGGTCGACACGCGCAGCGTCGAACGTTGGAACTACCTCATCGCGCATGAGGCCGAGAAGGCCTACGACTACCTCACGCCGGGCTACCGCGAGACCACCACGCGCGACCAGTACGCGACTGCGATGAACAATCGCCCGGTGATTTGGAAACATGCCACTTTCGAGAAGAAGGACTGCGATGGCGACCGTTGCAGTGTCGTCGTTGCCATCACCTACTCGATGCCCGTGCCGGGCCGCGCAGAGCAGCGCACCGATGCAACGAGCAAGCAATCGGAGACCTGGTTGCGTCTGGATGGTCAATGGTACTACCTGCCAAGCAACTGATCCCGTTCGCTTTTTTGTGATGGAACGGGGGATTGCACGGATCTTTCCTTTCGCTTAACATGCCCGGGCCGAAGCCTGACCTGTTCGCGTGGCGCGCGCTGCGCGTCTTGCGTGGGTTGGCGGTAAAGCAAAAAGCCCTGTGTCAAAAATTTAGGAGTGTTGCGATGAAAAGAAACAGCTTGACGACTGCCGTCGTCGCCGGCATCGCCGGTATCGCCGGCTTCGCGGGCCTCGCCAATGCCGTGAATCTCAACCCCGACGGCGTGGGTCAGGTTCTGCTGTACCCCTATTACACGGTCAACAAGGGTCAGGACACGCTGATCTCCGTTGTCAATACCGACACGGAATACGGCAAGGCGGTCAAGGTTCGCTTCCTCGAAGGCTACAACAGCCGCGAAGTGCTGGACTTCAACCTGTACCTGTCGGCGGCCGACGTGTGGACGGCGTGGGTCAGCGACGATGGCTCCAATGGCGCTGCGATCAACACGATCGACACGAGCTGCATCGACTACCTGCCGAGCCTGCCGTGGAGCTTCAGCACGGGTGGCTTCGACGGCACCGGTATTGGCGCCAGCGGCCCGATCCCGAAGGACTCCGGCCCGAAGACCAAGGATCGTACGCGCGAGGGTTACCTCGAGATGATCCTCATGGGCGACATCGATCCGGCCACTCCGCTCGGCCGGGCCATCACCCACAAGCAGAACGGCAACCCGGACGGCGGCAAGCCGAGCTGCGCGGCCCCGGTTGGCGATGACGTGGTGATCCCGACGCAGCTGTTGCCACCCACCAGCGGTCTGTTTGGCGGCACCTGGATCGCCAACGTCGCCAACGGTACGGCGTTCAGCTACAACGCCGATGCGATCGAGGGCTTCTCGTACCTCGTGAATTACACCGGTCCGTCGTCACTGTTCCCGACGCTGCAGGATGCGCGCACCAACCCGGTCGGCCTCACGCCGGCACTCATGGGTATCGCGCGTGCCTACGTGTTCGGCGACGATGGTTCGCTCATCATGTCCGACTACGGCACCGGTGAAGATGCGGTCAGCGCCGTCTTCATGTCCGACACGGTGTACAACGAGTACATGATCAATGCCGCGATCGGCGGCCAGAGCGACTGGGTGGTCACGTTCCCGACCAAGCGCTTCTACGTCGACAACGCACTGTATCCCGGTCATGTGACGTCGCCGTTTGCCGAGAAGTTTGGTGCGACCGCGGACGACCAGTCGCGTGTTGCGATCACGCTGAGCACGTTCGATCACGAAGAAGGCAGCACCGATACGGTCATCCCGCGCTGCCCGTCGCCGCCGGATGCGTCCTGCTTTGCGCAGTCGCCGTTCCTGCCGTACGAAGTCAACGTGATCTCGTTCACCAAGACCTCGCCCCCGGGTGAGTCGACGGTGTTCGGTTCGAAGCTGTATCGCACGGTTGATCCGTTCGGTGACACCGGTGGTTGGGCTGCTCTCGACCTGCAGTCGGGTGACGGTGGCCACATCCTGCCGCGTGGTACCAACCCGAACTCGAGCAACGCCACGCAGTTCTATGGCCTGCCGGCCACGGGCTTCTGGGCGGCGGTTGCACAGCGTGGTTCGGCTTCGGCCAACTACAACGGCGTGTGGCGTCATCGCGCACACCGCACGTGCAACGATGTCGACACGGGTGGCATCCCGCTGAATCCGTGCTCGTAAGCACCGTTGGTTTGATGTGTTGTGGTACGGAAGGGGGCGCAAGCCCCCTTCCTTTTTTTTTGGTCGCGCAGTTTCGGCGAACGCAGCGCCCGGGGTGCGGGAGTTGGCTTGAATCGCGCTTGCCGCATGCATGCACCGCAACAGCCCGATGCGGGTGTCGGCGCCTTGATCCCTTGGGCGTCATTCGATGGGTGACGCTGACCGCGACAGCGGTGATGCGGCGCGTGCCAGGCCTGCCGTCGGTGATTCTTTCCGGAAAAGTCGTCTTTCATGGCCAGCCGGTTTCATCCGTCACCATGCCGGTGTGCCCGCTGTGCATCCATCGCACGTCCAGACTGCCGGACTCGGACCACGGGCAGATGCCCGGGTGCTCTGGGGGCGTGTCCGGAACTCGTCTTGGCTGGCCTGCGACTCCACTTGGCGTTCCCAATTGAGCAGCGGCAACGTGCCTGCGCCGCCCCCCGCAATGCCAGACTGGATCGGTCTTGGGTACCTTGGTCGTGTCCGCGCCTTTCCGTTCGACCGTTCGCTCCTGCCCTTGGCAGTTCGCGAGGCACGCCTTGGAACCGATGCGCGCTTCGCCAGCAGTCCCAGACGCCCCGGCCCACGAACCACATCGGGGGCCATGACCGGATCGATGCTGGGCAGGCAGTGCAGCGTCTGCAGCCGCTCGACGCCACACGTTGACCCGCTGCCACGCCGGCCACGCCATTGCCCATTGGCAGGCGATCGTTAAATCCATGTTGCTGAATATTCCGGAATTATGTCCGGCTTTCGTTGCAGGTGATTCTGTATAATTGCCCCGGTTTTCCACATCTGCCGGCGAGGCTCTCATGATTCACCATGCCGCGCGCAGGTTCTGCCTGTTCGCAACCCTACTAGGCACCAGCAGCATCGTCCCACTTGCGCAGGCGGCGTCCACCACCGTGCGCTTGAATACGATGTCCGGTACCTGCGTGGCTACCACCAACGACGCCGCAGGCGTGCACCTCGATCCTGCCGGCAGCGATGCTTTGGTGGTTGATGGTGTCACGCTCAGTGAACAGCCTGCCAACTCGCATGCCTGTCAGCCGGCTGGCTCGAGTTCCGCGGACTTCCAGTTGTCGCCCATCGTCGTTTCCGAGGACGCCAACGGGACGGTCACCACCTTCACGCCGGCGATCAACGTGCCGTTTTATGTCAACTGGTCGGTAGGGCCTGACGCGACCACGTGTGTGCGCACCGGCAGCAGCAACATCAACGCTTCCACCATGGACGGCTGGGTTCTCGGCTCGGTGCTGAGCGCACCCGCCGGCGTCCATCACGAAGCAGTCACGCCCAAGCAGTCTGGCGACTACAGCTTCGGTGTGATCTGCAGCAATGCCACTGGTTTCAAGATCGGTGCGGCACCACACGTCCCACCGTCCGACACGACGCCGATCACCATCATCCCGACCATCACCCCGAGCACCGTGGATACCGGTGCACCTCCGGTGCCTGCCACGATCACCATTTCGGCCGACGCCAATGCCGCCTTGGCCAACATGAGCTGCACCGGATCCGTACAAACGGCATCGGGAGCGCCGAGCCCCGGCTGGACCGGCTGGAGCGGTGCCTTCTCGATCCCGGCCTCCGGCGCGCTCTCTCAAAGTGTGACTGTGCCCAGTTCCATCGCGGTCGGCACCTACACCTTCACGCTCAATTGCGCGCTTGGGCAGCAGACGGCCAATGGGCAGGCCAGTCTCGTGGTGCAGGATCCCGCACTGCCGTCCGCCTGTCCGTCCACCATCCCTGCCGGTGATCCACGCCTTGCAGGCCAGGCAGATACCTCGCAGCGCGTACGCATGAACGTCGCCGACATCAAGT
>WBZY01000875.1_pt1 | contig 11605 bp, 15 predicted proteins | sample 5204191 | NCBI WGS metagenome assembly WBZY01 (sample SAMN12344363, study PRJNA552823) | activated sludge metagenome | biome: Activated sludge suspended growth; feature: Anammox Sidestream; material: Wastewater; isolation source: activated sludge from anammox sidestream of wastewater treatment... | reverse complement strand
GACAGGTTCTGGGGCCCTGGCCTGACATCAGGTTCGGGTGCAGCCCAACTGGACACCGGACAGGTGCTTCCAGTCTACAAAAGACTTCGGTAGTCGCACTTCAAGATCTTAGCGAGCTTCTGCGCCGTGATCTTTCCCAAAGGGCGCTTTTCGTGTTCCATCTGAGAGAGGTTCCCCTTGGGAATTCCTGTCAACTCAGCCAGTCGGGCCTGAGTCAGTCCAGCGTTCTGCCGATAGATCTTCAGTCGCTTTCCTGGCGTCATCGACGCTTGTCGCGTCCGATGCCAGTCGGTTTGCGTGATATCCACGAACTCTTCCTCCGAGTCCACCACGATTCGGTCGGCTTCATAAGCTTCCGGAGCGGTTTCAGCACACTCGACCACAAGGCTCCCCTCAGGCAAATCCATGCCCAGAGCCTCCCACGGCGGTCGTGGCAGCGGAGGAGGTAGAGTCGGGCCGCCTGGCCAGGGGACGCCCGTAAGACCCAGGCACTCCATGACGTGGCGAACACGCTCGAGTGACCAGGCCACCGTCGTCAAGTAGGCCTGCACCTGGCCAAGGTCCGGCTCGGGTGCGGGCGAAGGCGGCTGGGCCGGCGAGAAGAAGCCCTCCAGAGCCTTGGCGACCACCTGGCTGATCGGCTCGTTGTGCTCCTCGGCATACCGGCGAAGCGTGGCCTCGAGCTCGTCGGAGATGCTGACACTGAACTTACCCACGCGAAGACCCTCCCTCGTAAGCCTGGCGTTCGCAGTTTCAGGGGGGGCATTCCTGGGCTCGAGCAGTCAGGGGGACTCTGAACCCGGGCCGACAAAGCCAGGGGCAAATCCAGCCCGTCAGGAGGGAAGACGATGGTCATCGAGTGTCCAGGCAGCGAGTGGGTGCTCAAGCTCGGCCCGGTGAGCCGAACCAACACGGCCAGCACGCGCGAGCAGTCGGTCCAGGGCGCCTTGCAGCAGATTCGCGAGGACACGAGAGCTTTGCTCGACCAGGCCAAGGCCTTGTTGCCGCTGCTCCAAAAGGGGGCGGTCTGCGCCGGCGAGTGCGGAGAGCCGGAGCCGAAAGAAGAAGGAATCGACCCCCAGATCGTCAGCTACCAGCTGCCCGACGGCAAGTGGTTCAGCGTGGCCTCGAGCGGGATTTTTGGCTACCGGCTGGTTTGTAAGAAGGCTTAGCGCGCTTCTTTCGTATCGGCCAGCTCGAGGCTCAGGGTAGGCTCGCTCGAAGGCCGCCAGGTCCAAGCGGTAGGCTCTCCTCGTATTGCTGGGCGTCCGCCGCGCCTCCAGGGTTTCGAGATTCTCTAGAGCCCACCTCGGGTGGTCTCTCGGGGGTCACCAGTAGTTGCGGGTGTCGATGCATTGGTCGTACAGGCCTTTCTGGAAGGGCAACCAGTCGGTCAGGTTGATGCCACGAGAGTTCTGGTAGGCCGGGGAGCTGGGATAGGCCGACGCAATGGTGAGCCAGCGCTTCTGTTGCTCGGCGATGTCGCGAGCCTCCTCGGCAGCTTCGGCAAGGTCCTGGTCCTGGCTGAAGACGAGGATCACGTCGCAAGCTCGTAGGAACGCAAGCCGGATCATGTCCACCGCGATGCGCACGTCGATGCCCTTCTCCACGCGGTAGTGATACTGGAAAGTATGGCCATGAGGGCAGGTGAGCATCCGGTCACGGTGCAGCAAAATCTTCTTGTGCGTGCGAACTCCGACGCGGCCCATCTGAGCGAACTTCTTGATCCAGTATTGGTGCCAGCGAAGGTCGTCGGTCGCGTCCGGGAAGCCGGAGTAGAATCTTGTTTCCAGGAGGGTCCAGCCCTGCTCGGCTGCCACGGCTCCGGCCAGCTTCTTGACGTCATAGTTGGGCTCAGTGTAGCCGAACGCTTCTCGAGCGCTGTAGAAGAGGTTCTGACCGTCAAAGAGAGCGATGACACGTTTGACAGCCGGCTCCTGAGGCTGTGTCATTCACCCTCCTCGAAGCGCGCGCGATGCTCCTCGCGGACTTGCTCGGCTCGCTCGGCAACCAGCTCGAGAAGGGCCGAAAGGTCGAAAGTATATTCTCGCAGCGAGCGGTCGTAGGTCCACGTCAGCCCGAACTCGTCGGACAAAGACTTGAGATATCGCTTGACCTGCTGGGGTTCCATCCCGAGCCGGGTTGCCAGGACTTTAGATCTCAGGCGAGGGTGCTGCGCATCCCATTTCGAGTCCATGAGGTGCAAGATCAGCATCGCCTGGGTGGGCTTAAGGCCGAGCCGCGCATAGAGGCGCAGGAAGGAGCGGACAACAGGGACGTAACCCCCGAGGCCTGTGCCGTTGCGTCTCCACCCGGTGATCTTACCCAGCCGTTCTCCCCAACGTTGCGCGACCGAGCGATCTTGGTTGGACGGCTGGCTCTTGGGACCAGGTCGCCGTCCTGCTGCCTTGGCAGCAGGTGACGAGCTCGAGGGCTTCTTTTTCAGTCTCGCCATGAGGAACCTCCGCTGAATCTTAGAGTTGCTCCTATTGTAGGGCCTCGCCAGGGCCGGCCGGTGCTTCTACCTATGTATGCGCTTCTACCGACGTGCCTCTCTCTACGTGCTTCTATGCTCAGGATGAAACGTTGCTACCAAACACACTGTGCGTTTTTCGGCGGCCCAATGAGGAGCCGCAGCAGTCGCCTTTTTGGGCCAAAATATTGAGCCCAAAGAGATTTACGTTTATGTGCCCTATCCACTTACTAAGTTGTATCTAAAAAGGCCAATAAATGCAAGCCCAAAAGGACGCTAAAGGTTGACACTACGGGAGGTCTGAAGTATCCTGAGAGCGTAAGTTTGATGCCCCGCCCGACACGCCGCAAGGCCTCGGGCGGGTTGTTTTTTAAGGGGACAAAGGCCAAGAGTGCGGGTCGCCCCCCGTCAAACTCTCCTCAGTTGCCGGACGGCAAGTGGTTCAGCGTGGCTTCGAGCGGGATTTTCGGCTACCGGCTGGTTTGCAAGAAGGCTTAGCGCGCTTCTTCTGGTTGAGGCGCTCGCGCAGCGCCCTCGACGCCCGGAAGCGGATGGTCCTCTTGGGCGGGACCTGGATGGGCTCTCCTGTCTTGGGATGCTTGATGATGCGGCCCGGTCGGACGTAGGCCTGGAAGGTGCCCAGCCCGCGGAGCTCGCTGCGGGCGGTGTAGACCAGGTCGTCGGCGACCAGGTCGAGGATGCGCTGCAGGAACAACCGTCCCTTCCGGATCGGGATCTCGAGCTCGGCCGAGATGGTGTCTGCGAGAACGTGCTGGTTTCTGCCCATGGCGCCCTGTTCTCCAGGCAGGCGAGGCGAATCCTACGGTATGACCGAAGTGGGAAAGGGTACGACCCGGTAGGAAAGGCGGAATACTGTCGTGGGGTGGAAGGAAGAGGGCCAGAGAGTCTACGAGCGCTGCGACGAGTGGCAGCGCAAGTTCCTGGACAAGAAGCTGCGCCGCGAGGCGGACGACCTCTATGAGATGGAGACCGGCCAGCTCCGCCGCCTCTTCGCACTCAAACAGCAGCCGGACAGCCCGGTCAACAACCGCGAGGTGGTATTCACGCTGATCTGGCAGATCTACCTGAAGATTCTGAGCCGAGAGCTGCGCCCACCAGGGGGAAACATCCGCGGCGTCTGGTACGACAAGACCGACCCTCTCTACACCCAGCACGGGCTGTACGAGCACGGATTGATGGTGGACGAGGGATATGAAGCCTTCCTTACCGGGTATTCCCGGCAGCTGGGAACTGCTCGCCTCCTGAATGACACGGGAGCCAAGGTCTCCTACGTGACGGACCTCACGGAGGACGCGCTGCAGGCCTTCGTGAAGTTCGGGATCTTCAAGTATTCCGCCTTCAAGTTCAAGGACCCGAACGCCGGCTACCGCATTATCGGGGAGAAGGCGGCCAGCCGCATCCTGACGGTGGAGAAGCAGGGGCTGTTCCCCCGCTTCTGCGAGAAGTACGCCGAGAGATACAAGATGTCCGCCTTCGCCTCGGAGGGTGAGCCGTCGTTGCTGGCCATCGAGCACTTCGCCCGGCGGCTCGAGCAAAAGAAGATCAGGCGCGTGGTCATCGCGGCCCTAACGGACTACGATCCGTGGGGCTTCAACATCGCCTTCTCCCTGGGCGAGAAGCTGAAGTACTTCAAGATCAATGCCACCACGACGCGCATCACCTCGCTGGGACTCTGGAGGCCGGAGGTGGTGGCCCGTCAGTCCTACCCGCTGGAGTTCCCCGAAGGCAGCAGCCACTGGGAAGAGGTGGACCGCTGGTTCCGGGAGACGGGTGGGATCAACGGCCAGAAGCGCGCCATCCACCTTAACGTCGCGGACGACACCCGAGTCGATCGAGCCGTTGCCGATTGGTGGAATGCCAACAAGCCCACGCTGGCATCCGATGCGGACTGAGGACAGGGGGCTGCGCAGAAGTATCGGTATTACCGGCGGTTCTGTACGGCCGCGACTTTTTTGTCGCTGGGAGAGGCCTGTGAGCGCGGTATTACCGGCGGTTCTGGATCAAAAAGCCGAGCCTATAGGCTGAGCTTTCCTGCAACTTGCACCGCGTTGCAGTTCTTGGACAAGGTGCGGGCGGTAACTACCGGCACTAGAGGCACTCGAGCCGGATGACAGCACTGGTCAACACTCGGGTCTATGCAGCAGCTTCCTCTTGGATGCGGGCTTCGAAGGTCTGAATCAAGAAGGCTACGATCGCACCACCAATGTTAACTGCGAGCTCCGCGTGTCGTCTTGCTGGTCGTACCGCCCTAGGGCCTTGCCCATGAGCGTCGCTAAAGCGATTCCTCATCGATCCGAGTCCGATTACTGTGTTAGCACAACCGCTTAAGATCTGCTTAAAAACTTCCTGGTCGTGCTGATCGGCAGACAGGCGTAGGCGTTCCGCAGTCATTCGGTAAAGCTTACCTAGTTCATGGACTGACTCGTAGCTAATGCTCGATCGTTCTAAAATGTGTTTACAAGTAGATTCGAGAAGGCTCCGCACTGCTGTAATAGCACCTTCTGGGTCGACGGCTCTCCGCGTGAGAGCCTTGTTCCACAGGACGATTATCGCTTCTTCTCCGAAGCGTTCAAGAACTTCGTTCGCGCAGGTTTCACCAGGAGAGAGAGGGTTGTATCGTTCCAACTGGTCAGGATGGTGAGTCTCGAACCACTCTTTGATGGGTTCAAACAAAAGAACCTCAGCCAAAGAATCTGGATGGATATCGCACAGATGCTCCAGAAAGTCCAGGATACATCTCTTGTAATCATCATCGCCGAAGTGTAGGCTCCGCAGGAGTCGGTCGTGATTAAGAATCCAGTCACGAGTTTGGGTTAAGAATCCCAGTTCGTCCCAATGGGCATCGGAAAGACTGTCCTCTATCGCGCGCGCGACTAAGACGCAGAGTCTGCCTCGTTCACGAGGCTCTGTTGGCCAGGCAAGTGCTGAGATTGACATGGTCTCACTCCCTTAAAAAGGTATGAGCAACCCTGCTTGACTGACTTTCCCGTTGTCGCCTCCAACCATGTTGAGTGCCCTGAATCGCTCCAAGTTTCGAAAGGAGATCTTTCAGTCAGCTTAAACAACATCGCATAGAGCTTGCTTGCGGCCCTGGCGGAAAGGTTTATCCACCGTTGGGGTTGCTTTTTTAGACTCCAGTGGGCTTCTGGTGGGGGTTGAATTTTCCTCTCGAACACTGTTCCGTACTAACGTCTGGCCAGTTAGTCCTGATCGAATCGCAGAGATACTGAGGATCAGAGCTCCTACTAGCGTCTTGGCGGTGGGCTCCGCAATCTGGCGCTCCTGTTACGCAGCGACTTTGGCGTCGCATAGGCTTGCTGGAGCATCGATAACATCGGCGGTCTTCGTGTCGTCTGTCTGGATAATGGCTGGGACGGCAGTGAACCGTTGTGGTTCAGGCGATTCCTCGACATGACCAGATTCCAACTCGCATTAGAGCAGTTCCTCGGAACCAGTACTGTCATCGCCACGACCACCAAGCCAGCAGACCCCTTCGGGGGCATCGCCTGGCTGGCCGACCGTGGTTACGAACCCCACCGCTTTGAGAAGCGACTTATGAGTGACTTCAGAGAACTGTCCCGGGTTGGGACCCTCGCAAGATACCGCCGCGCCTACCAACTGGCTCAGCAGGCTCGCAGGGTTTCCAGTCTCTCGTCTGTAGCGTCTGGAATTCAGCGACGGGTGGACGAGCTCCAGGTCCAAATCGACTGGCTTCGAGAGAACATCTTCCGCGGACTGGAGGTGCCATTCTGAGATCGCTCCGCCCGGGCAGACCGGGCGGGCGAATAATCTTTACGAGTGAGGGCAGATACGGCTACAAGGAGGCCTTCGAGGTCTGCCGGCTATTCATCGCTCGAGCGCGAGAATCATGAATGCGGACCCCCATCTACCTGTCAAAATAGTCCTCTGCGTCATGCTGGGACCAGCCACCATCGCCCGGTCGGCCAGGGACGCCCGCGAAGCCTGGTCTACCTGGTACGCCAGCAAACCCGGGTAAGCCAGGAGAGCCACCAATACCAGGAATCGAAGGGATCCCTCTTGCGCTTTGACTACGGGAAAAGGCCATCACACGGTTGCTTGAATCAAAGACCACTCCGTCTTGAAACCAGCCTATGTGACGGCCTTTCAGTGAGAACACGCTACCACCATGGAGCCAGCCTACCATGTCCGCTTCGATTCCGAAGCTTATCGCTGTCAAGAATGAGGCTAGCCCTTCCCTTACGGTTAAAAAGCCACTCAGCCACGAGTTCCTCATTTACTGTCCGCTTGGTTCTGGTTCCGCGACAAACCAGAAAAGCCGGACATGATCCGGCTTCTGGTCCATCAACCAGGTTGTGGCTAGCGTTTGCAGTCGCCCGCCGCATCCTTCGACCGACACTGGTTGTAGAGCTCGCCGCTACTCGGTTTGGTAGCTTGCTCATCATAATTGGAAGTCGGCCACTGCGCACAATTTGTGCAGAAGTGCCAAGTATCGGAGCCTTTTGCCTTGCGATAAGCCATTGCTGCTTCTTCTTCCTCTCGCTAGTTTTTGGTCTTGTCCTTCAGGACGTACTTCTGGCCAGGCGCTGGGGTCGGCGGCAGCGGCTCCCCCTTGGTTACCGTCCGCTCTTTGCCGGTATCTCCACCCCGCGGGCCCACGATTCCGTACTGTCCGGATGTGGGGGCCTTCTCACCTGGCTTAAGTTTTTCATCCGCCATTGAATTCTTCTCCGTTTCTGGCGCCAGAATTAAGCCCGCAGTAGGCTTTGCTGTAGCGCTTGTCGAAAGACATCGTAGCGTACAGGGACTGCCCTGTCAACACCCTGGCGCGTATAGACTTTGCTACAGCAAAACCGACAAGGAACTATGATGAGTAACCTAGGGGAACGTATTCGGGATCGCCGGCTTAAGAGAAACCTAACAATGACCGAATTGGCTGAGGCCGCCGGGGTTTCTTTGTCCTACCTCTCACAACTTGAGCGAGGCGACAAAGAGACCCCCTCTGCAGACATTTTGTTCAGAATCGCGACGGCGCTCGGCACCACGATGGCCCATCTGGCCAAAGGAGAAGAAACCTTCTCGGCCGCCCCTCAAGAAATTGGAGAGATCCCAGCGTCACTCCGAGAGTTTTGGAAGGAGCATCAGGGGCCACTAGGTCTGGTAGAAGAGGACCTCCGTATGCTTGCGAGCATCCGGTATCGCGGCAAGCAACCGACGACGTCTTTAGACTGGTTGACCATTTATAATACAATTAGGAGAATGACGGACTGATTAAGGGGGACGAGTGCCGACACGGGGGCCCAGAGTTCATCAGGACATCACGAAGCTGATTGCTCGAGTCGGAGCAAAATTCCAAACGCAGGATCCTGAGAAGCTTATTGTTGCCTACGCTCGGGAGTGCGTTCAGAAGGCTATTGCGGGAAAGATTATTGACGGGTTTTGCTGGAAAGGGCCACCCTTCCAGGTAGAAGTTCTGGCTTCTATGCTAGGTCATACCTACGAGCCCTGCACAAAAATCACCAGTGATGACGCCGAGCTTCATCCGAACCCAGACCTTCCGGGAAGCAGAATCATCCGCTTCAATCCCGACAAGCCGCTCAAGCGTCGAAACTTCAGCATCGCGCACGAGCTGGCCCACACCTTTTTTGATCCGGCCATCGACGAGGTCTGCCGTAGAGAAAAGCCTCGTGACCCAGTTCTCAAGCAGCTAGAAGACCTTTGTGATATCGCGGCCGCCGAGCTCCTCATGCCGTATGAGCCCTTCACTGGCTCGATGGCGTCCGTGGCCTTTGACCTGGACGGACTGGCTTACCTTAGCGATCTGTATGCCGCATCGCAAGAAGCGACCGCCAACAGAATGGTTTCACTCGGTCCTTCGGCGAGTGCCGCAGCCTACTTCTATTTCGGGTTGTCGTTGAATCAGCAAAGGGAACAGGATCAGTACACGCTGTTCTCCCAAGCCCAGCCGGAGCCGAAGCTGAGAGTTGATTACTCAGTCCGCTCGGACCGCTTTCCACACTTACCCCGTTACAAGTCGGTCCCCGATGACTCTCCTCTTTATGGGGTTTATCGAACTCAAGTACCCTATTCTGGCCCCCTCGTGTTATCGACGGGAAAGAGCAGCATCAATGTCTGGGCTCACGCAGCCTATGTCTGGGGCGGGTCCGAAGAAGACTCAAGAGTTCTGACACTTTTGAAAATGGTCAACTGAGTTCGACACCGCTATGGAAGCAAACGACGCAGACGCAGTCCACGATCTGGTTTGGCCACCTGGCTTGGACACCGGCCACTCGTCCAAACTCATCTATCTCGATCTCAATCACTGGATCTCTCTGGCAAAGGCGGGTTCTGGTCATAGACACGGCGATCAGTTCCTTTCAGTCCTTGAGTCTTGCCGGCAAGCAAAACAACGCGGGTCAGCGTCCTTTCCTCTTTCAGCGGCGCACTACATGGAGATGACCAAAATCAAGGACCCTAGGCAGAGAAACGACTTGGCGACCGTAATGGAGGAACTCTCCGGCTTTAGCGCTCTCCTCAGTCGTGCAATTGTTGTCCGCTTGGAGATGGAGGCCGCTGCAGACCAGATTCTCGGGACCTCTAACCCACGACCGGAGAGGATTCCCTTAGTGGGGTTTGGTTTCAGTTGGGCTCTGGGATTTCCGTTCAGTCTCGTCCTCAGCGGTGAGCATGACAAACTTGAGATCGACCAGATTCTAGACCACGCCAAGGTTTCTTTTGAGCGCGGTATGCTCGCAGGACCTAGCGACGAAGACCTCCCAGACCTTCGCAGAGGAGGGTGGAATCCTGAGGCAACCTTTAAAGTTATGGAAGCGCGAGCCATCCAAGAGCAGGAGCAGTCATCCCGCCTAGATCTCGAGACTAAGTGGCGCCGAGGTCGCCTGAGAGATATCGTTAGTGTGCGTGAACTAGCTATAGAGCACTGGGAAGAGCTGCAGTCATTTGTAGCGGACCGCGGGAACGCTCGGACACTAATGGAAGACAGGAGAACAGCACGACGTTTTGTCGGTTCAATGCCGAGCTGGGTCGTAGCCACTGAGCTGAAGACATCGGCGCATCGCAACCCGAATACTCGGTGGGATGCGAATACCATCTTCGACATAGATGCCTTGAGTCTAGCCGTGCCATACTGTCAGGTTGTCGTTACTGAGAAGCACGCGCACGCAACCCTAACACGTGCAAAGTTAGACAAGCGCATGAGCACTGTCTTGTTGAGGCGATTGGAGGACCTGGTGGGCCATCTATGATAACCCCCGCCAAACGCGACTGTGGCGATCTTGGCTCAAGTACAGCCTCGCTTCTTCTCCCAGGAGGTCTCTCCTAGTCCCCGCAAGTAACACTACCGAGTGAATACCCACAGTTCCTGGACCTCCCGATCTCTACCGCCTAAGCCTCCCGGAAAATTCAATGAGTGGTGCGAAAAGCAGCTGCAGTCGAACCTATCGGCATCTGCGAGTGAACAAGACAAGCACATGTCCAATAGAACAGACCTTCCTGAACTCGAGACATGGGCCTGGAAGCATAGAGTAAACACAGGTTCCTCTGGAATCGAGGTGGTGGTCATCTCGAATCTGTTCCTGGACGAGGTCGTAACTCTCTCGAGCGGGTTGGTGCTCGTTCCCTGTTTTCCTAGCGATCGGAATACCACCGATTTGACCAGCCCACTGATAGCTCTCACACATCGAATGCGAGCACTCGGTAGGTTTGTGTACGACGGATGGATGCCTGTTTTAGACTGGAGTGAGCTGGGCGTGCGCGATTCAGTTTGGTTGGGGACGTTCGTTTTGAATGGGACCACAAGTACCGTGCAAAGCATTCTCTCTCCTTCGATGCCGCAAAAAGGGACCTGGAGTATGTATCCAAATTCGATGCGGCTCTAAACTCCCTTCCGGAGACTGATTGCCGCGCACTCTACCGGACAGTTGGATGGTTAGCTGAGTCCCGGCGTACTCAGGATATAATGATGAAATTTTTGTATTTAGTGAACGGGGTCGAATCTCTCGCGCAATATATTGAGGAGGAATGCAAGGATGGCTCTCCGTTAGACATATGCAAAACGGACAAAAGGCCTAAAGCACAACAAAAACAAGAACGGGAGAACTGCATCAAATCCCTGTATGACGCTGCCGAGCCAGGAAAGCTTTACCTAGCCGCCTCTGACGCGTACTTCAACTGTGTCGTGAGCATCCAAAACCGGATCAAAACTCATCTTATAAATGTCCTCGGTTCCGAGGAGTCTGCGCGCATTGAAGCCTTCTTCAGTCGATCCGAACAAACCGCGCTTTACAAACTGCGTAGTGGTATCGCGCATGGGCGGACAGACCCCTTAGCATCTGCTGAGATACACACCATTGCAACCCGGCTTTTGGACGCAGAGCAGCTTTGTCGCCAGTATGTTGAGGCCGTCTTACGATTGGCTCTCAAGCTTGAGCCACCCACTCCGATCGATACGGACGTGATAACTTTAGACCTGTCATCTGGGACAACAGTGGGCTTCCATGCAACTGTTACCCATGTGGGGATGCTCTACTTCTGAAGGATTCCCTCGTTTTAAACCTTGCAAAGGATTGTTCTGCGATCATGGGTAGGCCGGAGGAGCTTCGATGGATGCGTAGGGGCTAGCTTTGGCGATCATGGGGCGGGCCGGGCCAGATCGGGAGCCGGCGGCCTGGTTACGCCCGGCGGACTCCCTCGAGAGCGATCCGGGGTCGACCAGGCCGGCGAGATTTTCAACAAGCCTGTGGCGTGAGATAGCAGCAACACAACCACGTCATAACTGACGCAAAATAGCCCGAGGCAGGCCTCTTTGGGTCTGTCTCGGGCTATTTTGCCTTCCCCGAACGAACTTCTTCGGCAAACAGCCAGAACGCTGTACTGGCTTCGCTGTACTGGCTTCGTTCGTCGCTCCTTTGACGCGGAAGGAGACCGTCAACGGCTCGGGCTCGGTGCTCGAGGAGCGGATCTAACAACTACCTCAACCAGCTCACGGACAACGACCTCAGCGTGGACGGAACGCCGACGGAGAGCTGAACCTGCAGCTACAACCCCAACGGCCAGATGATCGGGAAGACCAATGGCACGGACTTTTGGAGGTATACCTGGGACGCGGATAAG
>WBZY01000160.1_pt1 | contig 11610 bp, 12 predicted proteins | sample 5204191 | NCBI WGS metagenome assembly WBZY01 (sample SAMN12344363, study PRJNA552823) | activated sludge metagenome | biome: Activated sludge suspended growth; feature: Anammox Sidestream; material: Wastewater; isolation source: activated sludge from anammox sidestream of wastewater treatment... | reverse complement strand
CGATGATGAAAACCCGCTTCGCCTCGACGGGGCTACTGGTTGCGCCCTAGCAAGCGACTCGTCAACTCGAACAACGCTCCGCCCGCCTCGCCCTGCGGGTCAGCCTCGCGCAGATTCATCAACGCGAGATCGGTCATCTGCTTCGCCGCCTCTTGCGCCGCGAGTAATCCGCCTTCACTTGCGAGCAGACGCGACACTTCGCCGACCTCCTCAGGCTTGATCGGTCCCTGCGCCCAACGTTCCGCGAACTTTCCTTTTTTCTCCAACCCCGCCAAAATGGGAAGAGAATTTTTTCCTTCCACAAGATCGCCTGCAACCGATTTGCCCGTCACTTTCTCGTCGCCCCAGATTCCCAAAATGTCATCCTGCACTTGAAATGCCAATCCCAGATAATGCCCATACGAACGATAGACTTCCTGTTTCTCCTCATCCGCGCCGCCAAGCAACGCGCCGATATGACAACATGCCGCGATCAACGCGGATGTTTTGCCTGAGATCATGTGCCAATAATCTTCCACGCCGAGATCGTTTCGTTCTTCATAAGACATATCAAGATATTGACCGCGCGTGAGATCGAGACAAGTGTTATGCAGAATCCCCGCCGCTTTCATCACAACCTCGGCTGGATAGCTATCTTTCAAATCAACAATTGCCTGACTCGACATCACGAACAACGCGTCCCCAACATTGATCGCCATCGGCGCGCCCCATTTGACCCACGCCGTATCCCTGCCTCTTCGCTTCGATGAATTATCTTGGATGTCATCATGCACGAGTGAAAAGTTGTGCACCAATTCAATCGCCGCCGCCGCTGGGAGCGCGGACTTCCAGTCCGCCACCCCGCAAGCCGAAGCGGACAATAAAACTAAAAGCGGACGAATCCGCTTACCCGTCGCTTCGGGACCCGCGCCTTCACCCGTCCAGCCCATATGATAGGTGAGCATCTCGTGGAAAGGTTTCGTGCGCGGCGAATCCAACCGCGAGACTTGTTTTTGCAGCTCGGCTTCGATGGCTGAGATGAGTTCTTTTGTGTCCATGCGTTAGAGAATTCCCATATGAGTTAATTCATCTTCCAATCGTTCGGGCGATGTGAAATGGATTGTAACAAATTCCATCCGTTTTGCTTGTTCAATGTTCGCCAGCGAATCGTCAATGAATACACATTCATTCGCGGGTCTGCCGATCTTTTCAAGCATGAGGTTGTAAATCTCTGGCTCGGGTTTTACAAACCCAACCTCTGCTGAAATGATCATGTCATCGAGCATGTCGAAGAAATCATATTTCTCGCGCGCGAACGGGAAAGTCTCTGCCGACCAATTGCTCAATCCATACAGCGGATAGCCCGCGCGTTTGAGTCGCTTCAAAATCTCAACCGTTCCAGCGAACGCATTGCCAATCGAATCTTTCCAGTGATCGTGATATGCCTGAAACAAATTCGCATACTGCGGAAACTTCCGCGAATGGTCAGCCACGCCTTCTTTGAAAGTGCGCCCTTTGTCTTGTTGTGCATTCCATCCCGCGAAATCCACCTCGCGGAAAAAATCCTTCATCGCCTCTTCACTCTCAAAATGATGACGATACACATACCACGGATTCCATTCGAGCAAGACGTTTCCGAAATCGAAGATGATGGCTTTGATGTTGTGCATAGATTCCCGTAACGCGAGATTTATCTCGCGCCTTGCGACATGAATGTCGCGTTACGCTTTTACCCTTTCGCCCTTCGGATCAAACAACGGCTCTTTCTGCACCTCAGCCTGAATTTCAACGCCGAAGCACTCAACTGTCACCCGCGTTCCAACTTTCGCCAACTCAATCGGCAGATACGTGTACGCGATGGACTTGTTGATCGAATACCCAAATCCGCCCGATGTGACCCAGCCGACGACTTTTCCATCGTGACGAATCGGCTCACTGCCGAATACGATTGTGTTTGAATCATCTAAAACAATGCAACACAGTTTCTGCTTTACGCCCTCCGCCTTCTGTTTGACGAGCGACTGTTTGCCAAAAAAATCAACGGACTTGTTCAACGCCACCGCAAATCCCAGCCCTGCTTCGTACGGAGTGTAATCGGGCGTGATGTCTGCGCTCCAGTAGCGATAGCCTTTTTCAAGCCGCATCGACTCGATTGCCTTGTATCCCGCCGCGACCATGCCGTGCGGTTTACCCGCGTTCCACAACGTATCCCACAGTTGTTCGCCATATTCAGAGGGCGCGTAAAACTCCCAGCCAAGTTCGCCGACATATGTGACGCGCAACGCCAGCGTGGGAATATTCCCGATCGTGATTTGTTTCGCTGTCATGTATGGGAACGCTTCATTAGATACGTTGTCCCGCGTCACGGATTGAAGAATGTCACGAGCGCGGGGTCCCCACAAACCGAAGCATGTTCTCGCCGAAGTAATGTCGTTTACAAACACAGTTCCATCCAGCGGCATGTATCTTCGCAGGTGAGTCATGTCATGTGTGCCGAAGGCTGTGCCAGTCACGATTTGAAACCGATCCGTGGCGAGACGAGTTACAGTGAAATCACATTCGATGCCGCCGCGCGCGTTGAGCATTTGCGTGTACGTCACTGCACCGACGGGTTTATCAATATCATTAGCGCATAATTTTTGCAGGAAGTCGCACGCGCCTGGTCCTTGAATTTCGATTTTCGAGAATGACGTTTCATCGAACAAGCCCGCGGATTCGCGCGTGGCGCGAGTCTCTGCGGCGATGGCGGGTGACCAGTTGTCGCGCGACCAGCCCGAAAGGTCGGGAAGAGAAGCGGCGCGTGAGTCCGCTTCATTTGGAGTGAACCAGTTCGGGCGTTCCCATCCGCCTTTTTCGCCGAAGACCGCACCCAAATCCTGCAAGCGATGATACGCGGGCGAAACGCGCAGAGGTCGCGCGGATTCGCGCTCTTCATACGGCATGTGAATGTCGTAATATTTTCCGTAGGTTTCAACCGTGCGCGCCAACGTGAACGATTGACTCGCATATTGATTTCCGAATCGCCGCACGTCGAGTTTCCACATGTCCCACTCGGGATGCCCGTCAATGATCCACTCCGCCATCGCTTTGCCGATGCCGCCCGCGCCCGCGATGCCATGCGCGCAAAATGCGCACGCCACCCAAAAGCCGCGCACCGAAGTTGGTCCCAACAAATATTCCGAATCGGGTGTGAAGCCTTCGGGTCCATTTAATAACTGCACGATCTCAACGCTTTCCATCGCGGGCACGCGCTTGATAATATTTTCCATCAACGGCGTGAAGCGATCCCAATCGGGCTCGAGCAATTTGAAATTCCAATCTTGCGGCACGCCATCGAGTCCCCACGGCGCGGGCTGTCGTTCGTATCCGCCCGCGACCATGCCGCTGTCACTGCCGCGAAAATATACAAGGTTATCTGGATCGCGCATCGTCGGCATTGTCTGCGGTTGATTTTTGACAGGCTTGGTGATGAGATACAAATGCGCCATCGGGATGATCGGCAATGTGATGCCGACCATGGACGCGATATCGTTGCCCCACAACCCCGCCGCGTTGATGACGACATCGCTTCTTACTTCGCCTTTATCTGTCACCACACCCCGAACCTGATTCCCGCTGACAGTGATTCCAGTCACGCGCGTGTTGAACATAAACGTCGCTCCGCGACTCTTCGCTCCCGCCGCGAGCGCGTTGGTGAGTCCCGTTGGGTCAATCTGCCCATCGGTGGGGAGGTGGACTCCGCCGCGCACATCGTCCAACGACATCAACGGAAATAATTCCTGACATTCTTTCGGTGAAATAATTTCAAGCGGCATCCCAAATGCTTTGGAATATCCGACCACACGCTTCAACTCCTCCAGCCGCGCATCCGATGAAGCGATTCGTAAACTGCCGACCTCATTCCAGCCTGGGTCAACGCCTGTGAGGTCTTTGAGTTTGCGATACAAGTCTGTGCTGTAGCGCATCATCTTGGTGAGACTTGATGATGTGCGTAATTGCCCAACTAATCCAGCAGAATGAAATGTAGAACCGCTTGTGAGTTCATGCCGTTCGATGACGACGATATCTTTCCATCCCATCTGCGTCAAATGATAAGCAATGCTCGCCCCGCCGACTCCTCCGCCGATGATGATGGCTTGTGCGTGTGTGGGTAGATTCATGTGGGTTTTCTTCCTTGTTTTGTTTGAGGATAAAATCGTGAGGCGTGGGTTCGTGGAGCGTGAGGCGATGTTGCGTGAGGCGTGGATTCGTGAGGCGTGGGGTGTGGGAACGTGAGGCGAGGGGTTACTCTTTGCCGCGCGGGGTCCATTTGCCAGGGTCGGACATCATGATGGAGAGTTGACTGCAAATGTGGTCGTAGTGATCGGAGAGTTCTTTGTGAAGCGTGGGTGTGATGTATTGAAAGTGTAATGCAAAATCAATCCAAACGGCTGTTTCGGTGGCTTCTGAATCAGAATCGGTCAATTTGCTGACGAAGTTCTTCGGGTATTTTCTTCTCCGCCATGCTTCGGCGATGTTCGCGCAGACCGAACGCGAGGAACGCCTGATTTGGTCGGTGAGGCTGTATTTTTCTTCGGAAGGAAACTTCTTGGTGATTTCATGGATCTGTGTCGCGGATTTGAAGGCAAGTTGATACACGCGCAAATCACGGTGAGATGTAGCGGTTGTCATTTTGTTCTCCTTTTGTGAATTGATGAGCTGTCGGAGCATTGAATTGGAGTCGCCTCACGCCCAATTCGCTCCACGCCTCACGTTTTACACTTCCCTCAGCCACCTTTGAAACTCACTTCCACTCGTGCTAGCTTCAAACCTCTCAAAATACTTCTTCCCGTAGCCCTCATAATCAAAATCCAATTGTGACACGCCGCGTTGTACCTGCGCCCACATTGCCTCTCTCAAATCGGACATGATCTTCATTAACTTGAGATGCGCGTGTTGTGAGTCTGTTGGGTTGCCAAAGTAGGCAAGGAGCAAAATGGCATCTTGCTCTACGGTGAATTCGTGTTGAACGGCAAAATTACCCAGGTCAAAAAATATATCGCCCATGCCTGCATATTCCCAATCCAAGATGCGGATGCGACTTCCATCATCAATAAAGTTTCCATTGAGCAGGTCATTGTGGCAGGGACGGAGTACCAACGGTTCGCGCGCGTACATCGCTTTTTCGATCTCGCTTGATTTTTCGAGATACCAATCGATCTTATCGGGTAGTTTCACGTTGAAACTGCAAGCGGTCTTGGCGTATTCCTCCGCAACTCGAAAGGGAGAAAAGAAGCCTGGGAATTTTTCAAGCGCATGATAGGCTTTCATGGATTCAAGCACACGCTTGATATTTTCTTCCGTGCCGATCTCCTCAGCCGACATCCCTTTGCCAGAGATGAAGCGCGCGAGGATAAAGCCCTCAGGGGCGAGAAAGGCAACAGGGTCTGGGGCAACTCCAATCTGCGAAGCGAGGCGGGAGCATTCATATTCCACCGCGCGGTCGATGCCGAGAAATTTCGTCTCGTTGCCGCCCATCCGCAAGACGAAGGAGTCTCCGTCTGCTGTGATCTTGTAATTCTTGTTGGTGATGCCGCCCGTCAACTCAACGACCTCGATTGACTTGGCGGAGGCGATTTGCGGAATGCGTTGGAGGATTGTGCTGAGTTCCATGGTTGACCTCGATGGCGGGACGTGCGCGAATTATACTTTTGATTTGCGGAATAGAAACGACCTTGCGGGATATAAATGTTTCCGCGAAACGAATAGTCAAATCGCCTTGCTTTTTTTCAAAAAATGAATTACAAACCTTTCAACACGAAAGGAGGTGCGCCGCCCCCGTCCTGTTGTAAAGAACTGCGCTGTATAAAACGAGATCGTTCAAAAAAACTCTACTTGGAGGAGAGATGCGTAAAACCTATACCACCCTATCGTTGTTTGTCCTGTTCGCGCTTGTGTTAGCCGCATGCGGCACCGCGGCTCCTGCGCCCGCTCCCAGCGGCGAAACCGTCACCGTGAAAGAAACCGTAGTCGTTGAAGTGACCTCATCCGCGCCGGTTGTTGTCGCTCCCACCGGCTATGGCGTAACGCTGAAAACCGTGATGGAACGCGGCAAGTTGGTCTGCGGCGTGAACTCGCAAGTGCCGGGCTTCGGCTACGTGGACGCGAGCGGAAATTTTGCGGGGATCGATGTTGATTATTGCCGCGCCCTTGCCGCCGCCATTTTTGGCGATGCCACCAAAGTCGAATTCCGCCCTGTGACCGCCGCCGAGCGCTTCACCGCTTTGCAATCCGGCGAAATTGATATCCTCAGCCGCAACACCACGTGGTCGCTTGTGCGCGATACCGAGTTGGGCGGCAACTTCGTCCACACCACCTTCTATGATGGTCAGGGCATGATGGTTCCGAAAGACAGCGGAATCAAGACCCTTCAAGATTTGGCGGGCGGCACGATCTGCGTTCAGACCGGCACAACCACCGAACTTAACCTCGCCGATGTGATGGCGTCGTTGGGCGTCGAGTACACCCCGGCTGTTTTCGAAGATGCCGATGCGACATTCGCGGCATACTCCGAAGGGCGCTGTGACGCCGTTACCACCGATAAATCCGGCTTGGTCTCGCGCCGCTCTGTGTTGGCAGACCCGTCTGCTCACGAGATTCTCGACGTGACCATGTCGAAAGAACCGCTCGGTCCCATGGTTCGCCACGGCGACGATCAATGGTTCGACATCGCGCAATGGACGGTCTTCACGTTGTTCTCCGGCGAAGAATTTGGAATCACCTCCGCCAACGTGGATGACATCCGCGCCAATGCGACAGCGCCTGAAGTCCGCCGTATGCTCGGCGTGGAAGGCGATCTGGGTTTGAAACTCGGGCTCACCAACGACTGGGCTTATAACATTATCAAGCTCGTCGGCAATTACGAGGAAGTGTACAACCGCAACCTCGGTCCCGATACCCCGACTTACATTCCGCGCGGCTACAACAGCCTGTATACCGATGGCGGCTTGCTCTATTCACCGCCGTTCCGTTAAACCATAAAGAACGCAAAGAGGGCGGGGAGGTATTCCCCGCCCTCTGTTTTCATTTGGATGACTCTCCATGCAGCGCGAACATAACCAAGCCGCAACAATTCCATTTTGGCGCGATGAGCGCGTTCTCAAAATACTCGGGCAGATCGTTTTTGCTTTGTCTGTTTTCTATGTGGGCATGCTCATCTACCAGAACATGAAAGTCGGGCTTGCCAAACAGGGCATCTCGTTCAGCTATTCATTTCTAACCAACATCTCCGGCTTCGATCTTGCGGAAACCTCTTTCCCCTACGACCGCAACTCCGCGTATTGGCAGGCGTTTCTCGCGGGATTGCTGAACACGCTCAAGGTCGGTGTCGTCGGCATCGTCTTTGCGACCATTCTCGGCGTGATTCTTGGCGTCGCGCGCCTTTCCACGAATTTCATCATCAACCGCCTCGCAACATTTTATCTTGAACTCATTCGCAACCTTTCGTTGTTGGTATTCTTGATCTTTTGGTACCTCGGGGTTTTTCTCAAACTTCCGCGCGTGAAGGATGCCATCTTATGGCCCGGCGATATCATCCTGACGAATCGCGGCGTCGGCATCCCTTGGGGGATTCCAACCGCTTCTTTCCCGACGTTCCGCCTGATTCTGCTCTTCGGCTTGATCCTCGCCGTCATCGTTTTCATCGCTCTTCGGGCATACAGCCAACGCACAGGCCGCGCCCCGTTGACTCTACTCTGGTCGCTCCTCACATTTGTATTGGTTGTGATAGCGGGCTGGTTTATCCTCCCTGTAAAACCTCTCACGTTGGATCTCGCTTTCGTCAAAGGATTGAATCTCGCAGGCGGGAAAATCCTCACTCCCGAATTCATGGCGCTCACGTCGGGACTCGTGCTGTATACCGCCGCATTCATTGGCGAAGTCGTGCGCGCGGGGATTCAATCCGTTTCAAAGGGACAAGTGGAAGCCTCACGCGCGTTGGGCTTGAACGGCTTTCAAACCTTGCGCCTGATCGTTTTCCCGCAAGCCCTGCGCGTCATCATCCCGCCGCTGACGAGTCAATATCTAAACTTGGTGAAGAATTCATCGCTGGCGATTGCTGTCGGCTACCCCGACGTTTTCTATGTATCGAACACCATTCAAAATCAAACGGGCCGCGCGGTGGAGATGATCTCGTTGGTGATGTTGACCTATCTCAGCATCAGCCTCCTGACTTCGGCGCTGATGAACTGGTACAACCAGCGGATCAAATTGGTGGAGCGTTAACATGGCAAACGTCGAATCTGTCCTCCCGCCGATGACCGAACGCTCCAACCTCCTGCGTTGGGCGCGCAAGAATTTATTTGGCTCGTGGTACGACGCAGTGTTGACCATCCTCGGCGCGTGGATCGTCTATTGGGCGGTGAGCGGTCTACTCACGTGGGTGTTCACCACAGCCGAATGGAAAGTGATCGTCGTCAACATGCGCCTGTTGATGATCGGGCAATATCCAATCGAGCAGGCTTGGAGGTTGTGGGTCTGGCTTGGTTTGTTGGTGTTTCTTTCGGGAAATTCATTGGCAATCTGGGCGAGCGGTTCGCGCTATGCAATTGTGCTTTTAGTTTTACCTGTCGTGCTTGCGTTTGCTTTTCCATTCGGAGCCGAGCCGCGCAAGTGGCTGGTCATCTTAACCGTCACGGGACTGGCAGGCTGGGGAATCGGGCGAACCAGTCCGGACGTCCTGAAAAGAAGCGTGATCGCGGGGTGGGTCATCTCACTGCCCATCATCATCCTGCTCACGCGCGGACTCTCCAAATCCGAAACAGGGTTCATGCCCATTGTGACGACCAACCTTTGGGGCGGGTTGTTGCTCACCTTCCTGCTGACGGTGGTTGGAATTATGTTCTCTTTCCCGATCGGCGTACTGCTGGCATTGGGGCGTCGCTCGGAATTACCGATCATTCGATGGTTTAGCGTGGGCTACATTGAGTTGGTGCGCGGCGTGCCGTTGATCTCGATCCTGTTCATGGCGCAATTGATGTTGCCGCTCTTCTTGCCAGACGGCTGGACGGTGGACCGCGTTGTCCGCGCGATGGTGGGGATTACGTTATTCAGCGCGGCGTATCTGGCGGAGAATGTGCGCGGCGGCTTGCAAGCCATCCCGAAGGGACAGTTCGAAGCGGCGGAGGCGTTGGGCTTGAGCGGCGCGCAGACGATGGTCTTTATCATTTTGCCGCAAGCGTTGCGCTTGATCATTCCCATTCTCGTGGGGCAGTTCATCGCGTTGTTCAAAGATACTTCGCTGGTCGCCATCGTCGGCTTGCTCGATCTGCTGGGAATGGCAAAGACCGTGCTAGCCCAACCGGAGTTTCTTGGCTTGCAACGCGAGGTGTATGTATTCATTTCGTTGATCTTTTGGGTGTTGAGTTATGGCATGTCGTACTTGAGTCAGCAGTTGGAAGTGCGGCTCGGAGTTGGAATTCGATAACGAGGATAAGCGCTATGGCAGACGAACCGATCATCAAAGTTCAAGAAGTTCATAAATGGTATGGAAATTTCCATGCGTTGAAAGGGATCAACATGGAAGTGGCGAAAGGCGAGGTGATCGTTATCTTCGGGCCGTCGGGTTCGGGAAAGTCTACGTTCATCCGCACGCTCAATCGCCTGGAAGAACATCAACGCGGGAAGATCATGGTGGACGGCATCGAGATGAGTCACGATGTGCGCAACATCGAGCAGATTCGCAGTGAGACCGGCATGGTCTTCCAGCAGTTCAATCTATTCCCGCATTTGACTGTGATGCAGAATATCGTCCTTGCGCCGATCCAAGTCCGCAAGTGGACGAAGCAGAAGGCGGAGGAGATCGCCATGCAATTGCTCGAGCGCGTCGGCATCCCCGAACAGGCGCAGAAATTCCCCGGTCAACTTTCGGGCGGACAGCAACAACGCGTGGCAATCGCGCGCTCGCTGGCGATGCAACCGAAGATCATGTTGTTCGACGAGCCGACTTCCGCGCTCGACCCCGAAATGATCAAAGAAGTGTTGGATGTGATGACCGAGTTGGCAAAATCAGGCATGACCATCCTCGCCGTGACGCACGAAATGGGCTTCGCCCGCGCTGTCGCGGACCGCATGATCTTTTTCGACAAAGGCGAGATTGTGGAGCAGGGGACGCCTGAGCAGATCTTCAACTCCCCCAAGGAAGATCGGACGAAGTTGTTCTTGTCACAAATTTTGAGGCATTAGGAGTTTGGAACGACTCGTCGGGTTATTTCAACTTTTCAAGTAATTCGGTTGCAGTTAAGATTGAAATACCTTGAAAAGATTTCAGGTTTTTGATGTGAGAATCGCCAGAGACGATGACCTCTGCGTTCGCGGCAATGGCACAGGCTAAAACCATGTCGTCGTCTGGATCGTCCTTGATTACGGATGGGGTCGATGTCGGGTGGACAAGCATTGCAAGTTCGCCAAATCCCACAACGAGCTCTCTCGCTGTTGTTTGAGCGGCATTCAATCGTGCCGTGAATTTGTCGCGTTCAAGCACATCGGCTAATTCGGCGAGCAAGTTGGGGCTAGTGAAAAGAATAATTCTCCCTGATCGCGCTAATTCAAGTATGTCTCGAGGTGCGCCGCGCCACAACAATCCAGAAATGACGGTATTGGTATCCGCAACCACTTTCATTTGGAGCGGGTTTCGCGGGCGGCGGCGATTTCGGCTTCAAGTTCTTCTTCGGTCAGGGGGAGGAGTTCGAGCGCGGCGAGTTTGTCGGCGGTAACGAATAATTCGTCCACGCGGCGGCGGCGCAATTCCTCGCGCAATAGGCGCTCGATTTCAGCAGGTTGGAGCAAGCCTGCTTCTTTTGCTTCTTTGAAAACATTTTCTGGCAAGTCGAGTTTTAAGTCTAGGGTCATGACATACCTCTTTCGCAATTATACAACCTTACGCGTTGATCAATTTTCCATTCCAACAATCGCCGTCGCGGAGCTATGTGTTGATAATTAATGCAACCTCATCCAATACTTCGAAAATATTGACAGGTTTGCCTGATGTGATATTCGTTTCGCTGATGTGGATGTGATGCGGAAAGTTTTGGAGATCAGGGAAGTGTTTCGCATTATCCCAGCGACGAATGAGATGTTTATCTTTATCCATCCAATGATACCGGTAGCTGGTTAATTCCAAATCGTCCAGCCATTGTACGAATTCAGAGAAATCGAGGATATCGCCGTTGGTCAAATTTGCTCGAATACGGATAAACCCCTCCTCAAGGCTGGCAAACTCCCTGATGACATCAAACCTGATAACAATAGAGTCGGTCGAAAGGCGTTCTTTGACCGACTCTACGTATTCGATCGGGTTCATTCCGACGATTCGCTAAGAAGTTCGAGACGCTTGCGGATGCTGTTTGCCATTTGAGCAAGCGACGCCCATTCGACCGATTCGGCGCTATCATCTGTTTGTCCTGCCTGGTAACGCTCGAAGAATTCGGGAGTGGACATTTTGAATTGTTTCTCGTACTCGGCTAATACTTTTTCAATCTCGGTTAATTGAGATTGCGATTGGCTGACCTCGTACTCGACTGCTTTGTTCAGCGTTTGCGCGGTCAAATTGCTGACTTGTTTTTTTTCGTAGAGTTCAGCCAGCCAGCGGACACC
>WBZY01000415.1_pt1 | contig 11613 bp, 11 predicted proteins | sample 5204191 | NCBI WGS metagenome assembly WBZY01 (sample SAMN12344363, study PRJNA552823) | activated sludge metagenome | biome: Activated sludge suspended growth; feature: Anammox Sidestream; material: Wastewater; isolation source: activated sludge from anammox sidestream of wastewater treatment... | reverse complement strand
CAATGGCCGTCCACTCAGTCTGAACCCGGGACCGACACCGGGACGCCTATCCGCCTTTCGCTGGAAGAACAGCAGCAGCTGGTCATGCAGTACGCACCGCTGGTGCGTCGCGTCGCCCGCTCGCTGCCCCTGGAAATCCCCGGGCTCCTGGAGTTCGAGGACGCCGTCGGGTACGGCACCTGCGGCCTGGTCGAGGCGGTGCGCCGTTACGACCCCTCCAAAGGCACCAACTTCCACGCCTACGCCGTCCGGCGCATCCGCGGCTCGATGATCGACGCCTTCCGCCGCATGGACCGCCTGAGCCGCACCATGCGCCAGAAGGCCCGCGAAGTTCAGCGCGCCCAGGGCGAGCTCGAGACAAGCCTTGGCCGCACCCCGAGCGAACAGGAAACGGCCGAACATATGGGGATCTCCATCTCCCAGTTCCGCGACGCTTCCGCCAACGCTCGCTGGGTCACCATCTCCCTCGACCGCATTCTCGACAAAGACGATGCCGGCGACTCGTTCCCGGCCGCCGAGATGCCAACTTCGGACGAGGACATCGACTTCACCCGTGGCTTCGAGGAGAAAGAGCTTCACCAGGAGCTCGCACGCGCGGTCCAGACCCTCCCTGAGCGGGAGCGGCTTGTGATAGCACTGTATTATGTCGAACATCTGACGATGAAGGACATCTCGCTCGTCCTTTCTGTTTCAGAGACCCGGGTCAGCCAGCTCCACGCGCAGGCGGTCAAACGCCTGCGCCGGGCCCTGCTCCGCGAAGCCGCCTGAGCCAGCCCCACCGCAATCCCATGGCACAACTGCCCGGTGCGCCTTGCGCCGGGCAGTTTGCACGACACGCGCCGGCCGTGCTCACGGACCATCCACCAGGGTGGCAATCGCGTTGCAGCATCACAGCGCAGACACCATTCGTGCCCTGGACCCTATTAGGGTTGAGAAATCTGCCGAACATTCTCTTGACACGAAGTGCGTCTGGGTGCTCACCCAGAAGTCCAGGCGCCCGACCGGAATAGCACGAGCGGTTGCCTCCGGGCAATGAACCTGGCGGAGCAGTCACCGAGATGGGGGATGTGCAGGAAATGGCTGAACGGCACGAAGACGACTTTCGCAACGCAGTAGCGTTTGTAACCCACACCAGGGAGTACCGCTCCTCCGACGTGTTGCCCGCGCTTGCCCGCAACGGCTTCACCACCACCGAACGGCCGCATGACCGCGAAACCGAACGGCTGGTCACCCAGTTCGACCCCGACCTCGTGGTGCTCGCCATCGATCCGCGCCTCGAATCTGATATCTCGCTTGTGCGTTCCGTTTCGCGGGTGAGCCATAGCGCAGTCATGGTCATTGCCCCCGGTCCACATGCGGCGGGGCTTGCCGCCGCCCTCGACGCCGGCGCCGACGTCTGCGTGCGCGACACCGACGGGGTGGAGGTCGTGACCGCCCAGCTCGCCGCCATGGCGCGCCGCCGCAACCCGGCTCCTGCAGCCGTGGAAGAGGGCCCGGCCACCGTGACCGTTCGCGACCTCGTCCTCGACTTCGACCGCTGCCAGGCACAACGCGAAGACGAAGTGATTCCGCTCACGCCCACCGAGTTCAAGATCCTGGCGTACCTGGCCCGCAACGCCGGCAAGGTCGTTAGCCCCGTCGAAATCCTCCGGGCAGTGCAGGATTACACCTATTCCGACCGCGAGGCCCAGGAGATCGTCAAGGTCTACATCCGCCGCATTCGCCGCAAGATCGAGGCCGACCCCAGCGAGCCGAGCTACATCGTCAATGTGCGCGGCTTTGGCTACATGCTCGAGCGCCGGGGTCTAAGGCGAGCCGATCGCGCCGCCCAGGCGGCCTGACAGGCCCCGGAAACCGCTCTCAGCACATCAAGGGCCCGCCTTTCACAGGCGGGCCCTTCCGTTGCCGGGCCGGTGGTAGAATGCTGGCCATGAACCAGTACCTCGCCGCTGCCCTCGACACCTCCGGAGCGCGCGCGAAGCTCCGCGATGCGGGCGCCGTGCGCGAACACATCGATGAAATCGTCCGCCTCGCCGTCTTTGGCTCCCCGGCGGAACAGCCGCTCGCCCGCTACGCCATCCACGCCGCCGCTCCGCAGCTTGGGGCCGTCTCATCCTCCATCTGGGGGCTATACGCCGCGAGAGGCCGTGGCGAGGTGTCCGGCTTCACCGCGCCCGCCGTCAACATCCGCGGTATGGCCTACGACATGTCGCGCGCACTCTTTCGTGCCATCAAGGCGACCGATGGCGCTGTCACCATCTTCGAGCTTGCGCGCTCGGAGATGGGCTACACATTCCAGGAACCGGCCGAGATCGCGGCCGTGGTCCTCGGAGCCGCCATTGCCGAAGGCTACCAGGGACCCGTGTTCATCCAGGGCGACCACTTCCAGGCGAACGCGAAGAAGTTCGCCACCGACCCGGAGGGCGAATCACGCGCGCTTGAGAACCTCATTCGGAAGGCGGTCGCGGCCCAGTTCTACTGTATCGACATCGATGCCTCCACACTGGTCGACCTCAGCTACGACCGGGTCGCCGAGCAGCAGGCCCCCAACGCAAAGCTCACCGCGCGCCTCGCGAAGCTTATCCGGGAGATTGAGCCTGCCGGCGTCACGATCTCGATTGGCGGCGAGATCGGTGAGGTGGGCAAACACAACAGCACCGTCGAAGAGCTGATCTGTTATGTCGACGGCTTCCGGGACATTGTTGGTCCCGGCTTCACGGGCCTGGCCAAGGTCAGCGTCCAGACGGGCACCAGTCATGGCGGTATTCCGTTGCCCGATGGCACCATCGCGAAGGTCGCCATCGACTTCGACACGCTGGAGCAGCTTTCGAAGGTTGGCCGCGAGCGCTACGGCATGGGAGGGGCGGTTCAGCACGGGGCGAGCACACTGCCCGACGAGCTCTTCCACCGCTTCCCGGCCGTGGAGACCGCGGAGATTCACCTCGCGACGGGCTTCCAGAACCTCATCATGGACCACACCCGCTTCCCGGCCGCACTGCTCCACGAGATGCAGAGATTCGCGGACGGCAACTTCGCCAACGAGCGCAGCGAGGGCGAAACCGACGTCCAGTTCTTCTACAAGACGCGGAAGAAGCTCTGGGGCCCCTTCAAGCAGCAGACGTGGGACCTTCCGGCCGAGGTGCGCGGCGAGTTCAACCGCGCCCTCCAGGAAAAGTTCGAGTTCCTGATCCGCCAGCTCAAGGCTGACAACACTCGCGAGGTGACCCTTGAGCACGTTGTCCAGGCGCCTGTGGAGGTTGAGCCACCGCTCGTGCAAACAGCGGTCTGAGGAGCGTCCTTTACCTTCGTTGCGCCCGGGACAGGCTACGCTGGAATCAGCAATCACCCGGGAAGGGGCGCATCAGCATGCGCGTTCTCGTTGTCGAAGATGAAGAGCCGATCGCCAGCGCCATCGAGCGCGGCCTGATCAAGCTCGGCTACGCGGTCGATACCGCCTTTGATGGCGCCGAGGCCCTTGAAAAGGCCACGGTCAACACCTACGACGTCATCTGCCTGGACCTCAACCTGCCCAGGGTGGACGGCGTCGAGGTCTGCCGCCGATTGCGTGAAGACCGATATGCCGGCGGCATCATTATGTTGACTGCCCGGAGCGGCATCCGGGACCGCATCGAAGGCCTCGACACCGGCGCCGATGACTACCTGGTGAAGCCGTTTGCCTTCAGCGAGCTGGCCGCCCGCATCCGCGCGGTCACACGCCGCGAGGGAGGCCTTCGGGAGCCGGTGCTGAACACGCGCGGGCTGGAACTCGACCCGAACACGAACCGGGCCCGGCGTGAGGGGAAGGAGATCCACCTCACGCCCAAGGAGTTCTCCCTCCTCTACTACCTGGCTCGAAACGAAGGCCGGGCCGTGCCCCAGGAGGAGCTCCTCGAGCACATCTGGGACGAACACGCCAACCCCTTCACCCAGACCGTAAAGGTTCACATGAACAACCTGCGCCGCAAGCTCAACGAGGGCTTCGGCGAACAGCTCATTGAGACCATCCGGGGGAAGGGCTACGTCCTCTAGGCTGCGCATGCCCCTGCTTGTGCGCACCGTCCGCTTCCGGCTGACGGTCTGGTATTCGAGTCTCCTGCTCGTCTTTGGAATCTCCTTTGTGCTCGCTCTCAACGTGGCCGCCCGGCTCGACCAGCCTCACCTGGTGTTGCTCGAAGGCGTACGCATGAACGAGGTCGAATGGCAGCCCATCCGCACCGGTCCGGGGCAGGCTATCAGCGGCTTTCAGCCCGTGGTCACCCCTAACTTCATCGTCAAAGAGGCGGAAAACCAGATCTACTCCCGCAACCTCGACCGCCTGCGCGCCTGGTCGCTCCTTGCCGTCATCGGCCTCGCCGTCGCTTCCGGTGCTGGCGGCTTCGTCCTCTCTGGCCTGATGCTGCGGCCGGTCCGCGATATCACCCAGGTCGCATCGGAGATTAGCGCCACGAACCTGAGCCGCCGCATTAACCACCAGGGTCCAGACGATGAGCTCAAGCTGCTCGCCGATACCTTCGACTCCATGATCTCCCGCATCGAAACCTCCTTCGAACAGCAGCGCCAGTTCGTCCAGGACGCTTCGCATGAGCTGCGGACGCCCCTGGCCGCCATCCGCATGAACATCGAAGTGACCGAGATGGACCCGGATGTCACAACTGACGAGTACCGCGCCCTGCTCGAAACCGTGAAGACCCAGACCGAACGCCTCACGCGCCTCAGCGAAGACCTGCTCCTGCTGTCCAGCAACAGCCACGAGGTGCCCGCACCGGAGCCGGTCGAACTTGCCGCACTCATCCACGAAGTTGCAGGGCAGGTGGCGCCCATGGCCGCCGCAAAGGACACATCCATCGCCCTCCGGGTCCCTTCCGGGCTCCAGGCTCGCGCCGTCGACGACATGCTCTACCGCTGCGTCTTCAACCTGGCCGATAACGCCATCAAGTACGCGGGACCGGGCGCCGCAGTCACCATTGGTGCTCGCGAAGATGGCGACCGCGTGGTCATTGAGGTGGCTGACAACGGCCACGGAATCCCCGCCGATGAACTGCAACACGTGTTTGATCGCTTCTACCGGGTGGCCAACGGGCGCAACCGCAAGGATGGCGGCGCCGGGCTGGGGCTGGCGATTGTCCGCGAGATGGTTCATGCCATGGGGGGAGAGGTGACCGCGGACTCCGCTCCCGGAAAGGGCTCGACGTTCCGCCTCAAGCTTCCGCGAGCCTGAGGGTCCTCTGCCGCCGGGGCAACGGACTCCCATAGTCCGAAGAAATACCATGAAGGCCACTACGCCATTGGCGTCAATACCAGCCTGCCTGTAGGCTTCGCTTCACAACACTCGCTCGCCCGCCGAGCCTTCTCGAGGAGTTCCGCCCATGGCCTTCACAGTCGATCCGTCGAAGTTCCGTTTCCCCGCCGCCTTTGCGGAGGGTGTACGCGGCAAGCGTGTCCTGATCAGCGGCGCGGGCAAAGACGGCAGCATGGGCCAGGGCTTTGCTCTTGCCGCCGGCCTGAATGGCGCCGCCTGCGTCGGCGTCCACTTCCACAGTTCCTACAACGACGGCCTTGACCTCGTGGACTACCTCCGCAGCCAGGGCGTCGAAGCGTTCCCCGTGCAGGCCGATGTCACGAACATGGGCGACCTCTGGGCCACCCGCACCTACATCATGGAAAAGATGGGAGGCGCCCCAAACCTCGTCATCTGCAACTCTGGACTTACGGAGAAGGGCTACTCCTTTGGCCGTGCCCTGCGCGAAGTTGAAGGCGAATCGCGCGCCATGCGCCGTGCCCGCGTCCGCCAGGCGTTCATCAGCAACCTTGTCGAATCGCGCGACGTGCTCGACACGAAGATCGACGGCTTTCTCGCCATGACGCACCTCTGGTCGGGCGAGGCCGTTTACGCGAACGAGCCGCTGCAGATCGTCTACATCTCTTCGCGCCAGGCCATCGACCCCGGGGTGAGCGTTCCCGGCTACGCTATCGCCAACTGGGCCGTCCTTCAGCTCCCGAAGGTGCTCGAAGCGAATCTTGGCAAGGCGTCGAGCCTGGTGAGCGCTTTCTCGGTTATGTATCCCTTCGTGCGCACCGGCATGACCGGAGAATACGCCGAGAATCCGAAGGTCTTCGGCCGCTGGCAGCCGCGCATGCTTGAGACTCACGAGGCCGCCCACTCCTTCCTGCAGGTGCTGGCCCGCCCCGCCGACGAGCTGCGCAACGGCATGTTCGAAGTCATGGTCGACCCCGCGCCCAACGGCGCTGAAGGCGAGGTCGTGGTCACGTGGAAGGAAGTCAAGTTCGATGTCCAGGAGACTCCGGCCACGTGGAGCGCCGCCGCGCCCCTGAGCTTCAAGGCGTAAGAGGCTCATTCCGCGGCGAACAGACGTGCTATGATGGTCACACCGGGCGGCGCTCCGCCGTTCCGGTACAACTCCGGGGACGAAAGGATTCGACAGGGGGCTAGGTAGCCGGATAGCAGGCCGAGGTTGGCTGTCACCCTCGTAAATCAGGCGGCCGAAAATAACTGGCAATCGCCAACTCGCTCTCGCCGCTTAAGTAGCGACGACGTTCCCGGTGACCCTCGCCCTGGTGGGGTTACCGGGAACGACGCAATGCCAGGGTGCCGCGGTTCGACGCCGATAACGGCCGCGAAAGACTCATCGGCTGGCCGGGTGGCATGGGGACCACCACTGACGCTCCCGGCAAGACCCGAATCGGTGGGAAAGCCTGTAGGACAATCCGGAGCTGAACTTCGCTGGACCGGGGGTTCAACTCCCCCGCGTCTCCACCACTCACACAACGGGGGCTGCCACCACGGCGGCCCCCTTCTCTTCTCACTGACGTGCACTCATGAACCACCAAACCGGTGCCGACGGTTAGAATCGCGACCATGTCCTACGACTTCGACACCGTTTACGACCGCACCAATTCCGAAAGTGCCAAGTGGCATCACCACCCGCCGGGCGTCCTGCCAATGTTCGTGGCCGACATGGACTTCCGCTCTCCGGAACCGGTCATCCGTGCCCTTCACGAGCGGGTCGAGCATGGCTTCTTCGGATATGGCACCGAACAACCGGAGTTCTACGAGGTAATTTGCGCCCGGCTGGCCCGGCGCTACGGCTGGCCGGTACAGCCCGAAGCGATCGTTCTCCTGCCGGGCGTGATCCCTTCGTTCAACCTGGCCGTGAGGGAGTTCGCCGCCCCGGGTGACGGCGTTCTCATGCACGCGCCAACCTACGAGCCCATCCTCCGCTGCCCCGGCAACTACGGGATGGACCGGCACGAGGCACCGCTGGTACGGGGCCCGGCTGGAGGCTACATCCACGATCCTGCTGTCCTGGAGGCGGCGGTCACGGAGCGGACCCGCGTCTTCGTGCTCTGCAATCCCCACAACCCAACTGGCCACGTGTTCACACGCGCCGAGCTCGCCCACATGGCCGAGGTCTGCCTGGACCGCAACATCCTCATCGTTTCCGACGAGATCCATTGCGACCTCGTGTACCCGGGTCATGAGCATGTCCCCATCGCAACCCTGTCACCCGAGGTCGAGGCCCGCACTATCACGCTCATGGCGCCGAGCAAGACATTCAATCTGCCGGGGCTCAAGGCCTCGATCGCCGTAATCCCCAACGAGGAGTTGCGCACCCGCTTCGTGGCCGCGCGCGGCGACCTCGTGAAGGCCGTTAACATCCTTGGCTACACGGCGGCACTCTCTGCCTACCGCGACTGCGACGAGTGGCTGGCGGAGCTCATGCGCTATCTGGAGGCAAACCGCGATTTCCTTGTGCGTTATGTCGCGGCCGAGCTCCCCGGCATCAGCGTCTCTCCTCCTGAAGGCACCTACCTGGCATGGCTCGACTGCCGCGCCATGCCCGCCGCGCAGGGCGACCCACATCGCTTCTTCCTTGAGCGCGCAAAGGTGGGACTGAGCGACGGCGCCAGCTTTGGTGAACAGGGCCATGGATTTGTGCGCCTCAACTTCGCCTGCCCTCGCAGTCTCCTGGAAGAAGGGCTCGACCGGATGGCCCGGGCAGTTCGCCATTCATGATGATCTGTCTGCAGCCTGAGGCGCCGGGCGGCGCGCTCGACCACCCATGCCGGGGCGTGGGTCACACGGTTCCCCGCCATGCCCGCTGAGCCGGCAGTGCGGCTGGCGCCCGGTCGCGCAATCCTCACCCTCGACCTCGCGCTCAAGCTCGCGCTCGTGGTTCTCCTGTTGCTGGCCGTTGTCTTCCCGGATTGGGAGCAGTTCGAGGGCAAAGCGATTGGCACCCGAATCCTTACCTACCCACTCTCCGGGCTCCTTGTTCCTGCCGGGTGGTGGCTCTTCTTCCGCGGGCGCCCCTACCCCTTCGCCGCCGACGTTGTCGTCATCCTTCCGTTCGTCATCGACACGGCAGGGAACGCTGCCAACCTCTACAACAGCATCTGGTGGTGGGACGATGCAAATCACTTTGTGAACTGGGGACTCCTGACCGCAGCATTCCTGCTCGTTGTGCGGCCCCTCCGGCTCAGCTGGTGGAACCTCCTCACCCTCGGGATAGGGTTCGGCGCAGCAACCGCCATCGCGTGGGAGGTGCTCGAGTACTTCGCCTTCATCCGCAACTCACCCGAGCTGGAAACCGCCTACACCGATACTCTCGGCGACCTCGTTCTCGGACTGTGCGGCTCCACGGCGGCCTCAGGGCTCATGGCCGTGGGCTACCAGCACCGGGAGCTTCCTGCGCGAAGCTAGGCTTGCCCTACGATTAGCGGTGGCAGCCCCGGCTCAGGGCGTGGCCAGCTGGCGCTTGCGTGCGATCAGCGATTCCAGTTCGCCGGTCAGGCGTTCCAGGACGGCGTCGTAGGGAAACGCGCCCACGGTCTCGCCACCACGCTTGAGATTCACCGCCACGGGCCCGCACCAGAGGCCAAGGTCGGCGTCGTCAGTCTCGCCGGGGCCGTTCACGCGGCAGCCCATCACCGCAATCGTTATGTCGTAATCCTTCGCGAACTGCGCCATCTCGCGCACTTTGAAGGCGAGCTCGATGAAGGCTTCGTTCTCCACACGGCTGCAACTGGGACAGCTGATGATGTTCAGTCCGTGGTCAAGGAACTCAGGAACCGACCGGAAGCGCCCGGCTTCGACGTCCGCGATGATCTGGCGCCCGGCCTCCACCTCGCGCCACTTCTCGGCAAAGGGGAGGGTGAGCGAAACGCGCAGCGTATCGCCAATTCCCTGGCTGAGGAGCTGCTCGAAGGCAATGCGCGTCTTGATGACCCCGTCGGGCAGCATCCCCGCTTCCGTGACGCCGAGGTGCAGCGGCACATCGGGGCGGGCCGCTGCGAATCGCCGATTCCCCTCGATCACCTTGCGAGGGTCGCTGTCCTTGAGGGATACGACGTAGCGGCTGAATCCGAGGCCGTCCAGGTAGTGGCAGTGCTCAAGCGCGCTTTCGACCATTGCGGTGACACCGGCCAGGCCGGGCGGGTCAGCGCCTTCGAACTTGCTCGCCATCGCCGGGTCCACAGAACCGCAGTTGACGCCCACGCGCAGGGCGCAGTCATTGCGTTCGGCGACCCCGGCGATGAATGCCACCTTGTCGTGCACCGGGCGCTCTTTTTCGTGGTGGAAGAGGTGCCCGGGGTTGTAGCGGATCTTGTCGACGTGCGGCGCCACCTGTTCGGCCAGGCGGTAATTCTCCTGCAGGTCGACCACGAGGTTTGCGGCCGGGACGCGGGCCCGGACCTCCGCCAGGGCGGTGACGTCCCGGGCGCTATCGACGGCAATCCGGACAAGCCCCGCCCCCGCCTCATGGAGCATACTCACCTGCGCGGCCGTGGCTTCAACATCCTGCGTGCGGGTGGCGCACATCGACTGGACGACGATGGGGTTTCCACCCCCAATCGCGGTTGTCCCGGCCCTCACAATGCGCGTGCTCGCACGTTTCATCGACTTGAGTGTAGCAGGGGGAGCGAAAACGGCCTTCCCACTCCTCGGCCCACGCTCACCGCGGTCTCCTTGTTCGCTCCCGGCCTTTCCGGCCCGTCAGCAGGGAGAACCGCTATCAGGCCCAATCCCCATTGCGTAAACTCCTCCCAGAACCACGGAGGTCCAGATGCCGGCATTCCCCCTCCCTGAAGCAGACGCCCTCGAGATCACTACCCTCGTCGACAACCAGGTCGACGCCCTCTTGCCGGCCGAGGAGCAAGTGCGGCGGAATCCGTGGGTGCGCGGGGTCCACAACCCGCTGATCGACTCGCCCGAAACCATGGAGAGCCTCCGGGCGGAGCATGGTTTTGCGGCCCTCGTCACGGTCACCGCCGGGGGCGAACGTCACCGGCTTCTGTTCGACGCCGGTCTCTCCCGCCACGGCCTAATGGAGAACATGGACCGCCTTCAACTCAATCCCAAAGAGCTCGAAGCGGTGGTGCTCTCCCACGGGCACTTCGACCACACGGGCGGGTTGGCCGGCCTCGCCGAACGCCTGGGGAGGGCGAATTTGCCCCTGCTGGTCCACCCGAGAGCCTATACGAAGCGGCGAAGCGCTCCCCCGAACGTGAGCCCGCTACCCCTGCCGCCGCCCTCGCGCTCGGCGCTGGAAGGAGCAGGGTTCGAGCTGGTGGAATCCGAAGACCCTTCGCTCATCTTCCAGGATGCCCTCCTGGTGACGGGCGAAGTGCCTCGCGTCACCGGCTTCGAGCAGGGCTTCCCTTTCTTCCAGGCGGAAGAGAACGGGCAGTGGGAGCCCGAGCCGCACCTCCTCGACGACCAGGCTGTGGTCGTGAACGTGCGCGGGCGAGGCCTTGTCGTGCTCACCGGTTGCGGCCACAGCGGCATCGTCAACATCGTTCGCCGCGCGGTCGAACTGACCGGCGTTGAGAGCGTTGCAGGAGTGCTCGGTGGCTTTCACCTGTCGGGCGCCTACTTCGATCCCTTGATTCCGCTCACGATCGACGCCCTGCGCGCCTTCAGCCCGGCGATGATTGTCCCGGGCCACTGCACGGGCTGGAGGGCACAACAGGCTATCGCGGCCGCCTTCCCCGAGGCATACGTGCACAACGCGGTCGGCACGACTTTCGCGTTCTGATACCAGGGGACCCCGGCTCGATGTGTCCCGCCGGTTCGTCCTGAGCCGGAAGAAGGTCCGGAGGCGGCTACCGGCGAAAGCTCGCGGCGGCCGCCTCCATTGAAGTTCAGGCCTTCTCGAAGTCGCAGCGAGTCCAGCGGGAGCTGGGGATGGGCTGCCAGTGCTGGAAGTAGTAGCGGAGCTGGCCGTAGCCGCCGGCCCAGCCGTTCCACTTCACCATCCCGGGTTCGATCTCGTTCTCGCCGTCCCAGTTCTTGTACTGGAAGGGCGCCCAGCCGTTGTAGCTGATGATCTGTCCGGGCTTCACGTTCGGCGCGACTTTCGCCCGCACAAGGAACGACCCCACGTCGTTGAACACCCGCACCAGGTCGTCGTCCTTCACCCCGCGCGCACTGGCGTCTTCGCTGCTCACCATCACGTGGGGCTCGCCGCGGTGCGTGTCGAGGATGACCTTGTTGGCCTGGTTCATGGTGTGGATTGACCAGCGGTTGTGCCCCGAGCTCATCCCCAGCGGGTACTCGCCGCCCATCTTCGGGTTGGGCTTGTAGGTCGGCAG
>WBZY01001526.1_pt1 | contig 11622 bp, 10 predicted proteins | sample 5204191 | NCBI WGS metagenome assembly WBZY01 (sample SAMN12344363, study PRJNA552823) | activated sludge metagenome | biome: Activated sludge suspended growth; feature: Anammox Sidestream; material: Wastewater; isolation source: activated sludge from anammox sidestream of wastewater treatment... | reverse complement strand
GGCCGCCTGGGCACGGTCGACGTTCGCATCGCCGGGCAGGAAGACAGCGCCACCGAGCGCATGACAACCCCGGAGGCCACGGAGGTGCAGCGCCTCCTGCGGAAGATGGCAGACGCCGGTTGCCGCTATGCAATCGTGGAGTCGACCAGTCACGGGCTCGCGCTCCACCGCCTCGACCACGTGGAATACGACATCGCCGTGTTCACGAACATCACCGGCGACCACCTCGATTTCCACGAGACGTTCGAGGCCTACCGCGAAGCGAAGGGCCGGCTCTTTGAAGCGCTGGACCGTACGGCCGGCAAAGGCGTTCCCAGGTGCGCCGTGGTCAATGCCGATGACCCATCGGCCAACTTCATGCTCGAACGAACCCGGGCTCGTGCGGCGCGTTACGGGCTGCAGTCCCGCGACGCCGAGGTGCTGGCGACCAACCTGAATCTGCGTCCCGATGGGAGCGATTTCCGCCTGGTGACGCCCTCCGGTTCCGCGGAAGTCAGCATCAGGCTGCCGGCTATCTTCAACGTGGCGAACGCCCTCGCCGCAGCAGCCGCCGGCTTCGCCCTTGGCCTCGACTCGGGCGTCATCACGGCCGGGCTCGCCGCCTGCCCCGGTGTGCCCGGGCGCATGGAACGGATAGATGCAGGGCAGCCCTTCGACGTGATCGTCGACTACGCGCATACCGGCGACGCCGTGCGCAAGGTGCTTTCGGTGCTGCGAGGGGTTTCCAAGGGGCGCCTGATCATCGTCATCGGCGCGGCCGGTGAACGCGACCCGGGACGCCGCTTTGGCGTGGGGCGCGCCGCGGCCGAGGGGGCCGACTTCGCTGTCTTCACAAACGAGGACCCTCGCAGCGAAGACCCCGGCGCGATCGTGCGCGAGATTGGCCGCCACGCCGAGGGCGCCGGCCGCGTGCGCGGCCAGGACTTCATCGAGGTGGAAGACCGGCGCGCCGCCATCGCTGAAGCCTTCCGCAGGGCGCGAGGCGGGGACCTCGTGCTCGTGGCCGGAAAAGGGCACGAGAAGTCCATCGTCTTCGCGGGCGGCTCCGTGGAGTGGGACGACCGCGTGGTGGCGCGCGAGGAGCTGGCGAAGCTCGGCTTCGGCCGCTAGTTGCGGCGCGGACGCCGCGCCGCATGGTAGACTCCGCGGCGCAATGAAAACTCATCACATCCCGGCCTGGGATACCAAACTCCATGAGCTGGCCGATGGCGTGTTCGCATACACGCAGGCCACGGGTGGCTTCTGCATCGCCAATGCCGGTTTTGTTGCCGGCGATGACGAAGGGGTCGCCATCGACGCCCTGTTTGCGCCCCGAATGACCGAGGCCTTTCAGAAGGCGGTTCGCCGGGCTTCGAAAGCCAGGGTGCGGCGACTCATCAACACCCACCACCACCTCGATCACTCGCTGGGCAACGTCATGTTCCCGAAGGCCACGATTATCGCCCAGGAACAGGCGCGCGAGGTGATCATCCGCACCGGCTTCCCCAAGGAGCAGTTGCTGGCGATTGCTCCCTGGTTCAAGAAAGACCTGAAGGGGAAGATCACGGTTCGCGCCCCCGATGTCACATTCGAGCGGCACCTCACCCTCTACGTGGGCGGACGCCGGCTCGACCTGACCCACGTGGGCCCGGCCCACACAGTCGGAGACGTGCTCGTGCACCTGGCGGCCGACCGCGTGCTCTTTGCCGGGGACGTCTGCTTCTTCTACGTGACGCCACTTGCCTTTGAAGGGAACATTGCCGGGTGGGTGCGCGCCCTCCAGGCCATTGAGGACATGGAAAACGTCGAAACCATTGTCCCCGGTCATGGGCCACTGGGCACCAAGGAGCAGGTACGCGAAGTGCGGACCTACTTCGAGGTCATCACGCGTGAGGCGCACCGGCGGTTCGAAGCAGGGATGACCGAAGACGATGCCGCCCGCGATATCGCAATCGGTGAGTACGTTCACTGGGGCGAGGCGGAGCGCCTGCTCCCCAACGTGTACAGGCTCTTCACGCAGTTCCGGGGAGACCCCAACGGGCCCATTGACGTGGCCCGGGCGTTCGCGGGCATGGCTGAGCTTTCGGTGAAGCAATAAGCGGCGCTGCCGCCGCCTTCCCGGCAAGGTCACGGCCTGGCGCCCTTGCCCGGGAATGGCAATGGCTTCTGCTAAGCTCGACAGCATGACGAGCGCGCTCGATTTCGACGCCGCTGAAGAACTCCTGCTCGCCGCTGAGTTCGAGGAATTGCAGCCGGTGTGGCACTCGTCGAACCGTGTCTACCTGGCGCAGATGAGCGGCCCCGGGGAAAGCAGGTTCGCCGCCGTCTACAAGCCGCGCAAAGGCGAACGTCCGCTCTGGGACTTCCCGGAAGGGACGTTGCACCGCCGTGAGGTCGCAGCCTACCGGCTTTCGCTCATGCTCGGCTGGCCGTCGATCCCCCCGACGGTGCTGCGCGATGGCCCGGGTGGCGAAGGCTCGATTCAGCTCTTCATCGACCACGACCCGGCCCAGAGCTTCTTCGAATTGCGCGAAGTGGCCGGCCTGGTTCCGCAGCTCCAGCAGATCGTACTCTTCGATTATGTCGCTAACAACGCCGACCGGAAGGGTGGCCATTGCCTCCTGGGTGTTGACGGCCGCATCTGGGCCATCGACCACGGCCTCTGCTTCCACAAGCAATACAAGCTTCGCAGCGTAATCTGGGACTGGGCGGGCGATCCGGCGCCCGAGGGTTGGCTGAGTGACGTGGCCCGCGTTGGCGAAGCCCTGGCCGCTGGATCGGGAGGCCGCGGCCCGCTTACCGGACTCCTTGAGGATGTGGAGACGGAGGCAATCGTTGCCCGCATCGGGGAAATCCTGGAGTCGAAGCGATTCCCCCAGCCGGGACCACATCGCAGCTATCCCTGGCCGCTCGTCTGAGCACGGCTGAGGGTCAGGACCCCGGAGCGGCCACCTCCGCGGCGGCGTCCCGCGCCCGGGCACGGACATCGCGCGGGTGGAGAGTGGCGCCACACTCGGAACACGAAAGCGTTGGCGCGGTTTCGTGGCCGCACGGCTGGTGCACGAGCGTCAGCGGCGGGCCGTCGGCGCCCGCAGTCCAGCGGTCACCCCAGCGCATCATGGCCACGAGGATGGGGTAAAGGTCGAGGCCTTTTTCCGTGAGGCGGTATTCGAAACGCTCCGGGCGGCCCTGGTAGCGGCGGCGTTCAAGGATGCCACGGTCCACAAGCGCCTGGAGGCGCGTGCTGAGCACGTTGCGGGCGATGCCGAGGCGCTCCTGGATGTCATCGAAACGGCGCACGCCAAGGAATGCCTCACGAATGATGAGCATTGTCCACCATTCGCCCACGACATCGAGGGTGCGTGCCACCGAGCAGTTCATTTGCGCGAAGCTTGTTCGCCGCATGGCCCCAATCTAACACGAGCGGCGTACGGAGATGAACCCGCAGCGGTGTGAAACCCGGCCTTCTCCGCGAAACACCCGGGCGCAGGCGTACAATGCGGTGCCGGAGGGCTCCCCGCTTGAAGAAAACGCGAATTGGGAATGTAGAAGTTACGGCGCTGCTCGATACGCCAGTGCTGATGAACCCTCATGTGTTCATGCCAAAGGTGGCAGAGCAGATGATCGCCGAATACCCCCAGCTCCTGGATGGGCGCCAGCTGATGACCATGAGCATCACCACCTACCTGCTGCGCTCGGCGGGTAAGAACATTCTCATCGACACTGGCCTGGGCGCGCGCAAACGCCCCTTCTTCCCGCAGGGAAGGCTCGATGAGTCTCTCCGCGACGCCGGGGTGGACCCCGCAGATATCGATACCGTCGTGCACACCCACCTTCACATCGACCATGTGGGGTGGAACACGGTCGACGCCGACGATGGAAGCCGGCGCATCTTCTTCCCCAACGCTCGCTTTGTGGTGCAACAGAAGGAATGGGACTACTGGATGCAGCCCGTGCACATGGAGGACCCGGCCAATGCGCACCTGGTGGAGTGCGTTGCCCCGCTTCAGAGCAGCGGCCGTCTGCAACTCGTCTCCGGCGAACAGCCTTTGGACGAGCAGATAACCTTCATCGCGACGCCGGGCCATACGCCGGGACACGTCGCCATTGGCGTCTACTCGGCGGGCGAGCGCGCCGTGATTGTTGGCGACGCCAGCCACCACCCGGTACAGCTTGACCACCCCGACTGGTCTCCCTCTGCAGACGTTGACCCGGTACTGTCTGCCCGGACGCGAGAGGGGCTATTTGAAGCAGCGGAAAGCGACGGGCGGGCCTGGATTGCGGGGCACTGGCAGTACCCCGGCTTCGGCCGTATCCTGCGGCTCAATGGCAAGAGGGTGTTCCAGGCCCTTTGACGGGCTTGCCGCGGCGCGATGCCGGCCTTAGCTTGAGCGCAATGATAGGCAGAACCGTACTCACGGGTATGTTCCTCCCGGCTGCCATCCTCTTTGCCTCATTGCTGGTGGGCGGGGGCGTTCCCGGCCACCTGGGTCGAGCGGATTCACCCCTGGCAGTTGAGGTCACGGCTGCCGACGACGCCACAGACGCGGTGTGCCCGCACGCAACGAAGTGCTCGTTGCGCAAGGCTATCGAGCTGGTCAACGCCGACCCCGGCACGGACGAGTACCTCATTACCTTCGCCGAAGCTGCCTTCCCGGCAGACACGCCCGCGACGATCGGCGTTGCAGATGATCCGCTCCCGGCGATCACCCGGGCACACGTGACAGTCGATGCACGCGAGCGCGGCGTGCGCCTGGACGGCAGCAATCTGCCCGAAGCGGGGCCGCCCGATGGCCTGGTCTTCGAAGGTGAAGGCGCCGTGGTGACCGGGCTGAGCATCCACAACTTCGAAGGGAGGTGCCTTGTCCTGGCGGGGGCCTCATCGCTGGCTGGCGGGCACCTGCCGGGTGATGGCAATTCAGTGGGCGGCTGCGCCGCGGGGATAGTCCTGGCCGGGGCCAGCTCCAGGGCGGAGGGGAACAGGGCCGGCTTCGTGGCCGGGGGAACAGACGAGGCGGCGCTCGACATCGGCATCCTTGTGACCGCGGCCTCGGCAACCGTGGGCGGGCCCACCGCCGGCCACGGAAACCTGGTTGGTCACGCGGAAACCGCGATCAGGGTGGGCGCCGGCGCAGGGGCGCCTTTCGAAAACGCGAAGGTCGCCCACAATGTCGTTGGTGGCAGCCCGGGCGGGGGTGAAGCCCCCGTGGGGGTCGGGGTCGACCTGCGGCAGCCCGGCTCCCGGACGAGCGTCGAGGACAACCTGATCACCCACGCAGAAACCGGCATCCGCGTGGCAGCCACCGAAGGCGGAACCAGCGTCACCGGCAACACGTTCGCCAACAACCAGTTCTCCGGGTTGCTCGGGATGGCCATCGACCTCAACGCCGACGGCCAGCAGAACGCCAACGACGAAGGTGACGCCGACACCGGGGCGAACAACCTGCTCAACCACCCGGTTATCACCAGGGCGACCCAGGGGCAGATCAGCGGCAGCGCCGGGGCAACCTGCGCCGGCTGCACCGTGGCGCTCTATGCCGCGAACCACGCACCTGGCGGCGCCGGGGACTACGGTGCGACGGCGGTAGCAGGCGGGACTGCCATTACCGGCAGCACCGGGGCATTCCAGTTCGATGGGCTCCCCCTTAGCCCCGGCCAGTGGGTCATCGCACTGGTGACTGATGGAGACGGCAACACGAGCGAGTTCGGCCCAAGCGCCCGCGTCGGTGCGGGCGTGGTGCAGTGCGCAAACCCGGCTCTGCATCCGGGCTGGAACCAGGCCGGTTACTTCGGATCCGGCACGCTCACTCTCGGCGACGCTTACCCGGTCAACGACGGCCAGGTGGCATCAATCCACCACCTGACCGATGGCACGGCCAGCTTTACGAGCTGGTACGCCAGCACGACCGCAGGAAGAACCCTGTACACACTCAGCCCGGGCGAGGCCTACTGGTTCTTCGCTTCTGCTGCGGTAGGCGGGAGCGGCGGCTTCACCCTGACCGTGCCGGTGCCGGTTCCCCTCAAGGCCGGCTGGAACGAGTTCGTCTACATTGGCGCGACGGCCGACGTGCGCGACGCCCTGGCAAGCGTCGCAGGCAGGTACACGGCCGTCTACCGCTTCAGCAACGATGGCACGGCAGCGCGCTGGCAGGCGTGGGGAGACGCGACCACGCCGGACTACGTACGCGCCTTCACCGAAATGGAGGCCTGCGGAGTCTATTCCGTGCACCTCACCGAGGATGCAACGCTAACCCCACCGCACCCCTGACCTTCGCACGCCCGGGCGATATACTCATTGCTTCGCGCCGGCCGCCACGATTGCCGGGCGGGGAGATGACAATGGCCGTGGAAATCCGCCCCTGCCGTGACCGGGTCGAGCTCGCCGACTACGGCAAGATCGTCTCGTATGTCTTCGCGAGCACCGAGGGCATGGAAGAGGAGCTCGCGACAACCCAGCCCGAGTGGACAACCTGCGCCTTCGTGGACGGCCGCATGGCCACCACGCTGGGGGCCTATCCCTTTACGGTCAGGCTGAATGGCGCTCCCGTCCCCATGGGAGGGGTGACCGCCGTGGGAACGCTGCCAGAGTTCCGCCGGAGGGGCCTGCTCCGCCAGGTGATGCGGCAGGCGTTCGAAACAATGCGGGACCGCGGCCAGGACTTTGCCATCCTGCTCGCCAGCATGGGAGCGATCTACCAGCGCTTCGGCTACGGGCTGGCCTGCAGCTACATCCGCTACGAGTTCGACCCGCGTTTCGCCGCCTTCGAAACGACCGCGCCCGCGCCCGGCAGCGTGACCATGATGACCCCCGATGAGGCGTTCCCCATCATCAAGCAGCTCTACATCCGCTGGGCCACCCCGCGCAACCTGGCCATCCACCGCTCCACCGACCTCTGGCGGGCCGGCCGGCTACGGCCCCGGAAGAAAGACGAGCCCGTTTACGTGGCTGTCTATCGGGATGCGGACGGCGAACCCCAGGGGCACGCTGTCTACCAGACTCACGAGGAGCACGGCAGCGCGCCCGGTCCCGACCAGGCGCTGACGGTCCGCGACTTCATCGCCCTCAACATCGAAGCCTACCGGGCACTGTGGGAGTACATCCGGTCGCACGACCTGGTGGGCCAGGTGCGCACGGCAGGGTGCGTGGGCGAAGATGACCCGGCCCCGGACCTCCTGCTCGAGCCGCGGATGCTGAACCGGTACGTGGGCGACCACATCTGGATGCGCGTCGTCGATGTCGAGCGAGGGCTCGCCCGGCGCCCCTACGGAACCCGGGGCGAGCTGGCCTTCGAAGTCGCTGAAGACGGCCTCTGCCCATGGAACAAGGGCACGTACCTGCTCGAGACGGATGGCCCCACGGCTTCCGTAACACGCACGGCGCGAGCGCCCGAGCTGGTCATCCCGCTGAACACGCTCGCCTCGCTGGTCGCGGGGTACCGCACGGCCACGCACTTCGCGCGGATTGGCAGGCTCGAAGCGCGGGACCAATCGGCGCTTGCACGCGCCGATGCTCTCTTCCGAACGGAATACCCGCCCCATTGCCCGGATTCGTTCTAGGCATCCAGCACGGCCCGGCGGACCTCGCGCAGGCGGCCCAGTGAGCCGAGCACCTCGGGCTGACCGTTCGTAAGGTGCCGGACGATGACGTCCGTATAGCCCATCCCGGCGTATTCGCGGAAGGCTTCAGCCACCTCGTCCACGTCACCATACACACAGGCGGAGGGGTCGAAGCCCCGGTACCCGGCGCCCAGGATTGGCTCTGCCACCGCCCGGGCGTGCGCGGACGACTCGCCGGCAAAGACGTCGCGCCTGATAGCTATTGCTGTGGGCATCCGGCCATGGAAGGCACAGCGCTCGCGATAGTAGAGCGCCCACTCCCGCGCCTGGGCGGGGGTTAGCTCGGGACCAGCCAGCCAAGCATCGCCGAGGCGGGCAGCGCGGTCGATGGAAGCCCCGGCGCTGCCGCCAATCCACACCTCCACGGGTTCGGGTGGCAGAGGCGCGATGCGAGCCTCCGAAACGCGGTATCGCCCCGAGCTTGTCACCGTTTCGCCCGCGAGCAGCCGGCGCACGATGCCGAGCCCCTCTTCGAACATGGAGGGTCTGTTGCGCAGGGTTGCACCCATGGCCGCGAACTGGGCCAGGCCGTCCCTCAGGGCGCACTGCATAATGAACCTGCCCCCGGCGATCGCCGCGAGGGTTCCCACCTGTTCGGCCACCAGCACCGGGTTCCAGAGCGGCAGCAGGAAGAGGCAGCCTGCGGGCCGGTCGCCCCACTCAGACAACAAGCGCCCCATGATGGGAGTGTTTTGGTAGTACGGGGCAGCCATGGCATGGTGGTCACCGACGAACAGCGAGTCGAGCTCTGCTTCGCGCGCTGCTGCAGCGCGTGCAACCATCCAGCCGGCCGCCTCGCGCGCGTCGCGGACCGCGTGGAAGCTGGTGAGCGAGATCCCGACCCTCATCGCGCCCCTCGCTGCCAATGACAGGGAACCCATTCCGGGGTCAGCGGGCGAGCGCGCTCCGGGTCAGTTGATGTTTGCGCCGGCAGGCTAAGTTGATAGGCGCCGTGGTGGGTCATGGCCACATACCGGTCCTGGTGAGCGCTCTGCCGTTCAACCCCTGTTGGAGGGTCCGACAAAGGCTAGCGCCTGAACAGGCCTCCAAGCTTCTTGCTGATGTTGACCCCGCCGCCACTGCCGAGGAGACTGGCGGCGGCATCAGGGTTCTTCTTCAGGTAGTCCATGACGCCGTCGACAACCTTGCTCACCTGGTCCGGCGGCAGGTTCAGCCTCTCGGCCAGCTCACTGACAAGCTTCTCCACGCTGATTCTCCTTTGCTGCCGGACCTAGAATGCCCAGACGATTTCGTAGCGTATGAGGGCGACGTTGGTACTGGCCGGCTTCACGAGCCGCTCTTCGAAGCGCGCCGGGTCCACCGTTGCCATGTCCTCCATCTCCGTTTCCAGCTGCCGGATCTCGGCCTCCAGCTTCTCCACGCGCGCTTCGGCCGTGTTCTCCATGCGGTTCTTCGTCAGCACGCTGCCGGCCCCACTCACGGTCCGCTTCTTGCCTGTGAAGATGGATACGTTCGATAGCGCCGCCGTGGCAAGCGAAACCCACTTCTCAAAGCGCCGCGACTTGCGCTCGCTCCGCCGGGCATCGAGCTGCATTCGCTTCGCCTGCAGGCGCTGCTCCAGCGTCGCGCGCTTGCGGGAGTGCTCGGGCGTTCCCCGGATTCGCAGCGCAAGAAGGCCGGCCGATTCTCCCGGCCGCGATACTTCCTTCGATACCGGGTCATAGAAGAGCGTTACTGCGAGCCGATCGTCGAGACGGCTGCGAAGCGCTCTTTCTATCTCCTTCGAGCCTCCCGGGCCGAGCAGCGACGCGGGAAGGTCGCCGAAGGTGAGCCCCGTAGGAGGAGAATCGGCCAGGTCAAGGTCGTCGCCCGGGAATGGATCGCCCTCAAGGGCCTCGACCACCGAGCCGGCGCCAGACAGGGGAAAGAGGAGGTCGCGGGTCGTTTCCTCTGTGAGCGCTGAACCCACCCGGTAGCGGACGGCGGCCCGCGCCAGCAGGCAGGGACTGGCCAGGTTGCCTCCATAACGGCGCCAATAGCGCGCGCCGACACCGGGCACGGTGGGCGCTACCGCCGGCGCAGGCGCATGCGCCGGGGCATCCGGGGCCTGCACGCCAGCCGGCCGGGCGCCCTGGGCGGATGCCACGGCCTGCGGGCTTTCGAGCGTCATCCCCCGCTCGGCTGCAATCCGCCCTACCTCGTCCCTTGTGAGCGGGCCCCGCAGGTAGGACATCGCCCAGCGGGTGTGCACGAGCGATGGCGCTCCCCGGTGGATGTTGTGGACAAGAAAGACCCGCTTCTGCACTCCCGCCATCAGGCGGTCGAAGTCGAGCCCGATATCGCTGCCGGCAAGAGCGCCCTGCACGCCCTCCCGGACGCGCGCCTGGTCCTGGGGGGTCTGGAGCCGCCCGATCGCCCAGAATCCCATGTTCGAAAGGCCTTTGTAGTCGAGGTCTACCGGGTTCTGGGTGGCCAGGAGCACGCCCACACCGAACGCGCGTGCCTGCTTGAGGAGTGTGAGCAGCGGCTTCTTCGTCGGCGGGTTCGCGGTCGGCGGGAAATAGCCGAAGATCTCGTCCATATAGACGAGACAACGGAGCTCGCCGGTTCCCGCTTGCCGCCGCATCCAGCTCCTGAGGCGATTGAGAACGAGCGCCGTGACCGACATCCGCTCCCGGTCGGCCAGGTGGGCCGTGTAGATGATGGTGAGCCGGGGCCGTCCATCGGGCGCCTGCAACCAGCGGTCGATGTCGACCGGCTCGCCCTGCCGCCAGGCTTCGAGCTGAGGTGAGGCAAGGATGCCGTTCAGGGCGAGCATCAGGTCCTGCCGCTCCCGCTCGGGATAGACGGTGTCGAGAGGGAGGGCGCCGAGGCGATCGAATGTCGGCCGCGCAACCGCGCCAATCAGCCCTTCGAGGGTAAGAGCCCGGCCGGCCTTCCACGCCTCGCCGATGATGGCGTGCAGCAGGATGTATTCGCGGGAGCGGACCGGGTCGGCCTCGATATCGACAAGGCCAAGGAGAGCCGTGACCACGGCGTCAACCTGGTCGCGGAACTCTTCGGGGTCGTCCAGCGTCTCGGCCGGCGGTGGGTCGAGGCGGTCCACAAGGCTGAGGGGTATGCCCGCGGTTGAGCCGGGCGTCAGGATCCTCAAGTCGTGGCCCGCCCGGTAGCCGGTCACGTCGCCGGCCGAGATACCCCATTCGGCCAGGCCCCTGGACCACGCTGCGGCCGCGGCCAGGCCCGCTTCTTCGCGTGACTGGCCGTCCCGGCGGGCGCTGACGTCATCCACCCATGCTGTGAACCGGGCGGGTTCGAGGTGATCGAAGCAGAGCGCCAGGTTGACCAGGTCACCCTTCGGGTCGATGGCAATGACGGGGATCCCGGCCTTGATGCACTCCTCGATAAGGACGGTGGACATCCCCGTCTTGCCCGAACCGGTCATGCCCACGATCAGGCCGTGGGTGGTCAGATCATCGGCATCGACTTCGAACCTGTCCCCGAGGGCCCGTGACCCGGGGTCAAATGCCCTGCCGAGGTATAGTTTCGCGCCCAACAGGCGACCCCCACGTGTTCGTTCCTGGCAGGCTCATGGAATCTGGAGCCTGCCAGCCACCGATTGCGCCGCTGCTCCCGCCGTCCGCTAGGAGCTCAGTAGCTGATCGCGCCGGGAAGGCTCTTCGCCTCGGTCACCCAGCTCTCGACCATGGAGGCCGTCGGCGTGCGGCGGACGAGCTTCTTTGACTCGTTGACCTCCAGGACTTTCGCCAGGAGGTTATCCGGTCTCCTCTGCGCGAGCTCCTTAACGGTGTCGACACCGGCGGCCTCGAGCAGATCGGCATACTCAGACCCGACACCCTTGATGCGCATGAGGTCGCAATGGTTGACCCACTGCAAGATCATCTGCTCATCGATGCCTGACTTCTGTGCGAGGCTCTTCCGCCCCTGCGGGGTGGCCCCGGCCTGGAGAAGGTCATCGGTCTGCGCGACCCCTGCTGCTTTGAGCTTCTCAGCGTACACGGGGCCGATGCCTTCTACTTCGACGATATTCATTCGTTCCTACCT
>WBZY01001525.1_pt1 | contig 11626 bp, 11 predicted proteins | sample 5204191 | NCBI WGS metagenome assembly WBZY01 (sample SAMN12344363, study PRJNA552823) | activated sludge metagenome | biome: Activated sludge suspended growth; feature: Anammox Sidestream; material: Wastewater; isolation source: activated sludge from anammox sidestream of wastewater treatment... | reverse complement strand
ACAGAGGGCAGTAATAAAGCATTTGCGGTTTATCCAAAAAACACAGGATAGAGTGCGTGCTTATTTCAATAATAAAACAACGAGGTATGCTGCAGCATGTTAATATTATTATGAGACGATTAATATATTCATGAATATTGTCTTTTATCCTGACCCCGTGCTTCGCTCAAAGGCAAAACCTCTTACAGAAATCAACCGGGAGGTATGCAGGAAAGCGGAAGAAATGATGGAATTGATGCACCAGGCGCAGGGTGTTGGGCTTGCAGCGCCGCAGGTAGGGTGGTCTGTTCGTCTTTTTATTATTGACGTTGAAGGAACACGCTGCGATGAAAAGGTATTTATCAACCCTGTTATTATTGAAGACGACGGTGAGTTGAATAAAGAGGAGGGTTGTTTAAGTTTTCCTGGCATTACCAGCAGGATTATCCGGGCGCAGCGGATCAGGGCGGAGGCGTATACCCTGAAAGGGCAAAAAGTAGAAATCGAGGCCGAGGGGCTGGCTGCTCGCGCATGGCAGCACGAATTAGACCATCTTAACGGAGATCTTTTTATTGACAAGATGAGCCCTTCAAACCGACTGGCGATATCTCACCAATTAAAAGAGTTCGAGCGGCTCTATAAAGGCGCCAGGGTTTCCGTGTAATGTCATGTCGGGGAATTTTAAACCAGAATTCTTCGCTTTGCTCAGAATCTGCATAAAGACAGAGGTATTCCATCTGTTTGCAGAGGCAATTCGTGAATTGCCTCTGCAAACAGATGAAAAAGTTGCGGAAGTCCTGATCAATAAGATTCGGCAAGAGAGAAAGCGAGTCCTTCAAACAGAGGCGGATCTATTAAACAATGAATGTCGTCTTTATGGGGACGCCTGAGTTTGCCGTTCCCAGTTTATGCTCCTTGGCAACGTCATCACATAAAATCCGCGCGGTCGTTACGCAGCCGGACAGGCCCAGGGGCAGAAGCAAAACCCCGAGCCCGTCGCCCATAAAAGAAAATGCGCTGGAGCGGGGACTCGCAATCCTGCAACCTGTTAACGTCAATGATGAGCTGGCAGTGAAACACCTCCGGGATCTTGCGCCTGAATGCATCGTCGTTGTTGCCTTTGGCCAGTTTTTGTCCAATGCAATCCTTCAGCTTCCGCGATACCGGTGCCTGAATATTCACGCATCCTTATTGCCAAAATACCGCGGGGCCGCCCCGATTAATTGGGCAATCATACAAGGGGAAACTATCACCGGAGTTACCGCCGTAGTTATGACTGCCAGGATGGATGCCGGCGATATGATTGCTCAAAAAACAACGCCGCTGGCGCCGGACGAAAACGCAGGAGCACTTGAAAAAAGACTGTCGGTAATGGGGGCGGAGCTTTTGCTTGACGCCCTGCGTCTCATCGAAACGGGAAAGGCCACGTATACACCCCAGGACGAACAGGGCGTATCCTTTGCTCCGAAATTAAAAAAAGAGGACGGATTCATTTTGTGGTCCCACGAGACGCAAAAAATTCATAACCAGATACGGGGAATGACGCCCGCCCCCGGGGCGTATGCTTATTTTCTCAAAAACGATTCTCAGGAAAAAGCAAGAATCCTTATACAAAAGACGCAGATTCACGATGTATCAAAAACGAAACCACCGCTCAATCCCGGCATGATACAGGAAATTGCCCCCTGTGGGATCCATGTTGCAACAAAGGACGGCGTTATTTGTATTACCCAATTGCAACCGGAGGGTAAACGCGTAATGGATGCCCAGGAATATATACGGGGTCATAAGATACGCGGTGGGGATATGTTTGTGCCGTAAGTCCGGATCTTTTCTGCGGCAAAAAAATAATCTTTTACCATTTACACAAAGGCAGGTACTATGGAATTTATTGATAAAAAAGTCGTTTCTATCAATAACCTCATGATGAAGTTTCGGAAGAAAAAATGTTCTCCGAAAAATTTGCTGATTTTATTCCCCCATTGCATTCAGAGTTCTCAGTGCAAGCAGAATGTGAAAAACGATTTGAATGAATGCAAGCGCTGCGGGAAATGCAAAGTCAAAGACCTGATAGAATTTTCTGAAAAGTACGGGGTTCATATTACCCTTGCCAGCGGGGGACGCGCCGCCCTTCAGAGGGTGATGGATGAAGATATCCACGGGGTAATTGCGATTGCCTGCGAAAAGGAACTCAGGACGGGTCTGATGGCAGCCATGTCGAAGGCAATATTTGCGGTACCCAATCTCAGGCCTCACGGATATTGCAAGGATACAGACGTATATCTGGACGAGGTAAAAGAGGCGATTGAAAAATTCCTCACCTGAGACAGACGTCCGCTACGACTGCATTCGCATCCTGCGCGCAATTGATGAACAGGAGGTCTTCGCCCGGGAGCTGCTTTCAGAAAGATGTTCACACGGCAATCTGTCTCAGCGGGATAAAAGACTCCTCACCGAATTAGTACAGGGCGTTATCCGCCACCGCCTGTCTCTCGACACCCTCATCTCCTCTTTCTCAAAAATACCGCTTGCCAGAATAGAGCCCTGGATCATCCATGCCCTGAGGATCGGTCTTTATCAGATCATTTTTTTAGACAGAATCCCCTCTTCGGCAGCGGTAAACACGTCGGTCGAACTGGCAAAAAAATTGACCCGCCGTACCGATGCCGCCAGATTCACCAACGCAGTTCTGCGATCCATCGAACGCAGTATTCAGAAGAAATCCGCGCCGGCATCAGAAATTACCGACCCGCGGAAGGCCCTGTACCGGCGGGAGAACACCTGGTGTACCTTCCACGTCCCCCTATTCCCCAGTCCCGAAGAAGCGCTCTCTTCCTATCTGGCAATGAATTATAGCCATCCTGAATGGTTAATAAAGCGATGGCTCAGCAGGCATGGGAAGGCAAAGACCCTGGAAATCTGCCGGTACAACAATCGTGCGCCAGAGCTGTTCCTCCGCATCAACCAGCGGAAAATATCAATCAGGGAATTTGTTGCGTTGCTGGACCAAAAGGGCATCCCCTCACACACCGTCGGAAATGCCGTTGTTGTTGGCGACACTGCCGTTTCGGAAATACCGGGATTTGAGGAAGGACTCTTCTTTGTACAGGACATTTCCGCCATGAAGGCGGCAGAATTCCTCAAGGTGGAAAAATCACATACCGTGTTAGACCTGTGCGCCGCGCCCGGAGGGAAGACAACCCATATTGCAGAACTGCTGGAAGGGACGGGCTGGATCTATGCGATGGATATTTCCCCCAGTCGTTTGCAACTCGTGAAAGAAAATTGCCGGCGAATGGGAATTCACAACGTCTCCCTGGTGTGCGGAGATGCGGCCGAGGACAGGGCGCCTTTTCATAGACAGTTCGACCGGGTGCTCATCGATGCGCCATGTTCCAATACCGGGGTGCTTGCGCGCCGGGCAGAGGCGCGGTGGAGGTTAAAAGAAGGGGATATCGAATCTCTCGCCTCACTCCAATGCTCGATCCTTACGGCCGGCGCCGCCTTGATGAAACCCGGCGGCTATCTGGTTTACAGCACCTGCAGCATCGAACCGGAAGAAAATCAGGCGGTAATAAAGAAATTCCTAACACGGCAAGACCGCAGCCAAATTCCCCCTATCAGGGGCGGCGAAGACGGGGATAAAAAAACGAGCGAAAAAACGAAGATTTTCTACGGCAGTACTACAGACAACGAGTCCCCGTTTTATCTCGATGCAGAAGAGTATCATTTACCGGGCATGAATGCCGGGGATGGCGGATACCTGGCAAGGATTTGCAAAAGGCGTCTGGGACGCTGATTATTTTTTATGTTTGCCGGATCTTTCGCATTCTCTTCTATTTGTTAGATGTCCCTGCCACCACCAGTAGTCATCATAATAAAAAAAGGGATGGCGATAGTAATACGGATAGGGAGAATAATTACGATATTCAATCACTGGCCAAAGGTACAATTCCTTCACCTGAATCAACGGGTACGTGTACTCGGTCTTATCCAGAGGCAAGGTCCTCTTTCCCTGCACTTCTCCAGCAACCGTAACTTCTCTGTCCTTTGTATAGACATAGGTGTCCAAATACTGGCTGTCTAGCGCCAAAAATCTGCCTTCCGTTGTGTCCACATCCTTCGGCTGTCCCCGAAAACCCGCGGGACGCTGCACAATCTGCAATAACGTTCCCTCTTTCGTATTTTCAGCGCTCACAATGACCCCGCTTAAAACCATCATTTGACCCTTATAGCCTTCAGGATCCCTGAATACCGCACTGAAGGTAACGCCCGGTTTGACCTGATCCCTGACCTGCTTTGATATCACCGGTGCGCAACTGGCCATGAATAAGAATAGAATAATCGGCATGCCATAAGAACAAGCAAGGCCTTTGCCATTTCTCTTCATCGCAATCAACCTCCTTTTCAAAGGCGTGGTGCATGATTAAAAATAGATATCCCTATCTTTAATGGTAATGGTTAATAACCATATCATCAACAAGATTATTGCGCAATACAGTGACGAGGTATGTGCTATACATTAAGCTGTTTAATGTATGGCAAATGCTTCGCCCCTACACCGTGCGGCAACATCGTTATTATTCTCATTTTTCAAAATACTAAAGTGTTACGAAATTTCTTATCATTAAATCAGGCCTTCTGCGGCTTTCTCAATGTGGAGCGACGAGCCTCGTCGCTCTACAACCGCAGCTTTGAATTCCCTTGTCATTCTACGAGGCATTTGACGGCATCCCCCTGTTTTCCCCAGTTTACGGGGCGGTTATTGGGGGTGCTTGAAATTCCTTATACGTCCTATTAAGCCCTCGGCAATTTTTTATCATACGATCAAACCCACCCCTGAATCCCCTCCCAGGAGGGGACTTCTTTCGTCCCCTCTTGAGACTTCGTCGTGAGCTCAGTTGAACGAGGGGGTTGGGGTATGTAAGGCAGGAGCAGAAAGAATGAAATTCCCAGACATATATATCCGGAACACTTTCTCTCCTGTATAGCCGGAATAGGTGCCTGCATGTCAAGGAAAGAAACCCCCGGTATCTTTCGAAAGCATCTACTCCATACCGGGGTCTTCTGCCTCTTTGCCCGACATTTTCAGTCGGGCAGGAACAGGCGTGGACTTTTACGCTCACTCTTTTCTTCCGTAAAAGAAAAGACTCCGGCAAAGAAAGTCTTCGACAAACGAAACCCGATGTTATTGTTCGAATTATCGGGATTGTTGTTGTTGCGGTTGGCCGCACGCACGTTGTTCGGTTTATTGTTCCACGCGCCGCCACGAGCAACACGGCTATTTTCTGGCGCCTGTCCCTAAAAAATTTGTGTCTTTGTTTACCTCGGAAACCGAGAAATGAAATTCTTTGCTACAACCAGGATGGCAGAACTTTATGCGTGATAAAACCTCGTTGATAAGTTGACCGTTTTCCTGCTTGTCCGCAAACCCCAGCCAGGCATTTAAGGATAACAGAATGTTTTTCCAGTCAATACCACTTTGCCGGTACAGCCAGCGCTTTGTTTTCATCCTCTTTTTAAAGCGTTGTAAATTGGGACGTGAAATTTTTAGTTTATGGGGATAGATATGAAAACCCAAAAAGCGCACCCCATGCCTTGCCGGAAAGACCTGACTCTTCAGTTCATGGAGTTTGAGCCTGCGCATTTCGAGAAATGCGCGAATTTTTTCCTTCGCAGCTGTCAGCGTCTGCTTATCCTGAGCAAACAGAAGGGCGTCATCCATATAGCGGACATAATAATGCCCAATCTTCAACCCTTCTTTGATATAGCGGTCAAGGGGAGTCAAAAAATAGTTTGCAAACAGCTGGCTGGTGAGATTCCCGATGGGAAGCCCAATCTTCCGGTGTGTATCTGCCTCTGATACACTTCCGGATAAGAAATGGTACTCTTCAGGGCTGTGATAGGTGGTCAGCACCTGATCAATCAGGTTCATAACCCTGAGGTCGCTGATTTTTTTCCGCAGGTCTTGTTTCAGGATTTCATGATCGATAGTAAAGAAGTACTTTTTTATATCCAGCTTCAGCACCCAGGGATGTACACACAGAAACTGCCGGGCGCGTTGGATTGCCCGATGGCTGCCTTTCCCAAGGCGGCAGGCATATGAATCAAAGACCATTGCCTTGTCCAAAACAGGTTCGATGATATTGCACAGGGCGTGGTGTACTACCCGATCCTGGTATGGCGCTGCTGCAATCAGCCGTTCCTGCGGTTCATGAATGGTGAAATGGGTATACGCTCCGAATCGATATCGCTCTTCCCTTAAAGCAGCCTGAATTTCCAGGAGTTTTTTTTCCAGGTCATATTCAAATTCCAATACCGACTCTTTTCTTCGCTTACCGCAACGTGCCTTGCGGCTCGCCAGCCACAGGTTTTCAAAACGGTATATCTGCTCGTACAGACGTTTATATTTCTTCCCCACGTTCTTTTTCCTTGCTGTACTGTTCCCAGCCACCCACCATACAGCCGATCTCATGCAGCTTGTTAGCCATATATTCATATTCTTTTATGCTTATGCACTGCAAATCCTTGGAAAGGCGCACGAGGTAGCGTAATTTTTCCAGGGAGATATTTGCCTGTCGCAGGAAGTGGCTCTTCTTTTTGCTGCTGTAGCGCGCCTCGATCAAACGTTCCAGGATATCTAAGAGGATATTGAAAATACGTTCTCCCTGAGAATACCTGAATTTTTTTGGGTAAGCGCCGAGCTTGCCACTAAACCAGACGATCAGATCATAGAGTACGGGTAAAACCGCAATGTCATTCTTAGTACTGGCTATTTTTGCAGAATTTGATGAATCCATCGCATGGACGAAGGGGGTCTTTTTTTTCATAAAAAAAACTTCTTTTTTCTTTTTAAAAAAGAAAAAAGAAGCAAAAAAGAAAAGGGTAAGAGCGCACAGCGCAAAGGTTAAAAAGTCCTCGACAAACGAAACCCGATGATATCGTTCGAATAAGCGGGACTGCCGCTGCTGCGGGAGGCCGCACGCACGCCGATCGGAGAATTGTACCACGCGCCGCCACGAGCAACACGGCTATTCCCGCTGGAAGGTCCCTGTGGATTCTTCTTTGGGCTATTCTTGTAATACTCTTTATCATACCAATCCCAGCACCGTTCCCATACATTACCAGTCATGTCGTATAATCCAAACTCATTGGGATCAAAGGAGCCAACCGGGGCGGTATACACATATCCATCATCATATCCCTTCCAAATCTCCCAATTGGAAAATGTACGTTTCGCGGCTTCATCTGCAATGTTTCCTCCATGTTTGCCAACAGGCCCTCCGTCTCCCCACGAGTATTTATACCCCTTCCCGCCGCAGCGCGCGGCGTATTCCCACTCGGCCTCAGTAGGTAAACGGTAACCCTTGGCATTAAAATCAGCGCTCACCACGTTATCATTAATAGTATAAATAGGCGTTAATCCTTCTTTCTGGCTGCGCCAGTTGCAATAGGCTACGGCATCGTTCCAACTGACACACACCACGGGATAGTTATCAGATTGTTTAAAATAGGAGTTAAGCCAACTGGCGTCTTTTTTTAGTCCCCACTCCTTACCATCCCATATATGCGAACCGCTACCTTTTTCCGCATTGGTGCGGTGGTCTGTTTCTCTCATGAATTCACGAAATTCACCAACCGTTACTTCATGTTTTCCCATATAAAAGTCATTTACATACACCTGGTGTACATACTCGTCCTCACCATCACTGCTGCCCATGTCAAAATAACCGCCTGGGATATGTACCATGTCTTGCTTAACTTTCGTGGATATAGAAGTTTTTTTGGTTTCATAAGATTCCCTACCAACAGGGCTGACAGGTACGATTGGATGGTTATTTCTTGGCCAAAAGATAGTAGCAATAACACCTCCGATAACAAAAGGCATAATAATACTGGGTAATAACCATATCAACCGGCTTTTATTTTTGCTTATGCTGGTTGGTGTATACACTTCCTTTTCCACAAGAGGTAGTGGTGAACCGATAGTATGTGCTACAGGCTTTTCATTTCCCCTTTCCAGGACACTTTCTATAGCATCTGCTACCTTTACAAATATTTCTTCCCGTTCTGCCTCTGACATCTGCAAAAGTGTTTTCCTTGGTGAGTTTACTGCCTGAAATTTGGAGAGGCTTTGTGTTTTCTCAAACCTGCAAGGACTCACAATAACAGGAAGAATAACGGCGTCCTCTTCCTCAGCAGCGGCAAGTAAAGGGGGTAACTCATTTTTAACAATAAATTCTGAGGCAAGGAAGTTAGCGCTGACGAGCAACACCGCTACCTTTGCCTGTTCAAGGGCAGCCCTTATCTCCTCACGCCATTTAGAACCGGGCTGTATTTTGTCATCTGACCAGAGTTCCAGAGCCCCTTCCCGCTCTAATGGTTTCAGGTGAATCTGAAGCCGTTTTAACCATTCTGCATCATTATGACTATAGCTGATAAAAACCTTTTTTCTCTGAGACGAAGTAATGGTCATTATCCTTTCATAGAGTTTAAAATTACCTTGGGTAGGGTGAATTAAGGCGCTGTCTTTTGCGCCGAATCTACCTTCCACAGCTACTCATGTAGCCGCATGGCTTTAGCCTGCGCAGACTGAAGTCTGCGGCTACCAGGTTTGAAAATCCTGTACCTATATTGAAATTTGCTATTGCATTACATCGATCGTTTATTGACCAATACGATACCTTATTTTTTGATCTTTATCAATATTCAATTGTATTACTCATTTTTTATTCCGCATCAAGCCGGCATGTATCTGGTTATATTTCATGGAATTCCAGAAGGATGCCTGGTTCGTCTTGATTTGTGATTTTTTCATCTTAGGGATCAGGGGATTGTAAAATAACCGGGGAAAAATACAACCCCCTGATCCCCTTTCCTAAGGAGGATTTTACCGATCTCGCGCCATCACCGGAGTCCACGGCTGGTTCAATCTTGCAGATTGAACCAAGACATTTGAACTCATTATGGTTTAAACCATGCTAAGTATAAGAGGACTTCTAACCGTTTCGGTTCAATCGTGGACGATTGAACCTGCCTTATTATCAATACTTGAGTCGTTCAGTATAGGATATGCGGTGGAAAGGCCGGGGGTATACTCCTTAGTCAAGTATATACTCCACAGGCTCACAATTTGTGATTTATAGTAGTTCAACACGGACAAACAGAGTTTGTCCATGCCACCTTATTATCAATTTAAAATTCATATTTTATGAGCATCTTGAGTATAGTTAACGCCTTAAATAAGTTGACATGTAATAGTCGTTGTGAGCACATTCGCTTTGCTCAGTGCAAACTCTGCGAAATAATCCCACCCTTGAGATTGCTTCGGGCTAAAGTTTATCCTGAGTAATAACGAAGGACCCTCGCAATGACAACCTTCCTTTTGCGTTTACAATAAGAACTCCTCCGGAATAATATTTCCTCTTCCTAAAATAAGGCACGGGTCGAGCTTCTTTTTCATGGCAGCCATCTCCCGCAGTCCCGACTGGCCAAACATATCGAGGAGATACTCCCGTTTGATCTTGCCCACCCCATGCTCGGCGGAAATCGTGCCTCCCCATGCAATAACTTGCTGCGCTATTTTCCGATATATCGCCCACCCTCGGTCGGCTTCCTGATCGTTCCGCGGGAGGAGGTTGACGTGGAGATGGTTATCTGCAACGTGTCCAAAGATGCAATACCGAAGACCTGAATCGCGCAGGTACTGACGATAAAGTTTAAACAAATCGAAAAGGTATTCATCCGGCACCGTAAAATCCGTGCCTATCTTCGTTTGCTGATGCTGCCTCAGGATGCGGTTAACAAGAACGGGGACGGCATGGCGAAATGCACGGAATTCTGTGTGTTCCTGTGCGCTCTGGCTGAACCAGCTCTGGTCAAATAGTGCTTGGTGATCGATACATAACCGGCCCCATTGTTCCCTGAGCGGCTTTCCAAAGTCAGGTTGTATCTCTTGTTCAAAGAAGATAGCAGACTGAGCTTTTGATGGAATCTGAGAATAGGCGGAGCGTAAAGCATCAAGGGAGTGAGCATCGAAATATTCCAGGGCGCTGGCATCGATCTGATTTTTTATCTGAAGGGCACGATTCTTCAGTGACTCATTTCTGGCCTGATTTGCGAACTGCCAGGCATCCTCCTCACGGCCAAAGAAGATGATGCCGCTGAAGAGTTCATGAGGCTTAGGGATTAATGCAAGCTCAACCTCCGTGATTACCCCCAAGGTGCCTTCTGACCCAACAAAAAGATCCAGGGCGCTCATACCCGGCGCCACATAGTAACCGGCGGAGTGCTTTCCCTCGGGCATCCGGTATTGTGGCAGCTTCAATTCAAAGGCATTCCTGAAACCCTTCAGGAAAAGGCGCCCTTCCTGATCGGCAATGCCTTCTCCACGGCGTAAATCCAGCGCGTCTCCCGTCGCAAGAACAACTCTGAGCCGTCTTACCCACGCGCGGGTAGAGCCGTATTTGAACGTGCGCGCCCCCGATGCATTCGTTGCCACACTGGCGCCGAGAAAGGCGTTCTGCTCGGTCGGATCGGGAGGATAAAGAAGCCCCTTTGTTGAAACAGCCTCTTGTAACGCCCGCAGGGTCACGGCCGGTCCGGCCACTGCGTAACTGCGCCCCCCAGCTGCCTGATGAATGCGCCTCAGCCCGCCCAGCCTCTCGGTAGAAAGGACGATCCCGTCAAAGGGTATCCTTGCCCCGACAAGACCTGTTCCATTTCCTGCAATCGTTACGGGCGTTTTCGTGCGGCATGCCTCTTCCAGCACCCCGGCAACCTCTTTTTCATCTTCCGGGAAAACCACTTCGTCTGCATAACCGCCACTCAGGTTGGAGCAGTCTTTCAGGTAAGGCCGTATCACGTCGGGATCAGCGCTACGGATCATGGCGTTTTATCGCACCCTCTTTTCCCATCTGTTCCGTTTAACCACCCCGACCACACTCCTCTTCCAGAGACAGGTTAAAAACAACCAATGCATAGGACATTACCATCGCAACCAAGCCCCGCTTTAGAAAAGAAGGGGGGAGAAGGTTGTAAAAAAGGAGAAATTGTATACGGCGATACGAAAGGTTATAAATCATTTTCTATTTCACTACAATTGACTATTCCCTGTCAACGTATTTATTTCATACCTTTTTTTCGGCTGACCGATAACAGGTTGAGTGGTTTGGGGTATGATATTAATCGTCTCATAATAGAACACACATTAAGCTGTCCGTTTAGCGCCTCAATATTGGAGAAGGAAAGCATACGACGAATCAATACAATTATGAGACCCTTAATATGTCAGTATGGTTCGTGCGGCTGTTGACTCGCAAGGGTATGGAAACTGATGGAGATATTACAAGCCATCACTGTCGTATCCAGGGTGGGAACTGGTGTTTCTGGTAAAGGGATAGCTGGTAAAGCACGAAAATCGTGAGTTGACCCTGACAGGGTTATGCCTATTCACATTTTCGCCAATAATATCAAAATATTTTTTATTAGACACGGCAGCATAGCACCTCCAGCGGGTTCCGTATCCCCAAGGGATGTTGCCGCGCACGGGCTTTTCACGCCACCTTCTTCTCAATCTCCTCAAATTTAACGGCCACCTTCATGGATACGCCCGGCTCCTGCATGGTGATGCCATACATCACGTCGG
>WBZY01001524.1_pt1 | contig 11627 bp, 10 predicted proteins | sample 5204191 | NCBI WGS metagenome assembly WBZY01 (sample SAMN12344363, study PRJNA552823) | activated sludge metagenome | biome: Activated sludge suspended growth; feature: Anammox Sidestream; material: Wastewater; isolation source: activated sludge from anammox sidestream of wastewater treatment... | reverse complement strand
CTGCGGCGGAGCGCCCGCATAATCGTGCGCGAGCGGTACATAGGCCGCGTGGCCGGGCTCGATCGCGAACGAGACGCCCACGATCTCGGCCTTCATGTACTCGATGCTCGTCGTTTCCGTATCGAACGCAAATGTCTCGGCAGTGGACAGCAAGGCGAGCCAGCGATCGAGATCGGCCGCACGGGTGATGGTTTCGTAGCGCCTTTCTGCGACGACGGGCGGGGTCAAAGCAGGCATGTCCGGGCTCGAGGCCACCGGTGGGGACAGGATGCGCGGTGCGGCCGGAACTTTCGCGGCACCTGCGGGTGCGCCGCCCGCTGCATCGTCTGTCCCACTGCTGTCAAGCTGACGCAGGAGACTGCGCAACTCGTAGCGGGCATAGAGTGCGCGCAGCTCCGCGGTGTGCGGTTCGCTGCGCACGAGGTCCTCGGGGCTCTCCGCGAGGGCGAGGTCCGTGCGAATCGTCGCGAGCTGGCGCGAGAGCGCCAGAGTCGCGAGACCCGCGCGCAGGTTTTCGCCGACCTTGCCTTCGATCCCGCCGGCGCCCTCGATGATGCCATCGAGCGAACGGAAGCGCTCGAGCCATTTGGCCGCCGTCTTCGGGCCCACCTTGTCGATGCCGGGAATGTTGTCCGAACTGTCGCCGACGAGCGCGAGATAGTCGACCATCTGTTCGGGGTAGACGTCGAACTTCGCCTTCACGCCCGCACGGTCGAGCACGGTATTCGACATCGTATTGATGAGCGATACGTTGCCATCGACGAGCTGAGCCATGTCCTTGTCGCCGGTCGAGATGAGTACGCGCCAGCCACGCTCCGTGCTGCGCCTCGCGAGTGTGCCGATGACGTCGTCGGCTTCGACGCCCGCAACGCGCAATACCGGCAGTCCGAGGGCGCGCACGGCCTCGAGCAGCGGTTCAGTCTGGGCGCGCAAGTCATCCGGCATCGGCGGGCGGTGCGCCTTGTACTGCGCGAACAGATCGTCGCGAAAGGTCCTTCCGGGCGCGTCGAACACGACGGCGATGCGCGGCGGCGCGTAGTCCTTGAGGAACCTGAGGAGCATGTTCAATACGCCGAGCAGCGCACCGGTAGGCTCGCCGCGCGAGCTCGTCAGTGGCGGCAGCGCATGGAACGCGCGATACAGATAGGAGGAGCCATCGACCAGGACGATGTCGGGAGGGGCGTGCATCGGAGGATGGAGTCTTGCAGAACGCGGCAGGAATGGCACGAAGTAAACCCGCAACGGTCCAACGCGTTGAATGAGCATGGCCGATTCCGTTGCCGCTGCGATCGCGACGAACCGTTTCGGGCTCGGCGCCCGGCCGGGCGAGCTGGCGAACGTGGCGCCGGACCCCCGGGGCTGGTTGCTCGCCCAGCTGAGCGGAGGCTCCCCGCCGGTCCCGGGCGCCGCGGCGCTCGAAGGCTCGGAGGCGATCCTGGCTCGCGCAGCGGTGCTCCGCGAGGAGATGCGTGACAGCAAGCGCGCGACCGCAGATCCTCGTGACAGCGAGGCAAAGCTCCGACGCGCCGCGCAGGGCATCGGCGCTTATTACCGGCCGCTCTACGTCGCCGAAGTGCAGGCGCGCTTCCGGGCTGCGGTGGCGAGTGATCGCCCGCTCGTCGAGCGGCTCGTGCAATTCTGGGCCAATCACTTCGCGGTGTCGGTCGACAAGGCGGCCGTTCTCGGCGTGGCGGGCGCATTCGAGCGCGAGGCGATCCGGCCACACGTGCTCGGTCGATTCGAGGACTTGCTGTTCGCGGTCGAGCGCCACCCCGCGATGCTGCTGTACCTCGACAACTTCCAGTCGGTCGGGCCGGGCTCTGTGCTGGCCCGTCGCGCAACGGCCTCGCGGCGTCGCCATGGCCTCGGTCTGAACGAGAATCTCGCGCGCGAGATCCTCGAGCTGCACACGCTCGGCGTGGACGGCGGTTACACACAGGCGGACGTCACGAGTTTCGCGCGCATGATCACGGGCTGGTCGATTGGCGGCGGGCGCGGCCGCCTCGCCGGGGGCGAGCCAGGCCGATTCGCCTTTCGAGCGAACCTGCACGAACCCGGTGCGCAGCAGCTGCTCGGCCGTCGCTACGCACAAGCCGGCTACGGGCAGGGTGAGGCGGCACTGCGCGACCTCGCCCGGCACCCGGCGACGGCGAGACATCTCGCGCAAAAACTCGCACGCCATTTCATTGCGGATGACCCGCCGGCAGCGGCCGTCGAGCAGATCGCGACAGCATTCGAGCGACACGAAGGCGAACTGATACCCGTGTATCGCGCGATCATCGATGCGCCGGAGGCGTGGGAGACCCCGCTCGCCAAGTACAAGACACCCGCGGACTACATCCACTCGGCGTATCGCGGGCTCGAATTGCCCGCCGACGGCCAGCGCGCGGGGCTCACGGCCAGTGAACTGCTGGGCCAGCGCACGTGGTCGCCCGGATCGCCGGCGGGCTGGCCCGACAGTGCCGCCGACTGGGATGGCGCGTCCGCGCTGCTCAAGCGTATCGAATGGGCGGATGCCGTCGGTGCACGACTCGGAGATCGTCGCGACGCGCAGCGTATCGCACCCGCGATCCTGGGTGGCATGCTGAGCAAGGAAGTCTCGCAGGCCATTGCGCGCGCCGCGAGCGGTGCCCAGGCCGTCACGCTCCTTCTGACTGCACCGGAGTTCATGCGCCGATGAATCACATCAGGATCGATCGTCGCAGGTTCCTCGCCGTTGCGGCGACGCTGCCGCTCGTGAGCCGCGTCGCTCTTGCGCGCGCGGCGTCGGTGCCAGACTCACGTTTCGTGTTCATCCTGCTGCGCGGCGCGCTGGACGGCCTCGCCACGGTGCCGCCCTGCGGCGATCCGTCGTACGCCGGCCTGCGGCGCGAAATTGCCATTCCGCGCCCGGGTGAACCCAATGGTGCGCTGGCGCTCGATGCGACTTTCGCGCTGCACCCGGGCCTGCCGTTCCTGCACGAGTGCTGGCGCGCGAAGGCACTGCTCGTGGCGCACGCGGTCGCGACACCCTACCGTGAGCGCTCCCACTTCGATGGCCAGAACGTGCTGGAGACCGGCGGGGTGCGGCCGAACGCATTCGCCAGCGGATGGCTCAATCGGGCGCTCACGGCATTGCTTCGGGGACGTCCCGGCAGTCACGGCGAGACGGGGATCGCGCTCGGGCAGAACTTGCCACTGACGATGCGCGGACCTGCACCCGTGGCGTCGTGGTCGCCATCACGCCTCCCCGCGATCGATGACGATACGCTCACGCGTATCACCGACCTCTACGCGCGCGACCCGGTGCTGTCGGTGCGTCTCGCGGACGCACTGGCCGCGGACGAAGTCGCGCAAGGTGCTTCGATGGAGACTGCACCGCGCGGCGGCGGGGCGCGTTACCTGGAGACATTGCGGGCCGCCGGCTCTTTCCTCGCGCGCGAGGAGGGCCCGCAGGTCGCCATGCTCGATACCACGGGCTGGGACACCCATGCCAACGAAGGTGGCGCGCAGGGTCAGCTCGCGACGCGCCTCGGCGCGCTCGATGCCGGGTTGCGTGCATTGAAGGAGGCGCTCGGCGCGGCCTGGCCGCGCAGCGTGGTGGTGCTCGCCACGGAATTCGGGCGCACAGCGGCCGTGAACGGTACGCGCGGCACCGATCACGGTACCGCCACGGTGGCCTTCGTGTTGGGCGGAGCGGTCGAGGGCGGACGCATGCTGACCGATTGGCCGGGCTTGTCGAGGGGCGCGCTCTACCAGCAGCGTGATCTGGCGCCCACGCTCGATCTGCGCTCGGTACTGAAGGGCGTGCTGCATGACCATCTGCGCGTGTCGTCTGCGGCGCTCGATTCCGACGTGTTCCCGGACTCATCGATGGTGCGGCCCGCGAAGGACCTGATCCGGGCCTGAAAGCTCCCCGCCGGCGTCGCGTACACTACGCAGCATGACGATCCGGACTTTCAGTGACCTGCTCGTGGCGGCGCGCACGCAGCAGGAGCCGCAGCGATTGCTGCTCGTCTTTGCCGTGGCCGAGCTGCCGCGCGACAGCGGGGCAGAGGAGAAGGCCGCGTTCGCGCGTGGCGAGGGTGGTGCGTTGAATCCCGTCGTGTGCGTCGACAAGCTCGCCTCGGAAATCGAGTCGTTCGAGTCGCTGAGACTGGAAGCACGCGAGGCGATTTCGCGCTGGGACATCCTCTTCGTCGCCGCGCTCGACGGTCGCGCCGGCGTGGCGCCGAACAGCGACGAGGCCGCGGGGCCGCTCAGGATGATGGTCGAGTCGATCAAGGCGGGTCGCATCGCCAACTTCCTCACCATTGATCGCGACGGCGAGCTCGTCCAGCTGCAACGCGGCTGACACGCCGGCCCGAGTCGTCGTATGCTCGCAGAGCAGTTTCAAAGGGGTGGGACGGCGCATGGTCACGACATGGCTCCTGGATGAAACACCGGGTCACACGCCGCTGTGGCAGGTGTTCTGGATCTATGGTGTGCTCGTGAGCCACCTGCTGTTCGGCTCGATCCTCTATGTTTTCCGCGTTGTCGACACCCCCACTCTTGCCCTGATGCTCGCGGGGTTCGTGCTTTACACGGCATGGATCATGCGCACCGTCTGGCGCAACGCGTTCAATGTCGGCAACCCCCTCTACGGGCACATTGCGCGTGCCCTGACCGTCGCGTGGGCGCTCAATACAGTGCTCGTGAGCGGCTTCCTGCTGCTCGGGCACGTGGGCCGGATCGAGCTGCCCTTCTGAACCGCGCACCCCTTTGAGTTTGGTCAATTTCCGGGCGGGGTTGGCGGGGCTGTCGCCCGCCTACTTCGGCATGGTCATGGCGACCGGCATCGTGTCGATCGCTGCCCATCTGCTCGGCTTCGCATGGCTCGCGCGCAGCCTCTACCTGCTGAACTGCGCGTTCTATGTGGCACTGTGGGTCCTGTATCTGCTGCGCCTCGGGTGGCACCCACGGGCGTTCCTCCAGGATCTCTTCGATCACTTGCGCGGTCCGGGCTACTTCACTTCGATCGCCGCAACGGGTGTGCTCGGCAGCCAGACCATCGTGCTTTACGGGTGGCTGTCTGGCGCGTTTGCCCTCTGGTGTGTCGCCATCGCGCTGTGGCTCGGGTTCACCTACGCGATCTTCACGATCCTGACCGTGAAGGAATCGAAGCCACCGCTCGATCGTGGCATCAACGGTGGCTGGTTGCTCGCAGTCGTTGCCACCCAGTCGATCGCCGTGCTCAGCGCGCTGCTCGCCGCGCGCATCGGGCAGCCCCACAAGCTCGAGCTGAATTTCTTCGCGCTCTCCATGTGGCTGTGGGGCGGCATGCTCTACATCTGGATGATGTCGCTGATCTTCTACCGCTACACGTTCTTTCCGTTCCAGCCTGGTGATCTGTCACCACCGTACTGGATCAACATGGGCGCGATGGCGATCTCGACCCTCGCGGGCTCGCTGCTGATCGTGAATGCCCCTGACGCGCCGTTTCTCGAGTCGCTGCGACCCTTCATCAAGGGATTCACGATCTTCTACTGGGCCACCGGCACCTGGTGGATCCCGATGCTGCTCGTGCTCGGCGTGTGGCGGCACATCTACCGCCGCTTTCCGCTGCAATACGATCCGCTCTACTGGGGTGCCGTGTTTCCGCTCGGCATGTACGCCGCGAGCACCCATGAGCTGATCGTGGCGCTCGATCTCGCCTTCCTCGTGCCGCTGCCGAAGATCGTGTTCGCGGTCGCGCTCGCTGCGTGGCTCACGGCCTTCGTCGGCTGGCTGCGCGCTCTGCTGCGTCCCGCGCCGCCGTGATCTCCGGCAGATCGTGTTCCTCGCCGAGCCGCGGGAACCGGCTGAGGTCCATCCGCCGGATGGCGAAGTGCATCCAGGCAAGCGCCGCGGATACGAGCACGAAGAGCAGCATGAAGCAGCTCGACCAGATGTTCGTATAGTCGGCGAGCGCGCCGAAGGCGATCGGCAGCATGAAGCCGCCCAGCCCACCGATCATCCCGACCACGCCGCCCACCGAGCCGACGTGCTGCGGATAGTAGACGGGGATGTGCTTGTACACGGCAGCCTTGCCAAGCGACATGAAGAAGCCGAGCACGAACACGAGTACGGTGAACGGCACCAGACCGATCGCGAGGCTCAGGCGGATGTCGCCGTCGATGCCCTTCACGATGTACTGGGTGTCTGGATAGGAGAGGAGAAACGTGCAGATCGCCGAGACGCCGAAAGTCCAGTACATGACGCTGCGGGCACCGATGCGGTCCGAGAGCTGCCCGCCGACGATGCGAAAGACGCTCGCCGGGATCGAGTAGCAGGCCGCAATCAGGCCCGCCGTCTTCACGTCGAGTCCGTAGGCGCCGATCAGATAGCGCGGCAACCAGAGCGCCAGTGCGACGAAGCCGCCGAACACGAAGAAGTAATAAAGCGAGAAGCGCCAGACCTGCAGGTTCGCGAGCGGCTCGATCTGCTTGCGAAACGGCATCGGCTGCGCGCCCGACGCGCGCCGCTCCGCGAGCTTCGGGTCGTCCGCAGCGGTGAGATAGTAGAGCACGCCCGCTGCGGCGAGCACGATTGCCCAGATCTTTGCGACCATGGTCCAACCGGCCGCGACGAGCACGAGCGGCGCGAGCAGTTTCGTGACTGCCGAGCCGACATTGCCGGCGCCGAACACGCCGAGCGCCGTGCCCTGCTTCTGTGGCGGAAACCACTGCGACACATAGGTGACGCCGACCGAGAAGGAGCCGCCTGCCACGCCGACGAAAAGCGCTGCGAGCAGGAAGCCGGGATAGGTCGTTGCCCACGTGAGCATCCAGGTGGCCGCGGCCGCGACCAGCATCACGAGGGTCAGAACGAGGCGGCCACCGTACTGATCGGCCCAGATGCCGAGGAACATGCGGATCAGCGAGCCGCTCAGGATCGGCATCGCGATGAGCAGGCCGAACTGCGTGCCGGAGAGCCCGAGTTCCTTCTGGATGGCGATGCCGATGATCGAGAAGATCGTCCAGACGGCGAAGCAGACCGTGAAGGCCGCCGTGCTGAGCCACATGGCACGGTTGGCGCCACGGGCGGCTACCGGCGCGGCGCTCATTGACCGCCCGCCTTGCCGTCCGGCACGAGCGCCTCGATCTCGGCAAGGCCCCGCACGCCGTAACGTTGTTGCAGGAGTTCGAGGTAATGCTGCAGCTCGCGCTGGCGCACCTGCAGTTCGAGATAGTCGGCGATGCGCCGGTGTACGGCGTCGAAGCCGAGCGGCACGCCTGCCTCGAGCGCGTCGACCTGGATGACGTGGTAGCCCCAGCGCGATTCGACCGGGAAGGCCGCAAGACCCTCGGGCAGGCGAAAGACCTGGCGATCGAACTCGGGTGTCGTCTGTCCCCGCTCGAGCCAGCCGAGATCGCCGCCCTCGCTCTTCGAAGGACAGGCGGACCGGCGCAGCGCGAAGTCGGCAAACAGCACGGGGTTGGCGCGGAGCTGCGCAATCAGCTCCTCGGCGTCGAGCCGGGCCTGATAACGGCCCTTCACGTCGTCGGGCGGGGCGGCCAGCAGGATGTGGCGCACACGAATGCGATCGGGCGAGCGGAAGCGCGCGCTGTTCTGCTCGAAGTAGCGCCGGCAGTCCTCGTCCGTGGGCGTGCGGTCGGGAACCTCCCGTTCGAGGAGCAGCCGGATTGCGGCTTCTTCAGCGGACTCCTGGTCGGCGCAGTGGATGCCGGCTGCGAGGCCGAGCCGCCCGATCTCCCGGCGCAGCAGCTCGCGCACGACGAGCGCGCGCGCGGCGGCCGCGCGCGACTCCTCGGGCCGGCCCGCACGGTGGTGCTGCATCTCGCGCGCGATGTCGGCTTCGCTGATGGGCGTATCGCCGACATGCAGCACACATGGCGCGGGCGCCCCGAGCGTGCGGGGCCCGCCACTGTCCGCGGCGTGCAAGTGCGAGTCGTGCACGTGCCGATGCGCGCTGGTCGACATGCTCAGCTGTGTCGCCCGTAGTGGAGCGTCGGCTGGCGCCGGCGCACCACCTGATACGGCCGCCACAGATAGCTGAGCGGAATGCTCCAGATGTGCACGAGGCGCGTGAATGGCGTGAGGAGGAACAGCGTGAGGCCGAGCAGGATGTGGGTCTTGTAGATCCAGTGGGCGCCCAGGATGATGCTGGCGGCGTCCGTGCGAAAAGTCGCGATGTGCTGCGCCCAGTCGGCGAGCATCACCATGACGGCGCCGTCGGGGTGGCCGGCCGAAATCCGGATGCTGACGAGACCGAGCGTGAGCTGCGCGAAGAGCAGCACCAGCACGAGCACGTCGGCGAAGCTGCCGGTGGCCCGGACGCGCCGATTGAACAGGCGCCGCCACAGCAGGATCAGGATGCCGGCGAAGCACAGCGCTCCGGCGATGCCGCCGACCACCATCGCGAGCATCTGCTTCTGCGCGGTCGTGATGAGAACCTCGTACACGGCATGCGGGGTGAGCAGCCCGACGAAATGCCCCGCGAAGATCGCGAGGATCCCGATGTGGAAGAGATTGCTGCCCACGCGCATGCCACGATCCGACAGCAGCTGGCTCGAGCCCGAGCGCCACGTGTACATCGCGTAATCGAAGCGCGCCCAGCTGCCGACCAGGAATACGGCGATCGCGATGTAGGGGTAAACACCGAAAGCGAGTTCGTGAATCATCGGGGCACCTGTCGGGTGACGGTTGGGACCGCTCTCGCGGGGGGCGTGCAATCCTTGCCGGGCACTTCGCTGCCGAATCGCACCGCTTCTTCCTCCCACAGGCGATCCATCGCCTCGGGCGTATCGTCACGGGGCTCCTCGCGGGCGCGCTCGCGCAACGCGCGCAGGTCGGGCCCGCCGGCGCCGATCTCGACCAGGATGTCGAACAGCACGGCGTAAGACGTCTGGCGCTCGGCGGCGCGCGCGCCGAGGAGCGCGACGATGTGGCTCACGTGGCGCAGCCAGTCGGCAGCCTCGGACTGCGGCCGCTGTGCGAGGTACTCGAGCAACAATGGCAGGTAGTCAGGCAGTTCCTTCGTCGCGAGCGTGAAGCCACTCTTGCGATAGGCCTCCATCAGATCGACCATCGCCTGGCCGCGATCCCGCGACTCGCCGTGGATGTGCTCGAAGAGCAGCAGGCTCATCGCGCGGCCACGGTCGAACAGCGCGAGCCAGCGCTCCTGCGCAGCCAGCGGGTCGGTGTCGAGCAGCTCGCGCGTGAACTGCACGAGCCGTGCGCGATGCTCCCGCGACAATCCCGGGTCGTCCGCGGCATCGAGCAGCTCCCCGCGATGCGCCCACAGTTCATCCCGGGGGTAGTCCATCAGAACGGAGAGCAGCTTGAGCACGCTCATCGCGGGCGTACCGAATAGGTCGTCGTCTTGCGCTGCGAGAAGAGGTCGGCGGGGCTGTCACCGCTGCAGCCATTGCCGAACGTGAAGCCGCAGCCGCCGCGCTCGCCGTAGGCGTCGTTCGCGTACTCACGGTGCGCGGACGGTATGACGAAGCGGTCTTCGTAGTTCGCGATCGCAAGATAGCGGTACATGTCCTCCGCCTGCGCGACGCTGAGTCCGGCCTGCTGCAATACGCCATGATCCTCGACACCGTCGACGTTGCGCGCACGCCGCCAGGCGCGCATCGCCATCATGCGCTCGAGCGCGCGCACGACCGGCGCCTCGTCACCCGCCGTCAGCAGGTTCGCGAGATAACGCACCGGGATGCGCAGCGACGCGACGTCCGGCAGCTGGCCATTCATGCCGATGCGGCCGCGCTCGGCTGCAGACTGGATCGGCGAGAGCGGCGGCACGTACCAGACCATCGGCAGCGTGCGGTACTCGGGATGCAGCGGCAGCGCGAGCTGCCAGTCGATCGCGAGCTTGTAGACGGGCGAGGCCTTCGCAGCCTCGAGCCAGCTGTCCGGGATGCCCTCGGTACGCGCTGCCTCGATCACCTTGGGGTCGAACGGGTCGAGGAAGATGTCGAGATGGGCCTGGTAGAGGTCTTTTTCGGCGGGCACCGAGGCCGCCGCTTCGATGCGGTCGGCGTCGTAGAGCATCACGCCGAGGTAACGGATGCGGCCCACGCAGGTTTCCGAGCACACAGTCGGCTCGCCCATTTCGATGCGCGGGTAGCAGAAGATGCACTTCTCGGACTTGCCGCTCTTCCAGTTGTAGTAGATCTTCTTGTACGGGCAGCCCGACACGCACATGCGCCAGCCGCGGCACTTGTCCTGGTCGATGAGGACGATGCCGTCCTCCTCGCGCTTGTAGATGCTGCCCGAGGGGCAGGAAGCCACGCACGCCGGGTTGAGGCAGTGCTCGCACAGGCGCGGCAGGTACATCATGAAGGTGTTCTCGAACTCGCCGTACATCTGCTTCTGCACGTCGTCGAAGTTCCTGTCCTTGCTGCGCTTGGCGAACTCGCCGCCGAGGATCTCCTCCCAGTTCGGGCCCCAGACGATCTTGTCCATCTGCTGCCCGGTGATGAGGCTGCGCGGCCGCGCCGTCGGGCTGGCCTTCATCTCCGGTGCGCTCTGCAGATGGTCGTAGTCGAAGGTGAAGGGCTCGTAGTAGTCGTCGATCTCCGGCAGGTTGGGGTTGGCGAAGATGTTCATCAGCAGCCGCCACTTGCCGCCCTGGCGCGGCACGATGGAGCCGTCGGCGCGGCGCACCCAGCCGCCGTTCCACTTGTCCTGGTTCTCCCACTCCTTGGGGTAGCCGATGCCGGGCTTGGTCTCGACGTTGTTGAACCAGGCGTACTCGACGCCGGGCCGGCTCGTCCAGACGTTCTTGCAGGTGACCGAACAGGTGTGGCAGCCGATGCACTTGTCCAGGTTCAGCACCATGCCGATTTGGGCTCTGATCTTCATGCGTTCTCTCCATGGGCTTGCACCGGGACGATGCGCTCGGCGCCCACGGGGGTGTCGAGCCAGTCGATCCTCTTCATCTTGCGCACGACGACGAACTCGTCGCGGTTGGTGCCGATCGTGCCGTAGTAGTTGAAGCCGTAGGCCAGCTGCGCGTAGCCGCCGACCATGTGCGTGGGCTTGAGCACGATGCGCGTCACCGAGTTGTGGATGCCGCCGCGCACGTTCGTGATCTCGCTGCCGGGCGTGTTCACGATCTTCTCCTGGGCGTGGTACATCATCACCATGCCCTCCTTGACGCGCTGGCTGACGACCGCGCGTGCGGCAATCGCGCCGTTGACGTTGAAGAGCTCGACCCAGTCGTTGTCCTCGACGCCGATCTTGCGCGCGTCGACCTCGGACAGCCAGATGATGGGCCCGCCGCGCGAGAGCGTGAGCATCATCAGGTTGTCGGTGTAGGTCGAGTGGATGCCCCACTTCTGGTGCGGGGTGATGAAGTTCAGCAGGATCTCGGGGTTGCCGTTGCTGCGCTGCTGGTGCATGGGCGCGGTGGCCTTCACGTCCACCGGCGGACGGTAGGTGCTGAAGCCCTCGCCGAAGGCGATCATCCAGGCGTGGTCCTGGTAGAACTGCTGGCGCCCGGTGAGCGTGCGCCAGGGAATCAGTTCGTGCACGTTGGTGTAGCCGGCGTTGTAGGAGACGGTCTCGCTCTCGATGCCGCTCCAGGTCGGCGAGCTGATGATCTTGCGCGGCTGCGCCTGGATGTCGCGGTAGCGGATCTTCTCGTCCTCGCGGTGCAG
>WBZY01001517.1_pt1 | contig 11696 bp, 7 predicted proteins | sample 5204191 | NCBI WGS metagenome assembly WBZY01 (sample SAMN12344363, study PRJNA552823) | activated sludge metagenome | biome: Activated sludge suspended growth; feature: Anammox Sidestream; material: Wastewater; isolation source: activated sludge from anammox sidestream of wastewater treatment... | reverse complement strand
GGATCGAAGATCGTGGGTTCGCGGCGCGCTGGCGTCAGCGGTGATCGTCCTCGGTCTTGCGCCGTGGGCGATGTACAATCATTCACGGCTTGATCGTTGGGTTCTGCTGACGACGCGCGGGGGGATCACGCTTTACGACGGCGTAGGTCCGCAGGCGGACGGTTCCAGCGATCTGGGCGACGTGAAGCGGTCGGCGGAAGTCGAGGCGTTCGCGCTCAGAGGCGACGAAGTCGGGTGGGATCGCCACTTCAAGGAGGCGGCGGTCCGTTGCATGCGCAACGATCCGCTTCGGGTGGCGCATCTGGCGTGGGAGAAGCTGCGCCGAACGTGGAATATCGTTCCGAATCTTGAGGAGGGGCGCGGAGGCGCAACGTTGGTCGTCTCCGCGGCGTGGACCTCGGGGGTGTACGCGCTCGCGGCCGTCGGAGCGTGGCTCCTGATGCGCGGAAGATTCGGCGCCGGGCGTCTCCCGAGTTCGACATCGGCGGGTTCGGAGCGACCCGGCCGGGCGATCGTCGTGCTGCTTTTGACGCCGGCCGTTGTCGTTACTTTGATGCACGCGGTGCTCGTCGGCAGCATCCGGTACCGGCTTCCCGCGATGCCGATGCTCGAAGTGCTCGCGGCGTACGCGCTCTGCCGCATCGCGAGCCGGATCGGGGCGGAACCCTCGGCGAAGGAGATCGAAGCCGCGTGACGCGGTCGGGACAACTCAGCGTTGAACCGCGACGATCGACGCGTCGGCGGTCGGGACTTCGCCGACGGATTCTGAAGTGGGGGTCGGCGGGCCTGTGCGCGGCGCTGGCTGCGCTGGTCTGCGCGTACCTGTTCCTGACAAGCCCGGCGCGGTTGATGCGCGAGGCGTTGACGGCGCTGCGTGAGGAGGCGGGGCTGAAGGCCCGGCTCGGCGGAGCGACGTTCCGGTGGCCTGCGACGCTGGTGCTGGAGGATATCGGCGTGGTGGGTCCGCATGACTCGCCCGCCGCGGACATCCCGGTGTCAGGCGTCGCTCCCGAAGGCGAATTGAAGGAGGGCGAGCTTTGTGTCCGGCTGTCGCGCGTCGAACTTGAGCTGAACGTCGGGGCGTTGCTGGAGCGGCGCGTGGAAGTCGATCGCGTCCACGTGCAGGGCGCGGGCCTGCGGCTGGACCGCGCGTCGCTCGAACCGTTGCGGGGATGGGTGGAGCAGATTCTTGCCCGTCCCTCAAGAAAACGCCGCGACGTCCGGCTTCCCGAAATCCGGGTGGACGGCGCACGACTCATCCTGCCGAAACGGGGCGGCGACGGAACGACCGGAGAGCGATCCCTCGAATTCACGGTTGATGCGGGCGCCGCGGATTCAGCCGGGGGGGATTATGAGGTGCGCTGGAAGTGTCTTGACGACGCCGAGGCGGGCGGCGCCGTGCGGATCGGATTGAACGAGGGGGCGGGCTGGTCAATGCAGGGCGCGACGCCGTGGTTGTCCATCGCGGACGTGGCGGCGGTGCTGGACGCCTGGTCTGTGTCCGAGGAAACCGCCGACCGCGCCGAAGACTGGGTCGAGCGTCTCGGCGCGGACGGCGCGGTCCGTCTCTCAGACGTGACGTGGCGCGAACGTCCGGGTGAATCCGCGGAGACGCGCGCCTCGCTGGAGTGGCGGATGCCGCGGCTGTCGATTCCGATCAACGAGGCCGACCGCCGGACGCCGCCGACGGAACGTTACACCGTCTTCGAGTCGGTCGAGGGATCGGCCCGGATCTCCCGGGACGCCCTGACCGGAACGAGCCGCGCAGTCTTTCACGGCGCGGAATGTTCGTTTCACATTGAGGCCGCTTTGAGGGAGTTGAACCTGGAAGGACTGGCGAGCGCCGGGCTGCGGATCGTTGCAGAGGTGCGCGGACTTGAGCTTCCGGCGGATGACGTCGTGGCGTCGCCGGCGCAGGCGCGCTTCATCCGGTCGCTGCCTTCGATGGTGAAGTTCTACGAGCGGTATGCTCCGGCGGGGCGCGTGAATGCGCGGGTGGTCGCCGTGAAGGAGGCGGGCGCGGGCGGATCCTGGTCATGCCCGATGGCGCGGGTCGAGGTGCTGGACGGTCGGGCCTCGTACTACCGCTTTCCTTATCCGGGCGAGGGGCTGACGGGAACGATCGAGTACAACCCGCTCGGGCTTTTCATCCGGGAGTTGCGCGGGCGTCACGGTTCGACCGACGTGGCGGTCAACGCCTACGTCGAGGAATTGACGGGACCGGCGCTGACGCGGGTGTCGATCGAGGGGACCAACGTCGCGCTGGACGCGGATCTGCACGCCGCGCTGCCGGAGTCGTTCAGGCGGACGTGGGATCTTTTTGAACCCGAGGGGTCGGCGGACGTTCACGTTTTCATCGAGCGGCCTGGGGAAGGTCGTGAACGGCCGAACACCTGGTCCAACCTCATTGTCGCGGAGCTGAAGGACGTCTCGGCGACCTACGCCCGGTTCCCCTACCGCGTGGACGACGTGACCGGAACGCTTACGATCCTGGACGATCATTTCCACGCCTCGTGTCTTAACGGGCGCCACGGCGCGGGCGCCCTGGGCATCGATGGGCGGGTGGAGTACATCGACCGAGCGCCCGCCGCGCTGGATCTGCACATCGAAGCCCGGGGCGTGGCGGTGGAGGAGGATCTGTTGCGCTCGCTTCCGGCGGGGATGCGCGGCGTCGTCGACCGGATGTCGCCGAAAGGAACGATCGACGCTTCCTGCGCCTTGACGCTCGGACCGCGAGGGGAAGTTCGCTACGACGTGGACATCAACCCCCGGTCGTTGCAGGTGACGCCGAGCGCGCTTCCGGTACGCGTCGAGAATCTCTCCGGGCGCGTGTATTTCGGGAACGACCGGATCGAGTTGTCGCGCGTCGCCGGGACGCACGGGTCGGCGGTGATCCGCGCGGACGGCGTTTATCGCCTCGAGGAGGAAGGCGCGTCGACCGACCTGTCCCTGACGTGCGACCGGATCGAGTTGACCGACGCCCTGCGGCAGTCGCTGCCCTCGACCGCGCGTCGGGCGCTTGAGGCGTGGGACGTGACCGGTCCGGTCGCGATTGCGACGCGCATCAGCCCCCGTGCGGGCGGCGCCGACGTTCCACCGGTCATGCGGCACACGCTGACGTTGTGCGGCAACGGCGTGCGACGACGGGACTGGCCTGCGCCGATCGAGGACGTCCGGGGCGAGATCCACGTGGAGGACGGCGCGCTGGCGTCGTTTGAACTGACGGGCGCGCTGCATGACGCGCAGGTCGAGGTGACGGCGTCGCGCGAGAGCGCGTCCGGGACGGCGGCGTACTCGGGATCGGCGAAGGTGACCGGGCTTCGCCTTGAGGAGCCGGTGTTCCGCTGGGCGCCGGAAGGGGTCCGGTCCGCACTGTCGCAAGTCGCGGCGACGGGGTTCCTGGATGTGGCGCTGCAGGAGTGGCGGATGATCCCGGAGGACGGCGCCGCCGCGTGGCGGGTTCGCGGGTCGGCGCGGCTTCACGGCGTCTGCGCGCCTGGCGCGGGTTCGATCCGCGGCGCGACGGGCACGGTGACCTTCAGCGGTCAAGTGAACGAACCGCGCGGATACGCCTCGTTCGAGGGTCTTGCCCTGCTGGACGAGGTCTTCGTGCTCGGCAGGCAGGTGACCGAGGCCTCGAGCACGTGGAGCCTCGTCAGTTCACCGCAACCGTGGACGCGTCTGACGCTCGAGGACGTCAAGGGCGCCTGTTACGGCGGACTGGTCACCGGGGAGGTGGAAGTGTTGTCGTCCGGTCGGGTGACGGATTATGACCTCGGTGTTCAGGTTGCGGGGCTGGAGCTTCGGCAATACCTGGCGGATCCGGCGCGGCAGCGCACCGAGGCGTTCGACGCCGAGGACGCCGAGGGGCTGATCGACGGGCAGATGTCGCTGTCGGGCCGCGTGGGCAGCACGCTGACCCGGACGGGCGAGGGGCGGTTGACGGCGCGTGACGCGCGATTGTACCGCCTGCCGCCGATCGGCGCCGTGCTGCGGATGATCAATCTGGCGGCGACCCAGGAGGAGCCTGTGCAGCAGGCGCGCACGACGTTCTCGCTGCGCGGGGACGAGATCGAGTTTCACGACCTGTATCTGCGCGATCCGGGCGTGGCGCTGTCCGGATACGGCACGGGCCGCATGCCGGATCAGCGTCTTGACCTGCGGCTGATCGCCGTCAGTCCGCATCAGTGGGCGCGGGTTCCGGTTCTGTCGGAGCTGGTCGAGGGGGCGTCTCGGGAGCTGGTCGAGATCCAAGTCACCGGGACGCTGCTGAAGCCCGTCGTGCGCTCCGAGCCGCTGCGCGGCATCCGCAGCGCGCTGGACGCGCTGCTGGAGGAGGCGCGTCCGCATCCGGCGGACCGCGCGAATCCGCCGATCCCCCCGGCGCGACCGAAGTGAACGCGGCCTGGGCGCCGGTCATGAACTCCCGGTCGGGACTCGGGAGCGGGGAATGACCGCGCAGCCGGCGCGGTTAAACTTTCGTCATGCGCGTTTGAAAGGACCAACAAGTATGCATTTCGGCGTGCTCTTGCGAACATGCGTGGCGTGGGCGTCGGCGACGGGGGCGGTGCAGGCCCAGCCGCCGCCGGATCGTCCTGGACCGGACGGATCGTCCCGCGGCCTGATGCGCAATGAGCCTTCGGCGTTTCAGGGGTACACGCTCTTTGCGCCTTTGCGGCAGACGACCACCTACCTGATCGACATGCGCGGCGAAGTCGTGCATCGGTGGGCAAGCCGGTTCAACCCCGGAAACTCCGCGTACCTCCTGCCGGACGGGAGCCTTCTTCGCGCCGCCCGCGACCCGCATCCGAACTTCCGCGGCGGAGGCATCGGCGGGCGCATCCAGCGCTTCGACCGGGAGGGAAGGCTGCTGTGGGACTACGCTTACGCGGACGAGAACAAGTGTCATCATCATGACATCGAGCCTCTGCCCAACGGCAACGTGCTCGTGCTCGCGTGGGAGCGCAAGACCCGCGAGGAGGCGATCGCCGCCGGGCGCAACCCGGAGACGATCGGCGAGGGCGGCGTCCTCTGGCCGGATCACGTCGTCGAGATCGAACCGCAAGGCGCCGACGGCGGACGCGTCGTCTGGGCGTGGCACAGTTGGGACCATCTCGTGCAGGACTTCGACGCAGACAAGGCAAATTACGGAAAGGTCGAGGATCACCCGGAACTTATCGACGTCAATTACGACCGCGGCGCGACGCGCCTGACCCGTCCCGAGACGCAGCGCCTTCGCGGACTGGGGTACATCGGCGGCGACGACCCGGACGAGGCGGAAGCGGATCGCGGCGGCGCTGATCGTCCGGGGCCTCCGGGCGGCCGCGGCGGACCGGACGGCGGCGGGGCGGACTGGCATCACACCAACGCGATCGACTATCACCCGAAGCTCGATCAGATCGTGCTCTCCGTCCTCGGGTTCAACGAACTCTGGATCATCGATCACAGCACGACGACGGCGGAAGCCGCCGGACACGCCGGCGGACGCGCGGGCCGCGGCGGCGACCTGCTCTACCGCTGGGGCAATCCGCAGACCTACCGCCGTGGGAAAGCGTCGGATCAGCGCCTCTTCGGGCAGCACGACGTGCAGTGGATCGAGGAGGGCTTGCCCGGCGCCGGACATCTGCTGATTTTCAACAACGGCCGCGGGCGTCCGGACGGGGAATACTCGTCCGTGGATGAACTCGCCACACCGGTGGATTCTCACGGGAAGTACGTGTGTCCGGAGGGCGAGGCGTTCGGACCGAAGGAACTCGCGTGGACGTACGTCGCCGGCGACCGTCGATCCTTTTTCTCCGGGCACATCTCCAGCGCCCAGCGCCTGCCGAACGGTCACACATTGATCTGCTCCGGCGAGCAGGGGCGCATGTTTGAAGTCACGCGCGAGGGCGACGCGGTCTGGGAGTACCGCAATCCGTTTCTCGGCGCCGCCGGACCGGGCGGTCCTCCGCGTCGTCCCGGCGCAGACGAACGACCCGATGCGGATGACGCGCGGGAACCTGAGCCGTCAGGCTCCGCGGCTACGGACGGGAAAAACGCAAGCGGCGAAGGCGCAGACGGCAGGAAGGCAGGCGGCAAGGAGGCGAACGACAAGAACGGAGGCGGCAAGGACGCAGAGGGGAAGGGCGCCGGTCCGTCTGACCCCGCCCCCGCAAAACCCCTCGATCACCCGTCAAATCCCGCGGAAGATCCCGCGCGCAGCGCGCCGCCGGGCACGGGGACGCCTCCGCACGGCGGACCGGGAACCGCACCAGGTAGCGGACAGGAACGCGGACCGGGCGGCAGGCCGGAAGACGGACCCGGCGGCGGACCTGGGCGCGGTCCGGGTAGCGCCGAAGCCGTGTTTCGGGCGACGCGGATTCCCCTCGACTTCCCCGGCATCGCGCGACTCCTGAGCCGACCGGCGCCATCCGAAGCCGCGGGCAACAGCGACAAGACGCCGCAACCCGCAACGCCGCAACCCGCAACGCCGTGACGCCGTGACGCCGCGCTTCAGGCGAAGATCATTAACCCGGAAAATGTCGCCCGGCGGCGGCGCGGGGTTGGCGGAAAGGAATTGAATGAGCGCCGCGGTGGTAGTATCGTGGCCCCGATGTCGGCTGCCTCGAACGAACTCACGACCAAGTACCGCGTCATATCGCTCTTTTCCGGCGGCATGGGTCTCGACCTCGGTCTGGAAGCTACGGGCCGTTTCGAGATTATCGCTTGTGTCGAGAAGGAAGCCGCGTTTTGCGAGACAATCCGGAAGAATCAGGCGGCGGGACGCCTCAGCCCGGGCATGCGCGTGTTCGAGGCAGACATCAACTGCATGAGTCCCGCCACGCTGCTCGACGCAGTGGGACTGCGCCGCGGCGAGGTCGATCTGGTCGTGGGCGGTCCGCCGTGCCAGTCGTTCAGCACGGCTGGGAAACGCCGCACGGTGCAGGATCCGCGCGGTACGCTGCTCTGGCAGTTCCTGCGGTTCGTGGAGCACATTCAGCCGCGATTTTTCCTGATGGAGAACGTGCGCGGTCTTCTCTCCGCGGCGCTGCGTCATCGGCCGATCGCGGAGCGGCCCGACAAAGGTGGAAGGATCCTCGATCCCGACGAACAACCCGGATCAGTGGTCCGTCTGTTCGCCGCGGATCTTCAGCGCGTTCCCGAAGCCCGGTATCACATGGACTGCTTCGAGGTCAACGCCGTCAACTACGGCGCGCCGCAAATCAGGGAGCGGGCGATTTTCATCGGCAACCGCTACAACGCGGTCGTCGACTTCCCGGACCCGACGCATGGCCCGGCGGGGGCAAACGACGAGCGTCGTCAACCGGCGAACCTGTTTGAGGAGATGGCGCAGCCGCTCAAGCCATGGGCCACGCTGCGTGACGCCATCGGCGACCTGCACGAACCGTCTCCCGTCGTGCTGGATTTCAGTCCGCGCAAGAAGGCGTTTCTGGCCCAGGTTCCCCCGGGTTCGAACTGGCGCAGCTTGCCCGAGGATGTGCAGCGGGAATCGATGGGGCGGGCTTGGTTCGCAAAGGGCGGGCGCTCCGGGTGGTGGCGGCGACTCACGTTCGACCTGCCCTGCCCGACCCTGGTAACGATGCCCAACCACGCGAGCACGTCGCTTTGTCATCCGGTGGAGACCCGCGCGCTTTCGATTCGCGAGTATGCGCGCGTGCAGGAGTTTCCCGACGATTGGCAGTTCGCCGGTACGGTCGCGGAGCAGTACGCTCAAGTCGGGAACGCCGTGCCGGTCAGGCTGGGCCGCGTGGCGGGCGACGCAGTCGCCGGCGCGCTGGACGCGCTTGCGGCGCGCAACGGGTCGCCATACGCGAAAGCACCTTTGGATTACCGCGTGGTATATGTGCAATCCCATGTCCGAACGCGGCAATGGTACAAGGACGGGGCGGCGTTCGTCTGGGAAGACGGCGCGGAAAATGACAAAGCGACCTACGCGGCTCCCAGGACGCTGCGCAAGGTGAATGCGTTGCAGTAGCGTGCGGGAGTCGAAATGGCGCGGGCACATCCGGGTCTGCCAAGGGCGGAGCGACGGACCCTTCGGAAATCCGAGATTCTCGGATCGCTCCGAGCGGTTGATGCCGAGCGAGCCTCCACGCAGCGCGTGCTCTCGCTTGAGAATGAGTTTCGCCGGCGCGTGCAGACACACGTCGATGCGCTGCCGGCGCGCAACGCCGGGTTTGAGAAGTTCAACACCAGTCCATTTGTCCTGATGATCCACTGCATGAAGCGGGGCTACAGCCGGATCAGCCAGATGGAGAGCGACATTCTGCCGGCAAAGCTGTTCTCGTCGATGGAAACTTCCGCGGGCCGGATGGTCGAAGCGGTGACATTGCCCGCGTACGGGTGGGAAATCGTTTCGAGTGGGATGCACTCGCCAAACTCGGCACTCGATGGCAAGCGTATTGAAGCTGGCACGTTGCACGTCGCCACGCTGAAGAGCGGACCGCGCTGCCTGAACGACGAAATGAGCGAGAACTTCGCGGATTCCATCGTTACGCATGCCGGGGCGTGGGCTGCCGAGGCCGACGTCCGGCGCGTCGACTTCAGCTATGGAGTGCTCTACGGCACGCCGCGCCTTTCTAACAAGAAAGACTGGCACATCCTGCGAAACGTTTGCCAGAAGGTTTCCGCCGACACCATCACGGTGAGCCCAAGTGGACGGTGGGATTGCGCCTTTCAGCGCGACGGAATCACCGTGAACGTTGCAGTCCGGATCGGTTCGGATTGGTGGACGCACCTCGGCGGAACCGGATGCCTCACAGAAGTATGCACGGCGATGATTCGGGCGTGCGTGACGCCGGACGACGCTGATCCGCCCGGGCAGCCGTACACGATTGCGGATTTGAGCCGGATTGTTTCGACCGCAAGCGTCCCCGGCGACTTCAACGTCAGTGTGCTTCAGCGAAGTCAACTGGCGTGGCTGTTCTTCCTCATGCGGCATTTCTGTGATTCGCTTGACGAAACTTGAACGGATAGCTCGCCGTCGGCGATCGGTTTACCTCGCTTTATCGCAGGCGAGACCGCGCGACCCGTCGCACCGGATAAACGCATCCGCTGCAATGCCCCCGCCGCGTTCTACTTCAACCGTTCCAGCCTTCCCCGGCGCTTCACGAGGTTCTTGTAGTCCCACTGGATATCGACCGACTTCGCCAGCCACCGCTTGAGATCCTTCGCGGAGATTTGATTCACGGCGGTGTAGCGGACGCCGGCGGTCTGGAAGCCGCCTTCGGGCGCCAGACCCGGTTCGTCGAATGATCGTCCGCTCCAGAACAGCAGGCGGACGCCGTCCTTGAGTTTGTGGTAGCCGACGATCGGATTGCCGTCGATGAACCACACCGGGTGGCGATGCCAGATATTGTGTTCCACGCCGTCTCCCCCGCACTGGGTCAGCGTTCGATGGATGGCCTGGGCGAGGGCGTCGCAGATGCGCCGGTCACCGGCCGCCTGAGCCGCGTTGTAGGCGAGGATGTCCGCGTGGATCGTCGTGCGCGAGTGCGGCTTGAAAGGGGCCGACTCCGGCGCATCCGTGCCCGCACGTTTTACCGACTTTGCCGGCGTAACCGCGCGCCTCCCCGACGTCGTCGACGCAGTCGCGCGGTTTTTCGACGGCGTCGGACGCGCGGATACTCCACGTGCGGCGCTTTTCGGCGCAGCCGAGCGCTTCGTCGGACGTCCCGGTTTTGCGTCTTTCGCGGGCTTCTCCCGGTTTTCGCCGGATGCGCGCGGGCGTGGCGGCGTTTCGGGCACCGCACTTTTCACACGTGAAGGTTTCGTCTTGTTCGTGTTCTTCATAACCTTGGTCTTTCCGGGTCCGGTCGTTAACTCGCATGCGGATCGGCCCTTCTTCGTCTTCTCGGATCCTGATATCCGTCAGATGGAATCACGGAATGATGGACCTTCGTCGAGCCGCGGGGTTCGGGTAAAACCGGATGCGGTTCTACAAGGCGGCCTCGCCCCGTCCAGGCGTCAGAAGGTCACCGGTCCCGCCGGTCGACCCAGACTTGGTTGCGCCGGGTGTAGCTTTTTGCGTCCGCTTCGATCTGGTCAGCCTCGCGCTGATCGACTCGGCGCTGCATGAGAATGCCGATGACCAGCAGTGCCGCGCCCGCGAGGAACACGAGCACGGCGTACGACGGAGCGAAGATCAGCAGCACGATCCCGCCGACGAGCGACAACCCGCCGACGGTCATCAGCAGCGTCGGCAACGGCAGGAGGATGATCCCGAGCAGAACGATGATAAACGGGATCGCGTAAGGCGCTGTGCGCATCCACGACGTTGTCATATTGTCCCTCCGCCGTCAGCTCTCGGGAATGTCCGGGCGATCCTTTCTCTGCGTCATCGGCGTTCGGCTGCAACTACGTCGCCCTCGCTCTCCGTCATCCTCGCTCGCCTGCGACCCGATCGTCTTCGCTCCGCGTCATCAGCGTTCGCTTGCGACCTGATCGCCCTCGCTCTCCGTCTTCAGCGCTCCGCCGCGACCAGGTCGTCGTAGGTCTCGCGGCGGCGGATGATCCGCGCGTCGTCGCCGTCGACCAGCACTTCCGCCGGGCGGGGGCGGCTGTTGTACTGGCTGGACATGACGAACCCGTAGGCGCCCGCGGTGAAGACGCAGACCAGGTCGCCGCGCGTCACGGGCGGCAGCCAGCGCTCCTTGGCGAGGAAGTCGCTGCTCTCGCAGACCGGGCCGACGACGTCGACGAGGACGGCGCCCTCGGGTTGAAGCTGCGCGCTGCGCCGCGGCGGCGTCCGTCCCGCGGCGGGGCGGACCGGCCAGACGAAATGAAACGAGCCGTAAAGCGCGGGACGGATCAGTTCGGTCATCGAGGCGTCCACGATGAGAAACTGCCGGTCGCCGGAGTGCTTCGTGTAAAGCGTGCGCGTCAGCAGGACGCCGGCGTTGGCGGTGATCGTCCGCCCCGGTTCGAGCATGACGGTCAGTCCCGCGCCCTTCAGCAGCGGCGCGACGTGCGCGGCGTACTGCGCGGCCGTCGGGGCCTGATCGTCCTCGTAGTGCGCCCCGTATCCGCCGCCGATGTTGATCGCGCGGACGTCGAACCCGTCGCGGCGCAGGGCGTCCACGAGGTTCAGCCCCTTCGTGATCGACTGCACATAAGGCTCGACGGTGTTCACCGGTGAGCCGATGTGCAGGTGGATCGCGGACAGGTCCAGCCCCGGGCGACGGGCGAATTCATGAAACACGCGCTTCGCCCGCTCCAGGTCCACGCCGAACTTCGTCTCGCGCTTGCCCGTCGTGGTGTACACGTGCGTCTTCGGATCCACGTCGGGGTTGACGCGCAGGGCGACCGGGGCGCGGCGGTTCATCGAGGCCGCGATCGTGCCGAGATTGTCCATCTCAGCCTCGCTTTCGACGTTGAAATACCCGATGCCGGCGGACAGGGCCTCGCGGATTTCACCGTCGGTCTTGCCGACGCCGGCGAACACGATGCGCCCCGGGTCCGCGCCGGCCTCGAGCGCCCGGCGCATCTCTCCCCCGCTGACCACGTCGAACGCCGCGCCGCACTCCCGCATCAGGCGCAGGATGTGAAGGTTCGAGCAACTCTTGACGGAGAAGCACATCCACGGATCCAGCGCCGCCCACGCCTCAGTCAACCGCCGGTAATGATCGACCAGCGTTCGCTTCGAGTAGACGTAAAGCGGCGTGCCGAACCGCTCCGCCAGCCCCGCCGCCGTCACC
>WBZY01001466.1_pt1 | contig 11722 bp, 5 predicted proteins | sample 5204191 | NCBI WGS metagenome assembly WBZY01 (sample SAMN12344363, study PRJNA552823) | activated sludge metagenome | biome: Activated sludge suspended growth; feature: Anammox Sidestream; material: Wastewater; isolation source: activated sludge from anammox sidestream of wastewater treatment... | reverse complement strand
GTGAGCCCCCTGCACGCGATCCGCTTCCTCGCCGAGCACGGCGTCACCGCCTTCCTGCTGCTCGCCTCGGTGGTGCTGGTGGTGACCGGCAGTGAAGCACTCTACACCGACATGGGTCACTTCGGCGCACGGCCGATCCGGACCGCCTGGTACGCCGTCGTCATGCCGGCGCTGGTACTCAACTACCTGGGTCAGGGCGCCGTCCTGCTCGAGGGCGGCGTTGCGGTGACGAACCCCTTCTACGCGCTGGCGCCGGGCCTCTGGCTCTACCCGATGCTCGTGCTCGCGACGCTCGCGGCGATCATCGCCTCCCAGGCGCTGATCTCGGGCGCCTACTCGCTGACGCGCAGCGCCATCCAGCTCGGCTTCTTCCCGCGCATGCGGATCGTGCACACCTCCGGGGAGACCGAGGGCCAGATCTACGTGCCGGAGATCAACTGGTTCCTCCTGCTCGTGTGCCTTGCGCTGGTGCTGGGCTTCGGCTCCTCGAGCCGGCTCGCGGCCGCCTACGGGATCGCCGTGACCGGCACGATGACGATGACCTCGATCCTGTTCTTCGGGCTGGCGCGCGGCGTCTGGGGCTGGAGCCTGCCGGCCGCCGCGAGCCTCGCGAGCGGCTTCCTGCTGGTCGACGCGGCGTTCCTGGGCGCGAACCTGACCAAGGTCGAGCACGGCGGCTGGGTGCCGCTGGTGCTCGGCGCCGTGCTCGTCGTCGTGATGACGACCTGGCGGCAGGGGCGCGAGGACCTGGCGCGCTACTTCATCGCCGGCACGATGCCGGTCGACGTGTTCCTCGCCGACGTGCGCTCGCACGGGCTGCCGCGGGTCCCGGGGACCGCCGTCTTCATGACGTCCAACCCCCACGGCATCCCGCCCGTGCTGCTCCACCACGTGAAGCACAACAAGATGCTCCACGAACAGGTCGTGCTGCTCTCGATCACGACCGAGCAGGTTCCGGCGGTTCCCTTCGGCCGCAACTTCGAGGTCGAGGAGGTCGGCGACGGCTTCTGGCGGGTCCAGGCGCGCTACGGCTTCATGCAGACCCCGCACGTACCGCGGCTGCTCGCCGTGTGCCTCGCCGAGGGCCTGGCGGTCGACCTCGACGACACCTCCTACTTCCTCGGCCGCGAAACCCTGCTGACCGGCGGCCCGTCGAGGATGGCGCGCTGGCGCAAGGCGCTGTTCGCCTATCTCTCGCGCAACTCGCGCCCGGCGACGCAGTTCTTCGGCCTGCCGCCGAACCGCGTGGTCGAGCTCGGCGCGCAGATCGAGATCTGAAGCGCCAGCGGAGCGTGCCGGCGGGCGGCCGGGGGGATTCGCGCGCGGCGCTCGGGACCCCGCGCCCGGGAGGCGATCAGGGCGGGAGGGCGACGAGGCGCGGGTGCCAGCCTTCGCGAGAGAGACGCTCGGCCGCACGGGCCGCCTGGCCGAGCGTCTCGAAGTCGACCAGCACGAGGTCGCAGACCGCATCCTCGGGCTCGGCCCGGGGCACCACGAGGAGGCGTCCGCTCGTCGCGGAGATCGTACGCGACAACGGGTTGCACTCCCCGGCTCCGCCGGAGCCGAGGTGCACCGCCCAAGGAGCGTCCGTCCGTCCCTGCAGCGGGGCGAGGCGTTCGAGATGCCGTTGGAAGGCCCACCGCGAACGGATCGTGTCGGCCTCGACGAGCGCGGGATCGCGCAGCGTCTGCGCGCGCACGAGGATCGCGAGCGTCGACTCGACGCGGCGACTCCGTTCCGAGCGTACCGCCCAGCCGAGGACGGGAATGCTCCGCAGGAAGGGGATGCCGGTTCCCTGACGTGTCCGGAGCGGCAGCGAGCGTCCGCCCACCAGCAGCAGCTCGCCGTCCGCGAGGGCCAGCACGGCCTCGAGGCGCCGCGTGCGGATCGTCGGGCCGACCAGGTCGACGTCCCCGGCGAGCGATGGGCCCAGGAAGTTCGATTCGACGCTGAGCTCGAGGCGGATCGGGGCCTTCGTGTCCTGGCTGGTCGTCGCCCGGACCCGCAACACGGTGGCGACGTCCTGGCGTTCGATCTGGACGTTGGTCTGCAACGGATCGGTGACGACGCCTTCGGCAGGAGCCGCCGATACCGGGATCGGCAGGTTGTCGCCGACCGAGATCTCCCCCTCGTCCCCGTTCAGCAGCGTCAAGCGGGGCTCGAGCAGGATCCGGGCATGGATCCCCTGCGCCTCGGCGAGGACGGCGACCTGCTGGTCGGGGACGGCGATCGGCTGGCCGTCCGGCCCGGGCACCAGCGAGACGCCGTTGGTGAGGTCGAAGACACGTCCGGGCGCCGTCCCGGCGAGCAGATCACCCGAGCCGCTGGTGATCGACTGGATCGCGTAGCTGCCGTCGTTGCCCGATCCGATTCCCCCCGTGAAGAGGGCGTCGATCGCCAGATCGCGTCCCTCCGCGGCCAGCAGCTCGATGACCTGGGCGTCGACACGGATCAGGGTCGGGGGACGATCGAGGAGATCGATCAGCCGCATCAGCTCGCGCATGGCCTCGGGGCCGGCACGGAGGAGCAGGGCATTTCCTGCCGGGTAGGGAACGGCCGACCACGACTGCTCCTGCAGGATGGTCGTTGCCGCGTCCCGCTCGGGACGGGCGAGCGGATTCCCGCTCTCGAGCTGCGCCAGCGTCTCGGCCAGATCCTCGGCGTCGGCATAGGCGAGCTGCACGACCTCGATGCTGCCGAGCGCGGGCGGCAGCTGATCGAGCCGTCCGATCAGCTCACGGGCCCGCACGACGGACGCCGGCGGTCCGATCACCAGCAGCGCATTGCCAGGATCGACCGCCAGCACCCGCGGTGCTCGCGCGCCGCGCGGCGGCTCCAGGGCAGCCTCGAGGACGGGCTGCAGCTCGGCGGCGCTGCGGCGGTGCGGGCGGAAGAGCGCCAGCTTCTCCCGCTCCCGCACATCGAGGGCGGAGACGATCTGGAGCAGGCGCTGGAGCTCGGCGCCGGTCCCCGCGAGCACCAGCGTCGGTCGCGAAGGGAGCGGCACCACCAGGCCGTCCTTGCCCAGCAGCGGAGACAGGATCGGCACGAGGGCGTCCGGCTCTACGTACTCGAGATCGTGGATCGTCATCGCCAACGCCCCCGTTCGCTTCGGCGCCTCCTGCAACGGTGCGAGCGACTTCGAGTCCTCGAGCGGGGCGATGCGCAGCGGGCCGGCCGGGGTGGGGACGGCAACGAACCCGCGAAGCTCGAGCGCCACGTTCAGGATCTCGATCGCCTCTTCGGCGTCCACCCGCCGGGGGACGTGCAGGGTGACGCGACCCCGGAGCCGCTCGTCGAAGAGGAACGACGAACCGGTCGCTTCTGCAATCGCGGCCACGACTTGCGCGAGCTCGGCATCGTCGAAGTGGAGGGCGAAGCGCAGCTCGGGCTCGGTCGCCGCGGCCCCCGGCAGGGGCAGGCCGAGCAAGGCAAGCCATGCCAGGGTCGCGGCGAGGTGGCAGCCCCATCGACGACCGGCGGGAGCGAGCGAATTCCTGGGCCGGGACACTAGACCTCGATCGGCTGCGCCGCCTGCTGGTGGTGCCGAGCCGCGCAGGGCCGTCGTCCGAGGCACGGGCGCGTGACGCGCCGGATTCCGGTTGACAGGCGACGGAGGTCGGTGACAGCATCCTCCGACGCTCGCCGACCCCGCTCCTCGCCGACCTGCCGGCCCTGCGCTGCGGTTCCCGTTGCTCCTCGCACCGCCGCCCGCTCCCGCCCGGGAGGTCGCTGCCTCGTGATGCCTCGCGCGCTCGTGCTCGGTGTGGTCCTGGCCGCGGGATGGCTGGCTCCGATCGAGGCGCGCGCCCTGGGCCGTTGCGACGTCGCCCCGGCGGTCGGGGACGGCCGGGTCGACGCGGGCGATGCACTCGTGGTGCTGCGCGCCGCCGTCGGGCTCATCGAGCTCGCGGAGCCGACCCGGGCGGCCGTCGACATGGCACCGATCGAGCGGATCGACGAGCTCTTCGTCCGGCCGCTCGGCGATGGCAGCATCGACGCCGTCGACGCGCTCCTGTGCCTGCGGCTGGCGTTCGGCCTGGTACGGATCCCCCCCAATCTCCGCCTCGCCGTCGAGACGGTCACCCCGGCGCGGCCGGTCGTGGATGCGGAGGCCTCCATCCGCGTCCGGCTCGAGAACGACGGGGATGCACCGAGCGAGCCCGGCGCGCGCATCGTCGTGAGCCGGCTCGCGGCCTCGGGAACCGGGTCGCCCGTGCTCGCTGGCGAGGCGCAGGTCGCGACCTCGTTGGCTCCGGGCGCCGCCGTGACCGTCGACGTCGCGTTCGCGGGCGGATCGGCGGCAGGCCCGGCGCTCCTGCAGGTGCAGGTGCAGCCAACGGGAGTCGATCTCGCGCCGGACGACGATGTCGCCCGACTGCCGATCGTCGTGAACGGTCCACCCGTGTCGGATGCGGGCCCGGACCAGATCCTCCTCGAGGGCACGGGCGCTTCCCTGGCGGGCGCGGGGACGGACCCGAACGACGATCCCCTGCTCTTCCTCTGGGAGCAGACGGCAGGGCCCGAGGTCGCCCTCGCCGGCGGCGGGGCCGTGCCCAGCTTCCAGGCGCCCGACGTGGCGGTGGAGACCGAGCTGGTCTTCGAGCTGCGGGTCCAGGATCCCGACGGGCTCACGAGCGCGACCGATTCGGTCCGCATCCGCATCGAACCGCTCAACGATCCGCCCGTCGTGAGCGGCCTGCGGGTCGAGCCGGCCAGCCCCAGCGAAGGGGTGTTCGTCCGGCTCTCGGGCGTGGTGCAGGATCCGAACCTGGATCCCGTCGTGCTGGCCTGGTCGCAGGAGGCCGGACCGGCGATTTCGCTCCTCGCCGCCGGCGAAGGCGGCGTCGGCTTCACGGTGCCCTCGCTGCAGGCACCCACCGTGTTCCGCTTCGCGCTGGCGGCGCGCGACGACGAAGGGGCGGGTGGATCGGCCACGATCGAGTTCACGGCCCTGCCGATCAACGAGGCGCCCGTCGCCGGTGCGAGCGCTCCCGGCACGGTGCTCGAGGGCCGAACGGTCGTCCTCGACGGGTTGGCGTCGAGCGACCCCGACGGCGACCCGCTGCGCTTCGCCTGGCGGCAGCTCGCCGGACCCTCCGTGACACTCGACGATCCGGCGGGTCCGGTCGCCCGTTTCGTGGCGCCCGAGACGGGCGCTGCGCTGACCCTGCGCTTCGAGCTCCGCGTGACGGATCCCGCGGCATCCGGCGACACCACTGTGGTGGCGGTCCGTGTCGACCCGGATCCAGCGTGGCCGGCAGCGCTGCGGATCACCGTGACGCCGGGAGCCTTCGCGCGCGGAAGCGAGCCGGAGGGCCTCGTCGAGATCGAGGTCCTGCCTCGCGCGCCGGGCGCGGAGATTGCGGACGGCACGCCCGTGGCACTCTCCACCGATCTCGGGATGCTTCGGGCGGTGGCGGGGACGACCCGACTCGGCCGCCTCCGCACGCTCTTCACGCCCGGTCCCGAGCCGGGGGTCGCCACCGTGCGGGCCAGCGTACCCGGCACGAGCGCCGCGACGCAGACCCGGGTCGCAGTGCGGAACGGAGCGGACGAGGTCGGGCGCATCGCGCTCCACGCCGATCCGGCCGTCGTCGCAGCGGGGACACCGACCCCCGTGCGAGTCGTCGCGATCCTCGCCCCGGCGGACGAGCGTGTCGGCCGGATCGCGGACGGGACGCCCGTGTCCTTCGAAGCCGGCGCGGGCGGCTTCCCGGAGGGCTCCGACGCGACGGCCGTGGCGGGGATCGCCGTCGTTCCCTTCGCGGCGCCGCTCGAGCCCGGTCTCGTGGTCCTCACGGCGAGTGCCGGTGGGATGGAAGCGGCGGCCGTGCTCGAGATCGTCGCGGCCGGCAGCGCTGCCGGCCGCGCGAGCCTGCGCGCGGCCGCCCCGGCCGTCGTCGCCGGCGGCCCCGGCGTCCCGGTGCTCGCGCGCTTCGAGCCCCTCGTCGCAGGCATGTCGCTGGCCCCCGGGCCCGTCTCCATCACGGTCACGGGAGGCCTGCTCGACGGCCAGACGCTCGTCGAGCGCGAGCCGACGAGCGCCGCGCCCGATCTGAACCTCGCGCCCTTCGGCGATTTCCCGGGGCCGGGCGATCTCGATCGTGACGGCGACGGCGCCTTCGATGGCGGGGGAGCCCGGGAGGTGGCGACCGTGCTGACCGCAGCGACGCCGGGGGTCGCGCTCGTACGCTTCGGAGCGGCAGCGCTGGCCATCCCCGTCCTCGCGAGCGACGCGGAGCCGGCCCGCGCGGAGCTCGCGACCGGAGTGCTCGCGCTGGTCCCGGGCCTTGCGCCCGCCGGGGTCACCGCGAGGATCAGCGACCCCTCGGGTGATCCCGTCCCGGATGGGGTTCCGGTGTCGGCCCGCGCGAGCGACGGGGCCGTGATCCCCGCAGGTGTCGGCACCATCGGGGGCCTCGCCAGCTTCGCGTGGCAGCCCCCGGGTTCCGTCGACCTGGCCGCCCCCGCGTGGCTCCGGATCCGGGCGGGCGCCGCCGTCACCGATCTCCCGCTTGCGGTGGCGCCCGCGATCGACACGCCGGTGGCGATCGATTTGTCGATCGAACCGCGACTCCTTCCGGTCGCGACCGCCGGCGCCGCACGGCTCGTGGCGACGGTGCGGGAGGCGGACGGAGATGCCGCAGCCGATGGCACCCGCGTCTTCTTCGAAGCGAGCGCGGGCGTTCCGTCCGCGGCGTGGGCGAGCACGCTCGCCGGGCGCGCCGAGGTGGCTCTCGAGGGTCCCCTGCACGGTGGTCCCTTCGACGTCTCCGCGCGGATCGCCGGGAGCGCGTTCGCCAGCCGCGCCGTCGCGACCGCGGCCCGTCCCGGTCAGGTGTCGCTGCTCCTCGCGATCGGCGACGTCGGTCCGATCGGCTCGCTCACGGTCTCGATCGACCTGCCCGAGGGCATGAGCCCGGTCGCCGTTGCCGACGGCGTCGCGATCGAGATCCTTGGCCCCCCGCAGGGTGGTGTCGGAAACGGATTCGCATTCGCGTCCTTCCCCGGAGGATCGGTCCAGATCGCCTTGATCAGCGCGGTCGGATTCCACGGTCCGGGCCGCGTGTTACGGCTTCCGCTCACCCTCGAGCCCGGACTGGTGGCGACCTGTGACGCTTTCTCGGGTCGGATCGTCGCCTCCGGGACCGATCCGATGGCGGTACCGGTCCCCGCGCTGACACTCGCCTGCGATTCCATCGTCGTCGATCCCTCCCCCTGAGCGTTGAAGGCGTCACCGACGGGAGGAGGTTCGAAAGTCCACGCGCTCTCGTCGAACTGTGTTACAAGAGCGGTTCCGATCCTGTTCTCGGAGGGATGAGGAGCGGACCGAAGAGGGGGGTCTGGAACCAAAGAGGGGGCTTCGGGGACCGAGGGGAAGGCTTCGAAGACGGGGCTTCGGGTTGGTCGAGCAGCGGGGCGGGTTCTGAGGGGCGGCGCGAGGACGCCGAGGTCGGACTTCGATGGATGGTTCGCTCGACGCCGCCGGGCACGAGGCGGGAAGACAGCTCGCGGGGCTCGGCGTGCTCGTGCTCCTGGCGACGATCGCGACCGCAACGGCGCGCGGCGCACCGGTGCCGGAGCTCGCCGCTGCCTCCCTCTCGTCGGGGATCGCTGCCGTCGCGATCGGGTGGATCGCTCGCACGCGCTCACACGCCGGGGTGCCGCTCGCGTGTGGCCTCGCGTTCGCCGCCGTGACGGCCGGCCTCGTCTGGCTGGCCGGCCCGCGTCCCGGCCTCCAGCTCGCTGCCTACGCGCCCCTCCTGGTCGTTGCCGCCGGCACGCTCGGCCTGACGACCGCCTTCCTGATCGCCGACGGGCTCGTGCTGGTCTGGGCGCTGCTGGCCGGTCTCGCGGCGGGCGGATGGCTCGGCTTCGAGAGCGAGCTGCCGGTTGCTCCCCAGGCGGTCGTGTTCACGCTCGCGGGCGCTCTGCTGCTCCTGAACGGTGTCGTCGTCGCAGTGGCCTGGGGCTTCGGCTCCCGTGACCCGGTGCGGGTTCGCGAGCTCGAGCGTCTCTCCGCCGATCGCGATCGCCTCGTCGAGCAGTTGACCCAGTGGGAGCCCCTGGCCACCTCGGGGCGCCTGGTCGCGAACGTGGCCCACGAGGTCACCAATCCGCTGCAGGCCATGCACCATCTGGTCCACGTCCTGCTCGAGGACACGCCCGCCCCCGACCCGCGTCGCGAGCAGATCCTGCTGCTGCGTGGCGCCGTCGAGCGCATCGGCCTTTACGTCGAGCAGCTCTCGGACTTCCGCCGGGTCGACGAGGCCCCGGGCCCCTGCGACCTCAACGCGACCGTGGGGGAGGTCCTTCGCTTCCTGGAGCGACAGCTCGAGACGGCGAACGTGAAGCTGTCGTGGGATCTGCAGCCGGCCCTTCCGCCTGCCGCGATCGGCAGCGTCGTGCTCCGCCAGGCGCTCCTCAACGTGATCCTGGGCAGCGTCGAGGCGATGGGGCAGGGGGGCGAGCTGCTGGTGTCGAGTCGGGCCGCGAGCGGACGCATCCACCTGGTGGTGAGGGATAGCGGTGGCAGCGTCGCGGCGGGCCACTCCGCTCGCCCCCAGGAACCCGGCGCCGCGGGAACGCCGGCCGCCGAGCTCGGCCTCGTGCTCGCACGCCGGATGCTGCGGCGTCACGGCGGCGAGGTTGCGACCGCCAGCGCGCCCGGGGCGGGAACCGAGGTGACCCTCGAGATCCCGGCCGCGGAGGCCGCGCCGTGACCCGGGAGAGCTGTCGCGTCCTCGTCGTCGACCACGAGGAGGGGGTTCGCCTCGGGCTGCTCTCCCTCCTGCAGCGTCACGGTGTGGTTCCCGTGTGTGCGGCGACCAGCGAGGAGGCCCTGCGCCTGGCGGCGAGCGACCCCCCGGAGATCGTGCTCGTCGATCCGGATCTCCCCGGAGTCTCCGGGCTCGCCCTGCTCGAGTCGCTCGGGCAGGTGGCGCCGCGCGCGCTCCTCATCGTGACGAGCGGCTACCCGAGCGTGCAGGTGGCCGTCGAGACGATGCGCTGTGGCGCCTTCGACTACCTGGCCAAACCCGTGCGGAGCGAGGACCTGCTGACGGTCCTCGACCGGGCGCTCGCTCGCCTGGGCGAGCGCGACGCCGGCAGCGAGATGGAGCAGGAGGACGGGTTCGCCGGCATCGTCGGCACCGGCAAGGGGATGCAGGCCGTCTTCGAGACGGTGCGGCGCATCGCGTCCGCCGCGGCGACCGTGCTGATCCAGGGCGAGAGCGGCACGGGCAAGGAGCTCGTGGCGCGAGCGATCCATCGCTGTGGCCGGCGCCGGGCGTTCCCCTTCGTCGCGATCCACTGCTCGGCGCTCCCCGGCTCCCTGCTCGAGAGCGAGCTCTTCGGCCACGAGAAGGGATCCTTCACGGGCGCCAGCCGGACCCAGAAGGGCAAGTTCGAGATCGCGGACCGTGGGACCGTGTTGCTCGACGAGGTGGCGACACTCGACGAGCGGACCCAGGTGGATCTGCTGCGGGTCCTGCAGGAGCGCGAGTTCACGCGCATCGGCGGCTCGGAGCTGATCCGGACCCACGCCCGGGTGGTGGCGACCTGCAACGAGGATCTGCGCGAGCTCGTCGACCAGGGCCGCTTTCGCGAGGATCTCTACTACCGCCTCAACGTGGTGCGCATCGATCTGCCGCCGCTGCGCGAGCGGACCGGAGACCTGGAGCCGCTCGTGCGGCGCTTCGTCGACCGCTACGGCCCGGCCAACGACCGCCCGATCGACGACATCGAGCACGAGGCCCTGGCGCGGCTTCGGGCCTGGTCCTGGCCCGGCAACGTCCGCGAGCTCGAGAACGTGGTCGAGCGGGCCGTGGTGATGGGCGCCGGCCCGACCCTGCGGCTCGAGGATCTCCCGGACGAGCTGCGCGTGGTGCCCCCCGAGCCGAGCGCCCCGGCGACCCCTGCGGGCGAGGACGATCTCCGCCTGCAGCCGCGCGTGACGGCCCTCGAGCGCGAGCTGATCACCCGGGCGCTGGCGCTCACCGGGGCCAACCGGACGCGAGCCGCGGAGCGGCTCGGGATCAGCGAGCGCGCACTCCGTTACAAGATCCAGCGCCACGGCCTGTGCGCCGAGCGCGTGTGGCCGTAGGGGGAAAGCGTGCGCGCATGGCTTCGTCACCGTCCCGGATGGGTCCTCTCGACGCTGCTGGTCCTGGCGGGGTGGAGCGCGCCCTCCGCGCGGGCCAGCGAGCTGCGCCTCGAGGCGGTGACCGTCGAGTCGTCGGCGATCGTCGTCGACGTACTCGCGAGTGATCTGCACGACGCCGGAAGCTTCGACCTGATCGTGCGCTTCGATCCGGAGCGGCTCGCCGCGCCGACGCGCGAGCGCGGCGTCCTCGCCCGACACGGGATGGCCCTCGACCACACGGCGGAGCCAGGCTCGTATCGGCTGGCCGTGCTCGTGCCGAGCGGGGTGTCGGGGGAAGGACAGCTCGCGCGGCTTCGCTTCCCCGTCCAGGCGGCATCCGGCTCCGTCGATCTCGAGCTGGAGGCGCTGGCATCCGCGGCGCGGCTCCGCGACGGCGCCGCCTTCCGGCGCCGTCTCGTGCTCGTCCGCCTCCACGATCCGCGCCTTCAACGCACAGCACGCCTGCTTCATTCAATCAAAGTTTAGTAACGCAAGATAGCGCCGATCCGCCCCGCGTCCTCAAGATACGGGTTCTCGGCGATGACCTCGACGTGGCCGCCCTGGGCTACGGTCTGGGCCACGGCCGTCTCGATGACGTCGGCCGCTTCCGTCAGGTCCGCCTCAGCCAACGGACTGCGGGCCAGGTTGGCGACCACGAAACCCGACGGCTCATGGAAATAACCCGGCGCGCGATAGCCGTCGCTGATGATCAGCGTGTCCACTCGCTTATCCGACACCGCCTGCAACGCGGCGTCCAGGCCGACCACAGCGTTGCCTCCCTGCGCGTTGAGCGTGATCAAGCGATCGACGAGCTTGGCCTCGCGCTCGGCGTTGACTTCGCGCAGCAGATTCAAGGCGCGTTGCCGTACCTCCGGCTCGCCGGCATCATTGCCTACGGGGAAAGAGCCGGCCAGACAACTCTGCAACTGCTTGGGGAGCAGCTCGCGGAATTGGGCCACGTTTTCATTGGTGCCGGCCAGAAACAGGCGGCGGATGGGGTACTCGGAAAAGAATTGATTGGCGGCGGCGGCGCATTCGCGCATATTGCGCGCGGCCACCTCGTCCTCATGTTTGCTGCCACCCGGCCCACCGCTGCCACTGCCGCCGCGACGCCCCACGGCCGACGAGCCGCCGCCGTCCTTGATGCGGCGCACGTCCTCGCCGGTATAGATGTCGCCGGCTTGTATTTCGCCCAAATGATAAGCGTAGAATTCACCGCCCACCTGATTAACCACGATCACGCCAAAGTGGGCGTAATGATCGAGCAGATGGGTCAATGGTTTGACGTATGGCCGGGCGCTCAGACGAACACGATTGCGAAACGCCACCGGAGAGTCATAGGCGCGAAAGAACTCCCCACCCTTGCCGCAAAACAAGGCCAATCCAGGTTTCGACCAGTCATAGCTGAGGTCAAGGTAACGCTCGATGGCCTGCGCTTCCCGCTCATATTGCGGCTGAACCTCCTTGAGGAGTCCCCTGGCGGTTAACTTAATCGCCTCCACGGATTGTCGTGTGTTGTCGGTGTCCAGATAGACACTGACAACGCCGCGACCATTTCCTGCATAGGTAACCAGC
>WBZY01001305.1_pt1 | contig 11722 bp, 13 predicted proteins | sample 5204191 | NCBI WGS metagenome assembly WBZY01 (sample SAMN12344363, study PRJNA552823) | activated sludge metagenome | biome: Activated sludge suspended growth; feature: Anammox Sidestream; material: Wastewater; isolation source: activated sludge from anammox sidestream of wastewater treatment... | reverse complement strand
TCGCTGTTCGCGCCGGCAGCATTCTGCCCGATCTCGAAGCCTATGCGTCGGCGGCACGCAGCATCGGGGATCCTGCTCCGCGCAATGCATGTCTCATCACGGGCGCCAGCGGCACGACCGACATCGAGGGCAGCCTGGTCAAGCCCGCTCATGGGCCGCGACAACTGCACATCATCATTGTCGACGATACTGTCAGTCCGTGAAGCGCATCCGCGGCAAGATCGCGGCGTCGAAAGCCAAGGGCATGTGGATGGGTGGAAACGTGCCGCTCGGCTACGACGCCAGGGACCGGAAGCTGGTCGTCAACGGTGCCGAAGCCGAGACGGTGCGGTTGATCCTTCGACGCTGCACGATGCTCGAAGTCATCGTCATGAGCTTCGAGGGCGGCCCAGTGCAGTCCAACGATCATGCGCATTGCAGGGCCAATGAGTTTGTGCCTAGCCGCGTCAGCCTGGACCCGATGGCCCAATCGAACAGCGCGCCGCACGACCGCGAGCCCATTCCAGAAGCAGAGCGACCTGGCTTGACGCATTACCCTCATTTCGCCCGGCAAGACTATGCCCTGCCACTCCCGCCGCGAGACATTTTCATCCGATATCTGCGGTCCCGCGATCAGCTGCTGCCGGCCCGCGGAGCTGCGGAAGCTGCAAGTCGCTTCCCGCGAATGCGGATGGCCGACTGTTCGGCAGAGCTAACTTCCGGACAGATCCGGCGCGCATACGGTTTGCCCGTTCGTTAGCCGTTCGATGCTGACGCTAATGCCATATACCGACTGCAGCCGGGCGGTCGTCAGCACATCGATGGGAGGTCCGGAGGCGATCATTCTGCCGCCATGCAGGAACGCGACACGGTCACCGACTGCGAATGCGTGGTCTGGATCGTGTGTGGATAGAACGACGGCGAGGCCACGTCTTGCCAAGTGCCTGACGTGCTGCAGCACGAGGGCCTGGTTCCCGAAGTCCAGGCTGGCGGTCGGCTCGTCCATGACGATGGCGGGTGCATCCTGTGCGAGCGCGCGGGCGATAAGCACGAGTTGCCGCTGGCCGCCGCTGAGGCGCGTGTACTCACGATCGGCCAGCTCGCCGATGCCGAGTTGATCGAGGGCCGTCATGGCGCACGCGCGGTCGGCGCGGCTCGGCTTGGCGAACAGCCCCATGTGCGCCGTACGGCCCATTGTCGCCATGTCAACGACAAGGAAGGGGAAGTGCGCGGCATGCGCCTGCGGCACATAGGCGATGCGGCGCGCCAACTCCTGACGCGTCAGAGAGGCGATCGCCTGATCGCCGATGCGCACCTCTCCGTGCAACGGGTACAGGAGCCCAAGAAGGGTCTTGAACAGCGTGGTCTTGCCGGAGCCATTGGGCCCGAGAAGGCAGAGCACCTCGCCGGGATGCGCCGCCATATCGATGCCGGATCCGACCATGTTGCCGGCATATCCGATGGCGAGGCTACGCGCTTCGATCAACGGGGCAGATGCGCTCATTCCCAGCCTCCACGGCTGCGCGCGAGAAGCCATAGGAAGAATGGCGCGCCGATCATCGCCGTCAGGATGCCGAGCGGCGTCTCGACGCGCGCGATCGTTCGGGCGAGCGTGTCGACCGTTACGAGATAGGTGGCGCCCAGGAGCATGGAGGCCGGCAGAAGCCTCTCGAAGCTCGGGCCCACGATCATGCGCGCGATGTGCGGCATGACGAGGCCGACCCAGCCGATCACGCCCGAGATGGCCACGACACTCGACGTCATCAGGGTAGCGGCCGCGATCACGACGAGCCGCAGCCTGCCGGCCTCGACGCCGAGCGCCCTGGCCTCCTCGTCGCCGAGTGTCAACACGTTGATCCGCCAGCGCAGGAGAACGAGCGGAACGAGGCCGGCGACGACCAGCGGGAAGGCGGCGACCACGTCCCACCTGCGGATGCTGGCGAGGCTGCCGAGCAGCCAGAACGTGATGGCCGGAAGCTGGTCGTAGGGGTCCGCGAGAACCTTGAGGAGCGAGATCGCCGCGCCGGCCAGAGAGCCGACCACAACGCCGGCGAGCACCAGCACCAGCGTCGGCTCGCGCCCGCGCACAGACGCCCCGATGGCGTAGACGAGTGCAACCGTCGCGAGGCCGCCGGCGAAGGCGAACCCCTGGATGGCCGCGATCGGCAGCGAAAGGAAGATGCCGAGCACCGCACCGACGCCCGCGCCAGCGGATACGCCGAGGATGTCCGGCGAGACGAGCGGATTGCGGAAGAGGCCCTGGTAGGCCGCACCCGCTGCCGCCAGCGCAGCGCCTGCCAGGGCAGCGGCGAGGATGCGCGGCAGACGCACCTCGAACAGCACGATGTCGATCTGGCCGACGCGCGGCGCACCGTTGATCGCGCGCCAGAGCGCGCCCATGAATTCCGCAACGGAGATCGGATAGGCCCCCACCAGCGCCGCGACGAGCATCGTCGCGCCGAGCGCGGCGGAAAGGGCCGCAACCACGCCGATCCGGCGGGCGAGGCCCGTTGTCAGCGTCGGGGCGGGGCCGTCCCTTGCGACCATGCGATCAGGCTGTCCAGCTCGGCTTCCGTGGGTATGACCTGATAGAACAAACTATAGAACTCGCGCACGATGTCACGCAATTCGCGCGGGAACGCCTCTGGATGGAAGAGCTTGGCGAGCCACACGAGGCCCATCACGCGATTGAGCGAAGGCGGGCGATCGATCCAGCCGAACGGCGCAGTAGGCGATAGATAGACACGGCCTTCGCGCACGGCCTTCACGGTCTGCCAGAGCGCGTCCCTGCCGACGCGGTCAAAAAAGGTGCGGTCCCAGGTCACGATCACATCGGGATCGGCGACGATGATCTGCTCGATCGACGTACGGACGAGGCCGCGCTGTCCATCTCCGGCATCGATGACGTTTCGTCCGCCCGCGCGCTCAATGATCTCGCTGTTGATCGAGCCTTTGGCTCCGCTCTCCAGACCATCCGGACCGCGCGCGAGATAGACGCGGGGGCGCTTCTCGGCGGGCACCTTGGCGAGCGCCGCGTCGAGGTCCTTGAAGCGCGTCTCGACATAGGCCGCGAGCTTCTCCGCGCGCTCCTTGCGGCCGAGCATCTGTCCGACGAGCCGCAGCGCGGCGGGCGTGGCCTCGAAGCGTCCGTCGATCAGTAGGTAGGGAATGCCGGTCTGCTCCTGGGTCGCATTGGCGAGCGAGGCGAACGTGTCCTTGACCGAACCGAAATCGAGAATGAGGTCGGGTCTGATCCTGAGCACCGTTTCGAGATTGGCACTGCCGCCCCGCCCTGTGATCATGCCGACCTCGGGCAGGCCGCGGTAGGCCTGCGCGATGTACGGCCTCTCCTCCTCGCGCGGGCTTCGCGGCCACCCGACCATCAGCTCTGGCGCCAGGACGTAGAGGAGGATCGCGGCTGGGCCGCCTGCCGCGAATACCCTGTCGATCTTCGCGGGCAGGCTCACGCGCCGTCCGGCACTGTCGGTCACCTCGGCCGCCGAGGCCATGGCGGGAACGAGACACACAAGTGCCAACAGCAGCAATCTCACCGGCAACTCCTCTCCTCCGCCGCGCGTCAGTCTCCGCGGCCAAATCCATATTTCGTCAGAATGCCCTGGCCGATCTCCCCGCGGATGAAGCCGGCCAGCTTGCTTGCCGCCTCGGGCGCGTCCTTCATGACGATCATGCCATAGTCGGCGCCGACGGAAAGCGGCTTCGGCAAGTCGATCGTCTGCAACGCAGCGACCTCCTTTTGCGCCAGGACGGCGTTTGTGCAGTAGGTCAGAAAGACGTCGGCCTTGTCGCTCTCCATGACCCAGGCATAGAGGTTCCTGCCCTCCGGCGCCCTGGCCGAGTTGGGGCCGCCTGTCAGTTGCAGGGCCTTGGCTTCGAGCGCGGTCTTCGCGCCGGGTTTCAGCGCCTCCGCCTTGCCGAACAGCTCGAATGCGTAGTCGCCGGAGGGATCCGCTCTGGGCGTCGAGGTTCCAAGGCGCGTCTTCTGATCGAGCATGACCGAGAGCAGCGTGTCCGACGTCACGGCGAGACCCGGCCGCGCGAGCGCGCAGAGCTGATTGCGGGCGAACACGGCGAGGGCGCCCGCCGCCCGACCCTGCTCGACCAGCTTCTTCGGATGACCGGTATCGGCGGAGGCGAAGACGTGCGCCACCTCTCCCTTCTCGATCCGCTCGCGCAACAGCCCGGACGCGGCGAACTCGGTCTCGACCTTGGTGCCCGGATTGGCGAGTTCGTAGGCACGTGCCGCCTCGGTGAGTGCGGCCTTCAGGCTGCCGGCAGCAAAGAGCTTCAGGGTTTCAGCGTGCGCGATGGGAGGCTGAATGAGGCAGAGGGCGAGGGTGAGCGGCAGGCGCAGCATGATCATTACCTCGTTGCAATAGTCGTCTGGACCATTACGTCAGCCGGTCGGGCCGGCGTGCAAAATGCAACGCGACGACGCGGCGCATTACTGCGCGCCACTCGGCTGCTTCCCGGCCGAGACCCTGGTACGCGCAGCAGCTGCTGCGGCGGTAGGCCTCGACGGCGCAGTCGTCGCCGTACTTGCGGATGAGCAGGAGCGCGGCGCGGTCGATGCTTGGCAACGGTCTACTCTGCATTACGTGCGGCCCGCCGGCATCTCGATTGCCTCCGACCGATCCAGCGCGTCCAGTTCCGCCTCAGAGAAAACGCGCGAGCGGGTAAGGAAACGCACGCCCTCTGGCGCCTCGAGCGAGAAGCCTGCACCGCGGCCGGTCACGACGTCGATGATGAGCTGGGTGTGCTTCCAGTACTCGAACTGGTCCCGCGACATGTAGAATGGCTGGCCGCCAATTTCGCCCAGCAGCACATCGGCCTGCCCGATGCGCAATTCGCCGCGCGGGTAGCACATCGGCGCGCTGCCGTCGCAGCAGCCGCCCGACTGGTGGAACATCAGCGGACCGTGGAATGCCTTCAGCTTGTCGATCAGGTCCAGTGTCGCCTGGGTGCACGTCACCCGCTTGACCGTCATGTCGTCACCGATTCCCATCAGCTGTGATCCCGATAGCGGGATGGAGCGCGCTGCCTCACCTCGTTGGCCAAAGAGGGCCGCGGCAGGGCCATTGTGCCCGCCGCGGCCTAGTCGCCGGTGCCTTGCGGAGGGGCCCTGCTGAAGGGGCGACCGCAGCATCCGGATCCGCAGTGCCCGGCGATTCAGAAGAAGCCGAGCGCCTTGGGGCTGTAGGAAACCAGCATGTTCTTGGTCTGCTGGTAATGGTCGAGCATCATCTTGTGCGTCTCGCGGCCGATGCCCGACTTCTTGTAGCCACCGAATGCCGCGTGAGCAGGATAGAGGTGGTAGCAGTTGGTCCAAACGCGGCCGGCCTGGATGGCGCGCCCGAAGCGGTACGCGCGGGTACCGTCGCGGCTCCACACGCCAGCACCCAGACCATAGAGCGTATCGTTGGCGATGCGCAGCGCGTCGTCCGGCGTGTCGAAGGTGGTGACCGAAAGCACGGGGCCGAAGATCTCCTCCTGGAACACACGCATCTTGTTGTGACCTTCGAGCACGGTGGGCTCCATGTAGTAGCCCATGGCGAGCTCGCCCTCGTGGGCAGCGCGCTTGCCTCCGGCCAGTACCTGGGCGCCTTCGGCCCTGCCGATGTCGACGTACGAGAGAATCTTCTGGAGCTGGTCGTTCGACGCCTGCGCGCCGATCATCGTCGACATGTCGAGCGGATGGCCCTGCTTGATCTTGGCCACGCGGGTCAGCGCGCGGTCCATGAACTTCTCGTAGATCGATTTCTGCACCAGCGCGCGAGAGGGGCAGGTGCAAACCTCGCCCTGGTTCAGGGCGAACATGGTGAATCCTTCCAGCGCCTTGTCGAAGAATTCGTCGTCGGCGGCCGCGACATCCTCGAAGAAGATGTTTGGCGACTTGCCGCCGAGCTCCAGCGTCACCGGAATGATGTTCTCGGAGGCGTACTGCATGATGAGGCGGCCCGTCGTCGTCTCGCCGGTGAACGCGATCTTGGCGATGCGCGGGGACAAGGCGAGCGGCTTGCCGGCCTCCGTACCGAATCCGTTGACGACGTTGAGCACGCCGGGTGGCAGAATGTCGCCGATCAGCTCGATGAGCGCCATGATGCTCATGGGCGTCTGCTCGGCGGGCTTCAGCACCACGCAATTGCCGGCGCCGAGCGCAGGCGCGAGCTTCCACACTGCCATCAGCAGCGGGAAATTCCACGGGATGATCTGGCCCACGACCCCCAGCGGCTCGTGGAAGTGATAGGCGACCGTATCGTGGTCGATCTCGCCGATCGTGCCCTCCTGGGCGCGGATGCAGCCGGCGAAATAGCGGAAATGATCGATGCCGAGTGGAACGTCGGCAAACGTCGTCTCGCGGATCGGCTTGCCGTTGTCGATCGTCTCGACGAGGGCGAGAAGGTCGAGGTTCTCCTCCATCTTGTCGGCGATCTTGTTGAGCAGGCGCGCACGCTCGGCTGGCGAGGTGCTGCCCCACTTCTCGCGCGCGGCGTGTGCGGCGTCCAGCGCGGCCTCGATGTCCTCATGTGTCGAGCGGGCGATCTCGCAGACAGGCTGGCCGGTGACGGGCGAGAGGTTGGTGAAATACTGCCCGCGGGTGGGTGCAACCCACTTGCCGCCAATGAAATTGTCATACTTCGAGCGGATCGCCAGCCTGCCGGCAAGCTTTTCCATGGCCACGTGCATCATGGCGCCACCTCCTAATGAAGCGTTCCTCAGGTTCTGTCCATCGTTATGTGACGAAACACATAACGCATAACAGAAAGCCTTTCCAGGGGGAGTTTGGGTAGTGTTCTTTGGTACATGCGGCCGCGATGCGCCGATGTGCGGCATCTGGCCAGGATGGTATAATTCTTGTCTAGAAGCGCCGCATTGCCCTGCACCGCCGACAGCGAGTGAAGCAGAGACCATGACCTCCCTCATTGTCCGTATTGATCTCGGAGAGGCCGGCCGGATCGGGCCGGGGAAGATCCTGCTGCTCCAGATGATCGAGCAGCACGGGTCGATCTCGGCCGCGGGGCGTGCGATGGGGCTGCCGTATCGGCATGCGTGGGAACTGGTCGAGCAGCTCAACGCAACCTTCAAGGAGCCGGTGGTCGCTCGTCAGACGGGCGGCAAGCGCGGCGGTGGCGCGGCACTGACCCCGTTCGGGGCCGCATTGCTGAAGGACCTTGAAGCTCTGCAGGCAAAGACCCACAAGGCGGCCTCCGGTCACCTGGCCGCGATCGAGGCGGGGCTCAAGGTTCCCAGTATAGGACCTCCCGCGACGTCGGGGAGTTCAGCCGCCCGCCCCCGCAACGCTGAAGGAAAGTGATCGGCTGCGCGCTCCGATCGCCGAGCCCCGCCACCTCCTCGTCGCCTGACCGCAATGCGACACGACCTTCGAAGCCGAGCGCGATCTGGCGTTCGAGCCATTCCACGGCCTCGACGGGATCGTCGATGGCCATGATGCGATCCCGATTGAGCTCGTGCGGATCGCTTGGGTTCGCTGCAGCGGCGTCGAGCACGCGCAACGTCTCCTCACGGTCGACGTTTCGGTAGTCTGAGAACACGCTCTTCGTCGCCCAGACGTGCTCCAGCGTCGGCATCATCTCGATGAGCCCGAGGTGGGCGACGGCGTTCTCCCAGCCCATCCACGCGATCGAGTCGTCCGGCAGCAGGCCCTCGCGCTCGACGCGTTCGAGCAGGTCCGCCACTTCCGCGCGGTCGAGCCGGCCATCGAACGCCAGTCGTGCCAGCGCCTGGAACAGGCCCCATCGCACCTGCCAGCTCACGGCGGGATCGGCGGCGATATCCAAGAGCGCCGCCGCGTCTCCGTCCCACAGGCTCAAGATGAGACGGGCGGAACCTTCGGCCGCGCCGCTGCCGATGAGACGTTCGATGTCCTCCTCGGGCAACATCAGGAGATCGCGAAGTAGGGGCCAGAACTGGGTGTCCTTGGCCGCGGCCAGAACGTGGAGACCGCGGAGCAGGAGTTGCGCGTCGTCAGGAATGAGCCAGACGCCATCGATGAACTTGCGCGCCAGTTCGACGATGCGCGGCCGCAGGTTATCGACCTCGGCCACACCGGCGCGCAGCGCCTCGTTCGGCACGCCAGCATAGGTCGCAAGCTCGTGGATGATCTCGTCGGGGGTCATGTCGGCCTGGGATCGAAGCAATCGAGAACAGGCGATGGTCTATTCGGTCCCCTTCGCGGCAGCAAGGCCGGATGCGGTGCGTGACGGTTCGAGATCAGCGCCACTGCGATCCTTGAGCGCGACGCCGGTTGCTTGCAGCGCGAGCGCGGCCTTTATGAGCCATATGAGGTTGCGGGCGGCGGCCTCAGGCGCGAGGCCGGCCGGGCGGATATTCGAGATGCAGTTCCTCTCGGCGTCGGTGCGTCCGGGGCGCGGTGCATAGGTCAGGTAGACGCTCAGGCTGTCCGCCGCCGACAGCCCCGGCCGCTCGCCGATCAGCACCGCGCCGAGCCGCGCACCGAGGAGCGCGCCGACCTCGTCACCGAGGGCCACGCGCGCGCCTTCGGCGATGACGACGGGGCCAAGGGTCGGTCCCAGGGACTTAATGTGAGGAAGCAGCGCGCCGACCAGCGCCGGAGCATGTGCCGCCACCGCGGTTGCCGACAGCCCGTCGCCGATCATCAACGCGAGATCGCACGTCTCGTTTCGCACGGCGGCCTTGATCCGTTCGCGCGAAGCGTCGTCGAGCTGCCGCCCGAGGTCTGGCCGGCGCAAGTAGGTGGCGCGGTCCCGCGCCTCGCTCACAACATCGATCGTATTGAGCCCAAGGGCGCGCAGTTGCGCGGCGAGTGCTGCACGATCCAGACGCGCATGCACGGCATCTCGCGCTTGTGCATGCGCCAGCGCGAATGACAGCACCTCGCGCGTCGGCAGCGAAGCGCCCGCCCGGCCGAGCGCGATGCGCGCCGGCGTCCGTGCGCCGAGATGCTTCCAGGGATCGCGTGGACGATCCGTCATGGCGTCGGCTCGCTCTCCTTGGCGGCTGATTGCGCGCCGGCAATGAGTCGGTGCCCGGGAGTGGGCGGCAGCAACCGTCCATTCTTGCCAGTGATCGCCATTCGCGCGAGCCAGTCCTCGAACTCGGGCGCACGCGTGAGGCCGAACGCCTCGCGCACGAAGAGCGCGTCATGGAACGACGTCGACTGGTAGCCGAGCATCACGTCGTCTGCGCCCGGCACGCCCATGATGTAGGTGACGCCCGCCGCGGCCAGCGCGGTCAGCACCACGTCCATGTCGTCCTGGTCGGCCTCGGCGTGGTTGGTGTAGCAGACGTCGACGCCCATCGGCAGGCCCATCAGCTTGCCGCAGAAATGGTCCTCCAGCGCGGCGCGCAGGATCTCCTTGCCGTCGTAGAGGTATTCGGGTCCGATGAAGCCGACGACCGTGTTGACGAGCAAGGGCTCGAACGCGCGCGCCACGGCATAGGCGCGGGCCTCGCAGGTCTGCTGATCGACGCCGTGATGCGCGCCGGCCGAAAGTGCCGAGCCCTGTCCGGTCTCGAAGTACATCACGTTCTGTCCCACGGTGCCGCGCTTCAGGCTGCGCGCCGCCTCGTTGGCCTCGCGCAATTGATCGAGCGTGATGCCGAACGAGCGGTTGGTCGCCTCGGTGCCGCCGATCGACTGGAACACGAGGTCGGTCGGCACGCCCTTGGCCATGAGATCGAGCGCGGTGGTGACATGGCAGAGCACGCAGGATTGCGTGGGGATCTCGTAGCGGCGGATCAGATCGTCGAGCATCCGCAGCATGGCCTCGCTGCGGACCGGCTGGTCGCTCGCCGGGTTGATGCCGATCACGGCATCGCCGCAGCCGTACATCAGGCCGTCGGCGGTCGCGGCCATGATGCCGGCGAGATCGTCGGTCGGGTGGTTCGGCTGCAGCCGCACGGCCATGGTTCCGGGAAGACCGAGCGTGTTGCGGAAGCGGGTGACGACGCGGCACTTGCGCGCCGCCAGGATCAGGTCCTGGTTGCGCATGAGCTTGGAGACGGCCGCCGCGATCTCGGGCGTGATGGCAGCCGCCAGCGCAACGAGGGTGTCTGAACTCGTCTCGTGCGACAGCAGGTGCTCGCGGAACGCGCCGACCGTCATGTGGGAGACAGGCGCAAACGCACGCGCGTCGTGCCGATCGAGGATCAGCCGCGTGACGTCGTCGTCCTCGTAGGGGATCAGCGGCTCGGCGAGGATGGTCTTCAGCGGCACGTCGGCGAGCGCGAGCTTCGCCGCGACGTTCTCTTGCGCGGAGGCGGCCGCGATTCCGGCCAGCCGGTCACCGGCCCGCGGCGGCGACGCCTTCGCAAGAAGCGCCTTCAGGGACGGGAAGACGTACCGCGTGCCGCCGATCGTATGAGTGAACGTCATCCGGCCCCGCCCCCGAGCCTTCCATCATCCCGGGCAAGCCGCCCGACCGCCATTCCGACGAAAGTTAGCCTGCCCGCCGGGGGAGAGCCACTCCTTATGTCACGTACATCTCAAGGGCTGTCCAGGGGGCCACTGCGCCCGGGTTGGAGGTAGCGGCCTCCAGCCGCATGCTCGGGTAGGAGTGAAGCCTCTGTCGGTCGTCGAACGTGCCGCCAGCGGTCGAATGAATGGAGCCATAAGTCGCCGCGACCGCCAGCTTTGTGACCATTCGGTGAGTGCCGTAGGGCCTCCGGTCGTGGCCTTGGGCAGCGCTCACCGGAGGGTTACGGCAAGCCGCGCCTTTGCGTATCAGTCTGTACGGCGATGAGGCCCATATCGCCGACGCCAGTCGGCGACATTCCATGTGACCGCGCAAGAGCCACAAGTGGCACCGCCCGCCGTTGTGACAGACAACGCCCTCTTCTCGCCGGGCACGAGGAGGTCCTGCAGAAGGTGCTGCCGTTTCGCTCGGCGCCGCGAATGCCACGTCGGCGATTGATAGCCCCGCCAATGAACCGAAACGGGCAAACGCCGGCGCGAGAACCGTCTCGCGGCCAGCATCAAGAAGCCTGAGATCTTCGCGTGCCCCGACGTTGGCTGGCCTCGCGCTCGCGGCGAGTCGAGTTGGGCGAGCCCTACTGCAACACGGACTCGTCATTGCGTCGGTCTTGCGGTAAGGGTGCGCCGATCGTAGTCGTCGGCAAGTGCGGTGAGCGCCGCCGCACCGTCTCCTGAGAACGACGGGCCGTGCATGAGCGCCAGCGTGCGCGGCCCAAGCCTGGCGAGGCTGCGGATCGTCGCGCCCATGGCTGGGTTGAGTGCGGAGTACTTGAACAGGTCCTCCGCCGCGATTGCCGGGCCGACGATATCGCGATCGGTCAATGCCTTGTCGTCGCCGAGTTGGGTGAACAAGTCGCCACACAGCAGCGTACCCGTCGTCTCCTCGTAGAGCACGCCCGCGTCCCAGCCATGCGGCGTGTGCGGGGTGTCGATGAAGCGCACGCGCTTCCCACCGAGGTCGATCGTCTCGCCATCGGCCAACATGCGTGGGGCGCGGTCGGCGAAATCGTTGAGCGAGACCATGACACCGGTCTGGCCGTGCGCGGCCTGCGCCTCAGGCGCGACCGCGAGCCACTCGTTCATCGCGCCGCATTCGTCGGCCTCGAAATGGCCATAGGCGACCCATTTCAGGCGCTCTGGCGGAATGATGCGGGTGAGCGCGTCCCGGGTGAGAGGGAACATCTTGCGCAGGCCGGTGTGAAACAGCAACGGCTGGCCACCTAGGATAAGAAACTGATTGAAGGTGAA
>WBZY01000748.1_pt1 | contig 11760 bp, 9 predicted proteins | sample 5204191 | NCBI WGS metagenome assembly WBZY01 (sample SAMN12344363, study PRJNA552823) | activated sludge metagenome | biome: Activated sludge suspended growth; feature: Anammox Sidestream; material: Wastewater; isolation source: activated sludge from anammox sidestream of wastewater treatment... | reverse complement strand
CGCCCGGCGAATGTTGTCGCGATACTTCCCCTCGCGGATCGTGCTTCCTTCGCACAACAGCGACATTCCGCCGCTCGACGCTGATTTCAATATGCACGGCGGCATCTATCGCGATGTGTGGCTGGTGGCCGTGAGCGACCTGCACCTAAAGGTGGCCGATATGGCTTCCGCGGGTATTGTGATCAGAACGCCGAAAGTTTCGGGGTCGCTCGCAGAGGTGTCGATCGCGGGGACGATCGTGAACGCCGCAGAGAGGCCAAGGGAATTCGAGGTTATCAGTACGATCGCCGATGCAAATGGCCGTGTCGTCGGAACGAGCACGTGGACAGGAAGCGCTCAGGCCGGAAGCGAGGCGGATTTCGCTAGCGAAACAATAAGGCTTCGCCGGCCGAAGCTATGGTCGCCGGACAAACCGTATTTGTACAGAGTCCGCACGGTCATCCGCGAAAATGGAAAGGACATTGATGAGGTTACAGAACCGCTGGGCCTTCGTTGGTATCGATTCGATGCGAATCACGGGTTCTTTCTCAATGGCAAACCGCTCAAGCTTCGCGGAACCAACCGGCATCAAGACCGGCAAGGATACGGCAACGCAGTTCCAGACGACCTCCAGGTCCGGGATCTCGAGATCATTAAAGAGAACGGCTTCAATTTCGTCCGGCTGGCACATTATCCGCAGGATCCATCAGTACTGGCTGCCGCCGACCGGCTTGGCCTGATGCTTTGGGAAGAGATACCGATCGTCAATCGCGTCCACATTTCGGAAGCGTTCAACCGCAACTCTGAGATGATGCTGCGTGAGATGATCCGCCAGCATCGGAATCATCCGTCAGTCATTCTGTGGGGATATATGAATGAGGTATTCCTGCAGGCGCCCAAAAATGAGCGGCAGACGCAGGCGACGGTAGATCTCGCAAAGGCTCTTCAACGCATCGCACGTGAAGAAGATCCTGGACGAATGACCGCTATCGCCTTTGACCGCGGTGATGCTGACGACCGTTATCACAGTTCCGGCCTTGGCCAGGTAACTGATGTTGTAGGCTGGAACCTTTATCACGGGTGGTACTACGGAACCTTCGACGACTTTGGAAAGTTCCTCGATGAAGAGCATCGGCGATTCCCTGACCGGCCTTTGTTTGTTAGCGAATATGGAGCAAATGCCGACCGCCGCGTGCATTCGTTGGAGCCGAAGCGATTTGACTCAACCCCCGAATGGCAGCGGATGTATCACGAATCATATCTGCAGCAGATCAATGCCCGAAAATTCGTTTCGGGCGGCGCCGTGTGGAATATGTTCGACTTCAGTTCCGAGTTCCGCGGCGATACGATGCCGCACATAAATCAGAAGGGACTCTACACCTATGACCGCAAGCCGAAGGACGTTGCATGGCTATTTCGCGCAAATTCGCTTACGTCGCCGGTCCTCTATCTGGCCGTACGCGATTGGCCGGTCAGAAGCGGGCGGAGCGAGCAGTCGGTTGACGTCTATTCGAACGCTGATACGGTGGAATTGTTCGCCAACGGAAGATCATTGGGCAAAAAGAGACACAGCGCGGCGGGAGGGCTTACATGGAAAGTGGCCTTTCGCCTCGGTTCGAACACCCTTTCGGCTCGCGGCATCAAGGGCGGCATCTCGGTCACCGACGAGGCAAAAGTGACGTGGATCGATCCGGATGATATGGCGGATATCGCCATAAACGCAGGCTCCAACGCCGAATATGTCCATCAAACCGACTCCCTTTGGCAGGCTGATAGGGCGTATGTGTCAGGCAAGTGGGGATATGTTGGCGAGAACTCGAAAGAGGTCGTGAATCTTAAGAATATTCTCGGTACGGATCAGGATGCGGTCGCGCAGACCGCCCGCGAAGGCTCGTTTGCATACCAATTTGATGTCGCGGACGGCGAATATGACGTTGAGCTTTGGTTCACGGAACTGAAGCCGGCAATGCCCGGCGATCGCATATTCGATGTTTTTATCAACGATGTCGGCGCCATTGGCAGCCTCGATCTTGCAAGGGACGCGGAGCCGTTCACGCTTTTGGCTCGACGTTTCCGCGTGTCGGCACGCAGCGGCGGCGGTATTCGCATCGATCTCCGCCCGGTTATCGGCCAGCCGATCATTAGCGGGCTCCGGGTACGCCGCATCATCTGAATTGCGCTGCGGCCGCCTATTGCCAGGCGGACCTTATAGCAGAAGTAATATCATGAGACGAACAATAACATCAGGGGCATTCGCGCTCGTGCTGCTCCTAGTTTCGGCACCCGGAATGGCGCAGCGAACAGGGCCTGCGGCAAGGACCAAGGACGCCGAGATCGAACGAAGGATCAACGCCCTGGTGGCGCGGATGACCGTTGCCGAGAAATTAGGCCAGCTTCAACAGCTTGATGGCGACGCGAATGGCAGCTATCGTCCGGAGCATCTCGAAATGGCCAGACGCGGCCTGCTCGGATCGACGCTCAACGTCCGCGGCGCACGCATGACGAACGAATTGCAGCGGGCGGCCCTCGAGTCTCGGCTGAAGATCCCGATCCTGCTCGGATTTGATGTGATCCACGGCTACCGCACGATATTTCCGGTTCCGCTCGGCGAAACCGCAAGCTGGGATATGCCGCTCTTGGAACGCACGGCCGCAGCAGCCGCTGCGGAAGCACGCGCCGCGGGTGTGCATTGGACATTCGCGCCGATGGTCGATATTGCACGCGATCCGCGCTGGGGCCGGATCATTGAAGGTGCCGGCGAGGACACCTATCTTGGTTCGCAGGCTGCGTTTGCTCGCGTAAGAGGATTTCAAGGAACCGATTACAGCCGACCGGATAAGGTGCTGGCGACGGCCAAACATTGGGTCGGTTACGGAGCTGCGGAAGCGGGCCGCGACTATAATACGACCAACCTTTCTGAACGGGCATTGCGCGAGATCTATTTTCCGCCCTTCAAGGCTGCACTCGACGCCGGTGTCGATTCATTCATGACCTCGTTCAACGATCTCGACGGCGTGCCCGCGACGGCAAATCCGTTCGTGCTCCGCGATGTACTGCGCAAGCAATGGGGTTTCGACGGCCTGGTCGTCAGCGATTACACAGCTGTGATGGAACTTATGTTCCACGGACTGGCGAAGGATGAGGCCGAGGCGGCAATGTACGCGTTGAACGCCGGGACGGATATGGAAATGGTGAGTCGCCTTTATAACAAACACGGCGCCGAACTCCTGAAGCAAAAACGCGTGTCTATGGCGACGATCGATGAAGCCGTCCGTAATGTTCTGCGAATAAAGTTCCGGCTTGGCCTGTTCGATCATCCATTTGCCGACGAGTCGCGCGAGAAGAATGAAGTTTTCAAACAGCCGAATCGCGAACTTGCGAAGACCGCTGCCGAAAGATCCTTTGTTCTCCTAAAGAATGCCGATCAGACTCTGCCGATCAAGAAAAACATCGATGAAATCGCCGTTATCGGCCCTCTTGCAGACAACAAGGCCGAAATGAACAGCAATTGGGCGGGCGACGGCAAACCGACCGATCCGGTCACGGTCGTCGAGGCATTGAGTCAGAAGTATCCGCGGATTAAGGTGCGGTTCGAACTGGGCTGTAATCCGAAATGCGAAACGGATGCGGGATTCGCAAAGGCCGTCGATGCCGCGAAAGATTCCGATTTCACGATTTTGGTCGTCGGCGAATCGTCGGCAATGAGCGGCGAGGCTGCTTCGCGCAGCAATATCGACCTGCCGGGAAAACAGCTTGACCTGATAAAAGCCGTACACGCGACCGGTAAGCCTTACGCCGTGGTTTTGATCAACGGACGCCCGCTCACAATAAATTGGGTTGCGGAGAACTCGCCCGCGATACTTGAAGCGTGGTTCCCGGGAACGATGGCAGGACCCGCGATAATTGATACGCTTTTTGGCGACGCAAATCCGGGCGGCAAGCTCCCGGTCACGTTTCCGCGTTCGGTCGGCCAGATCCCGATCTATTACAACCACAAGAACACCGGCCGACCGTTCAAGGCGAGCGATAAGTACACGTCGAAATATCTTGACATCGACAATTCGCCGCTCTATCCGTTTGGCTATGGCTTAAGCTATACCCGGTTCGTGATCGATAACCTCAAGCTCGATAAGCTTGAGATCCGGCCGAATGAAACGCTGAAAGTTACCGTCGACGTGCGAAATGCCGGGAAGCTCGCCGGCGACGAGGTCGTCCAGCTTTATATTCACGATGTGGCCGCGAGCGTTACACGTCCGGTCAAGGAACTTCGCGGGTTTCATCGTGTAGCCCTACGGCCCGGCGAAAAGCGAACGGTTGAATTCACTCTCGGACGCAAGGATCTCGAGTTTCTCGGGCGCAATCTCAAGCCGGTGCTTGAACCGGGCGAATTTCAGGTTTTTGTCGGCAGCAGCAGCGACAGCGGCGTCCAAAGCTCCTTCTCGGTCGTCGAGCGTCGTTCGCCGCCCCGCGCTCGAACCGCTGTTTCAAACATCCCCGTCGAGCCGCCACCGGCCGTTCCGGTTCCAACGGCGAAGGTATCGGCGGAGGACGATGCCTTTCTCGAAGACCTGCAAAAAAGGACGTTCCAATATTTTTGGGACCACACGAATCCCGCCAATGGCCTTACTCTCGACCGGGCCCGAACCGATGGACAAGCAAAACCGAAAGGACACAATTCATACAATATCGCGAGTTCGGGGGCATCCGGCTTTGCTTTGACGGGTTACTGCGTCGCGGCCGACCGCGGCTGGATACCTCGCAACGAGGTGATCGAAAGGACGCGGAAGGCCCTTGAATTTTTTGCCGATCGTGCCCCGAACCAGAATGGATGGTTCTATCACTGGATGGACTACGAAACCGGTGAGCGGCGTTGGAACAGCGAGATCTCGTCGATCGATTCCGCCCTGCTTCTGGCCGGCGTCCTGACGGTAAAACAGTGCTTTAAGGATAACGGCGAGATCGTCCGGCTTGCCGATCAGATCTATCGACGCGTCGATTTTGACTGGATGCTGAATGGCGACCCATACCTCCTTTCGCACGGATGGCGGCCAGAAAGCGGCTGGATCATACACCGCTGGAATGATTACAGCGAGCAAACGATCCTTTATCTGCTCGGGATCGGCTCTCCCGCAAAACCCATCCCGCCGCAGTCGTGGTACGCACTGAGACGCGACTGGCGCGATTACGAGGGCCAGCGATATCTTGCGGGAGCATCGCCACTGTTCATCCACCAGTTCTCGCACGCATGGATCGACTTCCGCAACCGCCGCGAAACAAGGCCGCCTTATGTGGATTATTTCGAGAACTCGATCAAGGCAACGCGCGCCCAGCAGCTTTTTACTGCAAACATACTCCGGAAGGAATTTCCAAAATACTCGATGACGATGTGGGGGCTCACCGCATCGGACAGCCAGCGAGGCTACATTGCATGGGGAGCCCCGCCGCGCGAACCCGCCATCGACGGGACAGTTGTGCCTTGTGCTTCAGCCGGATCGCTAATGTTCGCACCCGAGATCACCCTGCCCGTCTTGAAAGAGATCAAAGAAAAATACGGCGAAAAGGTGTACGGCAAGTACGGCTTTGCCGATGCTTTCAACCCGAATAATGGCTGGGTGGGCCAGGATGTGATTGGCATCGACCTCGGCATATCGCTGCTAAGCGCCGAGAATCTTCGCAGCGGCAAGGTTTGGTACTGGTTCATGCAGAATGACGAGGTTCGAAGGGCCCTGAAGCTCGTCTCCCTGGAGCGAATGTGACCGCTTGCCAAGGTTGGCTGTCTTGAATATCCGGCTTACGTCGTAGGAAAAGACCCTCGGGTGAGGGTATCCGAGGGTCGTTCTCATAAATTGAGAAATACTACCAAAGTTCAGGCTTCGACGATCGCGAGTTTGAGCCCGATCCGGAAGATCTGCCTCGTTCGTCTGTTTTTTCACTGGACGAACTGATGGTGTATCTGCCGCCTCGGCTTGAGTTTATCTTGTATTCCTTCGGCACCTCGAAAAGCGACGGGTCCGGCTCGTTTCGAATAATATTGGTCAAACGGTACGTTTGCTCGCCGTAACGCGGATCGCTGTGCCTGGACATGACAACAAGCTGCAAATAATTCGAATACCATTTTTCATAAATGATCTCGATCGGGCGTTCGTTGCCGATATCACCGGCGGGAATGGTAGTTATCGTACGTTTTCCGATCGCCTCGACGCCCTCGATAGTTCGCGTCCCAAGATCTTCCGTCTTTGTTTGGTATTTGGATCTCCTTGCGAACGGGTTGCCGTAATGGTCGCCTTCACCCGGCGAATCGTCTCTGGAACGCCCCTTGTCCCGATCATCGGATTTACCAACTGCCCCTGAACGTGTAGAGGCACCATCCGATTTTAGCTCCGGTTTTGGCTTATCGGGTGCTGCCTCCTTTCCCGGCGAGAATCGAGGATCATGCCTCAGCGGTCCGGCCCAGGCCGTCTTTGACCGCGAATCGAGCATATAGCGGTTGCCGCTTACCGGATCCAGGATCGTGATGCCCGGACCGAATGAATAAAAAGTGCCGAACGAACCGCCCGAACCGCCCGAAAGTTCTCGACGGAAACGCCCCTCGCCGTCGCGGTAGAGCTTGTTGGACGACTTGCGGACAATACGATTGCCATCGTTAAGAACCTGAATGCTCTCGTTAACCTCTTCCGCCGAGAATGGCGCCCCTTTAACCGTTTCGTCCGACATTCTCGACTCGGCGGAAGGGTAGCCCGAAGATTGGCCATTAATGCTAACGCCCAACAAAACAAACAACGCAAATACTGCAATTATTCTCATTTCTCGTTAAAGATCCTATTCGACCAACCTTATGGCCCGCGGCGAGCCATCCGGGCCGAGAAGCAGATCGGCCTTTACCGAACGTGTCCCGTTCTCGATCGGAAGGTTTACGCCCATTGCAAAAAGGGTTGCCCGCGGCACCTCGACACGGACCACGCGTCCGTCGATCGCCGCATCCTCGGCCCGTTCCTGCAATCCGATCGGCTGAAATGCGGCCTCTGCTTGAGGCTGCGGTGTAAGAGCCGGCTTACGGATCCGCGGCATAGGCTTCGCCGGCTCGGCGGGCCTTGTCACCATCGCGGCTCGGCGAAGCATAGGAGCCGCAGGAACTTCTTCTGCGACCTCTGGCGGATCCAGCGGGGCCGGAGCGAACGGCCGCGGATCCGGCACGACCGGCACAGGCTGCAGCTGCCGAACGGCAACCTCGTTCGTACGCGTGAACTTAAAGACCGCAAGCATCGGTATAGAAAGGAGCGCCAGGACCATCGCTGCCACCGCAGCAGGCTTCCAGCCAAAGGATCTTGTTCGCCTCGATGCGGTCGGAGCCTGTAACCCGGCGATCTTTGCAAGCACGCCGTCATACAAGGCCGGGTCCGACACGATATTGTCGATCTCGCCTTCCGTCGGCCTTCCGGCGATGACAACCTGCCTTCCCAGTTCGTCAAGTTCCCTTTTTGTAAATCTCACCTTTCCCATCTCCAATTAATAAGGACGTTCTGTTCGCCGCCGCGGTTACACATATCGTTTCAGCACCCGCCGGAGCGAATGCCGCGCCCGCCAGGCACGAGCCTTTGCTTTCGGTACTGACCAGCCAAAGTGGACCGCCACCTCGGCCATGCTCATTTCTTCTGCATAAAGCATTTGCAGGAGCGCTCGGTCATCGGCTGGCACATGCGCAAGCAGTTTTTGCGCAAGGTCCTGGTCAATGAGCTTGTCCTCGCTGCTTCGACCGGTTCGAGTTTCAACCTGAGTGAGATCAATGCCAGTGAGATCATCCGCCAGGTCCTCGGGCCGCCGTTTCTGGCTCCGAAGCAGGTCAAGGCACAGGTTGGCCGTTATCCTGGCAACCCAGCTTGCAAACGAAAGATCGTGCTCTCCTCGGAACCGGGCAAGCTCGACAAAAACCTTCGCAAAGGCGCTCTGAACCACTTCCTCGGCCTGCTCCGGCCTTCGGAAGTAGCGCGCAGCGATCGAGCCGACAAGGCGCTTATGCCGTTCAAAAAGCTGCTCAAACGCAGTCTGATCCCCGGCAAGAACAATTTCGACGAGTTGAGCATCAGTTCGTTCGGTGCGAACTGTGTCAACGAGATCGTCCTCGATCGATCCACCCAGCGTTTCCTTTTGCAATGCCGTTTCTAACGTGCTCATCAGGCGTCCGGGGTCTGATATGGCCGCTTATCCTCAAGACGGCATTCACCGCCTACCGGTTTCGGGAGATCTGTCGGACCTGGCCAAAAAACAACCGGCGATTCAAAATACTGCCTTGAAGATCGGGTGTGGGGCTGGTCGAGATGCGCACTTACGATCCGATCACTCTTCATCCGGCACGCGCATTCGAAGTAGGTTGCTGTATCTGATCGGCCGGGCCGGGCGGGGACGCTCGGAAACTGCATGCGGAAACTCCGTCAGCCGGGCCCGACGGACAACCTCAGTCGTGTTGCCTAGGTCTAGCACTATCATGCCGTCCTCCAATTGCGCATCGTTAAAAACGATCGTGTCGCCGACGCTGATCGCGTAATAACTGCAGAAAGATTTTGCTCGGATAAGGTAGTTCTGCGACGAGCCTTGACGTTTGAGTTCATACGAGTGCTCAATATCAGGCGTGCTCGCCTTTATGCCGATAAAGCGGTCCGTCCGGTCGAACAACAAGACGACCGCCTCCGGACTGCCGAGTTCATCAACAGCTTTTTGATTCAACAGAAAGTGCCCGCGGCCATTTAGGGATACGCGGATCATTTCTGCACGATAATTGGTTTTTTGGGTGAATTCTTCCCAATCCACAGCTATTTTCTAAAGATGTTGTCCTTTACGAATAGTTCGATAATACGCCGATCGGGCCAGAATGCAAATATTCTCAGGCCCTCAATGCCGCCGGGGTGCTATCACCAGCTTTCGGTGTGCCTCGACCACAAGGCCAGGCTTCTTCGATGTTACGGTGATGTCCCGCTCATTTCCGCTTTCCTCGATCGATATTTTCGGCGTGTAAGTAACCACGTAAGACGCATCGATCATCCGGGCGACAAGAGCGCTCTTTTCGATCATCTCTTCTTTTGTTTGCGGAGTTATCATTTCACCGTTCGTATTCCGCGCAAGATCGGACAATTGTTCCTCGCTCACCTCCAGATCGGCCTTTCTCTTCCGCAAAGTCTTCATAAGCTCCCGGTCAAGATTGATCGTTGGCCCGATCTTTGGCGCCTGAGCAACGTCGCGAACGCCATTCGGCAATTGGGCCGCAACCTCATCTGGCATTGCTTTCGGCGGCGGAGTCTTTGACAGCGTCTTCGTACGTGGTTCAATGTCGTCCGCTTCCATTCGCGCGTAGCTGAGGACGTGGACCGTGAGATCGCTTGCGAGCAATTCTCGCATCGCTCGCTGTTTTGCCGAAAGGCCGTTGAAGCTGTCGGTCCCGTCCGTGATAAGCACCAGATGCTTGTTGTCCAGAGAACTTTTGGCAAAAAATTCCCTCGCCATTGCCAGGGCCTTAACAAATGCATCGCGTTTGCCGAAAGATGTCCGCCGTATCGCCGAATTGGCAGCATCCTTGTCGGTTGTCCATTCGCAAACGATCTCCGGCTTGTCGCTGTATTGAAGAACTGCGATCGAATCCTCCGGCTTGAGTGCCGCGACCATCGCGGTGGCGACCTTCCGCGTCTGGTCGAGACTTTTCACTGAGCGTAACTCGCCGCCCGTATCCATCACGATCAGCACATTCGCCGGCATGCGGCGAACGCTGGACGGCTGATGAAGAATGTCGTTCTCGGTAATTACAACGTCCTCGGGCTTGACGTCAGAGGCAAACTTTCCTTCTTCGTCGAACGCAAGCACGTTCAGCTTGACCTCTTCGGTAGCAATGCGGACCGGTTGTTCGGGGGTCGGTGTGGGCATTACCCGCCCGCTCTGGGCAGCAGCCATCGTGACTGCGGCGAATAGAAAACCGGAAAAGACCAACGGCGACAAGCACGTTCTAAACATAGGCTCCCCTTTTAACCAGATCCATTTCTAGGATGAAGGAATCATAGCTCCGGATGCTTTTCGACGAACTCGAGCAAGTTGGCGACATAGTCACGGAAATTCGGGCAGGAAATGCCGTGCTTCGCAAGCAGCGGCCCGGATATTCCGGTGTCGTATGTCTGTGAGAGGAAGAAATAGGGCACCCCGTGATGCGGAAGGCCCGTGAGCGGCGGCGATATCGAACGCAAAAGACACCATTCGACAAGACCGGCCGGTGGGGTAATTACCGAACGTCTGCCTGCGAGCCTCTCCGCAATGACATCAAAGAGCTCTTTCGTTGAAAGCGGCGCTGGATCGGCCAAGGCGACCGTCTTGCCTTCGGCATCATCATCAAAGGCCAGTGCGGCAATACCGTCCACGACAAAATCCACAGGTACAAGGTTCAATCTCACCCCGGCATTGCCTACATTCACCAGGCGCAACAGGCTCGGGGCCTTTCGCAGATACTGGACAAGATAATATATCCCGTCATACTTTATGGTTTCACCAGAAACAGAATCGCCAACCACAACAGAAGGCCGAAAGATCGTGACCGGAAGGTCTTTCTTCAGTCGTTCCACTTCCAGCTCGGCATGGTATTTGGATCCCTCATAGTAATTGCGGAAACCGTCGTCGTGCTCAAGTTCAACCTCGTAGATCAGGCCCTTCCGTTTTCCCGCAACATAGCATGTGGAAACATAACTGTATCGTCTAAGGCCCGTTATTGTCGCAACGAACACGTTGACGTTTCGCGTACCTTCGACGTTGACCAGATGGGCAACTTCCTGAGGCACGGCAAGGTCATAAATGGCAGCGAGATGAAAAACGTCCGTGGCGGTTTCGCGGACAAGATCGGCATCGGCGCCACTCATCCCAAGTTCAGGCCGAGTAATGTCGCCCTCGATGAGAGCAAAGTTCTCCAGCGCGACATTTTTCCGATCGGCGATCCGCTCGACGCTGTCGATCGCTTTCTCCACGAATTGCCGCTGGACAAGCAGAAGTATCTGGACGTTGGTCGCTGCGAGCCGCTCTACCAGTCGTTCGGCAATGAAGCCCGGAAATCCGGTCAAGAAGATCGTCCGGTCAAAGTTCATACCCAATCGTTCTATTCTACCGTGAAGATGACGAAAAAAGATTTCCACCTGTGGAAAACTTGTGTTAGATTGCGTCCAATGCCAGATCCGATCGAATCGGCCCAATTACGCCCCATCGGCGAACTATCTGCTCCCCAATGGGCGGTTATCTCATTCGAGCGATGCGAAGCTTCAGGCCTGACCTATAGCGAGGCAGTTGTTAAACAGGCGGATCTTGAAAAACAACGAGTGCCCGGCCTATCGATCGTCACGGATGAGGCCGCAGCTCGATACAAAATGCTCCTTGAAAGCCGTTAGCTTATATCGCGAGCACTACCTTTCCAAAGTTCCGGTTCGATTCCAGATACTCGTGCGCCTCTACAACATTCGCCATTGGAAAGACCTGATCAAGATTCGGCACCACCTTTTCGTTCGCAAAAAGCGGTAGTACCGCGTCAGCGAATTTTTGCGTCGCTTCAGCCTTTTCCTCGAGACTTCGTCCGCGAAGGACGGTTCCGATGATCCGTAGCCGTTTCGACAAGGCGGCCGACAGGTCGAACTCGGCCTTTCTTCCCCCAGTAAGGCCGACAAGCATCAATCGTCCCTTAGGCAATAGACAGTCCAAATTCTCAGCAAAATAGCCGCCGCCGACCAAATCGAGAATGACATTCACGCCGCCACCGTTCTTTGATCG
>WBZY01001505.1_pt1 | contig 11792 bp, 6 predicted proteins | sample 5204191 | NCBI WGS metagenome assembly WBZY01 (sample SAMN12344363, study PRJNA552823) | activated sludge metagenome | biome: Activated sludge suspended growth; feature: Anammox Sidestream; material: Wastewater; isolation source: activated sludge from anammox sidestream of wastewater treatment... | reverse complement strand
CGCTGCTGGCGCATGAATCGGTTGCGCCGCTCCGCCATCACCTCGGGCGGCACCTGCCCGGGCATCTCGAAGGCGGCGGTCCACTGCTGGCGCGAGTAGGTGAAGCAACCCGCGTGGTCGAAGCGTATCTCGCGCGCGAACTCCAGCAGCTCGCGGAACTCATCCTCGGTCTCTCCGGGGAAACCGGCAATGAACGACGTGCGCAACACGATATCGGGCATCGCGGCTCGCAGGCCGGCGATGAACGCGTGCACCTTCTCCAGGTTGTGGGGCCGCTTCATCCGCTTCAGCACCGCCCCCGAACCGTGCTGAAGGGGCACATCCAGGTAATGGACGACGTTCGGCGTCGCCGCCATCGCCTCGATGAGCTGCGGGGTGATGCGGCTCGGATAGGCGTACATCAGGCGCAGCCAGGTCTCCGGCCCCACCGCCTCGGCGAGCTGCCGAAGCAGCACGGGCAGACCTTCGCCGGCGGGCGAGCCGCGATCTTCGTCCCACGCCGTGGTGTCCTGCCCCACCAGGACGAGCTCCTTTGCGCCGGCCGCCACCAGCCGCTTCGCCTCGCGCACCAGCAGGCCCGCCGGCGCCGACCGCAGCCGCCCCTTGATCCGCGGGATCACGCAGAAGGCGCAGGGCGCATCGCAGCCATCGGCAATCTTCAGGTAGGCGCCCGGGCCGCTCACCCGGGCCGCGCTCTCCGGGATGTCGTAGACCGCATCAACATCGACGGAAAGCAGGCGCGCGACTTCCTGCCACTGGCCCACGCCAAAGACGTGGTCCACGTTGGGAGCCTCCTCTCGCACCTGCCCCGCGTAAAGCTGGCTCAGACACCCGGCCACAATGAACTTCTGCCCCTCGTGCTTGCGGCCCGCCAGCTCGCGAATGGCAGCAAACGACTCCGCCTGGCTCTGCTCGATGAAGCCGCAGGTGTTCACGATGACGGCGTCAGCCTCTTCCGGCTGCACCACCGGGATCAGCTCGCCCCCTGCTAGCAGGCGTTCGAGGTGCTCGCTATCGACGTCGTTCTTGGGGCAGCCAAGGGTCACCAGGTGGTACGTGCGCGGGACGGGCATGCGAGCCTCAGGGGCCGTCGCTGATGACGATGGTCACTTCGAGCCCCTTCTCGAGCTCGACATTGGGCGCAGGGGACTGTTGCACAACCGTTCCCTTCGGCTGCGTGCTCTTGTCGTGGCGTTCCTTGACCGTGTAGCCGGCCTCGGCGATGGCCAGCCGCGCTTTCTCCGCCGCCTGGCCGGTCACATTGGGGACGATGCCCGGGGTCACTTCCAGGCCGGACGCCCCCGCCGGGACCGTCGTCGCCACTGAGGCCGGGGTGCGGCTCGAACCGGCGCCGGGCGTGTCATCGCTCTTCGACGACAGCCCCGGGGGCGAAGAGCCGCCATCGTCGCCCATGCGCGAGATGAGCATCGCGAAGAGAATGACGCCAAGCACCGCGATGATGGCTACAAAGGCGATCGCCAGCGAGCGCGTCTGCGAGGCCGGGTCCGTCTTGATGCGCCGGGTGGGCACGGGAACACCGATGTCGATGCCGATGGTTGGCTCGAACGGAGCCTCCGGCGTCCCCGGGCGCGCCTTCCCCGCCGGCCTGGGCGGCTGTGACGACGGCGGCGCTGGCTTGCGCCACGCGGGACGGGCCGGCCCCACGGCGCTTGGGGGCTGTCGCGTGCCCGGCCGGGCCGGGGCCTGCGGCGCCGTGTAGGCTGGCTCCTCTTCGCGTGGGAACAGGGCCAGCATCTCCTGGGGATCGAGGCCCAGGTACTGCGAATAGGAGCGCAGGAATCCACGGGCGTAGACGGGCGCGGGAATCACATCGAACTGTTCCGCTTCGAGCGCCTGCAGGTACCGGCGCGAGATACGGGTGTCCCTTTCCGCATCTTCCAGCGTAAGGCCGCGGGCTTCACGCGCCCGGATGAGCCATGATCCGAGTTCACCCATCAGTTTTCCTCAAGCGGCACATTGCAACGTAGCACGGTTAAGGGAAAGGATGGAGCCGCACCCCGCCGATGCCCGCCAGGAGCGTCAGCCGCAATTGCCCGAGGCCGGCGCGCTTGCCTGCTGCCCCGCCGCATCGGTAGCCACAATGACAAAGCCGCTGGCGCCCGGCACAGGCGCAATCGAGAGCGTCCAATCGCCCTCAGGGGCGCCGGCAGGGCCGCTCATGTCCAGCGTGACTTCGCCACCGGGGCCCATGTAGCGGAGCTTCACTCGCGCCACGGCATGGTCGTCCGTCACATAGGCGGCAAAGCTCCACTGCCCCGCGGTGACGGGGCAAGAGCCCGTCGCGCGCTCGATGGCAGGGGCGGACCCTGCTACCGTCATGGTTATGTATACTGTCGCGCTCCCTCCCTGGCCCACGCCGGACACAGTCACGCTCCCCGTGTGCCTCCCCTCGGAGAGCCCGGCTGCCGAGACCTGCACCGCGAAGATGGCTCCGCCCGTGCCGATTGTGCCGGAAGCTGGATTGACCACAATCCACGCGTCCGAGGCAGCTGCCGTGAACGGTAGCGGGCCGCAGAGCGCGGCATCGTAGGCGAGGAACGTCTGCGTCCCACCGGGCGCGATGACCAGCGAGCCCACGTTCGTCGCAAGGCTCGGTGTGCACGGGACGGTCGTGGGCGTCTGCGTGGGCGGCGGTGGGGGCACGGTCGCCGTCGCGGTCGCAGTTTTCGCAGGAGAAGGGCTTGCCGTGGCCGTTGTCACGGTGGGAGTGACAGGCGGCGGGCTGATGGTGCCGCTTGCGCCCGCCGTGGCCGTCTTTTGCGGGGTTGCGGTCGACTTCGTCTTGCTTACCGTGGCCACCGGTGACTTCGTGCCCGGCGTGGCTGTCGCCGCGGGCGATGGCGAGGCCACCACCGCCGTCGGGCTATCGGCGCCCGCCGGTGGTCCACCGCCGTCGCCACCGGTGATAGCGATCGGGCTCGCCGGGATCACCAGCGCCCCGAACAGGAGCGCTGCAGCCGCTCCGGCCCCCACCAGGAGGCGCAGGCCCCACGACGGGAACTCACCGCCCGCACCCGGCGCGGCGCCGCGTCCGGGCGGACCCGCCCCGCCGGACCCCTCTGCAGCCGGCACCGCGGCTCCCGGCCACTCCTTCATCAGGCCTTCGAGGATGTGGGCCTTTACGCCCGCCGGCGACCCCACCGCGGCAAAGGCGCCGAAGGCCGCCAGCGGCGAGACCAGCCGCCGCTTGCGCTCCTCGCATTCTTCGCAATCGCCGACATGGCGCCCTACCAGGCGGCGAACAGCCGGGGACATGGCCGTTGAACGCGCCTCAGCGAGCTCGGCGGCAAGAGCCTTGCAGTAACGGGGGCCGTCCTTCCACACGATGAACGCTCCTATCGCGTCTTCGACGGCCCTCTTGAGGCGGTTGAGCATGACGTAGCCGTTGTTCCGCGTCACTCCGAGCACCTGCGCGATCTCCGCCCCGTCCAGCCCCTGCCGCAGATGCAGGTCGAGCAGCGTGAGCTGCTTCGGGTCCAGCCCGGCCGCGGCTTCCCACACAAGCCCCGCCATGGCCGCGGCTTCGGCGGCCTCGGCCGGGTCGGCGAAGCGGTCCGGGTCAACCACTGCCATATCCACGGGCTCGCCATCTTCGCCGTCAAAGGTCAGCGGGCGCGTCCGCGATGCGCGTTCCAGGCGGTTGAGCGTGGTATTGCGGGCAATGGTGAAGACCCAGCTCCTGAAGCTCGCCCCCTGGCGGAAACCGCCAAGCGCGCCCATCGCCTTGAGGAAGGTGTCCTGGGCAATGTCGGCCGCTTCGTCGCGGTCCCGGGTCATGCGCGCGACGAAGTCGTAAACGGGGTCGAAGTAGCGTTGATAGAGCTCGGCGAAGGCGTTGCCATCCCCATCGCGGGCAAGGTCTACGAGTGCGGAATCAGCGAGCTCTTCCATCAACGTTCCATCGGCAGTCGCCGGCCGGGGCAGGCCGGGGAGCGGCGGAGCCGTCGAGCGCGCCGTTCCCTTTGATAGGACCGGCCACAGCCCCGGTTCTTACGAGCCGCACCGCTCGCCCGGAGTATACGTGCCCGCAGGTCAAGGCACCGGCCTACCAGTCCCGGCGGCGCTGCCGGCGGCCGAAGATGGCGGCCACGGCAACGCCGAAGAGGAACCCTCCGATATGAGCAAAGAACGCCACCCCCGAATCAGGGGTGGCGGCATCGCTGATCGTCGCCAGCCCCGCCAGCAGGTTCTGCAGGAACCAGACGCCAATCATCACCACCGCGGGGACCGGGAGCGGGATGAAGATGAGGACGAAGAACGGGATCACCACGCTGATGGTCGCTCGCGGGTAGTAGACAAGGTACGCGCCAAGAATCCCCGCCACGGCGCCGCTCGCGCCCACCACCGGAACCACCGAGCCCGGATCGGCGGCGCTTTGCAGCAACGCCGCTGCCACCCCCGCCAGCAGGTAGAAGAGCAGGTAGCGCGCGTGCCCGAGCCGGTCCTCTATGTTGTCGCCGAACACCCACAGGAAGAGCATGTTGCCCAGGATGTGCAGCCAGCCCGCGTGCAGGAACATCGACGTGATGATGGAGATGAGCACCTCCACCCGGCTGGCACCGGGCGCTTCGGACTCCCCTTTCGCGTTGTCGAGGAACTCCTCGGGCTGGAACCCCCAGCGGCAGATGAACCGGTCAAGCTCAGTCGGCAGCGTGCGAAAGCCGTAACAGACGCTTGCCGTCTGCTCCCGGAAGTCGCGCACCTGCGCCGCCTGCGAGGCGGGCATCGCCGTTGAGAGCGTGAGCATCCGAATGAAGATGGCGACGTTGAACAGGATGACCGCGTACGTTACCCACGGCGTGGTTCGGGAGCGGGTGCTGTCGCCAATTGGAATCACCTTGGAGGGGAGCTTAAGGCGCAACCATCGCCCGCGGTAGCCGCGGCCGGCCGGGGCTACCGGGAGAGGATGCCCGCAAGCGCCCTCTCCAGCCGGTCCTTGGTGAACGGTTTCTGGACCAGCCCGGCGATGCGGCGCTTCACGTCGGTATCGATGTGCGCGTCGGCCGCGTAGGCCGTGCAGACGATGACGGGCAGGTCGGGGCGAATTGCTTCGAGGCCCCGGAAGGTCTCGCTGCCGTTCATGCCCGGCATCACCAGGTCGAGCAGCACTGCGGCGAAGCGTTCGGGACGCGCCTTCAGGAGCTGGATGGCGGTCGCGCCATCGTGCGCTTCAACGACGTTGAAGCCAATCTCGCCAAGCATGCCGTGAACGGCGCGCCGCACGCGCTCGTCGTCGTCCACCAGCATGATGAGGTCGCCATCACCCGCCCGGAAGGAGTCATCCGAGCGGTGGACGGTCCCCGCCGCCAGCAGCGGCAGCGTAATGGCGAAGGACGTGCCGCGGCCGGGGCCCGATTCCACGCTGATGGCCCCGTGGTGCCCCTGGATGATGCCATAGGTGATCGCCATGCCCAGCCCTGTTCCCGAACCGGGCGGCTTCGTGGTGTAAAAGGGTTCGAAGATGCGCGTACGCGTCTCCTCGTCCATTCCCGGGCCATTGTCCGAAACGGTGAGCGTGGCCACCGCCTGCTCCGCCTGAAGGGCGACCGTGACAATGCCCCCGTCGGGCATGGCGTCGCGCGCGTTGAGAACGATGTTGATGAGCGCCTGCTGGAGCTGGCCCTGGTCTCCTTCCACCATCACAGCATCAGGCGGAAGCGTCACTGCCAGCTCCACCTTCGAGTGCAGGGCCGGTTCGGCAAGGCGAAGCGTGTCGTTCACAACGTCGCGCAGGTCCACGGGCCCGAAGCGGACCAGGCCTCCGCGGGCGAAGGCCAGCAGCCTGCCGGTAAGGTCCGCCGCGTGACGCGAGGCGTCCTCGATGAGGCCCAGGTTCTCCCGGTCCTCGCCGTCAAGGTGAGGCGACCGCTTGAGCAACCCGGCAAAGCCGAGGATCGTGGTCAGCAGGTTGTTGAAGTCGTGGGCCACGGCGCCCGCCATTGTGCCGAGCGACTCCATCTTCTGGGACTGCATGAGCTGGCGCTGGAATCCCCGGATCTCGGTCACGTCGCGGGCGAGAACCAGCACGGCATCGCGGCCACCGTACGCCGAGCGGGAGGCCATGATGTCGACCGTGATGCTGCTCCCGTTCTTCCGGCGGTATTCGTGCTCGCTGAGACGGATCTCGCCCTCGTCCATGATGTGGCGAATGCTCGCCTCGACAAACCCCTCCGGCATCAGGCAGATGTCGTCGAGGCGAAGCTCGAGCATCTCATCCGGGTCGTAACCGAGAGCGCGCGCCGTGTAGCTGTTGGCATCGACCACCCTGTGGCTGGCGACGTCGACAATGAAGATCATCTCCTCGGCCTGCGTGACCAGGGAGCGGTACTTGTTCTCGCTTTCGGCCAGGGCCGCGAGCGCGCTCGCCCGTTCGAGCGCTACGGCGAGCGGGTGGGTAAGGGCCGAAAGCAGGCGGCTATCGTCGTCGTCGAACGCGGAGACCTCTTCGCTCCAGAGCACCACGGTCCCGCAGCTCCCCTCGCCGTGGGCAACAGGAACTCGCAGCACCGAAAGCAGCCCCGCTTCAACGGCCTGCTGGTGCAGGGCGCCGCGAGCCTCGAGCGCTGCCAGGTTGTCCATCACCTGGATGCCCGATTCGCAGCCTGCCGGCCCGGGCCCAAGCGCGGCAAGGGGCAGCTCACTGCCCGCCGCCGGCACGAAGCCGCCGGAGGGGTCGGCCCCCAGGACACGCGCCACTCCCGTCTCGGGGCCGATCGTGAACAAGGCCGCCTGGCCGCACCCAAAGAGCGAACGGCACTCCCCCAGGAAGGAGCTGGCGATCTCCGATACAGTGCTTGCAGCGCTCAGCCGTCCAAGAATGCGGTTCGTGTGCTCCAACTGGCGGTTGCGACGCTGGGCCTCACGCAGGTTGCGGTAGTATCCCGCCGCCACCGCCATGGGCTGCATGATCCTGCGGAGCTCCTGCGCGTCCTTCACTGTGAAGCGATTCGGCGTACACGACCCAACCGTCAGTATCCCCACGGGCGACTGCAGGTCGCCCAGCAGTACGCGAATGCTCGACCGCAGGCCCACGCGGCGTAGCCCTTCGACCATCGGCCCGGAACGGTGAAGCTCCTCCCGGTAATCGTGGACCACGTCGTAGCCCGTGGCGGCGGCCGTACGCGTCGTCGAAAGGGCGCTGACCGGGTAGCTGCGTGGCAGCCAGCCAAGGTCAAGCGCGCTGTCGTACCCCGCCACGCTCACGGAGTCGCCGTCCACCAGGCCGATGAGGCAGTGGTCCGCCTCCCACATCGCCCTCAATGCCCGGGTGAGCGGCGCGGCCACGGCCTCCATGGAATCGCTCGGTCCGAGCGCCGCGAGCACCTCCACTACCGCCGCCGCGCGCTGCGTCTGCCGCTGGAGCGATGCCACGATCACCGCACGCTCGAGCACCATCGCCAAGGGCGTGGCCACCTCCGCCAGCATCTGCACATCCGATTCGCCGAATGTCCCCGGCTGCTGCGCCATCGCAACCAGGATTCCCGCCGGCTCAGAGCTGCCCTCGAGGCGGATGGCCACGAGACTCCCTATCCCGAACTCTCGCGCCGCTCGTTCTGCCCACTCCCCAACCTGGCCGGGCACGTTCGCGTTGTAGAGGGTTGCCGGGTTCTCAAGTGCCGCCCGGTAGACGCGGGATTCCCCAAGCAGTTTCGATTCGGGCCAGAAATCGAGGTCCGCATCGCCGTCAAAGGCGACCAGGCGCCGGACCCCTGCCTCGCTGTCGAAGCAGTGAATGGAAACCGCGCCGGCGCCCAGCAGAGCCCGCACCTGCCCGGCGAACAGCCGCGCCGCCTCTTCCGGCGAGGCCGAGGCGCTGAGCGACCCCAGCAGATGGGTCAGCCCACTCGCCTTCTCCGCGCGCTCCGAGGCCTCCACCAGCAGCTCGGCGCGCTCCGCCACCACGCTCACAACCCGCGCCAGCCCCTCGATGCGCTCCGCCTCCGCCTCGCCGAAAGCGCCCGGTACGGGGCTGCCAACGCTCAGCACCCCCCGGAACTCCCCCTGCGAGCCGAAGATCGGCGCGCGCATCATGCAGCGCAGACCCGACCGCAGGGCGTCGGCCTCGATCGGCGGAAGGCGTTCCGCGCTCGCCGCCAGGTCAGGGATGATGTGCGCGCTGCCATCGCGGATCGCCTCGATGAGCGAAGGGTTCCCATCAGTGGCAACGTTCCGGCCGTGGATTTCTCCGACTCTCATGTGGTCGCTGGAACAGGCCACCACCCGCGCGGTTTCGCCGCTGAGGTCCATCACCACGGCGTGGCTGGCCCCAAAGAGCCGCCGCGCCTGGACGACCACAACACCGGCGACCGACTCGAAGGTCGCGCCCGGCGTGAGGGCCGCAAGCACGTTTGTCTGCGCTTCGAGCAGGCCCGCCGCCCCGGGAAGCTCGCCCGGCTCCTCTGCCGCACTTTCTCGTTCGCGCCGTACCAGTTCCGGGCCAGGTGCGTCGTGTCCGGGCATTTCGTCCGCAGAACATCCTTGGATGGTTGCCGTTGCTCGAATCGAAATTCGCCGCTCGCGGTTGGTCGATATTAGACAGGACACTCACGCCACGGTATAGGGGGGAACCCGCACTTCTGGGCGCCTCGCTCTATCAGTACACCCACGTCCCCGGCCAGGTCAGCTCCAGCAGATAGACCCGCCCCGGCCTGAGCGTCGTGAACGTGCTCACGTAGGCCGGGCTGCCGGGCACGTACTTCTCCCAGCGCCCGGCCGCCGCGTTCCATTCGTACACCGCGCGCAGATAGCCCTGGAGCGACTGCAGCGCCCCCGCCGCCGGCTGCTCCGCGCCCACGTAGGTCACCATGTTCACACCCGCGCCCAGCTCCATGCGCACGCCCGCTGCCGGGTACACCGGCCCCTTCGTGGGTGCGGCGGTCGGAACCGTCGCCGGCGCCGGGCGCGTGGCCGTGGGCGGGGGCGGGGATGTGGGCGAAGCCTGCGCCTGCGTGGCCGTAGCCGTCGCCGGGGGCGGCTGCGTGGGGGGAGGCGTCGCCCCCGAGTCGTCGGCGAAACCGAAGTTCGTTGTCCAGGCGGTGCCGTGCAGGCCCACGCCAATCATCAAGTAAGTCGCGTTCAGGATGTTCGCCCGGTGCCCGGCCGAGCCCATCCACGCCGTCAGCGTGGCCGCCGCCGAGGGGTAGCCATAGGCGATGTTCTCCGCCGCGTCGCCGGGGTAGCCGCAATCACGCGCACGCTGCGAAGGCCACCGCCCCAGCGAGTCCTGGTGCGAAAAGCCCGGACCATACGCGCTCGAATCGGCCGACTTCCAGGCCGCGGCCCGGTTGAGCCCCGGCGAAACCTTGAGCGCCGGCGCCCCCACCTTCGCCCGCTCGGCGTTGATGAGCGCCACCATCTCGCTCTCCGAGGCCGAAAGCCCCTCTTCCGTCGTCGTGCAGTTGGTGATGGCCCGCGCCGGGAAAACGTGCGGCAGGGGCAATCCCGCTACCGCCAGGGCCAGCAGAAGCGCCCCGGCGGCCATCGCCAGCGGTGTCGAAAGTCCTCGCATACGCTCCCGTGCGGCCGCAGTCTGGGCGGGGGCCAATCCCGTGGCCACCCCGAAGATACCCGCTTCCGGCGCAAGGGGAATCGGGGAAACGGTTATGTGCGAGCGATTTTACGGAGAGTTTGCGAGACACCCCGGAGTCGCGGCCCCCCGTGGCCGCTGGTTGCCCCACCCAACCACCGGCTGCGGCCAACACCGCTCGAACCACCCGGGCCCCGGTGGCACGGTGGTCCGAAAACGCAATTCCGGTGGAACAGAGAGCGGCCACGGGGGGCCGCGACTCCGGGGGATACCCGTTGGGACAACCAGCAGCAACGACGGGCCCGCGACTCCGGGGGACGCGAAAAGGCCCCGGTTGCCCGGGGCCTTCCCTTCGGTGTTGCTTGCCTTGCGGCGCTTAGCGGCTGCGGCGGGCGACCGTCGCGCCGCCGATGCCGAACGCAAGCGCGGCGAAGCCGAACGCTGCGAACAGCCACGCGGCTTCCGCGCCGCTGCCCGAAACGGTGCCGCTGCCTGTCGACGGCGGCTTCGGCGTGGGCGACTTCGGCGTCGTCACCGTGAGGTTCACGGGATTGTAGTCCCAGTTCCGCCACGTCCCCGTCTCGTTCGCCTTCTTGCCGCCGACGTAGAACGTCACCACGGCGCCATCGGTGCCGCAGTTCGGGTTCGCGCCGGGATCAAGGGCGGGCGAGCTCAGGATGTAGCGCGCTTCCGCGCCATTCATGAAGACAGTGGCCACGCCGCAGGTAGCCGTGCCGATCTTCGCCTCAATGGTGGTCCCTGCCACCGGCGCCTTGCCATCTACCAGTACCGACCCGCCGAAGCGGGAGGGCGGGTTCGGCGGTGATTCCGCCGATGCCTCGCTGGCGCTGAACGCGCCAGCGAAACCGAGCAGCAGGGCGCCAAGGGCGAGGGCAAGGCTACCAGCGCCGAGCTTCTTCATTACCTTGGTCATGCTTGTTAGCTCCAATTCCTATCTAAACGGCCTTTGTTGACCACCCCTCTGGCCCCACCTCCTCCGCTCCCCCCCGGAGGGAGGAGGGAGGAGGGAGGAGCTTTGGGAGCTAGTCGACGTTGGTCGCGATAGTCCAGGTGACCGAGCCCGGCCCGGTGATGGCGATCCAGTAAGCATCGCCGTTCGTCAGCTTCGTCAGGTCGTTCGCCCCCGGAACAGGTACGGCCGACGGGAAGTACCCGAGCCACGCCTGCGCCGCAGGATCCCAACCATAAACCGCCGTGACGGAGCTGGTGATGTCGTTCGTCGACCCGCCGGAGCCCTTCAGGGCGTCCGCCGTCGCGAGGCCGTCCGCGCCGGCCCAGGTGAACAGCGTCCACCGGAAGCTCAGCGAGTACGACATCGTCGACTGCAGGTCGATGATCTTGTCGAAGCCGATGTTCCCTTCGTCGTCGTGTGCGATGACGAGGATGTCGAGGATGCCGAGCAGGCTGTTCGACACCTTCACCCACGCCTGGCACTCATCGGTAGCGCCCGTAGCCGCCAGCGGCGACAGCGGGAACTCCTTGACGCCGGAGACAGCCGGCTCGTTCTCAGCCGTCGAGAACGTCGTGATGCCCTCGGCGAACTGCTTCGTGTAGCTCATCGTCGGGACAGTGCCGTCGCTCGTGGTGAGGATGATGCCCTCGCCCGAGTCGATCATGAAGTCGACCGTCTCATACGGGTTGCCGTTGAAGCCGTCGTTGTCGGCATCGGTGAGAACCGGGTGCAGCAGCTCCGCCACGCTGAGCGTGTTGTAGCAGAAGCCATCGCGGTCCATGGCATGGAACACAACGTACTTGTACTGCTCGGTCTCGCCGTCCTCGATCGTCACGTCCTTGTAGCCGCCCCACGTCCAGTTGACCGTGGCCACGTTGGACATGAGCGGGTAGTGCTTGCCGCGGAAGTCGGGGTAATCGGCGACCGCGGTGAGGGTGGAAGCGCCGACCTTGTCGCCCGGCGCGCAGTGCTTGCCGCCGCCAAGAGCGTTGGTGGCGCAGCCGCTGTAGTCGAGCTTGAAGTCGCCGTTGGCGGCCACCATGGCCTCGCCGTGGTTGTCGGTGTAGACAACCAGGTCGCGGGCGATGGTCGGATCGCCATAGGCGGTGCGGATGGCCGCAAGCTCAGCAGCCTGGGTGGTGGTGACGCTCGAATCCTTCACGCCAAGCGGGTTGGAACCGATGATGGCTGGCCGCCAGAAGCGGTACACGCCCTGGCCAAGGCCACTTGCGTCGTTGCAGTCGGGTGCAGCAGCGGTCTTGGCGCAGCCCG
>WBZY01001503.1_pt1 | contig 11800 bp, 23 predicted proteins | sample 5204191 | NCBI WGS metagenome assembly WBZY01 (sample SAMN12344363, study PRJNA552823) | activated sludge metagenome | biome: Activated sludge suspended growth; feature: Anammox Sidestream; material: Wastewater; isolation source: activated sludge from anammox sidestream of wastewater treatment... | reverse complement strand
GAGATTGACCGCCTCACGAGCATGATCGACCCGACCTATTTCCAGACGAGGCACCGAAAATGAGTCATCTGCACCGCCAGAAAAACCTGCAGCGCGCACGCGAAGCGGCAGCGGCCGCCGAAGCCGCGCCCGTCGCGACGCCGGTCGCGAAGGTCGCGAAGAAAGCGAAGCGGCGCCGCCGTGGGTAGGCGTCTGCCGCCGCGTGATCGGCGAGGGCGATTCAGGCGCCGCCGGCGCCGCCGGTAAGGCCGAGCGCGTACTGCGCCGGCTCGGCCGCGAGGCGCTGATAGAGCCGAAGCTGCTGCGAGACGAGCGGGATCGCGGCGACTTCGCCAGGGCGGAAGGTCCAGCGCTCCGGGCTCACGAGTTCGCCGCGCACGAGGCGCCAGCCGCGCCAGTCGGGCGAGAAAACCCCGATGTCCCCGTCGCGCAGGAGGGCGACCGCGAGCGCGTAGGCGGCGGGCATCTTCCCGCGCGAGCGCCAGCGCTCGGCGGTGCGAAGGGATACGCCGCACAGTTCAGCGAGCGCGCGGGTATTGAGATCGGGCGTGTCTGCAAGTTGCATGGCGAGCCTCACGCAAGGGCAATCACGGGTATCGACCGCCGCAACGCGGGGCTATAGTGCGCTGCGGCAAAGCGCCGGATCAGGTCCCGCAGGCGCCGCCTGTACTTCGCATAATGTATAGACTGACCGCGTGACGTGGTTCCGGCCGCGCTCGCATGTGCTTGATTAGGCACAAGTCCCGCCAGCAGCAAACACGACACGATGACGGCGGCGGCCTTACCCGCGATCATCTCTATGATGGCCGCCCAAACGCGCCGCGCGTCGGGGTCTTTCGTGCTCTCCATCGCAAGCCGCACCTGTACCTCGGCAAGCTGCTTCGGGTAGAGCTTCATGAAGGCATCGGCCCGCATCAGTGTCTGTGCGCTCATTGTGTCGCGGCCTGACTTGTAGGCCGCCACGGCGCCAGGTGTGATGCCAAGCGCGCGGGCAACCCCGGCATCGGACGCACGCGCATACGCTGTGCTGATTGCCTCGCGCACCAGCTCGACCACTTGATAACTCATCGGAACGGAACGCGGCGCCATGCTGCTACCCTCACAAACCCACTTCCTGCGGCGATTAAACACCCGCAGGGGGGGCTCCGGGCTAGACTTGAGTCACACTGCTTGACGATCATTCAGCGCCGTTATATGGTCGCAGGTGGGACGTGGGTCCCACCCTCGGAAAGCCCCTACCTCAAGGCGCCGGCGGCACGGACCCACTTCCGGGACCCACGTCCCATCCCGGACGTGGAGTGGGACACGAGATAGAGGTAGTCATGTCGAAACTCAAAGACGAAATTGTGGATGCCGCGATCGCCTTCGCGGATGCCGTGAAAGCGCACAAGCGCGCCGCCCAGGCACGCGACGACCTGCGCGAGCAACTGCGCGCCGCCGATGTGTCGGTGTGCAATGCCGAAATCCTCGAGCGCCGCGCGCGCCGCGCGCTCGATCGGCTCACGCAGCAAGTCGCGGCCGATCAGTTGCTCGAGGAAAGTTTCCAGCGCGACGGTCGCATGTGCGAAGCGGGGGCGGCATGAACGTCGGGTATGTGGTGGTCGTCCCGTCGCGCTATCCGCGTCAGTTCATGGCGGCAGGAATCGAGGCGGGCAAGCCGGTCGCGTGGGCAGCCGAGTATCCGAACGCGAACATCTTTCGCACGATCACGCCGGCAAAAGCGATGGCCGCGCAGCATCCCGGCGCGCAGGTCTACCGAGTGGATGACTACGAATCGGGCGCCGGCCCGTGCCACGTGGTGCCGTCGTGAGGCGCTGGCACAGGGAAGCGCCGGGCGAAGATTTGCGGCGCGTCCGCGTTCGGGATGTTGAGGCGGCGCTGCGCGTGATGTGCGGGCTGGCTCGCCATGAGGCAAGACGGCTGATTGCCGCGCGCGCCGGGGACATGTCGGGCGAACCGTGCATCACGGCGGACAGCGTGATGTTCAGGCTGTTGGAATCCGAATAGAGCGGGGGAAGCATGGCCAGGGGGACCGAAGTACAAGAACACCTGATGCCCGGCGAGGCGAACGACATCCCGCCCGCGCCGCTGGCATTCCGCCCATGGGTGGAAAAGACGGTCCGCGAGCGCGAAGCGCGGGCCTACGCGAACGGTTACGAGGATGGCCGCGACGAGCAGGGCGCGCTCGGCGTCGCGCTCGTGAGCGCCTGCATCGGCTTCGTGCTGGGCGGCGCCTGCGCGCTGTGGGCCATCATCTGATGATGCCGGCGGCGCTGCCGGACTGGCTGCACCGGGACGCAACGCGGACCGAGCAGCTATTTCGGGCGCGCCATCGCGGCAATGCCGAGCGCCGCGTGCGCCGGCTGCCGCCGAGCTTTCAGGGCTACGTGCTCGACGGCTGGGACAATCGCTATGGCATCGCCTACAGCGACCGCAACCGCTCGCCCGTCGCGCTCGCAAATCAGTTCGCGGTGGAAGTCGCGCAGGACTTCGGCGACGGCCGCGCCGGCCTCGCCTACGACGAGCACGCCATTGCCGAGCACGCCGACAACTACGCGCGCCTGTGCGCGCGGATGCGCACGCTCGACAAGCGCGTGGAGTTCGCGGCCTCGCTCGGCGTCGCGCCGCCGGCCGGGCCGCGCGTCACGCCCGCCGGCGCCATTGCGCGCCTGAACGATCCGAAATGGTGGCGCCGCCAGCTCCGGCAGGTCTGGACCGAGCGCTGCGAGGAAGGCATGAGGCGCGCCGGCATCGTGCGCAAGGGCCGCGCGCCCTACGCGAGCGATGAGGCGGTGCGCCATCGAGCGAACCGCCAGCGCCGCACGCGCGAATGGATGGAATCGCGCGTGATGGTCAACGGCGAGGGCGAGCAGCTCGCGCTGCTCGACCTGCACGAGCGCAGCGTGGCCAACCCCGCGCTCCGGCGCGGCGAGTTCATGACCCGGATGCGCGGCTTCGAGGAAATCGCCCGCGACCTCGGCCACGTCGCGCTCTTTTTCACGCTCACGGCGCCCTCGGCCTTCCACGCCCAGCACGCCGGCGGCGGCACCAATGAGCGCTGGGAAGCGGCCGACAAGCCGCGCGTGCGCGACGCGCAGCGCTGGCTTCGGCGCATGTGGGCCAAGGCGCGCGCGAAGCTGCATCGGCTTTCCATCGACGCCTACGGCTTTCGGGTCGCCGAACCGCACCACGACGCGACCCCGCACTGGCATATGGTGCTTTTCGTCGCGGCGAGCGGCGCCGATGCGCTCGCGCGCGTGCTGCGCGGTTACTGGCTGTCAGAATTCGCCGACGAGCCGGGCGCGACCGAGCACCGGGCCGCCTGCAAGGTGATCGACCCGGAGCAGGGCAGCGCCACGGGCTATGTGGCGAAGTACGTCGCCAAGAACATCGACGCGGCGGGCGCGATCGGTGACGCCATCAGCGACGAGACGGGCGAGGCGGTGAGCGCGGGCGTGCAGCGCGTCGCCGCCTGGGCGAGCGTGTACCGCATCCGCCAGTTTCAGCAGATCGGCGGCCCGCCCGTGGGCCTGTGGCGCGAGCTGCGCAGGGCACGCGAGCCAGTCGAGGCGCAGAACCTTGAGCGCGTGCGCGTCGCCGTCGACAAGGGCCAGTGGGCGGGGTTCATCACGACCCTGGGCGGCCTCAAGCGCTCGCGTCGTCGCGTGCGCAGCGTGCGCCACAAGTACCGCCGCGAGTGCGTCGTGACGCCCGCGAATGCCCACGAGTATCCGGCCGCGTGGCTCGACAAGCGCGACGCGACGCGCATCGACCTGCAGGGCCGCGAAGTGACGGCCTCGACCGTCTACGGCGAGCCGGCCGGGCGCAAGCCGTGCGGCGTGGTCGCGCTCGGGCTGCTCGGGCGATGGGCGAGCGTGGAAACGCGCCGGCAGCGGTGGCGGATCGCGCGCAGTGAGAACACTAAGAAGGGGGCGGTCCCTGTTGTGAACCCGCAAGGGACAGGGGAAACCGGCGCCGACCGGCCTGCCGCCTCCGATTCTTTTTCGGGCGCGCGCAGCGCGCTCTGTTCCGACCTTGGACCCGTGGCAATAACTGTACGCAGTGGATCTTGCGGCTGCGCGGATTGCTCGACGGGCCAATTCGCTCCCTACCGACCTGAAAGGCACCAATGTCGAGCCGGACCGTAGCCCCGACCCCTGCCCAAATGCTCCGCGAGGACATCGCGAGGCGAAAAAACCATCCCGCCGTGCTCGCCTCGGGGCTCGGTGGCACGCTCGCGAAGCTCGACCAGTTCATAGAGCAGCACGAGGCGCTAGAAAGGACCGTCGACACGATCCTGCCTGCGCTCGCTCGCGTGGCCGTGGCGACCGGCGCGAACCTGCCGGGCGTGATCTTCCAGGGTGACCGGGAAGCCATCGAAGCGGCCGCGGAGTCGGGCAATGGCTGAACCGGTCGGGACCTGTCCCTGCATTGCGAAGGGTTGCGATGAACTCGCGAAGCTCTACCGGTTCGGTGCGCGCTCCGATGACGAGCGGCGCCGCCGCTTCGCGGGCAAGCTCTACGCGGTGTGCCCGGCCGGGCACTCGTTCGGCCGCAACGGGGATTCGCAGGAATACATTCTGAGCGAGGGCAAGGTATGGGGCGTAAACGACGGACCGGCCGCCGAGCGGTCGCCGCCGGTCGAACCGGCGAAGCCAGCACCGGCGAAAGCACCGGAAAAACAAGCGCCGCGACCGGTGACGGCAGCGGAGGAACCGAAGCCGAAGCGGGGCGGGTTCGGGTTCTTTCAATGACCGACAACATGCACGATATCGACCCGGCCGCACTCGCCGCCGAGGCCGACGCGATCGCCGCCGAAGTGCCGGCCGAGACGGCGCCGGGCGAAGCGCCGGCCGCGCCGCCGGCCGATCCGGCCGCCCAGGTCGAGGCGTGGGGCTCGATCTGTGACGGCGCGGTGCAATTGCTCGACGTGTTCGTCTGTCCCGCGTGGGTGCTTGAGGCGCGCGAAAAGGCCGCGCTCGCCGAAGCGCTGGCGCCGGTGCTCAATGATCTTTTCCCCGGCGGGCTCGGCAATGAACGGTGGGCGCCATACTTCCGGCTCGCGATGGTCGCCTCGGGCGTCGCGTTCTCCCGCTTCGATCGCGACGCGGGCAAGTTCAAGCCGCTGAGGCTGCCGCCCCCGAAGCCGACGAAAGAGCCCGTCCGTGACGATCGTCCGGCGGCCTGATGGGGCGCTGACGCTCGTCTGCGGCGCGTCGAGGTCCGGCAAAACCTCATGGGTGGATCGGGAAGTCGCGCGCGAGCGGCGGCTGCTCGTGTGGGATGTCGCCGACGAGTGGGCGCTGCGCTCGCGCTGCCGGCGCGTCACGTCGGCCCGTGATCTCGCCGAACTCGTCAAGCCAGGCGCGCCGGCCGCCCGCATCGCCTACCACGCGCGCCCGAGTCCCGAGGCATTCGACCGATTCTGCCGGCTCGCGTGGGTATGGCTGCGCGTCGCGCCCGGTGCGCTCGTGGTCGAGGAGCTGGCGGATGTCACGCATCCCGGCAAGGCGCCGCCCGCGTGGGGCGAGATTGTGCGCAAGGGCCTGCGCTACGGGCCGCGCATCTTCGCGTTGACCCAAAGACCGAGCGAAAGCGATAAAACGGCCGCCGGCAACGCGACCGTGATCCACGTCCATCGGATGGCGCGGCCCGCCGATCGGGCTTATGTGGCGCAATACCTCGACCTGCCGGCCGAGGAAGTTGCCGCGCTCGCGCCCTTCCAGTGGATCGAGCGGACGGCGGGCGGTGGGCTCCGGCGCGGCACGCTCGGCAAAACGCGCGCCAAGTAAAGCCGCGACCGGTCGCGACCGGTGACCCCTATTCGGTGCGCACCGATCGGGGCTATACACCATCCCGCAGTTGATCTACCTGTAGGACAAGCGACTATGAACGTGAAAGCCATCGCGCAGACTGCGCTGACCCTCGTTGCCATCCTCGCGGGCTTGAAGCTCGCCGCGAAGTACGTGCCGGGCGTGGGCCAGGTGCGCGACTACGTGCTCAAGGGCTGACGCCGTGGGCTCGCTCAAGGACATTCTGAGGATCGCCGCGATTGCAGCGGCGGTCGTGTGGGCCTCGCGCAACGTGAGCGCCGTCCGCCGGATCATCGGCTAACCCCAAAGGGACCTGACCATGCAGTTTCTTCGCAAGCTCGAACCGATCCAGAACGTGGTCGCGACGGGTCACTTCACGCTTTCCTCGAAGCTCGTGCTCGGCAACGTCATCGAGCGCATCGTGCTCGATAACGCGGGCTCCGGCGCGCTCACGAAAGCGATGCTCACGAACCTCGTCGTCAAGCTGAACGGCAAGGTCATCTTCGGCCCGATCAACGCGGCCGATCTCGACCTGATTCAGCGCTACGTGACGCTGGTCAACGATGCCGGCCGCATCACGATCGACTTCACCGAGCCGACCGCGCGCTCGATTCAGGGCCAGTTGATGGGCGCCATCAATACGGTGGCGGCGGGCGTGACCGACTTCACGCTCGAAGGCGACATCACGGGCGCCACCACGCCGCAGTTGTCGGCCTTTGCGATGCTGCGCGCGCCGTCGAGCATGTCGGCCGCGCGCGGTTTCGATCCGGCGACGGGTCCGCTGATTCGCGCGCTGGTGCCGACCGCGCTCGTGCACTCGGCAGCGGGCGAATTCCCCTACGACCTGAACTACGGCAGTCGGGCCAATTCGCTCATCAAGCGCATTGCGCTCTTCTCGCCCGTGGTCACGGGCTTCCGGGTCAAGCGCGACTCGCTCGACATCTTCGGGGATACGCCGATCAGCAACGCGCTGATTGGCTATCTCCAATCCGAGTACGGCCGCGACGATCAGGCGAACCTCTACATCTGGGACCCTCTGATGGATGGCAACCAGTCGGACGCGGTGCCGGTGCGAACGGTGCTCCCCGATGGCTCGTCGCGCGAAGCGGTGTTCCAGTTCCTCGAATCGGTGTCGGGAGCCGGTACAACGCGCGCCTTCGTCGACGTGTACACCACGCTCGGCGACCTGTAAGGGGGCGCTATGCCTGCTCCGAGTGGATCGAGCATCGGCGACCGGATCGAGCGGATTTTCTCTCTCGGCCTCGATGCCTGGGCGGATTCGCAGTCCGGCCGACGCTACACGACCAATGACCCGACGCCGGCGATCCAGCCGGCGCCGGGCGTGGCGACGCCGGCCGGGCAGGGCGTCGGATTCTCGGCGATCGTCGCGAACGTGCCCGTATGGGCGTGGGTGCTGGCGGGCGTCGGGCTCGTGGCAGCGCTCGCGCTGCGCCGATGATTCCGGCCCTCGCGGGCATGCTCGGTGGCGGTGGGGGCGGCCTCTCGGCCTCATCCTCGGCGACTTCCGGACCCGCGACCCAAGGCAATCAGGGCGTTCAGATCGGCGGAATTCAGACGGGCGGGGCGAGCGGAGGGTTACCGCAATGGGTATTGCTGGCGGCGGTTGCGCTCGCGGCGCTCTACCTGCTGCCGCGCCGCCGGCGGGGCTGACGGTCGAGCGGCGCGCGCGCTGGTGCGAGGAAGCTGAACGCGCGCTGTCGCGCACGTTCGCGGATGACCGCGAGGGGATCGTTGAAGGCGTCAACGCCGGCGCGCTCGAACTGTGGAAGTTGAACGGCGGGGCTGCGTGGATGGTCACGCGCGCCGCGCGCGGCGCGCTGACGATCTGCTGCCTTGAAGGCGAGGGCCTGCGCGACATCGCGCCAGTGGTCTACCGCATCGCGCAGCGCAACGGCCTCTCGAAAATCGAATTTTTCACCGCGCGGCGCGGGCTCGCGCGTTTGCTGCGCGCGGCCGGGCTGCGGTTCGTGCCGGTGCTGACGGTCTATCAGTGCGAGGTTGAGCATGTCCACTAGTCGAAGCTCTACCGAGAATCGGCAAACGTCGTCGACCGAGGTCCAGAATCTCAACCTTCAGGACACGGAAGGCGTCACGATCGCCAATTCTCAGAACGTGACGGTCGCGCCGACCGATCAGGGCGCGATCGCGGCGGCGGGCGATTTCGCGACGAGCACCGCCGACACGTTCGCGCGATTCGGTGCGTCGGCGATCGACGCCGGGACGGATGTCAGTCTCGAAGCGCTCGACGTGGGCCGCGCGGGGCTCGATCGCGGCGCCGCGCTCGCCGAGCGCGGCCTCGACAATGCCCAGGCGGCGATGGCGGGTGGGTTCTCCTTCGGCGAGTCGGCGCTCGCCGCGCAGGAACGCACGGCCGGCGCCGCGCTCGACTTCGGCGCCGATGCGCTCGGGCGCGTGGCGGATTCCACGGTCGAGGGCTTCGACTTCGGCCGCGACGCGCTCGAAGGCGTGCGGGGCATTGCGGGCACCGCGCTCGATGCGGTGACCGGAGCACAGACAGGCGTGCTCGACTTCGCGCGCGACATCTTCACCGGCGCGCTCGAAGCGAACCGCGACACGGTGCAATCGAACCTCTCCGGGCTCGGCGCGCTCGCGAAACAGACAAGTTCCAGTGCGGATGATCGCGTCGGCAAGGTCGCGCTCTATGCCTTCGCGGCGCTCGCGGCGGTGTTCGTGCTGCCGGCCATGTTCGGGAGGGCGCGCGCATGAGTACGCGGACGTACACGGCGACACTTGCGGCGAACGCAATCGCGAGCCTGCCGGCGGGCGTGTTTTTCTACATCAAGTCGGCGGCGGCGGTGCTCTCGGTCGAGGCGCGCGGCCAGCCGGGCGCCCCGGTGCTCTTTCAGAACGTCGGCGCGGGTCTCAAGTTCGGCCCGGTGCCGCCGGAACGGCGCTGGAAGTACCTCGACATCAAGAACGGCCCGACGCCGCAGAACGTCGAGGTCGTGATCTCGGACGATGCCGAAGTCGACATTGCGTCGACCGTCTCGGTGTCGGGCTCGGTGTCGACGGCGGAACTGCCGGCCTCGGCCGTCTCGACCCCGGCGGTCGTCAACGTCGCGAACGCGGCGGCAAGCGCCATCGCCGCGAACCTCGCGCGCCGGCGCATCACGATCGGCGCGCCGAGCGGCAACACGGGCAGTCTCTACGTGCAGGCGACCGGCGCCGGCGCGAATCGCGGCCTCGAATTGCAGCCGGGCACGTTCATCGAAGTGCGCAGCACGGCCGCGCTCGACGTGCGCAATGATTCCGGCGCCGCGCAGAACTACACCATTTTCGAGGAAAGCTGATATGCGATCGCGTGCCGTCTATCTCGCGCTCGGCCTCACGCTCTTCGCGCTCATGGCGCCGAGCGGCGGCGGCCTGCCGTCGCGGCCGCGATTCCAGGCGGTGGGCGTGGGCGTGGCGGCGCCGGCGGCGGGGAATCTTGCGGTCAGTGGCACGATCAGTGGCAACGGCTCCGCGCTCACGAATCTGAACGCTTCGGCGGTGACGGCGGGCACGCTCGCCGATGCGCGGCTGAGTGGCAATGTTGCGTTGTTGGGCGGCTCGATCTTCTCGGGCTCTGTCTCGGTGCCAAGTGCTTTTGTGGTGCGATCGGTGACGGCATTCCCCGCCCTCAATTCTTATGTGTCATTCCAAGATGGGGGCGGTGAAAGAGGTTGGGTGGGCTACGGGGAGGGCAGCGCCGACATGCGGCTGAGGAACGCCGCCAACGGAAACCTGAAACTGGAAACTAGCGGCGCCGGCATCGTATTGGTGAACGGTTCGCAGGTGTGCACGGCGAGCGGGGCGGGCTGCCCGGCCGCCGCGTCGGAGATTCGCTGCACGGCCGCCTGTAGCGCGGCCTCGCTCGCGGTCGGTCAATCGCTCATCGTCATCCGCGCGACCGATGCGACGAAGGCGAGCGACGCGACCTATGCCGATGATGCGGTCCTGCAAATTCTGAACATGCCCGCCGGGGATTACCGCTACGAAGCGGAAACCCGGCTCGACGGGGGCACGGGCAGCGGCGGCTCGAAGTCGCAATTGAACTTCACGGGGCTCGGGACGGATGTCGCGACCGCGCACGGCTCGCGGCTCTGCCCGTCGAGTCCCGGCACGATCATTGCCGCCTTCACGACGGTCGGCGCTTCGGCCGATTGCGCCGTCACGGGTTACAGCGGGCTCTCGGTACGCGGCACCTTCCGAACCACGGCGGGCACCGAGGATCTGACGGTGCAGTGGGCGCAAAGCGCCTCGAACGCATCTGCCGCGACGCTGCGCGCGCGCTCTTACATCCGCATTCAGCGGCTGACCTGATGTGCCTGCCTCCCGGCTCTTCTGGTATCTCGCGGGCCTTGGCGGCGCGGTGGCGCTCTACGTCGCCGCTCGCACGCCGCGCGGCCAGGTCACGGTCGAGGAATTCGCGGACGATACGGGCGAAGCGCTCGAAGGTGTCACGGTGACCGCGCAGCGCATCGTCTCGACCGTCGCGGGCTGGCTCATGCCGGCGAGCGGGGCGCCGTACCGCGCGGATTTCGAGGCGGCGACGCGCGCCTATAACCTGCCGCCGGGCCTCATCGCGCGCCAGGCATGGCAGGAGTCGCGCTACCGGCCGGACATCGTGAGCGGCATCACGCGCTCGTCGGCCGGCGCGCTCGGGATCATGCAGATTATCCCGCGCTGGCATCCGGAGCTCTCGCCGGGCGATGCCGCGGCGGACGCATCCGCGGCGCTCGATCCGCACCGAGCCATCGACTACGCCGGCCGCTATCTGCGCTCGCTGTTCAATCGGTTCGGTTCGTGGCGTCTTGCGCTCGCGGCCTACAACGCGGGGCCGGAGAACGTGAAGAAGTACGGCGGTATTCCGCCGTTTCGGGAAACTCAAGCCTATGTGCGCGACATCGCGCGCGATGTGGGGCTCGCATGAACGCATCGAACCTGCTGAACACGAAAGCGGCTTACACGGCGGCGGGGGTGCTCGCGCTCGGCCTCGTGGTCTACCTCGCGGTGCGCGCGCTGGCAGGGAAGGCGAGCGAAGCGGCGGCGGCCGTGGGCAACGCTGTAAACCCGGCATCCGATCAGAATCTCGCGAACCGCGCGGTCACGGCCACGGGCCGCGTGCTGACCGGTGACCAATCCTTCTCGCTCGGCTCGTGGCTCTATGACCTGACGCACGAGTCTTACGATCCGAACAAGCCGATCAAGCGTGCCCCGACGATCCGCGAGGATGCGGGGCGCTTCACCGATGCACTGAAAGCCGGAGGGTTCTGGTAGTGGCAAAGACGACGAAGGAATACCGCAATCTGCGCCCCTCGCGGGCTGTGGTCTCAGGCGGCGCGGGCGGCGCCGTGTTCGCGCCGCTCATCGTGGCGGCGCTCGCCCAGGCGGGCATCCCGGTCACGGCGGAACTGGCGGCCGCGATCGGGCCGGCGCTCGGCGCGATTGTGGCCTACTTCACGCGGGGCGGCCGGAGGGGCGAGCATGAGTAAGGCCCTCATCGCGCTCGTGGCGCTGGCGCTCTCCGGCTGCGCCACGATGCAGGAACTCACTCCCGCGCCGAACCTCGCCGACGCCGCGCTCGACTACGTGCGCGAGGTCTGCGCGGTCCCGGCCGCCGATCGCAAGCTGCTACTCGATGAATTCAAGTCGGCCGTGCTGCCGCATCGGGTGGTCGTTCAATGCGGACCGTCAAGCAAGTGACCGACTTTGCGCTGGCGGTTCTCTCGGCCGTCTTTGCCGCCGGTGGCGCCTACGCTGCCGTGCGCGTGGAACTACGCTTCGTGTGGCGGGAGATTGACCGCCTCACGAGCATGATCGACCCGACCTATTTCCCGACGAGGCACCGAAAATGAGTCATCTGCACCGCCAGAAAAACCTGCAGCGCGCACGCGAAGCGGCAGCGGCCGCCGAAGCCGCGCCCGTCGCGACGCCGGTCGCGAAGGTCGCGAAGAAAGCGAAGC
>WBZY01001502.1_pt1 | contig 11803 bp, 10 predicted proteins | sample 5204191 | NCBI WGS metagenome assembly WBZY01 (sample SAMN12344363, study PRJNA552823) | activated sludge metagenome | biome: Activated sludge suspended growth; feature: Anammox Sidestream; material: Wastewater; isolation source: activated sludge from anammox sidestream of wastewater treatment... | reverse complement strand
ATTTACCGCACGCTTTCTCAACTCGGTAAGCGTTTTGTGATCTAACCGTCTGGCATCATTCTTTTTCATAAATACATGATACCATATTGGCATTACTATGTCAATACTATTATGAGACGGTTAATAAAATGTGAATAGGCATAACCCTGTCAGGGTTTTGAACCATGACAGGGTTGACTCGCTTTTCCGACTCGTTCGGGTTGGGACAACTCCCATTCTCATCAGCAACGCTATGTCGCGGAGTATCCTTTCTTCAGATGTCTGCCCCTTACAACGCCATACATTGCGCACGTTATTAAATAACAACTGAGTGTAGTGGATAGCGCCAACTCAGGGGTAAGCACAAAGAACAAGATAGCCGCGGAAAATTCCAGCGCCATGCACCAAATTCCCTGTTTTAAGCCGATTTTTCCGGTAATATTGAAGAACGGGACTTTGCTTACCATAAATAACCCAAGCGCAAAGGTAATGAACGGGAGAAGTACAGCAACGATGTCAATACCAAATTTTATTTGAATAAAGTGATTCAGAATGACCAGTTGCGCAATGGTTCCTCCGGAAAGCGTGGTGGGCAATCCCGTAAAAAAATGCCTTGCCATAGTCGTTTCTTCGTCTTTTTGTGTGTTAAACCTTGCCAGCCGAAAGGCTGCGCATATCATGAAAAACAAACCAACCCCCCACAAAAAGAGATTGGGAAAATTCGTGCACGTCTTGATCATAAGAATGGCGGGAGCAATACCAAAGGTTGTCAAATCCGCCATTGAATCCAATTGGGAGCCTAACTTGCTTGAAGTCTTCATCATGCGTGCCAGCCTTCCATCAAAGGCGTCCAATGCCATAGCTGCAACAATTAACCAGGCTGCAATCTCAAACTGATGATTTGAGGCGCACAAAATCGAAGAAAAACCGCATATCATATTTCCCAGGGTAACTACCGTGGGCAACATTTCCCTTATTTTCAAGATAAACCTCCGGACAAAAGTGTATATAGTCTGCTATAACAAAAAATATATGTGCAGGAATTTCAAAGTTACGACGATAGAGCGACGAGCCTCGTTGCTCTACCGTGAGAAGATCGACGAAGACAAAATTTAAAAACCAACGCCTTATGCACAACTTTCGCAGATGCGTAAAAAGATATGGGATGTAAACATTCCAAAAACACAATCTTATGATAGTATAACAAAATGTGTGCCTGAGACAGAAGAAATCTCTTTTTTTGTCGTATTAATATAACTATTTTATTCAAAGATAGTTATAAATAGGTTAAGAAATAATGAAATCAGTATATCAGTCTCTTTGATAAAAAAGCAGTACAATTACTGCACATATTAAAGGTATTTACTGCAGTGAGATGCCGAAAGAAAACTTAAACAAAGTGTTTGTAAAAGAATCATATTTCTGTTATTATTTTCGTTTCCTATGAAACCAAAACGATTACAAAGCATTACTTCTAGCGGCATATTGTTATCCATTGCCGTCGTTGCTGTCTTTTTTACCGGGTGTACTCCAGGTCGCCTCGGTTTAAGAAATATGACGGCTGTTTCCCGGTATTTTGATGCTGATGTAAATACCGTATGGAACGCCGTTGATCAGGCAATGACGGGGATTCAGGTTGAAATAAAAGATATGGAAAAAGGGTTGTTAAGAACTCAGTGGATAAAAGGCTGGTCTACGACAAAATCTACCGGATTAATTACGGGAGGAGAATGGCAGGAACGATATCGCCTGACGATTCAGGTAACGGGAGAACAAGCCAAAACCTATGTTTCTATGCAAGCCCAGCTTGAAGAAAAGGCGCCGGGCGGGAGCCGGGCGTATCGATGGAGTCGTACGGTATCAGATGGCACCATTGAGCGGGACTATTTACAGAGGATAGAAAAGATCCTTAATGTGCCATGATTCTTCCGCAAGAGAGGAAAACGCTGAGACGGTTTCCTTTTTTTCATCAAAATACCTCATGCAGTTCAGGGCAGAAACTTCCTAAAAATATCAAAAGGTAATTGTCGGGCAATAAACGCACGTATCCATTGACATTTCTATGGCTTCAAAACGAATAATTTTTCTCTTTTCCCTTTTCTCCTTCGCAGGAGCGCTGACTCCATTCATTTCGAAATCCATACAGGCCAAAACAGAGACAGAACCGGCAGAGAATTTTCAAATCCAGACCTACCTTACAGAAGAACAAGCGCTCGACCTTGTATTTCACGGATGTGATGAAATTACAACCGACGAGATTTTTATGTCCCCTGAAGAAAAAAACAACCTTGAAAAACTTCTGAGCAGAAGACTCTATGAGGATAGATTTAAGGTGTATCTTGGGAAAAAGAAGGGCGCTATTCAGGCATACGCAATTATTACCGAGGAGATCGGCAAGTTTCATCCCTTTACCTTTATTGTTGGGGTAACCCCGGCGGGAAAGATCAAGGACGTTGCAGTCCTTGTTTACCGTGAGAGCCGCGGCGCAGAAATTACCAGAAAACGCTTTCTCTATCAATTCATGGGCAAGTCTCTGAAAAATCCCCTTCGCATAAACAAAGACATCATTAATGTCACCGGCGCTACCATGTCTGTTCAATACATGTGCGCAGGCGTGAGAAAGGTGCTCGCTGTTATTGATGCATACTATCTCAGCGGGAAAAGAACGGCGCATACAACCACCCGTACCACGGAACCTGTCGCCCTGCCTCTGAAAACAGAACCGGTGCACGTAGCAAATACATCTCAGACCACGAACGACGGGACAGCGAACGCTCAAAAAAATACAGAACACAAGAAAAGAGAAACGGAAAACCACGAAGACGTCTCTCCTGAAATAAAAATGGTGAAGCAAACCCGTATGATCATGGGTACCTTTGCTGAGGTGTCGGTATATTCCGGGGACGAGCAAGCTGCCGGCCATGCCGTTGAAGAAGCCCTGGATGAAATCGAACGCATGGACCGTATTATGAGTAACTATAAGCAGACGAGCGAACTCTCTCAACTCAACAAGAATGCTGCGTGGTCGCCCGTACCATGCCAGGGGGAACTTCTTGATGTGATTGAACGATCACAGTATTATAGCGAGCTCAGCGGCGGCGCTTTTGACGTCACCGTCTCGCCGATCGTCGCTCTATGGGGGTTTTTTCACGAAAAAGGACATATCCCCTCCGACAAAGAGATAGAGAAGGTCTTGCCGGCCGTCTCTTATAACAATATTGTCGTAAAGAGAAATGCTGATCCAAAAAAGCCTGGCACGGTATTTTTTAAAAATGCGCTGACGCAAATTGATTTGGGCGCTATTGGAAAGGGATACGCGGTCGACAAGGCATTGGAAATCATAAAAAAATGCAATATGAGCAGTGCATGTATTAATCTTGGCGGAAATATTTATGTGTGGGGCACACCCCCTGGAAAAACTGCATGGAAAATTGGCATACAACACCCACGGAATAAGGATGAGATCCTGGGTTATCTGGAACTCAAGGATGAGGCTACGGCTACATCAGGAGATTACGAGCGGTTCTTTGAGATGAAGGGAAAACGCTATTCCCATATTATAAACCCGCGTACAGGAAGGCCGGTAACCGGTACCATGGCAACAACGGTTGTGGCGCCTACTGGGACGGAAGTTGATGCACTCTCAACCAGCCTCTTTGTTTTAGGTCACGAAAAAGGCCTGGAACTGGCAAAGACCATCCCCAACGCTCATGCCATGATTATCTATGAAGACAATGACGGGAAAACCGTAATTGCCATGACAAAGGGTTTTGCGGATAAGTTTAAAAAATCCCCTGCCAAAGGAGAAGACAATGTCAAGTGGTATGTGGTCGCTTCCCATAAGCAATAAGATCTTTTTTACCTTTTTCCTATCCATTATGACTGTTGCCCTGGGCGTTGGCTTTCTCAATTATTATGAGCGGACGGGGTTTTCTTCACAAAAAACCATACGCTACTATTGTGGCAACGAAGAGGAAGATATCAACGCCCCGTTGTCAGCCGAGGAGAACAGATCAAAGCTCGAAGAGGGGCTGTTTTTCCCAAAATCCTACCGGGAACTCCTGGATGTGACACACACCCATATCTTTTCCATGCCCATTGTCATATTTATCCTCTCCCGCATTATGGCTATGACACATACCCGTGAAGGGTTGAAAGTTACCATCTACGGAGCTTCATTTATGGGAATTCTGTTGAATCTTGGGGCCCCATGGCTTATCAGATATTCATCCCCTCATTTTGTGCTTACCTTTACAATTTCTAACATCCTTCTCATTCTGAGTTTTGGGGCATACATCTCTCTCCCCCTCTATGAAATGTGGTTCAGAACAGATCACCGCACAAACGAACCATAATCACAACTCCTGTGATTTTTCCTTCACCACACCGGCAAGAAGAGGCGCCAAATATAGCAAAGGAATTAGGCTTTTACACGGTGTTATTGTATCCAGCCTTCATAACATAAAAAAGACATCCTTATCGCCCAATATCTTTTTCTAACAATTTCCTGAAATACCGAAGCCTTCCAAGGATGGGAGGGTGTGAATAATACAAGGTGACATAGAGCGGATGCGGATACAGATTGGTGAGATTCTCTTTCGATAGCTTTACAAGGGCGCTTATCATGCTTTCCGGATCCCTCGTAAGTTCATATGATGCCCTGTCTGCCTGCATTTCATGTCTCCTCATAAGATAGCTTACGCATGGCATAAAGGACAATGAGAGGATATCAGCAAGGAATGCAAGGATAATAATTTTTGCAAAGAGGGTATTGGTGCGAATGTGAAAGAGCGTCAGAAGGGCATCGCTTTGCAGTATTTTAAACGAGCAATACAGGGCAATAAACGAAACAACCTCAAACGCAATGATCGTTTTCAGCATATGCTTTTTCTTCCAATGGCCTATCTCATGTGCCAGCACAGCGATGATCTCACTATGGTTCATGGTCTCAAGTAAGGTATCGTAGAGGACGATCCTCTTTGTTTTTCCAATACCGGTAAAATAAGCGTTGGTATGTTTGCTCCTCTTTGATGCATCGATTCTGAGGATCCGACTTGCGCGAATACCGGCCTTATCCGTTAATTCACGAATCCTTTCTTTCAACGCGTCGTTCTCAATCGGGGTGAATTTATTAAATAACGGCTCTATAACATAGGGAGACAGGTACATCATACAAATGCTGAAAAGAAAGAGAAAACCCCATATCCAGAACCACCAGTACAGCGGACTCCACTGAATAAGCCAGAAGCCCGCACATGCCATCAGAGATATCATAACCGTTGAAATAAAGAGTGTTTTTATGAAGTCAGACGCCCATAACCGCAAAGTCGTAGTGTTAAATCCGTATTTGTTCTCTATCTTAAAAGTGTTGTACCAACGGAAAGGCACGGACAGGAATTCACCTCCATAAGATAGAATGAGAAAGAAGAGCCATCCGGAAATGATAAATGGCAGGTTCAGGGATGCTATCCAGGAATTATAAATATTCAGCAAACCACAAAAAATGAATATGATCGTAGCGACATTACTGAGTATCGAGGAGAAAAAGCTCAAGTGCGTCTTTTCTGTCTCATAGTCCCCGGTCTTTTTTAAAAGAGCCTCGTCTACAATTCCCTCAAATTCAGGCGGTACGAAAATACCAACCTTCTTCATATACCTGAGATTGAAATATTGTACGGCATATTCAAAGGTCTCTTTCAGGATATAAATACAGAGGACAAGAACAAGGTATGCGTTCAGATCAAACCCTCCTTTGTTTTCGCTGGAATGAGTGCACCATCGATACGTAATAACAATACCGGCAGCACCCTGAAATTTTCGGTCCTTTATTTGACCATACTAAAATGTGCTAATGCAATAATAATTTTATTTTTACTTGAGATACCTAGTTATCTATGATAGAGTACCTTCATTTCTATTTTAAGCAATGACATTTTACAAACAAGCATAAGAGAAGAACATTACGACAAAGGCAAACCCTGGGCAATCAGGGGACGCAAAGGAAAGGGTCTTTTGACGGATATGAGGTAAAGGCGCGTGGCAACGCGCCTCTCCCCCCGCGAAAAAGATAGCCTTACTGCCGAAGATGTTTCACAAAATATCTTTGCAGTAAGGCTTTTTTATTTTATAGCCAGGTGAACAGAACCATGGCTTGTGATCAATGAAAGATAATAAAGAGGAGACAGGAGGAAACATTATGGTAAATAAAAGGGATCTCGTAGCAAAACAAGTTTTTAGCGATCATACTTCAGAAAATAAGCTACTTCAGGGAGTTCTCCGGATCGCTCATCTCAGAACGGTTAAACAACGCGGGCTCACCAGAGAAACACGGCATGGTAAAATTCTGGCAACGGCTGCAAAAGCAGCGAGGATTAAGCACTTTATCAGGAGATCTTTCCATGACACGCACCGTAATAACGGTACACAGCGAGACAAGGACGCGTTGGATATGAGACAATATATGCGCTCCTGGCTTGCCTGCAACCATTTGCCTGCTGGTTTTCTTCAATAAGACCATCCTGTCAGGATTGACTCATATTATTCCGCGCTTCGGATAGTATTCTTTCCAACTCGTTCAGCTTAAAAAATTTGGCAAAGCAAAGGAGAAAACCCAATGCAAGTGCTCATTGTTTACTACAGCACATATGGCAACGTATACAAAATGGCAAAACTCGTGGCAGAAGGCGTTCAGGAAGTCAAAGGGGCAACACCCCTGATTCGCAGAGTGCCGGAATTGATTCCTTCGTCTGTTATCGAATCCCGTGAAGATATGAAGGCAGGCAGAGAAATGCAGAAAGACGTTCCCCTGGTTACCCTGGATGACTTCAAAGCGGCCAGTGCGATTGCCTTCGGGACACCAACAAGGTTTGGAAATGTGTCTGCTCAACTGAAAAATCAGATTGACCAACTTACCTCCCTGTGGTTTACAGGAGAATTAGAAAGTAAGCCGGCAAGTATTTTTGTCTCCACCGCAAGCCTTCACGGAGGGCAAGAAACAACAATCCTTACCTTAATGGGCCCTTTGCTGCACCTTGGGATGATTCTGGTCGGCGTTCCTTATTCGGTTAAAGAACTTTTTTCTACGCAGGGCGGCGGTTCTCCTTACGGGCCAGGACATATTGCAGGATTAGACAACAAGCGGGAAATCGACCCACAGGAGGCGCTCATTTGCCGTGCCCTTGGTCGCCGGCTTGCTGAGATTGGGCTGAGACTGCAAAAGAAGCAATAACGTTACCGCGTGCAATGAGACTTACTCTTTGGGAGTGAGAGGAATAATCGTTGTAGGGTAACCAGGGATTGTACCTGTGTGAATATCCTCATTGTCGTTACCAATCGATACTGCGGACCCGTGCCCGTTATACCGATCGGTGCATGCCTTGTAGCTGAAGCTGCTGAGCAAACCGGTCATAAGGTCAGGGTAGTGGATTTGATGTTTGAAGAAAACCCCCTCCTTGCCCTTGATTCTGAGCTTGGAATAATCAATCCTGATATCGTGGGTCTTTCGATACGAAATATCGACAATAACGATATGCAAAACCCCGCGGCTTTCTTTCAGGATTTAATACCCCTGGTACAAACGATCCGCAGCAGGACGCGGTCGACCCTTGTGCTTGGTGGCGCTGCAGTTGCTGTCATGCCTGAAGAAATACTTCGTTATACGGGAGCAGACTGGGCGGTACTGGGAGACGGAGAAGTTGTTTTCCCCAAGTTAGCAGATTCACTATCCAAAGGTAAATTCCCAAATCAACTACCGGGTGTTGCATGGATTGACGATAGTGTCTTCAGAAAAAACACCGGGTATGTAACCCGCTTTTCAGACGGCTGCCTGGTTCCCGGTTTCAACCGATGGATTGATATACAAGCCTACCGGTCGAGGTTATCGACCGTTCCCATTCAAACAAAACTCGGATGCCACTTCAAATGTGTATACTGCACCTACCGAAAAATTGAGGGACACGACTACCGTTTCTGTGATCCCGCGATGGTTGTCGATGCTATTATGGATCTTGCAGACAAGGGTCTCAGAGATATTGAATTTGTTGACAATGTATTTAATTCCCCGTATGATCATGCGCTCGCCATTTGTAATGGTCTTGCCAAAGCCAGACCCGATGTTCGTCTCCAGAGCCTGGAGTTGAACCCTCTTTTCATAGATGACGAGCTTCTTACCGTCATGGAGAAGGCCGGTTTTGTAGGTATTGGCATAACAGTTGAAAGTGCGTCCGGTGTTGTCCTGGATGGTCTTCAGAAAGGGTTTACCGTGGAACACGTCCAAAACGCAGCACGGGTCGTTCAACGGCACAAGATACCGTGCCTTTGGATTTTTATGCTGGGAGGGCCATGCGAGACAAAAGATACCGTTCAGGAAACCTTGCATTTTGCAGAGCAATTCATACGTCCGAAAGACGTGGTATTTTTTAATATAGGAATACGCATCTATCCAGGTACTGAACTTGAACAGAGGGCCCGTAAAGAAGGAGTTTTGACGCTTCCTCCCCAGGAAATGCTGGATCCCGTGTTTTACCTTTCTCCCGGCCTTGATCTGGATTGGTTAATCGATACGATACACAGCGCACTGGCCACACACCTAAACTATATCGACTCTAATACCATTGGTCTTCCATTTCTTCCGACCTTGAATCGTCTGGGATATAGAGTAGGAGTCAAGTCACCACTCTGGAGGCACACTCGTTTTATCCGCCGCGGACTCAGGCTTTTTGGAATGGACGTGTAATGGTGAATGATGATAAACGGTTGTCATTCAATTCCACAGAAGGGAAAATCTGCATAGCATCGGTAGCAGTCGCAACCCCGCCGTATAAGGTAAACCAGGCCCAGGCTGAGGAATTTCTGGTAAGAGCCTACTCAGAGAAACTGAGCAAAAAGAATCTGGCAATACTGCGGAAGATTTTTTCCCATCCGAGCATAGTGCACAGGCATCTTGCGCTTGCCAACCTCAATTGTCTTATCAATGAGCATCCGGACAACCGTATTGCACGCTTCACACACTGGGCGGTAGACCTTTCATCGCAGGCAATCCTTAAGGCATTACAACCGATTGGATTAACCCCTGACGATGTATCAGGGTTGGTGGTTAATACCTGTACGGGATATATTTGCCCCGGCATATCCACCTATCTCATAGAAAGATTGAACATGTCGGACAAGACACGCGCTCATGACCTGGTTGGCGGCGGTTGTGGGGGAGGACTTCCCAATTTACAGATAGGCGAAGATATGGTAAAAGGTTTGGATGATGGGGTGGTCGTCTCTGTTTCCGTAGAGATCTGCAGTGCTACATTTCAGATGGCGGACGATTTGAGTTTGATCATCTCAAATGCACTCTTTGCCGACGGCGCCTCTGCAGCCGTTCTTTGGCGCCGTTCTGAAGGATTGGCGCTGATCGCCTCTACGAGCTACTATGAACCCAAATCCCGTGACGATATCCGCTATATTTACAAGAACGGACAACTCCACAATCAGCTTTCTGTTTCCCTCCCTGAATTGGCGGGTAAGGCGGCGGCAAGGGTTGTTGCTGACCTGTTAAAACCGAGGGGACTGGAGGTTGAAGACATCAACCATTGGGCATTTCATCCGGGCGGCGAAAAGGTGATCAACGCACTCAGGGATGAGATAGGCCTTTGCAAAGAACACCTTCAGGCGACGCGTGATGTTTTGTCCAGATATGGAAATATGTCTTCGCCTACCATCTTTTTTGTGTTGCGGGAGATCCTCGATAAAAAGGGTATTCAGCCAGGAGACTGGTGTGTCATGGTAACCTTTGGTGCCGGACTCTGCGCCCATGCCTTTCTCATCAGGGGAGTGTAGCAGGCAGTCTGGGAATGGTCATTCCGAACTTGTTTCGGAATCTCACACCCTTTGATGACCCTGAAATCAAAGGATTCTGAAATAAGCATGTTCTGTTGAAAATCAGGATTCAGAATGACAAAAGGGTGTGTTGCTTCTATTCTCGGACAACCTGTATACTTGATACGAATGAATTTTTAAATAAGGAGAAAAATCTACCGCTTCAATGAAGGGTGTTTGCAAAATAAAATTCTCTACCGTTATGGCTGAGAAAATATCTCATGAACGAATAAATCCATACTTAACAATTTTGGGGAAAGAAGGTATGCAATGGAACCCGCCGTTCAAAACCAAACTTATATTAACGATGTATTCATAAGCTATTCGCGGAAGGATAAAGAATTTGCCAGTAAATTAGAAAAGGCCTTAAAGGCATATAAACCACCCAAAGGACTTAAAGGAGCCCCATTTCGCAATCTCGTAGTCTTTCGTGATGAGGAAGATATTACAGGAGTTGAATATTATCAGTCTATTGAAAAACATCTCAAAGACTCTAAAAAGCTCATCATTATCTGCTCTCCTAATTCCCGCAAAAGCGACTATGTAAATGGTGAAATTCAAGCCTTTGCAAAGATCCATGGCGCTAATAACATTATTCCAATTCTGCTTTCCGGTATTCCTAATAATGAAGCCAAAAAGCCAGAACAAGAAGATGAAATGGCCTTTCCAGAAGCCCTTTGCAAATCCATGCAAATGCCCCTAGCCACAAGCTATCTCGGATATGCTGTACAAAAGGATAAAATAAACAAGGGTGCCTTCTCTGGTTCGTGGTATACACTCCTTGCCAATGTCTATGATGCGAGTCGCAGCGAGATTGAGCAGCGTGAAAAGAAAAAGCAGGCACGCAGGCGGAATATTTTAGTTGGTATGGCTATCGTTTCCGTAATCATTCTGTCTGGGTTAACATCGTGGATATTTTATTCTCGGAAGATTGCCGAAGATCGACTTGCAAAGAACTACTGGACAAAAGCCATTATTGCAAGAGGAAAAAATGATCTGCTGCAAACTGCACAATTTCTTGCTCGCTACTTTAAGTTAAAGAAGACATCCAAAAATATACGAGAAGGCATCTTAGATATACAAGGTTCTATCGAATATCTTTTTTTGCAAGCTCAGATTAAACATAAGGCTGGTATTGATGGTATCCTGTTTTCTAAGGATGAATCCCTCATCCTGACCTGGAGCGATGACGGCACGGCGCGTCTGTGGCACACAAGGGACGGCTCGCCTGCCATACCCCAGCCCATGAAGCACGACAAGGCTGTTTGGGGAGCCACCTTCAACAAGGATGAGTCCCTGATCCTCACCTGGAGTGATGACGGCACGGCGCGTCTCTGGCATGCAAAGGACGGCTTGCCCGCCTCTCAGCCTATGACGCACGAACATATGGTTAATGGAGCTACTTTCAGCAATGATCAATCCCGCATCCTTACATGGAGCGATGACGGCACGGCACGGCTTTGGCATGCAAAGGACGGGACGCCTGCCATACCCCAGCCCATGAAGCACGACAAGGCTGTTTGGGGAGCCACCTTCAACAAGGATGAGTCCCTGATCCTCACCTGGAGTGATGACGGCACGGCGCGTCTCTGGCATGCAAAGGACGGCTCGCCTGCCATACCCCAGCCCATGAAACACGATGATTATGTTAGGGGAGCCACCTTCAGCAAGGACGAGTCCCTCATCCTCACCTGGGGCGATGATACGGCACAGCTCCGGCATGCAAAGGATGGTTCGCCTGCCTCACGGCCCATGAAGCATAAGGATCGTATTAATGAGGCGATATTCAGCAAGGATGAATCACTCATCCTCACCTTGGGCGAACACACGGCACATCTCTGGCATGCAGAGGACGGGACGCCTGCCATACCCCAGCCCATGAAGCACGACAAGGCTGTTTGGGGAGCCACCTTCAACAAGGATGAGTCCCTGATCCTCACCTGGAGTGATGACGGCA
>WBZY01001501.1_pt1 | contig 11806 bp, 13 predicted proteins | sample 5204191 | NCBI WGS metagenome assembly WBZY01 (sample SAMN12344363, study PRJNA552823) | activated sludge metagenome | biome: Activated sludge suspended growth; feature: Anammox Sidestream; material: Wastewater; isolation source: activated sludge from anammox sidestream of wastewater treatment... | reverse complement strand
CCTTCGTCCACAACGCCAGGTGGTGCTCGCTCGACGACTAGTCCACCGGCGCCGCCATCAGGATCAGGTTGCGCACGCGCTCCGGGTGCAGCGCGGCGTACATCGCGCTCATCGACCCGCCCATGCAGTAGCCGACGAGGTTGATCTTCTCGACGCCGTTCCGCTCGCAGATCCGCTCGACGCAGTGATGCAGGTAGCGCTCGATGTAATCCTCCAGGTCGAGGAACCGGTCGCCGTCCGAAGGCACGCCCCAGTCCACGTTGTAGGTGTCGAACCCGCCGCGGACGAAATGCTGAACGACGCTCTTGCCTTCCTTCAGGTCGAGAATGTAAGGCCGGTTGACCAGGGCGAAGACGAAGAGCAAAGGCGTCTCATAGCGCGGCGCGGAGGCGTTGTTGTAATGAATGAGGCGGAGCTTGTCTTCCTTGTAGACGGGCTCGCCCGGCGTGATGCCCACGCGGACGCGCTGCGCGGCGTCGATCACCTTCGGCCAGCTCGCCGCTTTCGTCAGCGCCGCCTGCCACTGCTTCTGCGTGTCCGACAGCGCCGCGCTCCACATCTGCGTCAGGGTGTCCATCGCGCTCATCGTCCGCCTCCCTGTTTCGGTTTCCCGCCGGTCCTGCCGCCGCCGGCCGCGCCGCCTTCAAGGTCGTCCACGCGCTTCGACAGCGCGGCGAGCTGATCCAGCACGCGGTCCTCGAAATTGTGCAGAAACTGCATGAGGTCCGACGTGTCCGCGCGGCTGGGCGCCTGACCGCCGTGCAGCGTCTTCCTCAGGAACTCGTCGAGCTGCTGGCGCATCGCCAGGGCGTTCTCCATCGACTTCTTCATCATCTGGAGAAACGCCTCGGAGCGCATGTATTGATCCATCCCCTTCGTCCACGACTCCAGAAACGTCTGCTGCATCTTCGACAGCATCTCGGCGGGCGAGAACGTCGGCGCGGGAGGCACGGCGCTCGCCGAGACGCCGGGCACGCCCGGCATCTTGCTCATCGCGTCCGTCCAGAACTTCATCCAGGCGTCGGCGCCGGGGAAAGGGTTGCTTTCGTTCATGTTCCTCGCTCCATCGTCCGCAGCTTGCTCACCCGCACAGCTCCACCGCCACGGCGTCCGCTTCGCCGCCGCCGATGCACAGACAGGCGATGCCGATCCGCCCCTTCGTCCATCGCAGACCGCGCGTCAGCGTGTTCAGAATTCTCGCGCCGGACGCCCCGATCGGATGACCGATCGACACCGCGCCGCCGTAGGCGTTCACCTTCGCGCGGTCCAGCCCCAGCTCGCGCATCGCCACCATCGGAACCACCGAGAACGCTTCGTTGATCTCGAACAGGTCCACTTCGGTTGTCTTCAGCGAAAGCTTTTCGCACAGGCGCTTGATCGCGTGAACCGGAGCGACGGTGAACCAGTCCGGCTCGGTCGCGTAGTTGGCGTAGCCGAGGATGCGGGCGACGGGCTTAAGCCCCATCGACTTCATCGCCTCCTCGCCGTACACCACCATCGCCGCCGCCCCGTCATTGATGTTCGACGCGTTGCCCGCCGTGATCGTCCCGTCCGGGGCGAACGCCGGTTTGAGCGCGCTCATCTTGGCGGCGTCGAACTTGGCGACGTCCTCGTCCATCGACACCGTCTCGACGCCTTTGCGGGACTTGATCTCGACGGGAATGACGGCCTCTTTGTAAAACCCGCTCTGCCACGCCTGGGCGGCGCGGGTGTAGCTGGCGACGGCGTAGGCGTCCTGCTCCTGGCGGGAGAAGTGGTACTTCGCAGCGCACAGGTCGCCGCACGAGCCCATGTGCTTGTTCTTGTAAACGTCCCAGATCCCGTCGTGGATCATGCTGTCGATGAGCTCGCCGTGGCCCATCCGGTAGCCCGAGCGGGCCCTGGTGAGGAGGTACGGCGCGTTGGTCATGCTCTCGCAGCCGCCGGCGACGATCACGTTCGCGTCGCCGCACTGAATCGTCTGCGACGCCATGATGACCGCGCGCAGGCTCGATCCGCAGACCTTGTTGATCGTCACGGCGCCGATGCTGGTGCTCAGGCCCGCGCCGATCGCCGCCTGTCGGGCGACGTTCTGCCCCAGACCGGCCTGAATGACGTTGCCGAAGTACACGTGGTCGACGCTTTTTCCGTCAACCCCGCTTCGCTCCAGCGCCTGCCGGATGACCAGACTTCCCAGCTCCGGCGCCCGCATCGACGCCAGCGCCCCGTTAAACGCCCCGAACGGCGTTCGCACGCCGCCCGCCACGTACACGTTCTTCAACATGCCGATTGCCCCTTCTTCACTCTCGCGCTCTTCCAGGCCGTCGTCGCTTCCACCCGCCGCGGCACCTCGCGCCTATCCGAAAGGGGGACAGGTCGCGGCCGACCGGATGAGGCGCGGGATCCTATCCCGAGCCTGCTTCCGGTCGAACCGCGACCTGGTGTTGGGAATCTCAGATATTACTTGATGGGCTTCGGCGGCGCCTTCGCGTCACACTTCTCGCCGCAGCACTCGCCGAACAGCGACGCCCAGCTCTTCATCATCTTCGTGCCGGTCTCGGCGACCACGTCGAACCCGCTGCGCATCGTCCCGAAGGCGTCGCGCATCGTCTCCTGCGCCGTCACCGGCCAGTTCATGTCCTTGCCGCCCTGAGCCTTGTCGATCGTCCGCTTGAAGAAGTCCATGTTCGAGCGGACCTGCGCGTTCATCGCCCCGGCGAAAAGGTCGAAACTCTCGCGCATCACCGGCGCGAAGTTCCGGGTCATCCGCTCGTTGCTCGTCTTGAAGTCCTCAAAACGCGGATTGAACACCGGCGTCATGCCCGCAAAGCGGGTCGTCGCGTCCCACATCCGCGTCGAAGCCTGAACCCCGGCTTCGACCGTCTGTCGCGCCTGGTCCATCATGTCCGTCATAAAATCAGGTGCCTGAGTCATGTCTTGCATCTCCCTTGCCTGGGGTTTCCGTCCGCCCCCGCGACCTGCCCGGAGGCTCTTGTTCACTGCCGATAAAAGTCTACCACGTTTTTGCGTTCGCGTCAAGTCTTTTTTATGCAATTGCAAAAAAAGAGGGTGTTTCTTTATATCTATATTATTTACAGTACGTTATAAAACATAACGCGCCGCCCCTTTGACACTTCACCCCCCTTGTCCTATCCTTTCTTTGGTGCGAAGCCACCAAAAAAGGGGGGTGTCATGAGCGAGCCGAAGGCCCGCCAGATCATGCAGGTCAAGAAATACCCCAACCGGCGGTTCTACGACACGACGCAAAGCCGGCACGTCACGCTTCAGGAGCTTCATGAGGGGCTGCTGGAGGGCAAGACGCTCGAGGTGACCGACACCCGCACCGGGGAGGACATCACGAATGTCATCCTGATCCAGATTCTGCTGGAGAAGGATCCCCCGAAGCTGCACCTCTTCCCGACGTGGATCCTTCACGCCCTGGTGCGCTCGAAACCGTCGGCGTTCCGCACCGCGATGGAAGGCTTCCTCGCTCCGCTGACGCATCCGATGGTGCAATCCCGCCGGCAACTCGATGACGTCATGAACCGGGCGATGTCCGGCGAGATGATCAACCCCCTTGAGTGGGCCCAGGCGATGATGCGCTCCTTCGCGCCGAGAACCCCTGACACCGTTCAGAACGGCCGGAGCGACGCGGACGCAACCGCGCCCGAACCCGCGCCGGACTCCGCCGTCGAGGTGGAGGATCTGCGACGCCAACTCGCCGAACTCGCCCGCCGCCTCGAGGCGATCCGCCCCGAATCCCCTTCAACACCACGCCCGCAACAGGGACGTGGCGAATGAAGACCGAAGAACCGGCAGCGATCGCGGGCGTGCCGGACCCCTGAAAGGGGCGCGGAGGGTTGGCTGGAGGTGGAGGCGGCGCAGACGACGGAACCCCAGATGCGAGGAAGAAGAATCCCCAGCGTCGGGGGGGGCAGACTCAAGCGCCGTTTTAGAATCTTCGAAGAACCACGGGAAAAGAACGCTCTTGAGTCTCTATGCTGACTCTGGTGCGCGGCATCCTGATGATGAAGGCATTGAAGATGCGACGCATCGCGCCCTGACGCCCCGGAGAGGCATCGGTGTGTGCCCCGGAGAGGGGCATCCAAGAGGGGCGGGGCATCGGATCACGGAAGTTCCGGAGGGACGGTCAAGCGGCGGCGCGACGGGCCTGCGTCTTTACGAAGTCTCTTCCGTCCCTCCGGGACTTCGTTTCCGCCGCGCGGGCTTCCCAGCACTGGCGTGCTGGGCTGTTTTCCAGCGCCCCTGCCGGGGCTAAGACCGCCGGAGGATCTTCCGGGGCACAACACCTCCCGCCGCCCCCTCCCCGCAGGGTCGCGTCGCAGGGTCGCGTCGCAGGGTCGCGCCGGATTGTCAGTTCATGCGAATCCCACGTCCCGCAACCGGAGCCAGATGGAGACTCAGGAGAACGCTTCCTGACGGGCGCGGCTCGGTTTTGAAACAGAGACCGGATGAGGACCGACATGTCGCCGGGTCGCCTGGCGGGTAGGATGCATCGCAGGGATGGGCGCAATCCGGGGCTGTCCGGCGCGGGGGGATTGCAGCGGACCGGATGCGGGGACGCGGGATGTTCGGGCGAGGCAAGGAAAAGTGGTATGCGGACGGGTTGCAGTTCTCCTGCACCCAGTGCGGCAATTGCTGCAGCGGACCTCCGGGGTATGTCTGGGTCACGAAGGAGGACATCCGCGCCATCGCCGCGCACCTTGGACGGGAAACCGGAACCCTCGATCGCTCCGAGGTTCGCGGCGTGGGCGGTCGCTACAGCCTGACGGAGAAACCGGGAGGAGATTGCGTCTTCCTCGATCGGCGCGACGGCAAAGCGTATTGCTCAATTTATCCGGTCCGTCCGGTCCAGTGCCGGACGTGGCCTTTCTGGGACGAACTGCTCAAGTCGAGGCGGGCGTGGGACGACGCGGCGAAATCCTGCCCCGGCATGAATCGAGGTCCGCATTACGGGTTTGTCGCGATCGAGGAGATCCGCATTCGCAACCGCCCCGGAAGTTCCTGACCCGGGACAATGACCCAGCGCCCGCGCCGTGTATGCCTGATCCTGCGCTCTCTCCGATAAACAGACCCGCCACGCCAACCCGCCCGCCCCCGGCGACAGACTGAATTGAATAGTTGAGGCGAGGATACGACTGACCCCCCGAGCCGTCCGGCGGACGCACGCCGACTCCGGCGCGGGATCGTCCAAGGAGCCGGAGATGACCGCGCTGCAACTGCCCGAACCGCCTGTCGCCGTCGCGCCGAAAACGCCGCCCGTCGCGGCGGAGTCTGAAACCGCATCGCCGCCGCGAGAGTCGTCAGAAGGACGATCGACGTTCACGCCGAAGGAGCCGCAATCGTTCAAGGAATGCGGACTGCCGGATTCGCTGGTCGAGTCGATCGTGTACAAACACCTGCTCGCCGTGGGAAACAACACCGGTCGCGGGATCGCGCGGGAGCTGGCGCTGCCCGGCAAGGATCTGGTCACGCTGCTGGCCGACCTGAAGAACCGTCAGCTCGTCGTGTACAAAGGCAGCGCCTCGATGGGCGACTTTGAGTACACGCTGACCGAGGCGGGGCGCGAGCGAGCGAAAAAATACCTCGAGGAATGCACGTACGTCGGCACGGCGCCGGTTCCGCTCAAGGACTACATCGACGCCGTCAAGGCGCAGACGATCGTGTCGGAGCACCCCACCGAGGAGAACCTCCGCGAGGCCTTCTCCGACCTGCTGCTGTCCCCCAACATCCTCGACCGCCTCGGACCGGCGATCAACTCCGGACGCGGCATGTTCCTTTACGGCTACCCCGGCAACGGCAAGACCAGCATCGCCGAGCGGATCACGAAGTGCTTCGGCACGTCCATCTGGATCCCGCGGGCCCTGTTCGTCGAGGGCGAAATCGTGCAGCTCTTTGACCCCCAGGTGCATGAACCGGCCGGCGACGTCAAACCCTCGATCGTGAAGGGCGCCGCGGTCGACGCGCGCTGGATCCGCGTGCGCCGCCCGACGATCGTGGTGGGCGGTGAGCTGACGATGGACAGCCTGGACATGCAGATGAACCCGGTGACCAAGATCAGCGAGCCGCCGATCCAGCTCAAGAGCAACTGCGGCACGCTGGTCATCGATGATTTCGGGCGGCAGCGCATGAACCCGACGGAACTCCTGAACCGCTGGATCGTCCCGCTGGAGAAGCGCTACGACTTCCTCGCGCTCGCCAACGGCAAGAAGATCCAGGTTCCCTTCGACCAGCTCATCATCTTCTCGACCAACCTTGAACCCAAGCAGCTCGTCGACGACGCCTTCCTGCGCCGCATCCCCTACAAGATCAACGTTCCGGACCCCACCGAGGCCGAGTACACCGCGCTCATGCGCATCATGACCGACAAGTTCGGCATCGCCTTCAACGAGGCGGCCCTGTCGCATCTCATCGAGACGCACTACCGCAAGTGCAACCGCTCGCTGCGCTGCTGCCACCCGCGCGACCTGCTCCAGCAGATCATCAACCGGGCGAAGTACCGCAAAGAACCGCCGGTCATGACCGTCGAGGCCTTCGACGCGGCGTGCTCGAACTACTTCACGCTGCTGTAGCGCTCCGGCGTGCCGCCCGCCCGGCGCGGGCCGGTGGTCTGCCGCGAACCTAGAAGATGCCTGAGGCGAAGCCGTCGTCGGCGTGCGCGGCGACGCTTTCCTGGCGTCGAGGCTCGGGTTTGTCCGGTCGGGCGTCCCGCTCGCGCGGGGGAGCGGCGTCTCGTTCGCGCGGGGGGGCGGCCTCACGTTCACGTGGGCGGTCGGCCTCACGTTCGCGCGGGGGGGCGGCGTCCCGCTCCGGACCGCGGTCCGCGCGCGGCTCGCGGGGCTGCTCCCGAGGCTTCGGCGGGTTGTAAGGCGCGTCCAGTCCGGCGGTGAACGACGGTTCGGACATGCGGTCGTCCGCGATCTCGGCTTCCGGTTCGGCGGCGTCAACCGTCTCGCGCCCGCCGTCCGCCTCTTGCTCCGCGAGGTATTCCGCGAGTTCCTCCCGGTAGGCCTCGAGAATGACCTCCTGAATCATCTCGCGGCACTCCGTGTTGATCGGGTGGGCGATGTCGGTGTGCGACGCGGACCGCTCATGATGATTGTTGCGCGGCGCCGCGGGGTTCTGCTTGACGCCGCAGTCGGCGCAGAAATGCGAGCGGATCTCGTTTTTGTGACCGCACTGGTGACATCGTGAAGTCTTCTTGCGCGAGGGCATTGCCACGAACAACCCGGTCTGCCCTTCCACGACTTTGATGTCCCGCACGACGAAGCAGTCGTCGATCGTCATCGTGCAGACGGCCTTGAGCCGGTCCTCTGATCGTTCGACGATGCGCACCCCGACCTCGGTGATTTCCATGCCGCTGCTCCTGGAAGCTATCCTCGCTCTTCAACCACCGGAGCGGAGGTCAAACCGCCGACCACCTCCGCCCGCAGCCCCAGCTTAGCGGCGTGAATGCGCTCTGCCAACCGTTTCGCGTCGGCTTCGTCGTCCAGCGGCGCAAACCACGTGGACCCCGCCCCGGTGAGGTGAAGCGTCCGTCCGAGCAGGCGCGCCGCCTGTTCCTTGAGCGCCTTCAGTCTCGGGTGGAGCAGGTACACCGACTCCTCCAGGTCGTTGTGGAGGCAGACGGAAAGCTCCGCAGCCGAGGTCGCTTGCAAGGCTTCCTCCGTCCGATCCTGCGGAGGTCGACGGCAGACGCGGCGGCGGAAGACGCCGTAAACGTCGGCGGTCGGAACGTGATCGTCCGCGTGAATCAGCAGGAAAAAGCCCCTCCACGCCAGGCGCACCGCCCGAACCTGCTCGCCGCGCCCGGTGATGACGGCGCTGGGAAGCTTCAGGAAAAGCGGCACATCGGACCCGATCCGCGCGCCTGCTGCGGTCAGAAGATCATCCGAGAGAGGAAGCCCCCACGCCGTCCGGGCGAGCCTCAGAGCGGCTGCCGCGTCGCTGCTCCCGCCGCCGAGCCCCGCTCCGATCGGTATTCGCTTGAATAAACCGACCGACAGGCCGAGGCGACACCCGGAGATTTCCCGCAGCGCCTCGACGGCGCGAACGACGAGGTTGTCCGGTCCGGAAAGGGCCGGAACATCGCAGGCGACCGACATCGCGCCCCCGGCGTCCGCCCGCGCGATCACCTCGTCGCACAAGTCGACGCCGCACACCAGCGATCGAAGATCGTGAAAGCCGTCCGGCCGGCGGCCGACGACGTGAAGCGTCAGGTTCAGCTTCGCCGGCGCCCGCAGTGAAAATTCGCGCGTCGTCGGACCGGCCTGGCGTTGCTCGTTCGTCATGCGCCCCCGCGCCTCGCGGTCCGCTGCGCGGATCAGAGGATGAACCGCTTCAGCCCCTCGTCTTTCGCCAACTCCGACAGCCGCTCGCGCACGTAATCGAGATCGATCCGAACCGTCGCCCCCCCGCGCTGAGGCGCGTCGAAGCTCAGATCCTCCATCAATCGCTCCATCACGGTCGTCAGCCGGCGTGCGCCGATGTTCTCGAGCGACTGATTGACCCGGAAAGCGATCGACGCGATCTCCTTCAGCGCCTCGGGCGCGAATTCGACGCGCACCGCCTCGGTGCTCAGCAGGGCGACCTGCTGCTTCGTCAGCGCGTTCTCCGGTTCCGTGAGGATGCGCAGGAAGTCGGCCTCGGTCAGGTCGGACAGCTCGACGCGGATCGGCAGGCGCCCCTGCAACTCGGGCATCAGGTCGCTCGGTTTCGACTGGCTGAACGCGCCGGCGGCGATGAACAACACGTGGTGCGTGTTCACCGGTCCGTGCCGCGTCGCCACCGTCCCGCCCTCGATGATCGGCAGCAGATCCCGCTGCACGCCCTGGCGGGAGACGTCCGGTCCGTGCGCGGCGCCCACCGACGCCAGTTTGTCAATCTCGTCGATGAAGACGATGCCGGACTCCTCCGTCCGACGGATCGCCATCTCGGTCACCTTCTCCCGGTCGATCAGCTTGTCGCAGTGCTCATCAAAGAGGATGCGCCGCGCCTCGCGGATCGGCAGGCGCTTCCGCTTCGGCTGGGCGGGCATCAGGCGTTCGAGGAAGTTCTGCACCTCCGGATCCACCTGGTCCATCCCGCCGAAGGTGGCGAACATCCCGACGGGCTGCACGCGGGATTCGGTCGCCAGCTCGACCGGGCGCTCCTCCAGTTCGCCGGATTTAAGCTGGGTCCGAAGCTTCTCCCGGTTGCGATGTCGGCGCTGCGCGGCGTCGCTCGAGGCGTCGTCCGGGGCGCGATCGGCTTCGGCGGGCGGCATCAGAAGGTCGAGCAGGCTCTCCTCCGTCAGGCGATCGGCCTCGATGCGGACCACCTCGGTCTGCTCGGTGCGCACCATCCGGATCGCCAGTTCGAGCAGGTCGCGGATCATCGCGTCCACGTCGCGTCCGTGATAGCCGACTTCGGTGTACTTGGTCGCCTCGACCTTGATGAACGGCGCGTTCACCAGATGCGCAAGGCGGCGGGCGATCTCGGTCTTGCCCACGCCGGTCGGTCCGATCATCAGGATGTTGCTCGGGCAGATCTCCTCGCGCATCGCCTCCGGGAGCTGCATGCGCCGCCAGCGGTTGCGGACGGCGATGGCGACGGCGCGCTTCGCGGCGGGTTGTCCGACGATGTGACGGTCCAGAGCGGCGGCGATTTCGGTCGGTGTCAGTGTCTGCATGAGAGAGGTCCGGCGCGGCGATCCGCCGTTATGCGAGGGCCTCGACGGTGATTTTGTGATTCGTGTACACGCAAAGGTCCGCGGCGATATTCAGCGCGCTCTCGACGATCCCCACGGGCGGCATCTCGGTGTGCCGCAACAGCGCCCGCGCCGCCCCCGTCGCGATCGCCCCGCCCGACCCGATCCCCAGCACGCCGTCGTCCGGTTCGATCACGTCCCCGGACCCGCTGATCATCAAGGTCGCTTCAAGGCTGCAAGCGACGATCATCGACTCCAGCCGCCGCAGGACGCGGTCGGTCCGCCAGTCCCGGGCCAACTCGACCGCCGCCCGGCGCAGGTTCCCCTTGAAATGCTCCAGTTTCGTATCCAGCCGCTCCAGCAGGGCGAAAGCGTCGGCGGCGCCCCCGGCGAACCCCGCGATGACGTTTCCGTCGGCGAGGCGGTGAATCTTGTTGGCGTTGTGCTTTACGGCGTTCGGACCGAGCGAGACCTGCCCGTCGCCGCCGATCGCCACCGCCGTCCCTCGGCGGACCGAGAGGATCGTCGTCGACCGGAGGATCGCCGCACCGTCATGATGTGCCCGCATTCTTTGCATCCCGGACCCCGGCGGATCGTACAATGAGGGGATCGGTCGTCGTTCGACCGGGTTCCCGCATTGTGCGCGCATGAACGTGATTGTCCAACCGGGAAGCCGAGAGGGATCAAAGCGCCGCGCCTCATCGGTTCGAGGCGCCCTCAGCGGCGTTTTCTTCACGGCCCTTGCCCTGTGCGGGTGCTCCTCCCCGGCGACGGCGCCGCCGACCCGAACTGCTCCAGCCGCGTCGGGCGACGTCTCGACGCCGCCTCCGCCCCCGCCCTCTCCGCCGGTCCAGGAGACGCTCAGAATCCCGGTTCCGGACCCCGCTGAAGCCGAGCGGTGGCTGCACGTGGTGCGCGTCCGTGACGGCGCCGCCGGGGGCTGGGCGACGGCCGAGTTCGACCCCGTGCGCAACAAACTGACGATCCAGACCCAGGGGGTGCGGATTTTCCGGATCGACAAGGATCGGATCGGCATCGACTGGAGCCGTCCCGTCGTGCTGCGGATCGACGGCTACAACAGCCAGCTCCTTCCCCGCGACTCGGCGACGCTCACGTTTACTGTCACGCCGACGGGAGACTGGACGTTGAACGACTAAGACGCTGTTTCAAAACCGAGCCGCGCCCGTCAGGAAGCGTTCTTTTTCCCGTCTGCACCGGCGGTTTTGCAACAGCGTCTAACCCTCTCGCGTGACGCCGCGGGCGGCGGGGAGTAGGCTGCGCCGCATGCGCCGTCGCCGCCGAGGCCATCCTGAGGAACGTTTGACCGGCGGCGCGTCCGAGGCGCAGGTGCTGACCGTCAGCGAGGTCACGCGGCGCGTCCGAGGGGCGCTGGAGTCGGCGTTTCCGGGACGTCTCCTCGTCGCCGGAGAACTCAGCAACTTCAAAATTCACGCCAGCGGTCATTCCTACTTCACGCTGAAGGACTCCGGGAGCGAGATCGCCTGCGTCATGTGGCGCAGCGCGGTCGCGTCGATGACCAAGAAGGCGTCGTCGCTCGAGGCTTTGGTCCAGCGCAGGGTCAGCGTCGGCCCGAAGAGCGAGGTGGTGGTCTGCCCGCCGAGGTCGATGCCGTTGCCAACGAGGTCCAACACCATCGGCGTCGCGGTGGGCACGCCCGCCGCGGCTGCAGAATCGACGGCCACCACTGCGAGCAGGGTGACCAGGTACGGTGTGATCCTCATGGGGGGGATGGGGGCAAGACACGTACCCGGCCGCACGACCCACAACCTCGCGGAAATCCCCCGCTGGCGCGCACGGCTTGCGCTGACCTCGGCGAGCTTGCGAAGCCCTGACGCCTGGTCGCGGACTAGAAGCAGCCCTTCGACTGCCCGGGGTTTCCATCCACGCACAAGAGCGGCGGCAAACACTCGGCGCTGTCGCTGCACGGGCGCGAGCACTCGGTGATGTTGCAGATCCCCCCAGCCAACGCACAGTCGGCGTCCGTGCTGCAGTTGCGCGTGCACACGTCGTGGACCTCGCCGTTCTGGAAGGGGATCTGCATGCAGCTCGACGCGCCGCCCAGCTTCGGCAAGGTCGTGCCGCAATCCGCGAGCCCAC
>WBZY01001500.1_pt1 | contig 11812 bp, 16 predicted proteins | sample 5204191 | NCBI WGS metagenome assembly WBZY01 (sample SAMN12344363, study PRJNA552823) | activated sludge metagenome | biome: Activated sludge suspended growth; feature: Anammox Sidestream; material: Wastewater; isolation source: activated sludge from anammox sidestream of wastewater treatment... | reverse complement strand
AAAGGAAGGCTCAACATCGTATAATCGACGATAGGCGCAGGCCCTCCGCTTCGCTGCGGGAACGCCTGGCGGCGTTCGCCTATCTAACGATTATACGAAATTTCGCTGACGCGGCCGTTCGCCCCGGCGCAGGTCCGGCGGCTCGTTCCTCGCACGCCTTCCCAGAGGGTATGTTCTCTATTTTCAAAAACCCTGTTCGTGGATGTAAAAGCCGTCATGACCGCCGTTACCGGCTCAGCATCCGACCTTTCGACGCTGATCCAGAAATGAATCGCAATCCGCTGATAACGATGAAGAAAGCCGATCTTATAAAAGCAATTATCAGGAAGCATGGCCTGGCCGAAGAAAGAAAAATGACCATTAACGCAAACAAAATAAAAACCGGCAATTGAGCCGGTTTTTATATTTATACAGCTACGATTATTTACAGTTTGATATAAGGAATCAAGCGTTTTAATTCTTCATATACGCTTTTTCTATGACCTACTTTAATAACAAGAACCTGCAATATGGAGCCTTCATAAACATATATTACGCGATAATTTCCGACGGTCAGTTTTCTTAGTGGCTTTAAGGGACCTTCTAATAACTTGCCAAGTTCGGGAGTAAACTCTAATTTATCTATAGCTTTAAAAATGCGTTTAATATCTTCTTTGGGAATCCCTTTAATATCCTTGTTAACTCGGTCATCAATACTAATCGATACCGATTTGTTTTTTAAACTTTTCATAGTCTATATACTTCGCTTTCTTATCTTCATAACGCTCTTTAGCTTCGGCAAGAAATGCCATCTCTTCAATATAGGACTCGATTGCTTTACGGGCTATAAAACTTTTAGAGCGTTCCATAAAGCGGCCGACTTTTTCGAGTTTTTCAGATAATTCATCGTCAATTCTAAGGGAAATGGTAGTCATTATAATCACCTCCATTAATACATTGTAATACAAAGTATTAAAAATGTCAACAATTAAAGCCGCTTAATCAAGAATTTTCGCATTCCAACCCCGGCTCCCTTCTGTCATGCCTTAAAGTGAGCCCGCCGCCGCCTCGCCGATAACCCGGGCCTTATGTAAACTTTCGCCCGGCCTGACGGCCGTGCTCAGACCGCTCGCCGCGTCGTGCGGCTCGCTTTTACATAAGGCGGGGTTATCGGCGCGCGCCATCCCTGGCGCTAACGGCGGCGGCTAATTGCAGGGCCGTTCTGTCTGAGTGCGCGGGCGCGCTCGCTTGCAGCTCGCACTGCCCGCCCCAGGTTATGTTCCCCATTTTCAAAACACTTAAGAAAATAAAACCACTAAAATTAAATGCATATAACGCGTTTTAAGGGGCCTTCCAATCCGCAAACTACTCAAACTACCTTTTTATTTTTTGCGTTCGTTATAGCTCCGCTCTCGGCCTCGAAATTCGTTATTTTTTTTCAGGGAATAGAAAAGCAGTTCTGTCTCGATTAAAATTCTTGTCTCGAATTAACCCGGCCGCCCCGCGGCGAGGGTTCCGCGAGCAGCAGCCGGCTGATGCCCGCGATTATCTTGACTGCCGGCCGTTCTTCCGGCCGGCGACAAAGTTTCGCCGGCGTCGGGCGGCCTGGAGTTATGTTATCTTGACTTTAGCCTTAAATTTAGTTAAAATAAGATGATTTTTAAAGTTTGAAAGGACTTTTTATTTATGCCCGAATCTATAACTAAACCAAGCACCATAGAAAACTTTATGAAAGCCAATACTAGTTTGAGGATCGGAGCCGACTCGATTAAAGAATTCCATACAAACTTAGATATTATCGCTGCTGCTATAACCAATGAATCTGAAAAAGCGGCGAAGGCGGCCGGCCGAAACACAATACAGCCAGGCGATGTTAAAACCGCAATAACGGCCGTCACCGGCTCAACTTCTGATTTAAAACACCTGTTTAAACAACTTGAAAAGTTAAATGCAAAAAACACCGCCGATTTATCCGTTATGATTCAAAATTGGATCGATGCTAATTAATGAAAAGAGTTTTTAATCTTGATTAAAAAAGACATTATTAAAAAATTAGTTAACCTTCATAATATTTCCGCGCGCGAGGCCGCGGCCATTTTTCAAACCTGTCTGGATGAAATCGCCGGGGCTTTGATCAAAGACGATACGGTTGAGTTGCGATGCTTCGGAGTTTTTAAAACTAAAAAGCAAAAGCCGAGAATTATAATCCATCCTACAACTGGAAAAAAGATCAAGCGCCCGGCTAAAAAGATTATTTTATTTGAAACCAGTTCTAGTTTGGATAAAAAATTAAATTCAAAGATTAAACTTTAATTATTGAGCTTGCCTCAAATAATTTTCTTGCTTTTTAAAAATTTTTATTATAGAATTACATCCATATAAAAACAAAAATAACTCATGCCATAACATGAGTTATCTATTGTTTGGGCTAACACAAAAATATAAAAACCACCACAGCTGTTATTTTTTTATAATAGCCTTTGTTTATTCATTTTTAACTTATTTTACATGAATAAATAAAAAATGTCAAGCGAAAAAGTGTTAGCCCTCAAAAAAAGTTTGGGGGAATTTATAATGAGTAATGTTACCGATTCTAAGATTAATTCTTTTTTTACGATTCCTAATAATCTCAACAATCTTTTCAGTATTCCTAATTGTGAGCTTAAAGTATATTTAACTTTAAGAAAAGTCACATTCGATAATAAAAACTTTTTATTTTTAACTGCAAATGTTAAAAAAATAATTTTAAATATTCTATCTGAAACCTATTCTTCTTTTAAAACTATAAGACGAATAATTAACCAATTAAGAGATCGAAATTTAATAAAACTGATTAAATCAGGTTCGGTTTTTAAAATAATTTTTCTCGAAAATAGCGAAGCGCCATTTCAGCACCCTGACCCGATTCAGCACCTTGAATCCCAAAATAACGCTAATCCAACACCCGAATCATCCCTTTTAAGCGCTGACCCAACACCCCCCTTATATGAACTTAAGAATAAGAAAGATTCTAAAGAAGATACGGAGTTATCTAAAGAAAAAAAAGTTATGTCTAAAAATTCATTCATTCTAAATAACTCGACCAACCCAAAAGAAAAACAACAAGACATAAGAATGAATGAATCACCCTTGATTAAAACTATTAAACCGACCATAGACCAAAAATACATAAAAGCTATTGAGCAACTTCCTGAATTCAAAAAATATAAACCGGACGAGCAAACTAGCATACATCGATTTATTCATAAAGCCAAAACTAAAAACATTGATCCTGCAATTATTGATGATTATTGCAGGTCCATAATTTTTAATAAAAATCCATCCAATATGAAAAATCCTAAGTACAAACCTATCTTAAACATCAAAAATTACTCTTATGCAGCATTATTCAATAGCATGAGTATTTATCATAAAATGGATAATCCTAATTTTCCTTTTGACACCAGGACCCAGGATGAACTTAAACATGAGCAGCGTCAAAAAGAAGCAATAGAAAAACAAACACTGGAACAGCAAACATCGAAAGCAATAGAAAACACTCAAGAAAACTTCTTAATCAAGTTAAAATACTTGCAGAACCTTTTTAAAGAAAATTTTGAAGCATTATTAACAAAAGCTAAATTGGCGGTCGCACGCATTAAAAACTACAACCCGTTATTTGTTCCGGAAATCGATGCCGTCGAAGAACTTTATAACAATCATGGTATTTATGACAGTACCGTTATCGCTGTTTAAAGTCATATAAAAAATAGACGATAACCTATTCAGGAGGTGATTATATGACTGCTAATTCCAAAAGCAATACTTTAGCAATAAAGCCTAAAACAAAGGGTATTCAAAAGAAAAAAGAATTAATTAATAAAATACAGAAACCTAATTCCAAAAGTATTGCTAAAGCAATAAAAAGCAATAAAAAAGAAAATTGCGAAAGCAATACTTCGGCAATAAGCACTAAAACAAAGGAAACTTGCAAAAGTATTGCGAAAGTATTGCCGGAAAACAACGTTACTGATATACAGCTCACGCCACAACTTAAACAAAATATTGTTAATATTGCCCAGGCAGCACCCGGATTAATGGAAATGCTTGAATGGTATCATAAAAAACATAAAAATGTGATAGAGATTCCCGAATTAAAAATAAACAGTAAATTATTGGGAAGTGTCGTAATAACCAAAACTTTTAAAATTAGTGAAAAAGCTATTAAAAAGTTTATTGAGTTTGCTGAAAAACATCCTCATCTCAAACATCAAGATTTAATGGGTATGGCTTTGATTGAATTCGTTGAAAAATACCATAATTTTTAATATTACCGTAGCAATACTTTAGCAATATTGCAGATAATTCAGCCATATACAAAAGTATTGCTAAAGCAATTAAATAAATTTAAAGCTAATTATTGCCGAAAAACACCATTAACCCTGGATTGTTTTGATAATCCAATATTAACGGCAATTTTGAACGTCGCCCGGAGCGGCAGTGCCGCGGCTGAAAAGGCTTGTAAACCCTCGAACATATATTTTAGCTGATATAGAATGCTTGAAAATATTTTTCGAATATTCCGATAAGTGCTGCAAAGTCTAAGTTTTCTTCCGATGTTTAAAACCGATAATGGCGTTTATGTAAACCTCGACTTTTAAACACTTTTATGCTATAATGAGGGTATATGCGAAAAATTTACATTGAATCCACAATACCGAGTTATTATACGGCCAAGCCAAGTAAGATACCGAAAACACACGAAAGGCAAATATTAACGAAAAAATTCTGGAGCTATGCCGTCGATTTTTTTGATCTCTATATATCGACAATGGTTCTGATGGAAATAAAAAGAGGGGATCCAGAAGTAGCCGAGGCAAGACGACTCGCGATCCTTCCGTTCAAACTCATCCAGGTGTCTGAAAACGATAATGAACTTGCTGAAGTATATGTTCGCATGTTAAAACTTCCACAGGATGCCCGTGCCGACGCGGTACATATTGCGGCGGCCTGTCTTCACAAAATGGATTATCTGATCACGTGGAATTGTAACCATATAGCGAACGGGCAAAATTTAAGGAAAATTCAGGATTACAACCTGAAACACAAGATTCATATACCTGTTTTAACAACACCCGAATTATTTATGGGGGAGGACAAGTAATTATGGAAGATGCAATAGTAAAGGAAATCCGCAAGACAAGAGCTGAGATATTAAAAGAATGCAAATATGACATACGATCTTTTACCGAACTTGCAAATTCCGAGACGGAACAGTTCAAAAAAGATCAATCCGAATTCCTGGCTAAAAACCATAAAAAATTGCATCCTAAAAAAGCTGCTTAGCAGGAGTTATTATGTCATTAGAAATCATGACCATAAAAGAGCTCGCTAAATATCTGGACATAACCGAAGCGACGATCTATAAAAAAGTATCTAACAACGAAATACCATATACTAAATTAGGCACGTTGCTGCGTTTTTCAAAATGGTCGATAGACCGCTGGATATCTGAAAACACGGTTAATCCGTCTGACGGCCTTTTTAACGAATTCGCCAAACTCCAATCGCGCTATCACTTTAAAAAATGGCTCGAATCTAAAGGCATCGATCCCGCGGCGCTTTCAGACAAGCAATTATTAGACTTAGTTAAAAAGGCTATAGCCGATCTCGAGGAAAAATCCTTATGACAGCCCCTGAACGCTTAATACAATATGCGCGCCGGCTGGCCGCGGCTAAGCTCGACACGGCGGCCATCCTCAAAAAACTCGGCATAAAGCAATACAAAAAAAACATTCTTAAAATGTCTAAAGACGAGCTTTTCAAAGAATTCGGCCGCAGCTTAAAAACCTTAAACAAATCACTTTTTATTAAAAACGTCATCTGGCAGACGTACGGATATATAAAAGCCGGCACAAAGCCTTTTGATATCGGCAATATTCGTTCATTCTGGTATTATATAAAAGACACGATGGACAGAATCGGCGCCAACAAAAAAGGCGACGCTTATAACATCGTATCTAATATGTTCGTATTAATGGTTAAATCGGGGCTTTTTAAATACCGCGACTTCGGTTTCGACGACGACGACAAAGGCAACCGCCAGATCGGCGGCAAGCACGCCCACATCATTTTATTTGCCGAAAAAACTTCATATACCGACATCCTCAAAGAAGTTAACCGCGATTTCGATATAACGACAATAGCTGTTGGCGGCCAGTCTTCATATCTCAGCATTGAATATTTCGTAAAAGAAATGGCCGATCAAAAAATAGATTTATCGAAACAATTCATAATTTTTTCGATAGTCGATTTCGATCCGGCCGGCGACATAATCGCCACTAATTTTGCCGATAACCTCGATGACAACGGCATAAAAAACATTAAAACTTTCGCCGGCCAATTTTATAAAAACTTCAAGCGCAATGATTTAGTTATTCCGGCCAACATGGATCCGCAGCAGCGCAAGCGCGTTTATCGCCTGCCGTTATCCGTTCGCAAATCCGGCCAGGCTGCGAAGTGGGCGGCGCGCACCGGCGGTGTCAACGGCAAAAAAAGCATCGAGCATGGAATTGAAACTATAGTCATGCCCAAGGCGCAGCTTCTTGAATTATTTGTGCGCGAGTTAAGCGAGGTTATTTCAATCGACCTGGAAGCAATAGCCAAGTATCGAGAAATGAAAATGCTTAACTCTAAAATGCAGGCCTGGGCGGTTAAAAAACTTCAATTAGAAAATTAGTCAAATTTTATCCAAACCAGCTTTTCCTTTCTCAGCTACAATCTTGAGAAACACATACCGCACCCATAAAGAACGGCCCCTCCGTATAAACCCTAAAAAGTGACGTACCACATTATCGTAACTATCGATTAAATCGATAGATGCAACGCACCACGCCTCAAAACGCGCCTCCAGCGACGCCAATTCGGTCAAAATCCGGCGATTCAGCATCCTAAAACCCCCCCAATTCTGCCATATTCAGCCGAATCCTGCTTTCCATTAAATCGCGTCTAAACAACCGTTAAGCCTGACAGCAGGCGCGCCGTTAAACAGGCGAGTTCTTTCCTGCCAGAAAGGAAGGCTCAACATCGTATAATCGACGATAGGCGCAGGCCCTCCGCTTCGCTGCGGGAACGCCTGGCGGCGTTCGCCTATCTAACGATTATACGAAATTTCGCTGACGTGGCCGTTCACCCCGGCGCAGGTCCGGCGGCTCGTTCCTCGCACGCCTCCCTCGAAGGGTATGTTCCCCATTTTCAAAACACCTTAAAAAAACACAATACAAAAATCAAATGCTTATAACGTGTTTTAAGGGGCCTTCCAATCCGCAAACTACTCAAACTACCTTTTTATTTTTTGCGTTCGTTATAGCTCCGCTCTCGGCCTCGAAATTCGTTCTTTTCTTGGAAAATAGAAAAGCAGTTCTGTCTCGATTAAAATTCTTGTCTCGAATTAACCCGGCCGCCCCGCGGCGAAGGTTCCGCAGACAACAGCCGGCTGCTGCCCGCGATTATCTTGACTGCCGGCCGTTCTTCCGGCCGGCGACAAAGTTTCGCCGGCGTCGGGCGGCCTGGAGTTTGTTGTCTTGACTTTAACCTTAAATTTAGTTAAAATAAGATGATTTTTAAAGTTTGAAAGGACTTTTTATTTATGCCCGAATCTATAACTAAACCAAGCACCATAGAAAACTTTATGAAAGCCAATACTAGTTTGAGGATCGGAGCCGATTCTATTAAAGAATTCCATACAAACTTAGATATTATCGCTGCTGCTATAACCAATGAATCTGAAAAAGCGGCGAAGGCGGCCGGCCGAAACACAATACAGCCAGGCGATGTTAAAACCGCAATAACGGCTGTTACCGGCTCAACTTCTGATTTAAAGCACCTGTTTAAGCAGCTTGAAAAGTTAAATGCAAAAAGCACCGCCGATTTATCCGTTATGATTCAAAATTGGATCGATGCTAATTAATGAAAAGAGTTTTTAATCTTGATTAAAAAAGACATTATTAAAAAATTAGTTAACATTCATAATATTTCCGCGCGTGAGGCCACGGCCATTTTTCAAACCTGTCTGGACGAAATCGCCGGGGCTTTGATCAAAGACGATACGGTTGAGTTTCGACGCTTCGGAGTTTTTAAAACGAAAAAGCAAAAGCCGAGAATCATAATCCATCCTACAACTGGAAAAAAGATCAAGCGCCCAGCTAAAAAGATTATTTTATTTGAAACCAGTTCTAGTTTAGATAAAAAATTAAATTCAAAGATTAAACTTTAATTATTGAGCTTGCTTCAAATAATTTTCTTGCTTTTTTAAAAATTTTATTATAAAATCATATCCATATAAAAACAATATAACTCATGCGGGAAACATGAGTTATGTATTGTTAGGGCTAACACAAAAATATAAAACACTTACCACAGGTTATTTTTTTATAATAGCCACTATTTATTCAGTTTTAACCTATTTTACATGAATAAATAAAAAAAGTCAAGTGGTTAAGTGAAAAAAGATGTTAGCCCTCAAAAAAAAGTTTGGGGGAATAATAAAATGGATTTTTCAAGTATTTTCGCGAAACCTACTCTTCAAAAGTTCGGAACTTTCCAATTAACAGACAACATTTTTGATATGACTGGCGCTGAATCGCTGGTTTATCTCGCATTAAGAAAAGTAACTTATGCAAACAAGCGTTTTTTAATCTTAACTGGCGCTGTTAAAGATATGCTTCTATCTGCTTTAAAAAATTATAAATCTTTTAAACCTATCCAGAAACTTATTAAGAGGATTTCAAAACACGGAATTATATCTATACTGCCTTACAAGAAAAATGATATCATAATATTTAATGAAGACGACGGGTCCAAAACGGACCCAATTTTAGATAGTCAGGGGTTCAAAACGGACCCGCCTATATTATCTAAGAGGATTAAAGAGGATTCTAATAATTCGGTCCCTACCGTACCCGATAAAATTAATCATAAAAGTTCATTCATTCTATCAGACCAACATGAACAAAACAAAATAGATAAAAAAGAAAGAATGAACGAATCACCTGATAATATTAAAACTAAAACACCTGAGATTCAAAATTTAGTTGATAAGCAATATATTAAAACAATGGAGCAACTTCCAGAGTTCAAAAAATATAGCCAGGAAGATCAGGCAACCATACATAAGTTTATTCATAAGGCCAAATCTAAAAATATAGATATTTCCATTATAGACGATTATTGCAGGTCCATAATTTTTAACAAAACTCCATCCAACATGAAAAATCCTAAATACAAGCCTATCTTAAACATCAAAAATTACTCTTATGCAGCATTATTCAATAACATGAGCATTTATCATAAAATGGATAATCCTAATTTCCCTTTTGACACCAGGACCCAGGACGAACTTAAACATGAGCAGCGCCAAAAAGAAACAATAGAAAAACAAACACTGGAACAGCAAAACTCGAAAGTAATAGAAAACACTCAAGAAAACTTCTTAACCAAGTTAAAATACTTACAGGACCTTTTTAAAGAAAATTTTGAAGCATTACTAACAAAAGCAAAATTGGCGGTCGCACGTATTAAAAACTACAACCCGTTATTTGTTCCGGAAATCGATGCCGTCGAAGAACTTTATAACAATCATAGTATTTATGACAGTACCGCTATCGCTGTTTAAAGTCATATAAAAAATAGACGATAATTAATAAACAGTATTAAAACGCATGCTAACAAAAGTCTAACTTTTGTTTAAAAGCTATAGCAAAGGTTAAACAAAAGTATAACTAAAGTTATAAAAATAATCGATGGAGTTGAACTTATGAAGTCATCCAACAAAAGTGTAACTTCTGTTAACCGAGAAAAAACGGCCATTAACAAAAGTAATACTAAAGTTGAAAAAGCAAAAACAAAAATAACTACGAAAAAGACGGCTGAAGTTTTAAAAAAAAATACAAAGGTTTCCAACAAAAGTAATACTAAAGTTGGAACTCAAGAAAATAAAGGGTTAAACGAAAGTGTAACTTTTGTTGAAAGCAAAGAAATCCAGCTTTTTAAAAATCCAAATACTTTTAAAGCGTTTGAAGAAATATTAAACATGAAAAGTAAAATGGCTGAAGTTATTGACTGGTATGAGAAAAAACAAAAAAACGTAATAGAAATACCCGAGTTAAAAATAAATGCTCGCGCACTACACGGCAAACTAGTACTAAAAACATACAAGTTATATGAAACCGCCATAAAAAAAATAACAGATTTTATTGAAAAGCACCCGCAATATAAACAACAGGACATTATCAGCCAGGCTTTAATTGAATTTGCCGAAAAATACCATTAACTCTGAATTGTTTTGAAAATCCAATATTAACGGCAATTTTGAGCGTTACCCGAAACGGCAGCGTCGCGGCTGAAAAGGCTTGTAAATCTTTGAATATATATTTCAGCTAATATAGAATGCTTGAAAATATTTTTCGAATATTCCGACAAGTGCTGCAAAGTCTAAGTTTTCTTCCGATGTTTTAAACCGATAACATCGATTATGTAATCCAAAAGGATAAATTACATGAAAAAAATAAAACCTCAAACTATTAGATGGCGTAATCAAAAATATATATTAGCGCATGACGAAATTCCGGAAGGCATGCAAACAATTGAAACATACGTCAGAGATGTATTAAAAATTAAATTAGATGCGGTTCAAATGAAAACTTTCGGCTTAATGGCATCTACAAAACACCAGCAGACGGATAAAACATTCTCGCAATACGTTAAAGATAAAAAATACACAGCGGTTAGGGTTTATAAAAAGTCATTATTAGACATTGTTTTTATGGAATTTGCCCAAACTCAAAAATAATTATTATTCCAGGTAAAATTTTATATTACACGCAAAAAGAAAGGTGGCTAAAAGCCTATGAATATTGAAAATATTAAGAGCATAACTAATGATCTTAACCAATCTTTAAAACTAATATATGGCGAAAAACTGAAAAATTTAATATTATTTGGTTCTTATGCCCGCGGTGACGCGCATAAAAACTCTGATATTGACTTTCTTGCGGTTATAGACTCGAAGGACGTTCCTTTCGATCCGTGCAAAGAAATAGATACGATGAATGATGCCATATACGAAATGGTATTAAAATATGATATAGCGATCTCGGTAATACCAGTGTCGGAATATCAATACTTAAACTCGCCCAATCCGCTTTTTATAAACGTTAAAAATGAAGGAATCGCTGCATGAACGAAGAATTTAAAATAGAAGTACTTATAAAAAAATCGTTGAAAGAGCTTCAAACAGCTGAATTATTAATACAAAACGATTTGTTTAATGCAGCGGTATCAAGAACTTACTATGCTATGTTTTATGCGGTTCAAGTTTTGTTTATAGAAGAAAAAATCGTTACTTCGTCACACCATGGAATGATAACGATTTTTTCAAAACAATTTGTTAAAACCGGCATATTTTCTGGCGAAATGGGTAAACAAATCAATAAAATATTTGAAATGAGGCAATCCAGCGATTACAATTTTGATTTTGAAATTACGCTCGATACCGCTATAAATACGCTTACTACAGGCAAGAAATTTGTTGAAACGCTTTTTACATACGTAAAAAATAAAAATTTACTGTAAAGAAATCAAATACGCCAAAATCCCCCCGCTCCACCTTCCCCATCCCACCCCCGCCCCCAGAAAACACATACCGCACTCATAAAGAACGGCCCACCGGTATAAACCCTAAAAAGTGACGTACCACATTATCGTAACTATCGATTAAATCGATAGATGCAACGCACCACGCCTCAAAACGCGCCTCCAGCGACGCCAATTCGGTCAAAATCCGGCGATTCAGCAT
>WBZY01000418.1_pt3 | contig 11817 bp, 6 predicted proteins | sample 5204191 | NCBI WGS metagenome assembly WBZY01 (sample SAMN12344363, study PRJNA552823) | activated sludge metagenome | biome: Activated sludge suspended growth; feature: Anammox Sidestream; material: Wastewater; isolation source: activated sludge from anammox sidestream of wastewater treatment... | reverse complement strand
ACCGGCTTTTCGCAGCGTGCTCTATCGCTGCCGCGGGATTGCTGGTGATCGCCTTCTTCCTTCCCCTGTGGGTCATGGACATGAGCGCGCCACAGTATCCGCAAGGGCTGCAGCTGGTGGCCTACGGAACGAAGCTGACCGGCGACCTGGAGGAGATCAACTCCCTGAATCACTACGTAGGTGTCAAGGAGATCGAGCCCGACAGCGTGGCGGAGCTGAAGCTGTTCCCCTTCGCCCTGTTCGCCCTCGTGGCTTTGCTGGTGGTGACGCCGTTCCTCGTGCGCTGGAAGTACTGGCGCCTTGTGCTGGCGGGCCTGGTCTTCTCGGTGCCCATCGGGATGCTGATCGACGTGCAGTGGTGGCTGTACAAGTACGGGCATGACCGCAGCGAGGACGCCATTTACGACATCGCCGACTTCACCACCAAAGTGCTTGGCGGAACACAGGTAATCAACTTCCATACCGACACGATGGTTGCCATCGGCTGGTGGCTGATGGTGGCAGCGGGTGTCGTCATCGCAGCAGGTCCGTCGCTGCTCCGCTTCCTGGCGACGAGCTGGAGCAATACGGGTGAAGCTCCGCCAGCCGCGTCCCGCTAACGGACTGCCTGTGGTGCCCCCGGCGGGAGCGCGCCGGTTCGGCGGCAGGGCTTGCGCGGCCGTGACGCCAGCCAGCTACGATTTGAAATGATGATTCCTCGATCCCTGGTCCCTGGCGTGGTCCTGTGGGTTGCGGCAATGGCACTAAGCACTGTGTTTAGTGCTTCCGCGACGGGCAGCTCTCCGCGCCCTGCCGGCGCGGCGGGCTTTTCGATTGCGGATGCCATCGAGGCGGCAGAACCCGGGGCCACGATTGAAGTGGCGCCCGGCGAGTACAACGAGCAGGTCGTGATCGAGAAGCCGGTGACGCTCCAGGGTGCGGGCCTCCCGGTTATCGACGGTGGCGGCAAAGGCGACGTGGTTGTGGTGAAGGCCGCGGGCGTGACCATCCGTGGCTTCGTCATTCGCCATTCCGGGAGAGTGGTCAGCGACGAATCGGCGGGGATTCGGCTCCTGGAGGACGGGGCCACCATTGAAGGCAACCGCTTGGAGGACGTGATGTACGGCATCACCGTCTGGGACAGTGGTGGCCACACCATGAAGGACAACCGGATCTCCAGCATCAGCGAGTATCCTGTTGAGCGGCGCGGGCATGCCATCTACATGTACAACTCAACGGATAACTTGATAGCCGGGAATACAATCAGCGCGGTTCGGGATGGCTTTTTCCTGGGGTTCACAAAGAATACGCACATCGAATCCAATATCGTGACTGACGCGCGATATGGCATACACTACATGTACTCGGAAGATAACACATTCAAGAGTAATGTGTTCAAACACAACATCGCCGGTGGGGCGCTCATGTTCTCTGAGCGGATCATCTTCGAGCAGAATGAATTCAGCGACAACACGTCCGTTGCTTCGGGGTATGGCCTGCTTTTCAAGGATGTAGATGACATCATCATGGTGGATAACTGGATTTACGGGAATCGCATCGGCCTGACCATGGAAGGTACGCCTCACACGCCCGGGGGCTTCGTAAACATCGAGCACAATTTCATCAGCTTCAACCAGATCGCCGTGGAGATGACGTCGACCACAGCGGTGACATTCACCGAGAACACGTTCATAGGCAATCTTCACCTTGTGGAATCGCGCGGTGACATCATCTCCAGCAAGAACCGGTGGTCGGCGAATGGCCGGGGGAACTTCTGGGACGGGTATCGTGGTTACGATGCGAACGGGGATGGGGTGGGCGATATCGAGTACCGCTATGAAGGGGCCTACGACGACCTTGTGAGAGAGAACGATGCCCTTCGCGCCTACTCCTATACGCCGGCAAGGACGGCTCTCGATATGGCCGCCGAGTGGTTTCCCGTTTACAGGCCCGAGCCGCGCGTGGTGGACGATCACCCCCTGATGTCACCACCGATGAAGCTGGCCGCATCCCAGTCAACCAGCGGCCGGCTGGTGGTTGCCATTGTCATGGCCGCGCTGGTGGCGGTTCCGCTGGCCGTGTTCCGGGTGGCGGCCACCACGGGCACAAGGAAGTGGCGGGCATGCTGAGCATCCGGGGAGTCACAAAGCGCTACGGCAGCCGCGTGACCGCGCTCGACGGCGTTTCGATGGCATTGGACGCCGGCAAGGTCACGGCGGTGATCGGGGCAAACGGCGCCGGCAAGACGACGCTCATCAAGTGCATCGTGGGACTGGTCCGCTTTGAGGGCGAAATCACCGTGGGCGGGAAGAACGTCGCGAAGGACGGGCGAGGGGTTCGGCGCCTGATCGGCTACATGCCGCAGGACCCGGCTTTTCATTCGGACCTTTCGGTGCGGGAGACGGCGGCCTTCTACGCCGACCTCAAGTCCGCGCCGCTGGTGCGCGCCCGCGAGCTGGTGGAGTCCGTGGGGCTGGCGGCACACGAGGAGAAGAAGGTGGGCGAGCTTTCGGGAGGCATGCGCCAGCGGCTGGCGCTGGCCGTGACGCTACTGGCCGACCCGCCCCTGCTCGTCCTGGACGAGCCGGCATCGGGGCTCGACATCACGGCCCGCCTGGAGCTGAGGAAGCTTGTCCAGGACCAGCGCAAGGAGGGGAAGTCGATCCTCCTCTCGACGCACTGGCTGGAGGATGTGCCGTACGTGGCCGACGATGCACTGGTGCTCAACGAGGGGAAGACCGTCTTCCTGGGCCCGGCAACGGAGCTCGCGGGGGCCGCCGCGCCGAGCTCGCGGCTCTTCCTGCGCCTCAACGGCCAGGTCGCCGAAGCTGCTCCGCTCATCAAGGGGCTGACGAACGGGGCCGTGGAGGACACGGGCGACTGGCTGGTCGTGTCGTGCCCGGCCACGCGAAAGGCACGGATTGTGGAGGCCCTGGTGGGAGCCGGGATCGGCATCCTCGATTTTCGCGTTGAGGAGGCGCCGGTCGATGCGGCCATCCTCGACCTGCAGAAGCAGGCGGGAGGCAAACGATGAGGGCCACGATGGCGATCATGCGCAAGGAGCTACGGGACGCGTTCCAGAGCCGCTGGCTGCTGGCTTTTTCGTTGACGTTCGCGCTGGTGGCGCTGGCCCTTTCGCTTGTCCAGGGGAGGGCGGGCGACCTCAGCGAGCAGGGCTTCAACCGGACGACGGCGGGCCTCATCAACCTCTGCCTCCTGCTTGTGCCGCTGCTCGGACTCGTGCTGGGCGCGAGCACGATCGCCGGGGAGCGCGACCGCGGGACGCTGCTGACGCTGCTCTCGCAGCCCATTTCCAGCACGCAGCTGTTGCTGGGAAAGTACCTGGGGCTGGTGGTGGCGGTGTGGATGGCAATCGCGCTCGGGTTCGGCGTGGCCGGGCTGCTGATGACCTTTGTGAACCCGCTCACAGACATCGGGCATTACGCGCTGTTCATCGTCCTCTCGGCGGCGCTGGCGACGTCAATGCTAAGCCTCGGGATGCTGATTTCGGTCATCTCCGATGGGCGGTTGAAGGCGATGGCGCTTGCCATACTGGCCTGGTTCGTGCTCGTGCTTCTTTACGACCTGGGGGCTATCGGGCTGGCGCTGAGCGTATCGTCATCGGGGCGCAGCCTGACGCTGGCGGTGCTCGGCAACCCCGTGGAGAGCGTGCGTATCCTGGCGGTGATGAGCCTGGAGCCGGACCTCCGCATCCTGGGGCCGCTGGGTGCGTACCTGACGGAGGAGCTTGGCAAGGCGACGAGCGTGGTGCTTCTCTCGAGCGCGCTGGTCGCCTGGGCGGCGCTTCCACTTGTGGCAGCGGAGCGGATTTTCCGCAGGCAGGACCTGTAACAGACGCCGGGCTCAGAGAGGGCAGTGGCACCCGGCCGAGCCGCCCCGGTCAATCGCAAGGGCGGCGACAAGGGTTACGAACCGGGTTCCGACGTCGTGTGTCCCGGTGGCCGATGAGATGGGCGGCCGGAGGCTCTTCAGGCGGGCGGTATCCCGAATTGGAGTCATGGTTGTCGTACCACGCACGGGCGGCGAGGTGTCCGGCGCCGGGTCTGTCCGGTGCCCCGGCTGCCCCCTGGTGCATGCGGGAAACTATACTTGCGCCCCAGAGGTCACCATGACCGGAGGGATGCTGCCATGTCAGACCCGCTCGCGCTTTCGGCGCGCATTATCGACTCAGGCTCCGATTCGGGGGAGCGAACGAACCGCATAAACGGCGAGCTCAGCGAACTGGCGCCGGGCATAGCCATGGTCGAGGCATTTGGGCACGTGGTGGCGTTCGACACGGGCGCGGGCCTGCTTGTCTTTGACACTTCGTCGGTGCGTTCGGGTGGGCAGGCAGTGACGGCGCTGCGAACGTGGCGTGATGTGCCGGTCGACACGATCGTTTTCACGCACGGTCACCTTGATCACGTCGGCGGCGCCGCGGCGTTCCTCGATGATGCCGTGAAGCGCGGCGACCCGAAACCGCGCATCGTCGCGCAGGCGAATGTCGCCCGGCGCATGGCCCGTTACGACCTGACGAATGGCTACAACGCCATCATCAACGCCCGGCAGTTCGGTACGACGCGTCTCACGGAGTTCCGCCAGGAGCGGTTCATGACTGGCTTCGTGAGGCCGGACTTCGAGTTTGAGGAACACGCCGGCCTGCGCATTGGCGGCCTGACGGTGCGGCTCAGGCACGCCCTTGGGGAGACTGACGACCACACGTGGGCGTGGATCCCCGAGCACCGGGCGATCTGCAGTGGCGATCTTTTGACGTGGGTGTTCCCGAACGCGGGCAATCCTCAGAAGGTGCAGCGGTACCCCGGGGAGTGGGCAGCCGCACTGCGCGAAATGATCGCCCTCGAGCCGGAGTTGCTCCTCCCGGCGCACGGACTTCCGATCTCGGGCCGCGCTCGCATCCGGCTGGTGCTCGACGAAGTGGCGACGGCCCTGGAGGGGCTCGTGGACGAGGTGCTTCGGCGGATGAACGCGGGCGAGCGACTCGATGCGATCGTCGCCGCGGTGAAGGTGCCGGAGAGCATGCTGCAACGTCCGTGGCTTCGGCCTGTCTACGACGAGCCCGAGTTCGTGGTGCGGAACACCTGGCGCCTCTACGGGGGATGGTATGACGGCAACCCGGCGAATCTGAAGCCGGCGCCAGAGCGCGAGCTCGCCGGTGAAGTGGCAGCGATGTCCGGGGGGCCGGCCAGGCTCGCGGCGCGGGCTGAGGCACTGTCGGCGGAAGGTCAGCATCGGCTGGCGTGCCACCTGGTGGAGATGGCGGCCCTCGCCGCGCCCGGCGACGGCGCCATCCAGCGGTCCAGGGCGGCGGTCTATGAGGCTCGCGCGGGGACGGAGTCATCGCTCATGGCCCGTGGGATCTTCCTGTCGGCTGCCACGGAATCGCGCGAAGCGGTGGGCGAAGGCGGGTAGAGGGAGCGGCCGCGGCCGAAGGCACTTGAGCCGGCCGCCATGGCCGTGTGCCCGTTCAACAGCCCGCAGAGCCTCGAACTGACTGTTGGAGGATTGGTCGGGGCGCCGCGATTCGAACGCGGGACCTCTTGAACCCCATTCAAGTGCGCTACCAGGCTGCGCTACGCCCCGACCCGGGACCATCCGGGGAACGCTGCCCCGCCGGGCGACGTGAAGACGCCGCAGGGACTGCGCAGGCGGCCGTGGCGCCTGCCCCCACGGGTCATTATGGGGCGGGCGGGGCCTTGCAGCCAGTGGAAAGCCGGCCCGGGCGCCGATCGGGGGCCACAGGGCCGTTCCCCGGGTGTACCGTGTGGGAACCACGCGGGTAGCAAGGACGTTTGAATGAGCGTGGGCGGTAACGATCGCTTTCGACGAGCCAGAAAGGTGGCCAGGGCGCTGCTTGCCGCCTGGGTGCTTGCACTCGTGGCCCTCGCGTTCTTTGTCCGCTGTGCGCCGCTTGACGACCCGGCGGGACAACTCGTGGTTCCCGGGACGGTGGTGCTGGACGCACAGGGAACGGTCCTGCAGCGCGACACCGAGGATGGCATCCGTATCCCGGTCGAGCTCGACATGGTGGCGCCGATCGCGATCGAAGCGACCATTGCAGCCGAGGACCAACGGTTCCTCAGCCACCCGGGTGTGGACCCGGCAGCAATCGTCCGCGCGGCGCTGCACTGGCGTTCGAACCCGTCCGGGGCTTCGACCGTCACCCAGCAGCTTGCACGACGGCTCTACCTGCGCGATGCAAGTGGGCCGGCGATCCTTCGCAAGGCCCGCGAGGCCCTGATTGCCTTCCAGCTTGAGGGGCGCCTCTCGAAGGAGGAGATCCTCAAGCTCTACCTGAACGAGGTCTACTACGGCCGCGGCGCCTATGGCATCGAAGCGGCGGCGCGCGTCTACTTCGACACGAGTGCCCGCGACCTGGACCTGGCGCAGGCAACGATGCTCGCCGGGATCCCCCAGCTGCCGGAGGAATACGACCCGGAGGACAACCCGGAGGCGGCGAAGGCTCGCCAGCGGTACGTGCTCGATCGCCTGGTCGCGAGCGGCCGGGTGACGCGCGCCCACGCGGATGAGGCGGCCGGGCGGGACCTGGCATTCCTGCCCGCGCTCACGCCCCCTATCGCGCCGCATTTCGTGGCACTTGCGCTCGAAGAGCTGGCGCGCGTGAGGCCGGACCTGGCCGCCCGGCCGGGGCTGGTTATCGAGACGACGCTCGACGCCGGTCTGCAGAGGGAGGCGGAACGGCTGGCCCGCGTTCAGCTTGAGGAGCTGCGCGAGAAGAACGTTGGGAACGCCGCCGTGGTGGCGCTGGAAGCTTCCAGCGGTCGCATCCTTGTAATGGTGGGAGGCGCGGCGTGGAACGAAGAGGGCGGGCAGATAAACATGGCGACGAGCCCGCGCCAGCCCGGTTCGGCACTGAAGCCATTCCTCTATGCGGCGGCGATGGAGCGCGGGTACACGGCGGCCACGCCATTGCTCGACGTGCCCAGCACGTTCGAGACGCCGACTGGGCCGTACACGCCGCTCAACTACGACCGCCGGTTCCACGGGGTAACGCCGCTGAGAGTGGCGCTGGCGTCGTCGTTCAATGTGCCGGCCGTGGCGACGCTCGAAAGGATCGGCATCGATGGGTTCCTTGAGATGGCCCACCGGTTCGGGCTGTCCACGCTTACGGATAGCGAACGGTACGGGCTCGCGCTCACGCTCGGTGGGGGCGAGGTGCGCCTGACCGACCTGACCGCGGCCTACGGCGCGCTGGCGAACGGGGGCAAGTGGGTGCAGCCGTTCGCGGTGACGCGCGTGCGCGACACGGCGGGCAATGTGCTTTACGAACGAGAGGCGGCAAACTCGCGCCGGGTGCTGGCGCCGGGACTGGCTTTCGTGCTGGGGGACATCCTGTCCAGTCCGGAAGCGCGCGTGCCGGGGTTCGGGCAGGGGAGTGTCCTGGCGACGCCATTCTGGTCGGCTGTGAAGACAGGGACGACGACGGGCTTTCGCGACAACTGGGCGGTGGGGTTCACGCCGGACCGGGTGGTTGGGGTGTGGGTGGGCAACACAGACAACAGCCCAATGAAGGACGTATCGGGGGTGGACGGCGCCGCGCCAATCTGGCGAAACGTGCTGGAGGCGGTGAGCGCGGGTACGGCCGTGTCGCCACCGGTGGCCCCGGACGATCTGGCGCGCTCAATAGTCTGTTCACCAACGGGGCTCCTGCCGGGCCCGGAATGTCCTTCGCCGGTGTGGGAGTGGTTCGTGGCGGGCACAGAACCGCGGGAAACTGAGACCTACTTCGCGCGCACGGCTACGGGCGAGCTAACGGTGAACCCGCCGCCGGCGGCGCGCGCCTGGGCGATGGAGGCGGGTCTCCTGGTGGCGGCCGGGTCCGCAGCAGGGAACGCAGAGGGAGCCGTTCAGATCTTGAATCCCGCGCCGGGGAGCGTCTTCTACGTGGCGCCCGAGCTGGAGCGCCAGGAGCTGCTGCTCAAGGTCTCGTTCCCAATGGAGGCGGAGGCAAGTGAGATTCGAATCAACGGCGATGCAATCAAGGCGTCGCCGGGGACGACGGCGACGGCGCTCTGGGCACTTCGTCCGGGGAGCCACCGCATCGAGGCTATCGCGTTTCTGCCGGGCGGAGTCCGGGCCACGGCGCACACCACATTCGAGGTAAGAGCACGATGAAGGCACGAATCATGGATAGAGCACGTTCATTCCTGGGCGATCCCCGCCGGCGGGTTCTGGCAGGGGCGGGCGCGCTGGCGGTGGTCACCGTGGTCGCGGTGCTGGTTGTCTTGCTCACATGGGACCGGGGCACATCCCTGCCATCTGACGTTGAGCCGGAGGGGTTCGCCATCTTCCCGCAGGGCGAGGAGGTGAACCGGCTTTCGCCGATAAAGGTCACGTTCAAGTCCGCACCGAGCGAAAGGGACCCCGAGAAGGTGATGCAGCTCAACCCCCCGGCGGAAGGGCAGTACGTGTGGGCCAGCGAGCGGACTCTGCTCTTCCAGCCGGACTTCCCGGGCCTGCTGCGCGGGCAGGAGTACGCGGTGAACGTATCCGCCCAGGCCGATGCGGGGCTGGACGAGCCGATTGTGCACCGGTTCACGACCTCGGGCGTGCTGACCGTGCAGGCGGTGATCCCCGCGCCGAACGATGTGGAGGTGCCCCGGGAAGGGCAGATCATGGTGCAGTTCAGCCGTTCAGTGGCGCCACTGACGCTCCTGAGCGAGATGAAGGCGGGGCCGGTAATCGAGTTCAGCCCCCCGCTGGCGGGCAAGGGTGAGTGGCTTAACACGTCGCTCTACCGGTTCATCCCCGATTCGTTGCCGGGGAACGCGAAGTACGAGGCCCGGATCGCGGCAGGGCTCACATCCGCTGCCGACGGGGTGCTGAAGGAGGACTACCGCTGGAGCTTCAGCACCTACAGCCCGGCCCTGGTGAGCGTAACGCCCGAGACGAACACGAAGTTCGCGAGCCTTCAGCAGAAGGTCGTGCTCCAGTTCAACCAGCCAATGGATGCAGCCATGGCCGAATCCAAAGTGCGAATCACGGGCCCGAACAACACGCCCGTGGAGGGCACGTTCTCGTGGAACGTCGACAGGAGCACCCTCACGTTCACGCCCGCCGGAGCACTGTTGCACAACACGGCCTATGGCATCGAGGTTCCCGCCGGGCTCAAAGGCGCCTCCGGCGGTGAGACGAAGACAGGCCGCACAACATCCTTCCAGACGGTCGGAATCCCGGCGGTCGCCCGCACTGACCCCCCGAACGGCGCTGCTTCAGCAGGACGGTACGGTGTGCAGATCACATTCACGAACCCGATGGACGCGGAATCACTCGAAGGGAAAGTCTCGATAAGCGGGATCGAGGCCGGGAAGATCCGCGCGGACATGTACGGGGACGAGCTGACGCTCTACGTGAACGCCCAGCTGCTGCCATCGACGGGGTACACGGTGAGCATTGCCGGGGGGGCGAAGGACCGGTACGGCCAGACGCTTGCACCATACAGCTTCTCGTTCACCACCGGACCACGGCGGCCGTTTACCGTGCTGGCGGTGCCGGGCCCGGTGGGCAACTACTCTGCCTCAACTGAGCCACTGCTCTATTTCCACGCCACGAACACGTCGCTGGCTGCGTTCAAGCTTTATCCGCTCACGAAAGCAGAGATGGAGACGATCCTCACCCAGAACGGCCCCCCGCAGCTGCCGAACCGTCTCTGGACGCCGTCGTCGGACCCGATACGGACGTGGACCGAGCCGGTTTCGGGCGAGAAAGACGAAGTGGTCATCGCCTCCACATCGCTCTCAGGAGGAGGGACGCTACCGAAGGGCGACTACTTCGTGCGCATGGACGAAGGCGGCTGGAGCAGCGACCTCGCTTTCAGTGTGGTCGACACGGCCATCGTGACCAAGATCGCGAACGACGAGCTCCTTGCCTGGGTGCTGGACCTTGACAGCGGGCGCGTGCTCCCGGGCGTGACCGTGCGCGGGTTCGGCCAGGGCCTGGCCGTGAACGGCACGGAGGCCGTGACCGATGCGAGCGGATTGGCGTCATTCAAAGTGCCCAATCCCGTGGAAACGTGGCCGCCCAAGAACCGCAACTACTTCGCCCTGGTTGATTCCGGCGGCCGAAAGGGTGTGGCCTCCACCCACTGGCAGAATGGCACGGACCCGTACCAGGCGGGGATTCAGACGGAGTGGTACCCGCGGCTCTACGTCGGACACATCTACACGGAACGTCCGATCTATCGCCCGGGTGAAGAGGTCTTCTACAAGGCCGTGGTGCGCACCGACGACGATGCGAAGTACAGCATCCCCTCGGGCGAGGTGCCGATTGATGTCGTCATCATGGATGTGCAGGGGAAGGAGCTGCTGCGCGAGCGCGTGGAGCTGAACGAATTCGGGACCATGGGTGGTTCGCTCACCCTTCCCGATGGCGTGGTGATCGGGGAGTACATCATTGCGCTTGAACGCGTGCGGCCCGAAGAGGAGCGCTATAGAGAGCCGGTTGCCGGGTCCAGCTTCGCCGTGGCCGAGTTCCGCAAGCCCGAGTTCCAGGTGGAGGTCACCACTGACCGGCCGTCGTACGCAAACGGCGACAGCATTGCCGCGAAGGTGGAAGCGACGTACTTCTTCGGCGGTGGGCTGGAGGGGGCAGGCATCGAGTGGACGGCACTTGGCGTCCCGTACTTCATGCGCGTCAAGGGGTACGAGCGGTACTCCTTTTCCGATTATGACTACTACCGCACCTCTGTCGTACGCGAGGGGATACGCGCGCAGGGGAAGGGCGTGACCGGCGCCGATGGCACAGCCACGTTCAGCGTGCCGGCGGTGTTGAAGGGCGACGAGGGGGCGCTGCAGTTCACCGTTTCGGCAACGGTAACGGACCAGACGGCGCAGGCGGTGGCCTCCAGCACGGAGGTGACCATCCACCCGGCAAGCGGCTACGCCGGCATCAAGCCCGCGGAGTACCTGGGCGAGGCGGGCAAGGAGTCGCGCATCGACCTGGTGACGGTGGACACCGAAGGAAAGGTGATTCCCAACCGCCAGGTGACCGTTAAGGTCTATGAGCGCACGTGGGTAACGACGAAGGAACAGACCACGGAAGGCGCGCGCCGCTACCGGAGCGAGCCGGTAGACAAGCTTGTCGAGACGCTGAACACGACCACCGACGGAAAGGGCGAAGGGTCGGTGAGGCACACGCCGAAGTCGTCGGGGACGCTGCGGCTGGTCGCCGAGGTGACGGACTCACAGGGCCGGACGGCGCGCTCAGCGGCCTACCTCTGGGTGTGGGGAGGCGGCACGGCCAGCTGGCGCGTCACCAACGACGACACGATTCAGCTCATCGCCGACAAGGAGAGCTACAGCGTCGGGGACACGGCCGAGATCCTGGTCCCGGCGCCCTTCTCGGACGCCATCGGGCTGGTCACGGTCGAACGCGGCAAGGTCATCAGCCGCGGGACGCAGACGTTCCCCACCAATAACGAGAGGCTGAGCATCCCCATCACGGAAGGAAGCGTGCCGAACGTGTTCGTGACGGTGGTTCTCTACCGCCGGCCGACCATTGCGGACCCGATTCCGCGCTACAAGGTCGGCTATGTGCGATTGCCCGTGTCGACTAAGACGCGGGAGCTGACGGTAACGATTCAGCCGGACCGTCAGCAGGCGAAGCCCGGCGACAAGGTGAAGTACGACCTTCGCGTGACCGACTCGAACGGCAAGGGAGTTAAGGCCGAACTCTCGGTGGCCGTGGTCGACAAGGCGGTGCTTTCGCTGACGGAAGAGCGGGGGGTCAATGGCATGCGGGCCTTCTGGTTTGAACGAGGCCTTGGAGTGCGGACCTCGTCATCTCTATCGGTTTCCATCA
>WBZY01001402.1_pt1 | contig 11826 bp, 6 predicted proteins | sample 5204191 | NCBI WGS metagenome assembly WBZY01 (sample SAMN12344363, study PRJNA552823) | activated sludge metagenome | biome: Activated sludge suspended growth; feature: Anammox Sidestream; material: Wastewater; isolation source: activated sludge from anammox sidestream of wastewater treatment... | reverse complement strand
ACCAATTTCGAGCAGCGGAAAAAATCCCTCCTGGTACAGGATCTCCCATCATTCTTGATCTGGACGGTGATGGAATCGAGACGGTGGCCGTTGGCGCCGGGGCCTATTTCGACCACAACGCGGACGGATTCGCCGAGTCGACCGGCTGGGTCGGCTCCGATGACGGGCTGCTTGTCTTCGATCACGACGGAAATGGACGAATAGATTCAGGCAGGGAGCTTTTTGGCAGTGAAACCTTACTGGCAAATGGGGAACAAGCGGCGAATGGGTTCGAGGCGCTGACCGAATACGACATAAATGCCGATGGATTGATTAACGATCAAGATGTCGTTTGGGCGAACCTGAAGGTATGGCGCGATTTGGACGGCGACGGCTACTCGGCATCGAATGAGCTTTTGTCCTTGTCTGATGCAGGCGTAGCATCCATCTCCACTGGGTATACAAATTCGAGTTTGGTGGATACAGCTGGAAATGAGCACCGCCAAGTGGGGAATTACACGAGGACCGATGGAACCACGGGTACAGCCACGGATGTCTGGTTCCAACGCAATTCGCTTCAAACCATACCATTGGAATGGGTCGAAGTGCCAGCCGATATTCAATTGCTTCCGAATGCGACGGGAACAGGAACCGTATTCGACCTTCATCAAGCCATGGCCCGGGATGGCACGGGAGCACTCCAATCTCTTGTCACACAATTCGTCGGCGAAACCGACTTTCTTGGAAGGAGTCGGCTTGTCCAGGAAATCCTCTTCCACTGGGCGGATGCGGATGCCGTCGATCCGGCTAGCCGCGGGGGATGGTATTTCGATGCAAGGCGCCTTGTGACCCTTGAACGATTTGCGGGACGTGACTATCAGGGCACATGGTTTGGGGGTGAAACGACCCCAGATGCGAACGGCAGGGCCGATGGTTTTCTAAATGAGGCGTTCCTTCAATTGCAAGAACGCGTCTATGCTGAGCTAATGATGCAATCGCATTTGCAGGAATTATATGGAACGCTACTCTACACGTGGGATGCGCAGTTGGAGCGGGTTCGGGTCGATCTCGGCGAATTCACCACCGCACTGCAAGCACTCAGCATCCAAAACCCAGCCCTTGCAAAGGAGCAGCTGAGTGAATTCGTGCGAACGATTCGCGGCTTCGGTTATTCCGACGAGACACTCAGTATTGAAGACATAAGGCAGTCAGTAGCCTCCCTTGGTGCCGAATACCAGCAAGTCGTAGATCAGGCAATATCCTTTGACGTTTTCGTGGGCACTGTCGGGGATGATCGCCATCATGGGGGGAATAGTGCTCGTGCGACACAAATCGATCCCAACGGAAATCCGCTTTCCATCGAAGGGGTGGTTCGACCTTTTCTTGCATATGGCGGAAACGGAGGTGATTTTCTCAATGGCGGCGACCTTGACGACATATTGCTCGGCGAGGCTGGCAACGACACGATCATCGGCGAAGCCGGAAACGACAATATCGACGGTGGTACCGGGGACGATACGTTGGACGGAAGAGACGGAGACGACGTTTACGTATTCAATATTGGGTTTGGGCAAGACTTGCTCTATGAATTCGTGGAAAGTGCCGGAACGAATGACGTCGTGCGCTTTGATTCGGGTATTTTGTCTTCCGACATCGAAGTCGGGCAAGAGGCTATTACCGACATGTCCATCAGGGTACGAAGCACAGGAGACCGCATCACCTTTTGGCAGTGGTATGGGGGGCATGCGGAAACAGTAGAACAGTTTGAATTTTCAGACGGAACTATTTGGAATGCGCATGAACTGACGCTGCGCGGACTCCTGGGGACTTCGCTGAACGATTACATTTACGGCACAGTTGCTGACGACGTTATAGGCGGGAAAGTAGGTGACGATTATTTGGCGGGTGAAGGTGGAGCGGATACGCTCCTCGGAGAAGATGGTAACGACTCACTGCGCGGCGGCGCTGGCGCTGACACATTGGACGGCGGCGCAGGCAACGACGCGCAGGAAGGCGGCGACGGTGCCGATACCTACCTTTTCGTCCGCGGCTTCGGCCATGACACCATCTACGAATACGATGCGGGCAGCGGCGGCAACGACATCGTCCGCTTTGCCGCCGACATCCTGCCGGCCGAGGTCGAACTCTCCCGCAACGACTCCGATCTCTTCCTCGAGGTGCCGGGCACGGAAGACCGGATCACGGTATCGGGTTTCTTCGCGGATCCAGCGCAGCGCATCGAGCGCGTCGAGTTCGCCGACGGCACGGTGTGGGACGAAGCCATGCTGGCATCCGCCAAGTATCTGGGGACCGAGGGATCGGACTTCATCACAGGAACGGAAGCAGCAGAGCGCTTTGAAACAGGCGCCGGCAACGACTATGTTTATGCGATAGGCGGCAATGATGTCGTCTTCGGCGGGGCCGGGAATGATGGGCTCAGCGGAGATGCCGGCAACGATGCGCTCTATGGGGAAGATGGCGACGATACACTGGAAGGCGGAGACGGCTCCGACACCCTGGACGGCGGCACGGGCAACGATTCACTGAATGGCGGCGACGGTGCCGACACCTATCTCTTCACCCGCGGTTTCGGCCATGACACCATCTACGAATACGATGCGGGCAGCGGCGGTAACGACATCGTCCGCTTCGCGGCAGACATCCTGCCGGCCGAGGTTGAACTCTCCCGCAACGAATCCGACCTCTTCCTCAAGGTGCTGGGTACGGAAGACCGGATAACGGTATCGGGCTTCTACGCGGATCCGTTACAACGCATCGAGCGCGTCGAGTTCGCCGACGGCACGGCGTGGACGTCATCGACCCTGCTGGCCGCCAAGTTCGTCAGCACTGAAGATACGGATTTTATTTTCGGGACTACGGGCAACGATCGTATCGAGGGCCGCGGCGGCGACGACTACCTCTACGGAGATGCCGGCGCCGACACCCTGGACGGCGGTTCCGGCAACGACCAGCTCGACGGCGGCGCCGGCAACGATATCTACCTTTTCGACCGCGGCTACGGGCAGGATACTATCTACGAAACCTCCGGCTCCGACACCGTCCGTTTCGCCACCGGCATCACTGCAGCCGACGTCTTCGTGTGGCGAGATGATTCCCACTATTACTTCGATCTTGTCGGCGCCAATGACAGACTGACCGTCGATAACTGGTATACAGGCTCGACCTACCGCATCGAGAACGTGGAGTTCGCCGACGGCACGGTGTGGAACAGCACGATCCTCAACGCCAAGACCACCACCGCCAGCGAATACGCCGACTTCTACTGGGGCACCGCCAGCGCCAACACTTACGACGGTCTGGCCGGCGACGATCGCATTTTCGGCTTCGGCGGCAACGATACCCTGAGAGGGGGCGAGGGCAACGACTTCATAGACGGCGGCATCGGCAACGACGTCATGATCGGCGGGACGGGCGACGACACCTATGTCGTCGACAGCGCCACCGATACGGTGACCGAGCTGGCCGGGGAAGGCGTCGATACGGTGCAGGCGACCGTCACCCACACCCTGGCCGCCAACGTGGAGAACCTCACCCTGCTCGATGCCGGCGGCGCCATCAACGGCACCGGCAACGAACTCGACAACATCCTGATAGGCAATGCCTCCGCCAATATTCTCGCGGGAGGCGCCGGCAACGACTGGATCGAAGGCGGCGCCGGCAACGACACCCTGGACGGCGGCATTGGAGCCGACGTCATGATCGGCGGCACCGGCAGCGACACTTACGTGGTGGACGATGTCGGCGACGTAGTGATCGAACTGGCGGGCCAGGGCACCGACACCGTCCAGTCGAGCTTCAGCTATGTCCTCGGCAGCAACCTGGAGAAGCTGACGCTGACCGGAACCGCGGTCATCGACGGCACCGGCAACGAACTCGACAACACGCTGACCGGCAACGGTGCCGCCAACGTCCTTATCGGCGGAGCCGGCGACGATTCGCTGAACGGCGGGGCCGGCGCCGACACGCTCATCGGCGGTACGGGCGACGATACCTACACGGTGGATAACGCCGGCGATATCGTTACCGAACACGAAGGTGAGGGCAATGATACCGTCCGCAGTTCTATCAACTGGACGCTAGGCGCGACCCTCGAGAACCTGACACTGACCGGGTCGGCGAATCGCGTCGGCACGGGCAATGCGCTGGATAACGTGCTGACCGGCAACAGCGGCAACAATACGCTCTATGGGCTGGCCGGCAACGACTGGCTGGACGGCGGCGACGGAACCGACACCCTGATCGGCGGCACCGGCGACGACACCTACGTCGTGGACAACGCCGCAGACGTCGTGACGGAGAATGCCGGCGAAGGTACCGACACGGTGCAGGCGAGCTTTACCTATACCCTCGCCGCCAACGTCGAGAACCTGATCCTGCTCGAAGCCGGCGGCGCCATCAACGGCACCGGCAACGCGCTGGACAACGTCATCTCCGGGAATGCCGCCAACAACACCCTGAATGGCGGCGGAGGCGCGGATACGCTGATCGGCGGCCTGGGCGACGACATCTACGTGGTGGATACCCTGGATACCGTCGTCGAGAACGCCGGCGATGGCATCGATACCGTGCAAGCGGGGTTCACCTACACCCTCGGCGCCAACATAGAGACGCTGACGCTGACGGGTTCCGCGGCGATCGACGGCTACGGCAATGAACTCGACAACACGCTGACCGGCAACAGCGCCGCCAACGTGCTGGCCGGCGGACTCGGCAACGACACCTACGTGATCGGCGCCACCGATACCGTTGTGGAGAATGCCGGCGAGGGCGCCGATACCGTGCAGGCGTCCTTCAGCTATGCGCTGACGGCCAACGTCGAGAACCTTACGCTCACCGGTTCCGCCGCCATCAATGCCACCGGCAACGAACTGGACAACACGCTCACTGGCAACTCTGGCGTCAATGTGCTGACCGGGCTTGCCGGCAACGACTGGCTGGACGGCAAGGCCGGCGCCGACACGATGATTGGCGGCGCGGGCGACGACACCTATGTTGTAGACAATGCTGGCGACGTAGTCACGGAACTGGTTGGTGAAGGCATCGATACCGTGCGTACCAACCTCACCTACACTTTGGGCGCCAACATCGAGAACTTGTTGTTGACGGGCAGCAGCGCGGTTTGCGGGACCGGCAACGAGCTTGACAACGTTCTCACTGGCAACTCGGGAGTCAACATCCTGACCGGCGGCGCGGGCAACGACACGCTGGACGGCAAGGCCGGGGCGGATACCATGATCGGCGGCACGGGCGACGACACCTACACTGTCGATAACGCCGGAGACGTGGTCACTGAGAATGCCGGCGAAGGCAACGATACGGTAGTCTCGTCGATCGCCTACACGCTTGGCGCCAACCTGGAGAACCTGACTTTGTCTGGCTCCTCGGGGATCGCCGGCACCGGCAATGCCGATGCCAACATCATCGTCGGCAACACTGGCGCCAACACGCTGTGGGGACGGGACGGCGACGATACGCTGCGCGGGAACGGCGGCGCCGACACCCTGAACGGCGAGAATGGCAACGATTTCCTCGACGGTGGCAGCGGCAACGACACGCTCGTCGGCGGTCTTGGCGACGATACCTACTGGCTTGCCCGCGGCTACGGCAACGACATGATCCAGGAGAACGATGCCACCGCCGGCAATACGGACGTGGCAAGTTTCGACACCGATATCGCCGTGGATCAGCTCTGGTTCCGCCATGTCGGCAACAACCTGGAAGTGAGCATCATCGGCACCTCCGACAAGTTCACCATCCAGAACTGGTATTCGGGCTCAGCCTACCACGTAGAACAATTCAGAACGGCCGACAACCAACTGCTGCTCGACAGCCAGGTCGAGAACCTCGTCCAGGCCATGGCGGCCTTCTCCCCGCCGGCCGCCGGCCAGACGACGCTGCCGCAGAACTACCATGATGCACTAAGCCCGGTCATCGCCGCCAACTGGCAATGAGCACCCTCTCCCCCGCCCCCTCTCCCATGGCGAGAGAGGGGAGTGAGGCGACCGTCTCCCCACCCGGGACGGGAGACGAGAACGTCGTGGATACAGGACTGCTCGGGCTGGCCATGCTGGCGCGCTTTCATGACGTGGCGGCCGATCCGGACCAGCTGGCGCACGACTTCAAGGAGCCGGGCAAGCCTTTCGGCACGGACCAGATCCTCCTCGCCGCCAGACATCTCGGACTCAAGGCGAAGAAGGTCCGCACGGACTGGATACGGCTCGAACGCACCCCCTTGCCGGCGCTGGCCCTGGATCAGGACGGACGCTTCTTCATCCTCGCCCGTCTCGATGGCGACCAGGTATTGATTCAGGATCCGCGCTTCGAGCGGCCGCAGGTGCTCTCCCAGGCCGATTTCGCCGCCCGCTGGAGCGGGGAACTGATCCTGTTCTCCTCGCGGGCCTCGCTCGCCGGGGACCTCGCCCGCTTCGACTTCACCTGGTTCATCCCGGCAGTCGTCAAATACCGCAAGCTGTTGGGCGAAGTGCTGCTGGTGTCGTTTGTGCTGAACCTGTTTGCCCTGGTCACCCCGCTGTTCTTCCAGGTGGTGATGGACAAGGTGCTGGTGCATCGCGGTCTCACCACCCTCGACGTCATCACCTTCGGCCTTCTGGTGGTGGTGATCTTCGAGGTGCTGCTCTCCGGGTTGAGAAGCTACGTCTTCGCCCACACCACCAGCCGCATCGATGTGGAGCTGGGCGCGCGGCTCTTCCGCCATCTGATCAACCTGCCGCTCGCCTACTTCCAGGCGCGGCGGGTCGGCGACACCGTGGCGCGGGTGCGCGAGCTGGAGCACATCCGCCAGTTCCTTACCAGCAACGCCATCACCCTGGTGCTGGATCTGCTTTTCTCGGTGGTGTTCATCGGCGTCATGCTGCTCTACAGCGGCTGGCTGACGCTGGTCGTCGTGCTGTCGCTGCCGTGCTACCTGATCCTGTCGGTGCTGATCACGCCGCTGCTGCGCGCCCGCCTGCACGAGAAGTTCAACCGCGGCGCCGAGAATCAGGCTTTCCTGGTGGAAACCATCAACGGCATTGACACCCTGAAGGCTATGGCGGTCGAGCCGCAAATGACGCGGCGCTGGGACAACCAGCAGGCGGCCTACGTGGCGGCCGGCTTCCGCACCACGGCCCTGGCTACCGTCGCCCACGAGGGGGTGTCCCTCATCGGCAAGCTGGTGACGGTGGTCACCCTATGGCTGGGCGCGCGCCTCGTCATCGGCGGCGAGTTGACAGTCGGCCAATTGATCGCCTTCAACATGCTGGCCGGGCGGGTCGCCCTGCCGGTGATGCGACTGGCCCAGTTGTGGACGGACTTCCAGCAGACCGGCATCTCGGTGCAGCGGCTGGGCGACATCCTCAACGCCCGCACGGAGGTGGCCCGCGCCAACCGCAGCACTCTGCCGCCGCTGGCCGGGAAGATCGAATTCGACCAGGTGGTGTTCCGCTATCGCCCGGACAGCCCCGAGGTGTTGAGGGGCATCGACCTGACGATCCAGCCCGGCGAAGTCATCGGCATCGTCGGCCGTTCCGGTTCCGGCAAGAGCACGCTGGCCAGGCTGGCACAGCGCCTCTACCTGCCGGAGCGTGGCCGGGTGCTGGTGGATGGCGTGGACCTGGCCATGGCCGACACCTCCAGCCTGCGCCGACAGACCGGCGTCGTGCTGCAGGAGAACATGCTCTTCAACCGCAGCATCCGCGAGAACATCGCCTTGTCCGACCCGGGCATCCCCATGGAGGCCGTGATCGGCGCGGCGAAGCTGGCCGGCGCCCACGAGTTCATCCTGGAACTGCCCGAGGGCTACGACACGGTGTTGGGCGAGCACGGCGCGACCCTCTCCGGCGGCCAGCGCCAGCGGATCGCCATCGCCCGCGCGCTCATCACCAACCCGCGCATCCTGATCTTCGACGAGGCGACCAGCGCTCTGGATTACGAATCCGAGCGGGTGATCCAGAACAACATGAAGGCCATCTGCAGAGGCCGCACCGTGCTGATCATCGCCCACCGCCTCAGCGCCGTGCGCGACGCCAACCGCATCATCGTGATCGATCGGGGACAGATCGTCGAGCAGGGAACCCATGCCGAGCTCCTCGCTCATGAGGCAGGGCACTATTCCAGGCTACATCGGCTGCAGCAGGGGTGAACCCGCCATGAGCCAAGCCCTGAAATTGCACGCCGCCATGGAACTCCTGAAGCGCTATGCGGCAGTTTTCCGCCACGCCTGGCGCGAGCGGAAGAATCTCGATTCCCGGCCGCGCCTGCCGCACGAGGCCCAGTTCCTGCCGGCGGCCCTGGAACTGCAGGAAACCCCAGTGTCGCCCGCACCGCGCATCGCCATGTGGCTGATCCTGTGCTTCGCCCTGATCGCGCTGCTGTGGGCGATCTTCGGCCACATGGACGTGGTGGCCACCGCCCACGGCAAGATCGTGCCGAACGACCGCAGCAAGATCATCCAGCCCATCGAGACGGCCACCGTCAAGGCGATCAAGGTCACCGACGGTCAAGCCGTCGAGGCGGGAGACGTGCTGATCGAACTGGACGCCACCACGGCTACGGCCGACAGCGCCCGCCTGGGCAACGACCTGACGACGGCACGCCTGCAGTCGGCCCGCGCCCGGGCGATGCTGGCCGCCATTGCGTCCGGCAAGCCGCCGGCACTGGAGCGCCTGCCGGATATGGAGGCCGGCCGGCTGGCCCGGGAGCAGCGCATCCTCGATGGCCAGTACGGCGAATACCAGGCGCGGCTCGCCCGCATCGATGCGGACGTTGCCAGGCGAGAGGCGGAACTCGCCTCGACCCGCGAGATCGTCCACAAGCTCGAACAGACCGCTCCGATCGCCCGCCAGCGTGCCCAGGACTTCAAGGATCTGGTCGAGAAGAACTTCATCTCCAAGCACGGCTACCTAGAGAAGGAGCAGGCGCGCATCGAGCAGGAGGGGGACCTGGCCATGCAACGCAGCCGCCTGAAGGAGCTGGCGGCCTCTTTGCTGGAAGCCAGGAGCCAGCGCGCCGCCCTGGTGGCCGAGACCCGCCGCATCGCCCTGGACAGCCTGAACGAGGCGGACCAGAAAGCCACCGGCTTCGGCAACGAGCTGGTCAAGGCGGAGTCACGCGGCAAGCTGATGACGCTCACCGCGCCGGTCGATGGCACGGTGCAGCAGCTGGCGGTGCATACGGTCGGCGGTGTCGTCACACCGGCCCAGCCGCTGATGGTGATCGTGCCGAAGGACAACCCGATCGAAGTCGAGGCCTATGTGGAGAACAAGGACATCGGCTTCGTCAATCCGGGCCAGGAGGCGGTGGTCAAGATCGAAACCTTCCCATTTACCAAGTACGGCACCATCGAGGCCAAGGTGACCCACGTCTCGAACGACGCGGTGAGCGACGAAAAGCGGGGGCTGATTTTCCCGGCACGGGTGATTCTCGCGCGGGCGACAATCCAGGTGGAGAACAAGACCGTCAATCTCTCGCCGGGGATGGCGGTGACGGTGGAGGTGAAGATCGCCCAGCGCAGGGTAGTCGAGTATTTCCTGTCCCCGCTCATGCAGTACAAGGACGAGAGCTTGCGGGAGCGATAGGCAGTCAGGCTGCCCGGACGGCGAACTCCATGGCGGCGGGGTTTTCGACGCGCTTGCTGGCATCCAGGATTTCCATCCCCACGACATTGCCCGCAGCATCGTAATCGAGTATTACGCCCGGTTTGACTTCGTCGGATTCTTCAACTGGCGCATCGCTGAACACAACGGTCAGCACATCCACCTTGCGATCGTAGTCCGCTTTCATGATCCCCTCCAGTACTTCTCGATCTTGCTGGTTCGATAGGCAGTCACGATGACCGGCGGCTCTCGCCAGTCTTCCACCACAAGCCGTACAAGGTACGTCCTTCCATCTGACTCAATCCGAGACTGATACACCTTCCGATTCAGAGTGCCCTGAACGACCTGTTCCGGTGACCGCATGGTCGACTCCACCCACGCCAGCGGAATCTGGCGTCGCGCCATTTCTGCTTCAGCGTGTTCGGAAAGGGTGAAATCCACGGCTGCCATTGTAGCGCTGCGGCACGGCGTTGACGAACAAAGGGGGTTGCCCAACAGGCGATGAGGGCGGACAAGGAAGACGCAAGGGTTTGTCGCGGCAATCACAACCCTCAGCGATCAGGCTGCCGGGACACCCGCCCGCTTGCCTGCCACAACTCCTTGCGTCCTCCCGATGCTTCCTCGCTGCTTGATTGAATTAACGGTTCAGGACCTTTTTGGTTGAACTGTTTTCGCTGTAGGAAGCTGTCCTACTTGAGGCGCAGGCGCTCCAGGCAGGCGCGGATGCCCGGCGGGATGGCCGCCGGCTTTTCCCTTTCCCGGTCGACGAAGACATGCACGAAGTGGCCCTGCGCCGCCGGCTTGTCCTCGCCCCGGCGGAACAGACCGATCTCGTAGCGCACCGAGGAGTTGCCCAGGTGCGCGACGCGCAGGCCGGCGTCGATCGTCTCGGGGAAGGCCACCGGGCGGTGGTAGCGGCAGCTGGACTCGACGCAATAGCCGACCACCGCGCCGTCGCGGATGTCCAGCCCGCCTTCGCGGATCAGGTATTCGTTGATGACGGTGTCGAAGTACGCGTAATAGACGACGTTGTTGACGTGGCCGTACACGTCGTTGTCCATCCAGCGGGTGGGGATGGCGAGGAAGCGGGGATAGGCGGAACGGCGTTCGTGGGAGGCAGTCATGCCCGCATTGTAGCGGCTGAACCCCGCAACACGTCGGGCAGGATACGGGGAGCTGGTGGGAAGCCGCGCAACGGCTGAACACCCGTCACCCCTTTCCTCGGGAAAGGGGGCGGGGGATAGGCCTCTACTCCTGGCAGAGGTAGACGTTGCGCAGGAAGGCGTCGGCATCCCGCTCGGCGTCGCGGCTTTCATGCCGCGCCGGCACCGCTTCCTGCAGTGCCAGGCCGGGTTCGGGCCGCGGCAGCCAGTTGGCGAGGAGCACTTCCTCGCCATACTCTTCGCGCAATTCGATGACCTTTCTTCCCGTGCTCATGTCCATTCCCACGATCATGATGGCCTCCGTGCATCACTGTTGTTCAGCGAGACGTCAACTTGCATAACGGCGGGAAACGGAAAAAGTTGAACGCGGACTGAAAATATTTTCGGCTGTCCCCTGTCCGCGGAGCCGCGCTAAAGGCCCTGCCCGCCCAGCCAGCCGAGGATGCGCGCGGCCACCTGCTCCCAGCCCTGCTCCAGCATCAGGCCGTGGCCCATGTCCTCGAAGATCTCCGCCTCGACGCCGTAATGACGGGCAGTCATCTCGACCTGGGAGGCCGGGATCAGGCTGTCGTGCTCGGCGCCCAGCACCAGCAGCGGGGGGATGTTCATGCGGCTCTTCAGCGGCAGGTTGAACAGGGTCATGTCCCAGATGGCGCGGTGCGACTCGGGCTGCATGCGCTTGTACCAGCGGGCGAGGTCGGCGCCATCCACCGGCTGGGCGAACATTGCCGTGCGCAGGGTATCGAGGGCCGCCCGGCCGCCGCCGAGCAGGCGGTTGAGGTCGCCCATCAGGCCGGGTTTCTGGAACGCCAGGCCGAGGGCCGCCGCCCACAGGCCCTGCGGCGGCACCGAGGACAGCAGCACCACCCCGGCGGCCTCGTGCTTTTCCAGGTATTTCTGCGCCACCATGCCGCCCATCGAGTGGCCGACCAGCACCGGCGGCACCGGCAGTTGCTCGGCCACCGCGGCGACATCGCGCACGTACTGATCGAGGCCGAAGCTGTCCAGGTGCTCGCGGCCGGACGAGGCGCCGTGGCCGGAGAAGCTCAGGGCGTGGCTGGTGTAGCCGC
>WBZY01001497.1_pt1 | contig 11844 bp, 10 predicted proteins | sample 5204191 | NCBI WGS metagenome assembly WBZY01 (sample SAMN12344363, study PRJNA552823) | activated sludge metagenome | biome: Activated sludge suspended growth; feature: Anammox Sidestream; material: Wastewater; isolation source: activated sludge from anammox sidestream of wastewater treatment... | reverse complement strand
GGAAATATGTAAAAGAACAGTATTTTTGCCAAAAACCCTAATCTCAAATCTTAAAATTATCTATTGGTAAATAGAAAATCGACCTCGCACTTTTACAAAAAGTGCGTTTTCGTTCAGACACTAATTAAAATTAGAATTAATCGATTTTAGCGCAGAAATGTCTTGACACGATTTCCAAGCTCTGCTTAAATTTGCACTTTCAGGTTTTTGAGGTTTTTATAGATGGCCAAAGCTAAGAAAAATATGGTAATTGTTGAATCCCCTGCCAAGGCGAAGACCATTGGGAAGTATCTCGGTTCGTCCTTCTTCGTCTGCTCATCAATGGGACACGTCCGCGACCTGCCCGAAAAAAAGTTGTCCGTCGACATCGAAAATAATTTTACTCCGGAATATAAGATCATCCCGAGCCGGAAAAAACTTATCTCAGAGTTGCTGGCTGGTGCAAAGAAGGCGGACGCGATCTACCTGGCATCCGATCTTGACCGCGAGGGAGAGGCGATTGCATGGCATTTGACCCAGGCGCTGGGAATCCCTGACGAAAAGGCAAAGCGGGTTACGTTTAATGAAATTACAAAAGACGCCATTCTGGAAGCCTTTAATCACCCGAGTTCTATCAATATGGCAAAGGTGAATGCCCAGCAGGCGCGGCGGATCCTCGACCGGATTGTTGGTTACCAGATAAGCCCCCTCTTATGGAAAAAAATCTCAAAAGGGCTCAGCGCTGGCCGGGTTCAGTCCGTGGCAGTCCGCCTTATTGTGGAGCGTGAAAGGGAAATCAGGGACTTCAAGCCACAAGAGTACTGGAAGATCACTGCCGAATTAAAAACGATTGCAGGGGAGAAGCCCGGGGATGCCAAAACCTTTAAGGCCATCCTGCAAAAGCTTAACAATGAAACTATTGAAATAAAGAATGAGCCACAAGCCACGGATATTGTCAGCGAACTTCAGAAGGCAGGGTATAGTGTCGCTAACGTAAAAAAACAAACGAAACGCAATAACGCCCCTCCGCCCTTTACGACCAGTCTTTTGCAGCAGCAGGCATCCACCCGATTGCAGTTTACCGCCAAAAAAACGATGCTCATCGCCCAGCAGTTATATGAGGGAATTGATCTCGGCCGCGAGGGCGCCGTAGGGCTTATTACCTATATGAGAACGGATTCGTTTCACATATCGGAACAGGCGATAACGTCCTGCCGGAAGCTGATTGCAGAGAGCTATGGAAACAATTACCTTCCGGAAAAACCGAACCTGCATGCCTCGGATAAAAAAGGCACTCAGGGCGCTCACGAGGCCATCCGTCCTACGACGGTTGAATACACACCTGAATCCATAAGGGACTCTTTAACGAAGGATCAATACAAACTGTATGAACTCATATGGAACCGGTTTATTGCCAGTCAGATGAAACCGGCGCTCTACGCAGTAACTGATGTTGAAATTGTGACGCAATCTGCAACAGACTCAGGAGATGACGCGAAGGCGCCTCCAAAGGAGTACCTGTTAAAAGCGAGAGGAAGGGAATTACTCTTCGATGGCCATACCCGTGTTTCAGGCCACGAAATGGAAAAGGATGAGCAGATACTCCCGACGCTGGAGAAAGACCAGAAGCTCGAATTACTGGCGGTTGTGCCTACCCAGCACTTTACCCAGCCGCCTCCCCGTTTTTCCGAGGCGTCTCTCGTGAAAACCCTGGAGAAGATGGGGATAGGAAGGCCCAGCACCTACGCTGCAATTATCTCCACGATACAGGACCGGGGATACGTCAAGCAGGAGAAACGCGCCTTTTACGCGACGGAACTGGGGATACTGGTTACCGAGAAACTCATTGAACATTTTGCAAAGATCATGGATGTAAAATTTACCTCGCACATGGAGGATGAACTGGACAAGATCGAAGATGAAAAGGTCGGGTGGCTGAAGGTGCTGAAGGAATTTTACGAACCGTTTAAAATTGATCTGGAAAAGGCGGTGGGAGAAATGAAAAGTGTCAAGGGCACTCCGGAAGAAAGCAACCAGAAATGCACCCTCTGCGGACAGCCAATGGTTATCCGGTGGGGGAGACACGGGAAATTTTTGGGCTGTTCGGGATTTCCCACCTGCAAAAGCACCCTTCCCCTCGATGAAAAAGGCGAGCCTTCTCCCCCGGAGACAACTGACCAGAAATGTGAAAAATGCGGGAGCGCCATGGTTGTGAAGACGAGCCGTCACGGGAAGTTTCTGGCGTGTTCTGCATACCCCACCTGCAAGAATACCAAGTCTCTTGGCGGCGAAACGACGAAAGTGGAGCCCACGGATGAAAAGTGTGAAAAATGTGGCAGCCCTATGGTGATCCGGTCCAGCAAGAGGGGCCGGTTTATGGGGTGTTCAGCCTATCCCAAATGCAGAAATCTCAAGTCGCTTCCCACCGGCGTAAAATGCCCGAATGAGGGTTGCGGGGGAGACCTCGTGCAACGGCGCTCAAAAAAGGGCGGGATATTTTTCGGGTGCAGCAAATATCCGGAATGTGATTATATAGCAAAAGAACTACCCGGTACTTCTGATGCCATAAAAGACGATAGCCCTGGTTAATCGCAGAGGAAGAGATCCAGGGCACAGCCACAACCGAATCCTCCCCGGAACGGGAGGGTGAAGGACATGCGTCTTCGCTTGACAGTAAGGAATTTCAAGGTTTTTTGCGGGTACGGCAGGTGACTGTCCCCTGCTGGCGGGGCAGAGGGTGGAAATGGGCAAATCAATACACGATACGAAACGTCTTAAATACAATAGCCATTGCGAGCAACAGCAAAGCAATCCTTCCCTGAGGTCAGGGATTTTAATCTTTCTGTTCCTGCCTTACACACCCCTAACTCCCTCTCAAGAGGGGATGAGGGAAGTCCCCTCCTGGGAGGGGATTCAGGGGTGGGTTTAGCCTTATAATGAAAAGTCGCCGAAGGCCTAATGAAAGATTGCTTCGGGCTAACGTCCTTGCAATGATAACTCTCCTTTTGCGTTTACCATCGGCCATTCCTCCCGGTGCGCTCTTGCGGGTTCGGGTTTTTTAATCTGAACCCCATATTGAATAGCGCAAATTCAGTGATGTTTTGGTTCTCCGCATTTGCAGAAGGCCATACCCTGCCTTTGGCATAGTTACCTCGCAGGGTATTTTGAAGAGAACAATAGTATGGTGGCAATGATATCATCCTTATTTCAATAAGATACATATGAAAACCGGTATTGCGCATCTGCCGCTTCATGGGGGCAAGGCGCCTTCGTGGCTATTCCAGCGGATGAAACGGCTTGCACGGGAAATTACGATTGCCGTGGTAAGCGAATATGGCCCACAGGAGATGCTCAGAAGACTTTCCGACCCGTTCTGGTTTCAGGCATTCGGCTGTGTGTTGGGATTTGACTGGCATTCAAGCGGTGTGACGACTACCACGTGCGGGGCGCTGAAGGAAGGCATGAAGGGGCTTGAGGTGGAATTAGGCCTGTTCATTGCCGGCGGCAAGGGAGGAACTTCCCGGAAAACGCCATCGGAGATTATCCGTGCGGGCGGCCATCTGTCGTGTGATCCCGAAAAACTGGTCTATGCCAGCAGGATGAGCGCCAAGGTGGACAGCAGCGCCGTACAGGATGGATATCAGTTGTATCATCACGCATTTATCTTCACGAAGTCCGGGGATTGGGCTGTTGTTCAGCAGGGAATGAATGATGCCAGTAAATATGCGCGCCGGTACCACTGGCTTGGCAGCAGAGTGGCAAACTTTGTGGTGGAACCCCATCAGGCCATTTGCTGTGATTCACGGGGGGATACCCTGAACATGGTGGCCGTAGCGAGTGAAGAGGCAAGACAATCCGCCGTCATCCTTTCACAGCTCAAACCCGATGTTTTGGTGGGTGAGATCAAAAAGATACAGAACCTGCATCTGCCGTCCCGTCATTACGTTGATGTCCGTGATATTCACCCGGACCGCCTCTATAAGATCTTCATAAAGACCTATGAACAGGCGCCGGAAAATTTCGAATCGTTGCTGGGAATGGAAGGGGTGGGTCCCAAGACCATCCGGGCGCTGGCGCTGATTTCTGAAATTGTGTACGGGAAAAGCCCCAGTTTTCATGACCCGGTCAGGTACAGCTTTGCCCACGGTGGCAAGGATGGACATCCGTATCCGGTCGACCGGGAGGTGTATGACCGCACGATTGAAATATTCAGGAATGCCCTCCGGCAGGCAAAGGTTGGAAACAACGAGAAGGTGGGCGCCCTGAAACGACTGAACCGTTTCATGTCTTAAATAAGCGCCCAACGGAGAGAGACCAGCCTGGTCGCCCTACAAGCACAAGATGGCGATGCGGACACACAAAGGTTATCCGTATTGACCTTACCCTGGGGTTGCTGCGATTAAATTTTCCTGCCATCGTGGCGAAAGCGCGGGGCAACGGGCCAGTTCCCGTGCCGCCGTAGCGTCCGTCCTGCGGTTGCGCATAATGGCGTATGCCGTAGCAACAGTCCATTGCGGGAAAGACCGTCCTGTGAGAACAAGCGTATTTCCAGCCTCCACATATCCCTCCCGGAGGACTCGGAAATACCAGCCTGTTTTCCCGGTCTGTTTCATGCGCGCGCCGAAATCCTGGATTTCCCACCGGCGTTCGATTTTCCAGCAGGGTTGACGCGGCTGTGAAACCTGAACCAGCGCCTCGCCAGCATGAAACACATCGCCAATGCAAACCTCATCTTCCAGCAGACCGCTGGTCGTGAAGTTCTCGCCAAAAGCGCCGTACGGCATGTCCGGCAGATGAAGTGTCTGTTTCCAATAGGGGTAATGCTCGGATGGATAGGCATTGATTGCCTTGTGCGGGCCGCCGTGCACCGATAAATCTGCCTGCGCGTCGCCGTCGAGGTTCAGCGTACCCAGCCATACATGGCCGTAAACGGGCGCCTTGAAGATGCCCGTCTGCCACGGCTTATCAGGTGAACCGGTTGCGTGTATTCCGACCATGGTTCTTGGCAAACCAGCCTGAACTGAGAGGATGCGTGCTTCTCTCATAGGGGTATTATTAAAGCATCAAACACCGGAAAAATCAAGGCGAAAGGTATGCAAACGATCACAAAACCTGGAAGATCGTCCGTTGTTATAAAATACTTGTTTTTTGAGATAAAAAAAGTAAGCTTTAATCATTTGATGTATTCGTGCATAAAATCGATAGTTCTCTAGCAAGGAGGTCTGAAATGAAAAGAGGTTCGGCGTTATTTACCACTGCTCTGTTGGCTTTGATTCCTTTGGTTTTGGGATACAGCGCGCATGCTGAAACGAAGAAATTAGACAAAACACCGCCGGAGCATTTATATATGAAGGAAAAGCAGCAGGCCCCTCCCGTTTCCCATCAGGACGTGTCGGCCCTCTCTGGCAAGGTGGTGGAAACGATGAACAGCGGTGGTTACACCTACCTCTGTATCGAGAAGGACGGCAAAAAAACCTGGGCGGCTATCCTGGAGACAAAGGTGGCCGTTGGGCAGGAGATAGCCCTGCAGCCCGGTTATGAAATGGTTAATTTTGCCAGCAAGACCCTAAACCGTACCTTTGACAAAATCATCTTCTCTACCGGACCCGCATCACAGGAGGGGACTGTTGATGTAAAGAGTTTCCACGGTAAAACCGCAGAAACCAAGACGAAAGAGGCCGCTCCCGCCGAGAAGATACAGGTAGAGAAGGCTTCCGCTGCCGATGCTTACACCGTGGCGGAACTTTACGGGAAAAAGGCCGAGCTTGACACGAAAAACGTTACCGTGCGGGGCAAGGTAGTGAAGGTCTCGTCCGGAATTATGGGAAGGAACTGGCTGCACGTCCAGGACGGAACGGGAAATCAGCAGGACGGGAGCAATGATCTGGTGGTGACATCAAAAGACCTGGCTGCTGTGGGCGATGTTGTAACCATTAGTGGGACTTTATACAAGGACAAGGACTTTGGGAGTGGCTACAAGTATGACGTGATTGTAGAACAGGCAAGTATCAAAAAATGAGCAAGAGGTTCGTTTTTTGAAAATAATGCTGTAAGGGTGAAGTACAAAATAGGAAGCGTAATAAATAAGTAGGCAGGCAAAATGTCATTGCGGGCGGAGCGAAGCAATCCCATAATTGAGGTTGCTTCGTTGCTCTGCTTTTCGCAATGGCAATTTTTTCGTAACAATTTAGTTTTTTGAAAAATCCCAACAAAGGCAATGTTTACCATACCGTGTAGGGGCAGGTTTGAAACCTGCCCCTACACGGCAATACTATTCATGCCGCAGCACAGCCGCAACCAAATTTCCTTTACGAAAGCGGGGAGATTGCTTCGGAAAAGGCCCCTCGCAATGACACGGACTCTGTCTTTGATGGCATACGGGCGCTATTCTCCCGGCGCTTATCAGGCTGGAGGACCCGCAATGACACTGGCTATGCCTTTGATGAGATACGGTACGTTGTCATCTATGAAAAAGCATGTCAAGAAAAAATATTATCCCTGTTGACAAAAAAACCAAAGAAATGTTTTCTTGCCATGCGTCCCTTCCGCTTAACTGAGGCTAATCAAGCCATAAAGTCTTGAGTGCATGAATGACAAACAGATTATTATCGTTTTCTTTCTACTACCTTCTCTGAAATACCTTCGGCAATCGGTTTTCAGTCATCTATCGGTGCTCTTTGCTGAGCATGGTAATTTTCGATTTAAACGAGGGCGGATCAACCATTGCGTTGGACCTCTTTGGGTCAATGACACGTGGATCTCATCCCTCTCTCAAGAAAACAGGTGCGAACCAGCCTTTCATGCCTTCTTGCCCTGTTTTACTTGATTAGATTGCCAGTGATCAGTCTGTCATTATATTTCTCACTCTTCCTCCACACGCTTAAAGATATTGCCGCTATCTTACGACATACTGCATTATAGGCATTGTCATGACTGATACCTTTCAACCGCAAGGTATCGTAATAGTTCCTTAAACCGCTCTTACCCTTTAAAACCGAATGTCCTGCCATCTTGTATACGCATTTTAATATCCGATTTCCCCAAATCTTTTCACTCCCATATCCCCTGCCATCACTTATCCTCTTATGCCTCACCAACCCACAGTAGCTGTAATATTTGTACTTACTGCTAAACCTCTCCGGGTCTATTACCTGTGATACGATCTTCGCCGCCTGGATACTCCCAATACCGGGAATGCTCTTGAGATATTTTATCTCTTTAAATTCCTTACTGCATCGAACTATCTCTTTAACATATTCCTGCCTGCTTTCTTCCATCTTCTCTAAAAGCTGATAGATCTGCGTGCCAATAAATTTAAAGTCTGCTCGCTCTAATCCTTCGAGGAAACTCTCATCGTTATATAACGCTTCACCTTTGATTTTCTTCCCACTTTTTCGAAATAAGGATTTGTATCGGTTCTTTAGCCTCACACCCTCTTCAATGAAATCCTGATACCCTGACATTAAACTCCTGAACCTCTCCCTCTTTGAACCATCATGATATACCGGTACGAGAAAACCTCCTCGCAAAAGATTCGACAGCTTCCTGGCATCCATCTTGTCCGTCTTTTTCTTCTTGTAATCACCGTTTGCTACAGGATTGCATACGATCAACTCATCTACTTCTGGTCTCAATATCTCATACAGCCAGTTGCTTAATTCACACTCTTCAAAGGTCAGTTTCTTGACACCCTCTACGCCCCTCAAGTACTTCACCAAAAGCCGACCATTGCTCTCAATCGTAGTGTTGTCTACTTCCCTCCCTCTTTCATCCGTCACATTGAAGGTACATGTTGACGAATGTGCATCCAATCCTATATACTTTATCATACAGCCTCCTTTCCAAGGTTTAAAGACTTACCACCTTAATTGGTGGTCTAAAGCCTTTATGATATTTAATATCACAAAAGGTTATCGCCTATTCAAGGCTTTTTAACCTCCTTGGAAGGACGCTGCTTTTTCATATTACCATTGCGAGGGCCTTTTCCGAAGCAATCTCCCGCTTTCAAAATGGGGAATTGGTTGCGACTGTACTGCGTTATGATATGGGGAAGCTTTATCTAAAAGTGGCGAATAAGGTATTTGAAGGCACCAATTACTTCTTTTCCTTCATCCTTATTGCCTTTATGTTTTTAATTATCGGGTCGCTGTTCTTTACGACAACCCCATCTTCTTTCCTTCAACAACTGAGTAGCCGCGTGATACTTGTCTCCATTGTCGTAACATTCGGCTCTTCTTTTATTGCCTCCCTGATAGTGTTTGTTTTCAGTGTACCCACTGCCTATATACTATCTCGAAAGACCTTTTGGGGAAAACGTATCCTGGAGACGGTGGTGGTTGATTTGCCCCTGTCTTTCCCGCCTGGTGTAGACGCACTCATTCTTCTGCTCTTATTATCGAGGACGGGCATTCTGGGTAAATTTTTCGGATATTTTCATATCTACGTGCCTTATACCTTTGCAGCCGTAGTCTTGGCCAAACTCTTTGTATGCATTCCCTTCATGATCAGCTTCGTTCGGGAGGCATTTGATCGTGTAGATAAAAACATTGAGAACGTGGCCTATACCCTGGGCGCAAGCCCCCTCCAGATATTTTACAAACTGACTTTCCCGCTTTCCATTTGGGGTGTACTGAAGGGGCTTATCATGGCCCTTTCGAAGAGTTTGGGCGAGATCGGAGCAACCCTGATCCTTGCGGGAGGTATGACCTCTTCTACAGGGACCATGTCGGTGTTGATCTATTTTGCCACGCAAAAAGGAGAAATGGATAAGGCCATCGCCCTTGCCATTATCCTTGAATTTCTGACGTTTGTCTTATTGACCATTATAAAATTCTTCTTTAAGGAAACGACACGGAAAATCCATGCATAAATTGCAATTATTCAATGTGTCCAAAAGCTTTGGTCCGCATACTGTTTTGGACAATTTATCACTTGAAATTTTTTCAAATGAGTTATTTATCATCCTTGGTAGCAGCGGGGGTGGGAAGACAACCTTACTTCTTGGCATTATTGGCTTGCAGCCATTTGACAGCGGTCGGGTAATCATAGACGGAGTAGACGTTACAAACCTCAGTCCCGGGGAACGGAATATTGGATATGTGCCTCAAAATTACGCACTCTTCCCCAATCACACGGTCTTTGATAATATTGCCTTTGGGTTGCGACTGCGCAAGGTCCCAAAAAATATCATACAAACAAGGGTCAGACAATTTATTGATGATTTTAGCCTGCAAGGACTCGAGCATCATTTTCCATCTCAACTGAGTGGAGGGCAGATGCAAAGGGTGGCATTGGCAAGGGCATTGATTATTGAACCATCACTCCTATTATTGGATGAACCAGTAAGTGCCCTGGATATAGAAACGCGGCAAAAGATCAAGGCAGAACTTAAAGAACTTCAAAAGAAGTTACACATCACGATGGTCTACATTACGCACGATCAGCAGGAAACACTGGAGATGGCAGACAGGCTTGGCATTTTAAACAATGGCACAATAGAGCAATTCGGGAGTCCTGATGAGGTTTTCTATAAGCCTAAAACCCTATTTGTTGCACACTTTCTGAACACGGAGAATGTGTTAAAAGGAAAGATCATCCATACGTTTGGGAATAAGGTAACCATTCAGATAAATGACATTATGTTAAAAATATTTACCCTCTTGAAATTATCAGAAGGAGATCAGGTAACGGTATGCATTCGTCCCGGAGCCATCCATCTTAGTACCCATCGTATACAACCGGGCAGAAACGTTTTCACTGGGGTGGTAGAATCTATTCATCCTATTGGAAGGGACCTCGAAACCAAGGTGTTAGTTACCCTTCACGAAGTCCTTAAAATACGGATAAGCCGGATCGTGGCCAAGGAGCTTGGGCTTACCCACGGAATGCAAGTCAATCTCTCGATCGATGAGGCATTTGTGCATCTAATCCCAATTGTATAGAAACTTTAGTCTGTCAGGAGGAAACTCCTGACAGCACGGAAAATTCATTGATACCTTTTGAGAATCACAACGATGACTGAAAATAATATACCAAAACCTGCGGGGACTGAAGTTACGGATGCCTATTCACCGCCACAAATCGCCGCCCGGATTGACAGGGTCGCATTGGTAAAAGCAAAATTAAGCCCTTCCCAGACATTTATGCTCAGCATTCTGGCAGGCAGCTATCTTGCTCTGGGAGCGCAATTTGCCACCTTAGTAATAAGTGATTCTACATTACATTTAGGACTCACGTCTCTCATTGAAGGTATAGTATATTCATTAGGATTTATTCTGGCTATCATCGGTGGTGCGGAAGTTTTTACCGGTAACTGCTTAATAATAATGGGATATGTGAGCAAAAGGATTACAACGCGTGAATTGCTGAGCAACTGGATCATCTCATATACTGGTAATTTTATAGGTTGCCTCCTCATGGTCTGCTGGATGTACAAATCGCAGCAATGGGAATTTTTTAACCACATGGTTGGTGCAAAGGCATTGCTTATTGCTCACAAAAAGGTCAACCTGTCTTTTATGAATGCCTTTGCCAGAGGAGTTCTTTGCAATGCGTTAATATGTCTCGCGGTCTGGCTGTGTTTTAGCGGCAGGAGTGTGGCGGACAAGGTTATTTCTATCATATTCCCTATAGGCGGTTTCGTTGCCAGTGGGTTTGAACAATGTGTTTCTAATATGTATTATATTCCAACAGGAATCGTATTGCGGAAAAACGAAGCAATAATCGCAGCATCGGAAAAAATGACGGGAAAACCATTAGACCTTTCTCATCTTACCTGGAAAGGATTTTTAATAAATAATCTTATACCCGTTACCTTGGGAAATATTGTAGGTGGAGTTGTTCTGATTGGTATCATTTTCTGGTTTGTTTACCTACGACCGCATATCAACCTTTCATTAAGGGTAAAACGGGATTTTTGGCACAAATAAAAAGGCTTTCAATATATTTAAGACTGTGCAACTACAGTGGGCATCGCCCACAAAAAACAAGCAAAGTGAACGAGCCGTATATGTCCACCCTGCTCAACTACAATTTGTGTATTCATGCAATTTTTACGTGGGGCATGGCATCGCCTGCCAGATTGAATCTATCAATGTGAGGTAAGGCAAGCGCGACCCGCCATTACCACAATCCGTTCAATGCCAAAATCATTCACAACCATCCCACCTATTCCACATCCTCGCAAATTGCCAGCATGAGGAGCAGAAAAGGTCAAATCTTTATTGTTGCCAAATCTATCTCAATTCTTTGGATCATTTGGGAAAGATGCTTGTTGCCTTTCAGTCTTTCCCGTAATCGTTTTCGTCCCACACTCATGATACTATAGTCTATCCCCATCATTCCCCTATCTCAGTCCCGCTGAGTCCGCCAACCCGATAGAACAAGTCCATCGCCACTTGCCTTGCTATACCCCGTTTCTTTTTTATTTCATCAATACTTTTCTTCGCCTCTTTGCAGAGTGCGGCAATGATTGCCTCTTTTGCGACATATTTTTTTAACCGCTGTACCGTCGGTATTTCACGTGACTTCGCTGGCAAAAACTTGTCTCTTGCCCACGTGATAAATGTATCACTTCCCAGTATGCTTCCTCCGACAACCTCTTCTTTTATTTCAATACCTGTCGATATATCCTTGCAGACCGTCTCCCAATACAATCTCCTTCCTTCTATGTTGTCTCCCCCATACGACTCAAGTATCCTGGCATAATCAATAATACCGCTTCTTCGGGTATCGTCGATACAGCCTAACCCGACATTAGCAATTCGCGTCCAAAAAAGGTTATTTTTGGGCAAGAGTCGCCTGGAAAGCCTTGAAATTCAAGGGGTGAATTTTCAAAACGGCTTGTAGTGCCGACCTACCCTCTTG